>Ga0210394_10000361_pt1 | contig 101652 bp, 97 predicted proteins | sample IncBWC12MmetaG_FD_160121 | JGI IMG/M metagenome (GOLD analysis project Ga0210394, IMG submission 160121) | Forest soil microbial communities from Barre Woods Harvard Forest LTER site, Petersham, Massachusetts, United States - Inc-BW-C-12-M | ecosystem: Environmental > Terrestrial > Soil >...
TCGTCTGTCCAAGGAAGTGCATGGTGGCAGCGTACTTGTTCAGATCGGCAAACACTGGAGCAAGCTGCTCGCGCGAGCGCAGTTCCTGCGATGGATTGGGATCCTTTGCGTTCATGTAGACCACGAAGTGCGTATCTGCGGTGAAAAGAGCCATCTGACCTTTCGCATCGCGACGATCAGCGCAGTGTGCATAAGCCTCAACCAGTTCGCGGATGGCGAGCCGATCCGCGGCTTCATTTGGGGGGATGCTGACCTGTTTGCTCATGAATTCGTCCTCTTATCTCATTCAGCAAGAGCGATTACTCAAGAATCGCTTTTGGCTCAAGAAACGCCTCAATCCCGTATTTGCCATATTCGCGGCCGACACCGGAGTATTTGAATCCGCCCCAGGGTGCCTGCGGATCGTCGGCCATGGTATTGATCACGACGCGACCGGCTCGCAGCTGGGAGGCCACGCGCCGCGCGCGATCGAGGTCAGTCCCCAGGACAGCGGAGTGGAGACCATATTTGGAGTCGTTGGCAATGCGGATCGCTTCATCCTCGGAGTCGTAAGCAATCACGCTGAGCACGGGGCCGAAAATCTCTTCCTGGGCAATCGTCATGTTGTTCCTCACATTGAAAAACACCGTGGGCGTCACGAAGAAGCCCGCTTCAAGACCCTTCGGATGGCCTTCTCCACCGACCAGCACCTCCGCACCTTCTTCAATGCCTTTGCGAATGTAGGATTCGATGCGCTCGTACTGTTTTTGCGACACCATCGGTCCAACCATAATGTTGGGATCCGCAGGATCGCCGACCGTGTAGTTACGCATCTCATCCCGTATGGCCCGCTTCACCTCGTCGAGCCGACTTCTGGGCACGAGGAGCCGGGTTCCGGCGGCGCAAGCTTGACCGCTGTTCATAAAGGCCAAGATAAGAGCCGTCGGGATGGCCTTGTCGAGCGCGGCGTCGTCGAGCAGGATTGTGGGGGACTTTCCACCGAGTTCGAGCGTGACCCGCTTCATCGTCGCGGCGCCGTCGCGCATGATGCCTTGACCTACGGCCACCGAGCCGGTGAACGAAATTTTCGCGACGTCGGGATTGCGCACTAGCTCGGCGCCGACGACAGTGCCAAGGCCCGTCACCTCGTTGAAGACACCGTTTGGTAGTCCGGCCTCGTTCACAGCCTCAACCATTGCGCGGGTCTGCAGCGAGCTCATTTCGCTCGGTTTGAGCACGACCGTACAACCGGCCGCGATAGCCGACGCAAGCTTCAGGCAAATGAACAGAGCGTTCGCATTCCATGCTGTAATTAGGCCAGCAACTCCGACTGGCTCCATCGTGACCGTCGTCTTGCCCCAGCTTTCTTTCAACGGGAGCTCTTGAAGAGCCTTCTGCGCCGCGGCGAAAGCGTTGACGCCCGACTCGACAATAAGCCGAGCGAACCTAGCTACGCCGCCGTATTCCTCGATCATGACGGCGGTTAGATCATCGACTCGGGCCGAAACAGCCTTGTGCAGTTGATGCAAGTAACCCAAGCGCTCTTCTTTCGTTGTGCGTCCGAAACTTACGAATGCGAGTTTGGCCGCGGCGATGGCCCGCCGCGTGTCCTGTTCGTCTCCGAGCGTGACGCGAGCGATGACTTTTCCGGTGGTCGGTTTGATGATGTCCATGACCTCTCGGCCATGGGACTCGACGAATGCGCCATCGATGTAGTGCGTTGTAAGGGCTTTAATTGTGTCTTTCTCAGTCATAGTTGGCATCGCGGCTTCTCCTTATACATTTGAATTGAGTGCTGCGTAACGTCTTTGTGCAGCGAAATCGTGTTTGTGAACTCTGTGCTAGTTCCGCTTAGGGACCTCGGAACGAGATATCTCAACGGGCACCGGCGTGAGCAATTCCTGCATGGCAAGATCCATCGTGTTGCTCATGGCTGACACCACGGCAGGTACATCTCTCTTGTCGACTTTCCCAACTTTCGAAACAGCCTTAGTCCATACAGTCGCGCCGGTATCAAACCTGATCATCTGGGCGGAGATCTCCACCAGAACCTTGATGCCACCTTCGTAGTCAATTTCCTCGAGCTTTTCCAAGCGTCCGCTCACGAGGTAATCGGCGTCAGGTCGACCGTCATAACGCTTCACGTGTGCGAAGAGTCCCGTAGCACTAAGGCGATCCCTCATCGAGTCGGTCACAAACTCGCATGGATCAACAGCCCAGCGGTGATATGCATAGAAACCGACCGATTCCGGCGACGTCTTAAACACAATCGCCCCACGGCGAAGGTAGGCAGGCGCGCTGAACTCACGAATCGCCACTGTTGCCTTGGCGTTTTCAGCCGCCGGGGGATCAGGTGGGGCCGGAAGATTGAGCGTGTAGTAACTCGGGTGGCGCATCTTCCCTGAACACCCGGCCAGGATGATCAGACTGAAAAGTGCAAGTACCGTCGTGCTGTGAATTCGCTTCATATTTAGGCTCCGCTGCTGCGTAAAGGTGCTTATTCCTCAATCCGAATAATTCATTTGGGCAACTTCCGGTCTTCCGGCTGTTTGATACGAATGAGGCTCCACGGCTGTTGTTTCACCGACTCGGTCAACTGGCCCAGGTTTTCCGTTGCCATCCGCAGGTTTTCGATCGTGTCATCAATCTTGTAATCATTCGCCCGTACGAGCACTTGCATCTCAGCCAGCAATTGCTTCGTTTGGAGCAAAGTGCTCTGCAGTTGAGCGAGGTCTTCACGGATTGGCTGGCGCACATCGCTGACCGTACCGTTTAGGTTTTGTATGGTTTGATCAGCGTGCTGGCTCAGCGCATTCAACTGATCGGTAAGACGGTCGATCTTGGGCCGCTCGGTCGCGAGCATCGTGTTGACATTATCCAGAGCGGCTTGGATCTTCTGCTGATTAGCTTTGCCGGCAACAATGTTCAGATTTGCCAGCAACGTGCGGGCATCCCCGACGACTCCTTGCAGTTCGCCGCGCACTTCTGTAATTAACTCGTTGGCGTTGTCGGCGACGCCTGCCATTTTGTCGGTTATCGCATCCAGGCTGGCTGCCTCCTGCGACGGAATAACGGAACCCGGCGAAAGCCGCCGAGCATCGTTGCTCCCCGTTGTGACGGATAGTGCAGCGCCACTCATGACGCTGACGAATCCCAGCTTGGCCATAGACTTTTCGTTCAGTGGAGTGCCTTCCTTCACGTCCAGCAGAATCTCGATCTTGGTAGGGTCCGAAGCAGCGGGCCGCACTGCCGTCACTCTTCCTACGTTGATTCCGCCGAATAGAACTTGGGCACCCGACTCCAGCCCGCCCGCGTACTGAAGGTAGGTGTGGTAAGGAACGACGTGCCCGCTTAGTTGCGCGTCGAGCAGGCGGATGATCGCAAATGCGAGGACCGCAACTGATCCCAGGACAAACGCTCCGACTTTGGCTTCTGTGCTCATTGATATCCCTCCGACGCGTTCAGGTATTTAGCGAAGTGCTCGGTGACCGGAGTTCTGACAATGTCCTCGGGAACGCGGTCAAGGAACTGGCGAACACGTGGATTCTGGCTCGCCTTGAGTTGGTCTTTAGTACCGACTGAGCTGAAGGAACCCTGATAGAGCATGGCAATGCGGTCCGCGATCAGGAATGCGCTTGGCAATTCGTGGGTAACCACAATGATGGTCATGTGGAAGGTGTGTTTGAGCAGCAGAATCAGTTCGTCGAGTTCCGCGGCAACGATTGGGTCAAGCCCTGCCGATGGTTCATCGAGGACCAGAATTTCCGGACCGAGCGCGATCGCGCGCGCCACTGCTGCACGCTTCTTCATCCCTCCGGAAAGCTCCGAAGGAAGCAATTTCCCGCGGTCCGCAAGGCCAACTGCCGCCAGCTTCATCCAAACGACGAGTTCAATGATGGAAGGCGCGAGACGCGTGTGTTCACGCAACGGTAAGGCGACGTTCTCTTCTATATTTAACGAGTTGAACAACGCCGCACTTTGGAAGGCGACCCCTATCGATCTGCGTATCTTCTTTAGCTCGGGCTTTGAACAACGCACTATGTCAACTTCTTTCACGAACACGCTGCCGGACTTTGGCTTCTCCAACCCGATGATCTGCCGCAACAGAGTGCTCTTTCCACAACCGCTGCCACCCAACAACACCATGGTTTCTCCGTGCTCAATGTCGAGATTGAGGCCATTGAGCACTCGGCGGCCGTCGTACTCAACCACGAGATCGCGAACTGAAATGATCGGTGTCATCGTTTTGCCGTGAGATAAAAAAGCGCTGTGAAAAGTGCGTCTGCAATGATGACCAGGAACGTCGACTTCACGACCGCGCTGGTAGTCGAGCGGCCGACCGAATCAGGTCCTCCGTGGACCCGCATCCCTTCAAGACAGCCGACCTGGGCAATGATGGTCCCGAAGACCACGCTCTTGATCATCCCCATGACCACGTCGCGCAAGGCGATTGCCTCAAACACGTAGTTGAGGTACAACGCGGGCGTGAGGTGAATGCTAAAAAACATGAATAATCCGCCAGCCAAGATGCCGCAGAGATTTGAAACGACACTTAAGCAGGGAACCGCAATCAAAGTCGCCAGATACTTTGGTGCGAGTACAAACTCAAGCGGCTCAAGAGCCATGACGCGAAGAGAGTCGAGTTCCTCGGTCACTTTCATAGTCCCAATCTCTGCCGCGAAAGCGGAGCCGGATCGGCCACTTACCGCAATCGCCGTCATCAGCGGTCCAAGTTCGCGCGTGAAGCCGACTGCGACCAGGTCAACGACGTAGCGAAGCGCTCCAAAACGGCGCAGTTCCGACGCCCCTTGCATGGCAAAGATGAATCCAGTACAAACGGCCATCAAAGAAACCATCGGGATCGCATCGACGCCGATTTCCAGCATCTGCCTTACAGCAGCCTTCCAGCGATAACGGTTCCCGACAAAAGGAAGCGCCTGCGCCATTGCCCGCACTGTGGCCCACCACTGAATGTTCAGACTTCCGACATAGTCGAGGTGTTCGATTGTTCTTTCGCCAACGTTTTCGAGAATGTTCGCCATCAAGACGCTCCTTTTCCGCCCGAACTTTTGTCGAACAGTGCGAGCAACCCAGCAGACTCGAACAACCGGAGCACAGAACCATGCCCCTGCAAATGGAATTGAATCTGGCGATGCCTTGCCACTTTGAGAGCCTCGATCAAGGTCGCAATTCCAGAGGCTTCAATTGATGTGACGTCAGCTAAATCTACGGAGACCGCGTGAGGTAGTGGATCGCTCGACAGGATGGCCCGCAAGCGATCCCGAACGTCCGGGGAGGAATCCACGTCAACGCGGCCTTTCAAGCGGACGACGGTGTCTGCGCCACTGTGATCCACTGCAATTTCGATAGGGCTGGTTGAACTGTCTCCACGTCGTTTCATGTAATAACCTCGTTCGCGCGGCATGAGCACCTCACTGCTGCCACCCTCCTCCTAGTGCCTCGTACAACTGCACGAGCGCCAACAACTCGTTCTGGCGCGCCTGCACGAGTGCAAGCTCGGCTGCGAAAGAATTCGTTTCGTTCGTCAAGACTTCCAAGTAGCCCGTCACACCGCCCGTGTAGCGCATGTGGGAGAGGCGCGCCGCGTCCTGCGCGGACTCGAACAGAAGTTCTTCCTGTACGCGGAATTCGCGCGTTTTGCGGTACGACACTAGCGCGTCGGAGACACTGCGAAATGCTCCCTGAATGGATTGTTGGTAAACGAGCAGCGCCGTTTGCTCCCGGGCCTCGGCCAAACGAACTCCAGAGCGGAGCCTGCCCCCTGTAAAGATGGGTTGTGTCAGCGATGCGCCAAAGCTCCAAGCTCCCGCGGGCCCGGTGAACAAATTGCTTAAGGCAGAACTCTGAAATCCACCGGTGCCACTGAGTGAGATCTGCGGAAAATAAGCTGCGCGCGCAACGCCGATCTCGGCGTTCGCCGCGATCATCTGCTCTTCTGCCTGTCGAATGTCAGGGCGGCGCTCAAGCAGTGCTGAGGGCAGACCTGGTGGAATTTGGGGAGGTTGGTATTGCTCGGTTAGACTCTGCCCTCGGGGGATGTCACTGGGATTCTGCCCGAGCAGAATGCTAAGAAAGTTTTCCTGTTGCTCAATCTGCTGTTCCAGCACAGGCACTTCGGCACTTGCCGTGAAAACCAACTGCTCCGCCTGGCGAACATCCAGTAGAGAGGTCGCACCGCCATTTGCCAGAAGTTGCGTCAACCGCAGCGATTCTTTCCGCGAATCGAGCGTGCGCTTCGAGATCTCCAACTGCAGGTCCAGAGCCCGCAGTTGGAGGTATGCGCTGGCTACATTCGCCACGAGAGTCGAAACAACTTCCTGACGGACCCATTCACTCGCAAGCAGCTTGGCTCGCGCGGCTTCCGTGGCGCGGCGAAACTGACCCCAAAAATCAAGCGCCCAAGCGGCCGAAACATTCACTTGACCTGTGCTGCTTTCAAATTCTGGAACCAACTTAGATTGAGACGAACGGACATCGGCAATCGCCCCTCCGGCACCGAGTGTCGGAAATTGATCGGCGCGTGTGATCCCGAGCTGCGCCTGAGCTTCGAGAACCCGAGACGCCGCTATACGCAAGACATAATTCTGTTTTAGTGCAGTGCGGATCAGCGTGCGAAGCTGTTCATCCTGAAATATGTCCCACCACTTTTCCTCCCCAAACGGGACTATCTGTGGCGCCCTGTCCTGCGGTTTCGTTCCCTGTTCGGGAGCCTCCCCGCGGTATGAACCAGGCGCCGCGACGGTAGGTCTCTTATATCTCGGACCCACAGTGCAGCCGGTAGTCAGAAGGGCGGCGACGCTCAGCAAGATAATGCGAAGTTTCATGTCAATCACCCTCCGCTGGTGCGATTTTCGGAGCAGCCAACGGTTCGCTCCTCTTGCCTGCGCCGGACCACTTCTCGACGAGGTAGAAGACGGCAGGGATGAAGAAAATACCGAGGAGGCTCGCAGCCAACATCCCGCCGATGACCGCCGTACCCATGATCTGGCGTGCCACGGCTCCAGCGCCGGAAGCAGTCCACAGCGGGACTGCGCCTAGGATGAAGGCGAAGGAGGTCATTAAGATTGGGCGAAGCCGCAGGCGCGCTCCCTCCAGGGCCGCATCAGGCAAGGATTTGCCGCGCTGATATTGTTCTTTCGCGAACTCCACAATTAGGATTGCGTTTTTCGCGGCCAAGCCGATCAACATCACGAGACCGATTTGCGAGTACACGTCGCTTTCGATCTGCACCATGTAAGTTGGCAGGAAAGCGGCTAGAATTGTGCGTCTCAGCCACAAAACGGCAAACGCTCCAAAAATCGCGACGGGAGTACTCAAAAGCACGCTGAAGGGGAGAGACCAGCTTTCATAGAGTGCCGAGAGGATCAGAAAGACGAATAGAAGAGAAAACCCGAAAATCGCGGCTGGCGGAATTCCTTCCTGGGCTTTCTTTTCCTGAAAGGACATGCCGAGGTAGTCGAAGCCCATCTCGTGCGGCATCGTCTTCCGGAAAACATCTTCGAGGGCGGCCATGGCCTGGTCTGCGCTATACCCGGGAGCGGCGGCGCCATTGATTTGGGCAGCACGATACTCGTTAAAACGCATGGTGAATTCCGGTCCGTCGCGCGACTCGAAGCGTGTCATCGACGACAGAGGAACCATTCCGCCTTTGTCATTGCGAACGTAGAACTGGCCAACATTTTCCGCCTGGGTGCGATAGTCGCCTTCCGCTTCGATGTAGACCTGCCATTGCCGGCCGAATCGGTTGAAGTAGTTGATGAAGTAGCCGCCCATGAATGCCTGCAGCGTTTGGTACACGTCCCTGACGGAGGCACCCTGCTTCATGACTTTTTCGCGATCCACGTCCGCGTACAGCTGCGGCACGCTCGAAAGAGAAGTAGTGCTGAGTCCCGCAAGTTCTGGGCGTTTCCGCGCCTCGGTGAGGAAGGCCTTGAGATTCGACGACAGAAACTCGAGGTCCTTGCCGGCCCGGTCCTCCAGCACGAACGTGAATCCGCCAGATGTTCCAATACCAGGGATGGCCGGCGGAGAGAAGGAGAAGGCGATCCCTTCCGGCAGCGACGACAGATCCGCATTGATTCGTTGCTTGATGGCCTGGAGTTGCTCCGCGCGCGATTTCCGGTCGTCCCAGGGCTTCAGCGTCACGAAGAAGAAGGCGTTGTAGCTGGTGCGCACGAAGCTGAGCAGGCTGAATCCAACGACGCTGGTCGTATGCTCAACACCGGGTGTGTGGCCCAGAATTTTTTCGATTTTCGCGGCCACGTCGTCGGTGCGCTGAAGAGACGCGGCAGTGGGAAGCTGAACGTTGACGTAGACGTAGCCCTGATCCTCATCCGGAAGAAAACTGGAGGGGACTTTGCCCCCGAACCAGGCGGCGGCAACCGCGAAGGCTGCCAGTAGAAGGAGCGGGATTGCGCTCTTGCGAATCAGGAAGCCGCAAACCCGGACATACCATTCCGTGGCATTCGCGAAGACACGATTGAACCAGCTGAAAAATGCTGCGAGCGGTCCGCGGGAAGAGGTCTTTGGACGCAGCAGCAACGCGGCCAGCGCCGGGCTCAGCGTCAGCGCGTTGAATGCGGACAAAATAACGGACAATGCGATGGTAACGGCAAATTGCTGATAGAGACGTCCGGTGATTCCGGGGATGAAGGCGGTCGGAATGAATACGGCGGAAAGAACCAGCGCGATGCCAATGACCGGACCGGAGATCTCCTCCATCGCTTTCAGTGCGGCGGCTTTTGGCGTGAGACCCTCGTCAATATGCCGCTCCACCGCTTCGACAACGACGATGGCATCGTCCACCACCAGTCCGATCGCCAGCACCAATCCGAACAGCGAAAGCGTGTTGATCGAGAATCCAAATAGGGGAAAAAACATGAACGTGCCGACCAGGGAAACGGGCACAGCCAGCAGCGGAATCAGCGTCGCGCGCCAGCCTTGGAGAAAGACGAAAACGACGATGAGAACCAGGACGATGGCGATGACCAGCGTGAGTACGATTTCCTTCATGCCAGCGCTCACGGCCTCCGTCGTATCCAGGGAGATGGCGTATTCCATGTCCTGGGGCAGCCGGGTCTTCAGGTCGGCCATGAGCTTCCTGATCTCGTTGGCAGCTTGCACTGCGTTTGAACCGGGCAACTGGTACGCCGCAACGATGGCCGCGGCTTTGCCATCCAGGCGGCTCACCATGTTGTAGCTCTGCGCACCGAGTTCCACGCGCGCGACGTCCTTGACGCGGACGATGGCCCCCGTTGGCGATTCGCGCACGACGATATTTCCGAACTCTTCGGGAGATGTCATGCGGCCCCGTGCCCGCACGGTATAGGTGAACTGCTGCCCCTTGGGGACCGGTTCGCTGCCTACCTGACCTGCGGGGTTGACGGCGTTTTGTGCCTGAATGGCCGAGACAATCTCAGGAACCGTGATGGCCAGTTTCGCGAGCCGGTCGGGCTTCACCCACAGGCGCATCGCATATTGGCCCGCGCCAAAAATCTGAACACTCCCGATTCCGTAGGAACGATTGATCTGGTCGGATAGATTGATGTACGCGTAATTGGCGAGGAAGCGCGCATCGTAGGTGCCGTTCGGCGAATAGAGTGTGACCAGCATCAGCGGAGCGGTCACGGTCTTTTGCACAGTGACGCCGTAGTTCGCGACATCGGACGGCAGTTGCGAGGCGGCCTGCGTTTGTCGCATCTGCGTCAGCATCAGATCGGTATTCGGATCGGTCTTCACGTCGTAGTCCACGATGAGGCGCATCAAGCCGTCGGCTGTGGAGTTCAGCGAATACATGTAGTTCATGTGTCCACGCCGCTCATTTGCTGCTCGACCGGCGTCGCCACCGACTGCTCGATGGTCTGTGCATCGGCTCCCACATAGGTTGCGAGTACCTGAACTTCAGGTGGAACGATGTTGGGGAATTGAGCCACGGGAAGCGTGGCGATGGTGACTGCTCCCACGATCACCATCAGGATCGAGATGACCATGGCTACGATGGGCCGGTTGATGAAAAACTTGGACACGGGTCAATCGCCTTTCGCCTGTGGCTGTTTGATTTTCACGGTGCCGCCGTTTTGGACCTTCTGCAGTCCCTCGACGACTACCTGTTCGCCCGATTTGACTCCACCTTCGACGATCCACATGGGTCCGACACGGTCCCGGACTTTCACCGCCCGGATGCTCACCTTGTTGTCCGCGCCGACGACCGCGACCTGGTAACTTCCCTGCAGTTCACTCACGGCTTTTTGTGGCACGAGCAGCGCGCCGCGCCTGACTTCCGGCGCCGCCCGCAGCCTTCCAAACTGGCCGGGGCGAAGGAACTTTTGCGGGTTGGGAAAGGAGCAAACGATCTGAATACTGCCTGTGCTTACGTCCACCTGGCGATTCGCAAGCAGGCCAGTCCCTTTGTGCGCATAGACGGAACCATCCGCCAAAATCAGCTCAAATGGCGGCCCGTTGGAAGGAGTCTCTTTTTGCGCGTCAGCATTAATCCGGTCAGCGAAGTGGATGTACTCCTGCTCGCTGAGTGAGAAATAAGCCTTAATGGGATTTATTTGTGAGACCGACGTGAGAACCGTCGTCGGATTGACAAGATTGCCGATTTGCACCTGAGCAATTCCGGCGACGCCATCGACCAGCGACTTCACCTCCGTGAACTCGAGGTTCAACTGGGCCTGCTCCACTTGCGCCTCGGCGGCCTTGACCTCCGCTTTCGCCGCCCGGTTGGCCTGAATGTCGTTGTCCAACTGGCTCTGCGCAATGGCTCGCTCTTTGGCGAGCGGGGTGTCCCGGTCGACATCCATTGCGGTCTTGGCGAGTTGTGCCTGAGCCTGCGCCACTTGAGCGTTCGCCTGGTCGAGCACAGCCTGGAAAGGCCGCGGATCGATGTGAAAAAGAATCTGCCCCTTGCGTACAAACGAACCTTCTTTGTACGTTTGGCGGATGATGTATCCCGTCACCTGCGGCTGAATCTGAGCGTTCACGAAACCATCGAGCGTCGCGACCCATTCGCTGAATATCGGAACGTCCTTCTGAACCACGCTGGCGACTTCCACCTCAGGAGCTGGAATAGCAGGCGCCGCATTCGTCTTGCCGCAACCCACGGCCAAAACTGCTGTCGCCAGCACAAGAGCCAGAACGAGTCGAGATGCAGGGCCGCAAGGAGGGCCGCCAATGCCTTCTGGACAATGACAGTGTGGCATTTGCATTTCAGATAGGCGCCGGCCGTGCCACGTGAACCCCGCTCTGCTTTTGTTCTCCATATCAATTGTTCCTAAAACCGACTTCACCCCAGTTGGTCAATCCCACGACATGCAATTCACCGCCATAGCTTCGGCGGACCTAGGCTTGCACTGGAGATCGAACCATCGACCGACTCCAAGTGCCTTCATTTCGAGATCCCCTTAGTCCCCTTAAGCCCTCAGCGCTTCTTGCCATTCCCGCCCGCGATCTCCATGCACGTCGAAAACATTCGGCCGAAACTTAGCCAACTCCTGAATCGCCTGAGCTCGAGCTTCGCGAACCTCGGAAGTTGAGCAATTGAGAAGCAGGGCACACTCGTGCTCCCGGTAGCGCTCCAGAACGCACAGCACAAAGACAAACCGCTCGAAGTCGGCAAGCCCTAGCACCGCGTCCACGTCGAAATGTCCGATTGGGCCGCTTTTCCGAGAGAAAGCAGTTGCTGCCACCGCGAACGAATCGGAGTGGCGTGGTCGCGGCTGGACTTCGCGAATTGCATTCTGCACAATCACACGCTTCGCCCAGATGCGTGCCCATTCCCGAAACACACGGTTTTCTTTCGCACAATCTTCCATGCCTGTTACAAAACACTTCTCTCCCTTCTCGGGATCTCCGGCGAGAAGAAATGAGAGCTGATAAAGCCCGCGCATATCCTCGTCAAAGACCCTGAGGAAATCCTGGCAAGTCGCATAGCCATTGCGCCGCACTGCGCTGTAGGCCTGCTCACTCATTTCCCCCACCTCTCGAGAGCGGTGTGAACGATTTCTAAAAGGACTGCGTCGTCGAACGGTTTGCTCAAGAACTCCACTGCCCCCTCGCGCATGGCGTGAATCCTCATCTCGGCGTCGCCGTGCGCAGTAATGAAGATGATCGGTATAGGGCATCGCTCAGCCTTCAGCATTGCTTGCAGTTCAAGCCCCGACAGGCCTGGCATACGAACGTCGGCGATCAGACACGCAGCCTCGTTTCGGGCTTCGGAATCCAGGAATTGTTCCGCTGAGCCGAAGCAAGTCGCGGGCAGGCCGTCTGACTCGATCAAATCTCGCAGCGCTAGCTGAACTGACTCGTCGTCGTCAACGATTGCTACGAGTCGTGAGTTGTGCCCGATATTCATTGGGAGAAGAGTAGAGCCATCACAAAACGGGCACAATCAGGCCTTAGTCGCGCCAACTACTACTTAGGTGGTAGTCGATTAGAAGTGAAAAAGCGGCGGAATAACCGGACCGGCTAAAAGGCAGGCGAGACTATCTAGGAGGAGAGAGTTTGAGCTTGTCGGCCATACGGACCAACTCCGCCACTGATCCGGCCTGCATCTTCTGCATAACGTGGCCTCGGTGGATTTTCACTGTGGCTTCGCTAGCTCCGATTTCGGAGGCAATCTGCTTGTTGAGCATTCCGGAGACCACGAGAGTCATAACCTCGCGCTCTCGCACGGTCAATGATTGAAAGCGCTGTTCCAATTCGTGGATCTCGGTCTGTTGTGCTCGCGCGGCGCTATCACGCTGGAGGGCCTGCTGAATGGCGTCCAGCAGATCCTGGTCTCTGAAGGGTTTCGTCAAAAATTCCACCGCACCCGACTTCAATGCCCTGACAGACATGGGAATGTCGCCATGCGCCGTAATAAAGATGATGGGGATTTCCACGCCGGTGTCCGCCAATTGACGCTGGAGGTCGAGTCCACTGATCTGAGGCAGTCTCACGTCCAGAACTAAACAACTCGGGTCACTGGTGGGTTGCTTCCTAAGAAAGTCCTGACCCGTTGCAAAAGCCTCGGCGCGGAGTCCAACTGACTCTACGAGATCCTGGATCGCCTGACGCATGCCGCGATCATCGTCGATGATGAACACGGTGGGACCAGCCGCCGATTTCATGCGTGCGCCTCAGTTTCGACGGGAAGGGTGAAATGGAAGGTTGCACCCGCCCCATGATTGGCAATCGCCCAGATTCGCCCTCCATAAGACTCCACGATCGAGCGGGTAATGGCCAAACCCATACCTGTCCCCTGAGGCTTCGTCGTATGGAACGCATCAAAAATCCGTTCGGTATTTTCCACGGGCAATCCTTCACCAGTATCGCTGATCGAAATAAGCAGATGTCCTTCGGGATTCAAACTCGAACTGATCGTCATTTCGCCCCCGGCGTCTTTCATAGCCTCGATTGCATTCAGCATCAGGTTCATGAAGACCTGTTGAAGTTGTACCCGGTCAGCCAGGATACTAGGTGTCTCTGCATTGATTTCGGAATGGATCGTTATGGAGTGCCGAACCGCTTCGTCGCTGAGCAGAACAATCATTTCTTGAATGATCTCTTTGACGTCCACGATTTCTCGTTCAGGCGGCGCGCCTTTCTTATAGAAGGACCGCAAACGGTTGATAACATCAGCCGCACGGTTTCCGTCCTGCTCAATTCGAGTTGCTGCTGCTCGCGCTCTTTCGAGGTCTGGTGGATCATGTGCCAACCATCGCAAAAGTGCGTTCGCGCTTGTGATCGAGGCGGAAATGGGCTGTTTTATTTCGTGTGCCAGCGCGGCGGCTAGCTCTCCCATCATGTTAATCCGGTTGATGTGCGCCAGATCAGCCTCTAGCTGCCGCAACCTTTCGCGCTCCTGCTCGGCATGCTTTTGTTCCGTAACATCCATGGTGATGCCGACGTACTCGCCGATTTCTCCAGAAGGATTGTGATGTCCCACAGAACGCAGGAATCTGACAGTGCCATCTGGACGAAAAATCCGATATTCTAGGTCGTAATCCCTGCTTGCCTGGATTGCACCATAAAACTTTTCCCTCAAAGCAGGCTCGTCTTCCGGGTGAGTAGCGCGGTACAAGCGTTCGAATGGGACAGGGCCTTGGCTGGGATCGAAGCCATAGATGCGAAGGGCTTCGTCTGATAGGTGAAAAATTTGTCCGGTGACGAAATTGCACGCCCAGCTGCCGGCGTGAGTCAGGCTCTGCGCTTCTGCGAGGTATGCTTGCTCCCGCCGCAACTGTTGCGTCAATAGCTCATGCTCTGTAACGTCGATTGTGGTACCGCGGTACCCGTTAAACACTCCATCTTCTACGACCGGAATGCCGACGCACCTGACGTATCGAATCTCGCCATCGGGACGAACTATCCGGTTCGTGACATCGCAGCCGCAGTGCTCCTCCTGCAGCTTCTTCATTGTTGCTGTCAACGAGCCTTGGTCCTGGGGATGAACCGCACTCAAGAACTGCTGAAGACTCGGAGTTCCATTTTTGGGATCGAACCCGAAAATCTTGTAGACCTCGTCAGACCAGTAGATATTCAAATCTTCTGACCAACGAATACCCAAATCTGTCGAAGCCCAACTCCCGATGTGGGCAAGGCGTTCCCCTTCGCTCAGATAAAACTGGCTTTGTCGCAGAGCCTGTTCCGCTAGTTTTCGCTCGGTGATGTCCTGACCGGTCCCGAACATCTCATAGGCTTTCCCCGATGCATCTCTCTTTATAGTTCCGAGACCCAGGATGAAGCGCACTTCACCACTGGGAAGCACAATTCGATGTTCCGACTTGGCATGAATTCCGTTGCTAATGGCTTCGGCAGCTTCGCGGGAGACATTTTCCCTATCCTCCGGATGAATTCTTTCAAAAATCGCACTCACGTCAAAAGAGTCTTTCACCGGGGGTATTCCCCAGATACGGCAAAGCTCTTCAGAATACGTAACGCGATTCTCGATGAGATCCCACTCGTAGTGTCCAATGTGCGCCAATCTCTGAGCTTGTTCAAGCCTTGCGTTACTTTGCTGTAAAGCGTTTGATAGCGCCTGGCGATCTTCCTCTACACGTTTCCGGTCGGTAATGTCCTGGGTCGTACCGAACATTTGAATTCGGCCCTGTGAATTTTTTCTCACATCACCCAAGCTATGAACTACCCGCATCTCCCCATCGGGACGAAAAAGACGATGCTCACAGTCGGCGCGTGTCCCAGTATCAATGGCCTTTTTAGCCGTCATAAAAACAGCTTCCCGGTCATCGGGATGCATCATTTCGCGCACAAGCGCAACGTCAAAAGAGTCCCCCTTTGGAACCAGCCCAAAGATGCGGTACGTCTCCTCGGACCAAATCACCTGATTTGTCTCTAGATCCCAGATCCAATAGCCCAAGTGAGCGACACGCTGCGCTTCTTCGAGCCAATCCTTGCTCTCCTGTAGATCGCGAGACAAGGCTCGACTCGCTTCTTCGGCCCGCTTCAATTCCGTAATGTCTTGAACAGTGCCGAAAAGTCTGTTGTGAGCTCTGGAAATCCCATTCTCCAGTCCCGGAGGCGTCGTCTTCCAGAGCTTCGAGGTAATGGACTGAACGTTACGCACTTCCCCACTCGGACGGACGATCCGATGTTGGTGAACCGGATGTACTCCAACAGCAACCTCCTCGTCTACTGTGCTGTAGAGTGCCTCGCGGTCATCGGGGTGGACCAACCCGCTAACCGTTTCAATATCCATACGGCGTTCTTGCGGTTTGAACCCGAATATTCGATAGGTCTCGTCGGACCAGATGATCTCGCCCGTCTCAAGATCCCAATCCCAATAGCCGACATGGGCGACGCTTTGAGCTTCTTCAAGTCTTGCTTTGCTTTCTTGAAGGCTCCGGGACAGTGCCTCGCGCTCGTCATCGGCTCGTTTGCGTTCGGTGATGTCTGTTACTACACCGGCATATTCGAGGTTGCCGGAGTTGTCTCTTCCTGCATGTGCGACCACATGAACATGCTTGATGACCCCGTCAGGCAAGAGAATTCGGTGTTCAACATCCAAGTCCATGCCGTTCTGAGTGGCACTGTCTTTGAGCTCTTGCAGGCGATCTCGATCCTCAAGGTGAACTCTTTTGAATACCAGGTCGAGTGTAGGATTTGTTTCTCGGGCGAAGCCCAGAATTCTGTAGGTCTCGTCAGACCAAACGAGTTCGCCGGTGTCCACCTTCCATCCAAAAGTCCCCGAATGGCTCAGCCTCTGCGCCTCTGCCAGATACTGCCATCGTCTTTCCAAATCGGCCTGCGAAGCTTTCAGATTTTCATTCGCTTTTTCAAGTGCGGATGCTCCCTCAGCCTCCCGATCCTGCGAACGCTTACGAGATTCGGAGAGGAGTCTTCGATCTCGGCGCCAGCCACTCAATGCGGCTATTAACCCGATAGAAAGCGCAAGAATGACTAGAAAATGCACCATTGGCGATAGAAGCTCCAAATTCGATGAATCTTAGCCTAAATGCGAGCCGCACGTCCCGCCTTCGTCCTTAGATATAAAAAGCCCTCAGAAGTTTCCGCCAAAGGCGGCGGGAGCCACGGAGCTCGAAACCGCCGCATCCTGCACGCCAGAAATTCAAAGCAAAGGGCGGGGTTGGCTCTCTGAGCCCTGTAAAAAAGATGGTTGGAAGCCCTTTACCAGACCTAACGCCGCCCGAATGGCTAGCGTCGCGAAGTCAGGCAGATTCTCGCCGAAGAGAACGCGACGTAGGGGCTGTTACCTGCTTACGCACAGAGCTTTCTCCCTGCCTCTGTTACGAGCCGCCCTCTAAAGGGAGGTGCGCCAACTGTCGATCTGGTCCTAGGCTACAGAAAGTCGAACCAGTCTCCGATCCTCAAGCTCTTGCTTTCGAGATTGGACGAGTTGGTTGCTCGGGCGTCGAAGAAGATCGGATAAAATTAGTCTCCCATATCCTGGATATGGCCGTGCGCCGTCTCGCCCTGAGGTCTGAAGATTCTGTGATTTCCTCTGTAACTAACAAGTCCTTTCGTATACCCATTGCGCATCCAATCCTGAGTTTGAGAAGCTTCTCCAGAATATCCGGGTGGGTGGCATCGATACAGGAGGATGAATGGCGCAGGTATGGTTAGTCACCGGCAGCTCTCGTGGTCTGGGTCGCGCAATTGTTGACGCGGGCCTGGCTGCGGGCAATAAAGTGTTGGCGACAGCCCGGGACATTAAGTCGCTGGCGGATCTGCCGGAACGATATGGAGATCAGGTCAAGCTCTTCGCAATGGATGTGACCGACGAAGCAGCAGCAGCCAACGCGGTAATGGCGGCGGTCGATGTATTTGGCTCGCTGGATGTGGTCATTAACAATGCGGGGTATGGCAATCTTTCGTCCGTCGAAGATACGCCTCTATCGGAATTCCGGGCACAGATCGAAACGAACCTCTTTGGAACGATTATTGTGACGAAGGCAGCTCTTAGGTATTTTCGCGAAAAGAAATCAGGCCACTTCATTCAGTTTTCATCGGTGGGGGGAAGGATTGGACCTCCGGGACGTGGGCCTTATTCGGCGGCGAAGTGGGGTGTCGAAGGCTTCTCCGAGGTGCTTTCGCGCGAAGTTGCACCGCTCGGCATCAAAGTCACCATCGTTGAACCCGGTGGCTTTCGCACGGACTTCGCGGGCAGTTCCACCGAACTTAGCGAAGGTCATCCTGAATACGATTCGACGGTTGGAGCTACCGCAAGATTTCAGCGGAACTACAACGGCAAGCAGCCGGGTGATCCCAAAAAGGCAGCTCAGGCGATCGTCCAGTTGACGCAAGAACGGAACCCTCCGTTGCGACTCTTGCTCGGCAGCGATGCGTACGCCGCCGCGGAGAAGAATGATCTTGCGCGATTAGAGGAAGCACGAATTTGGAAGAAACTCAGCGTCTCCACCGACTTTGAGACGAACTGAAGAAGCAGCAAACATTAAGCAAGAGAATCCGAACCGCGCGAAGGTGCTCAATGGTTCGACTTGGACTGGATCCTTTCCTTCTTCGGCTCACTTGACGATCAGATTGCGCGAATCAGCCGCATGAAGGCGTCGATCTTCCTCGTAATTCGCGCCCGGTCGGGACCGAGGTTCTGCTCCAGGCAAATTCCGCTAAAGAACGTGACGATCAAGCCGGCGAGGGCATCATTATCGTCACGAGATCCACGCGCTGCGGCTAGATCGTCGATGAGCAGTTGATGGGCTTTCATTACGCTCGCGACCATGATCTGGCGGGCTTTTGGAGGAGGTCTGCGAACTCGCATAGAGTTCACCGAGAAGCAGCCCTTCTGGCCCCAGCTCCCGTAGCAGACCTTGAGAAAACTCTCAACATTGGTCCAACCCAGAGCTGTGTAGCGAGTTGCAAAGTCGCGAAGTGTGGCGGGATCAGGAATCATTTACACCGTCCTGTGGGCCTATCCCGGCTGGCCGATGCAAAAAGGGCTACGAAGCCTTCTCGGGAAGATGCAGTCGGGAACGGTGGTCTGCTTTCCTCTGTTCGAACGAGCAAAAACTTGGGACAAACTTGGGACAAGAATCCAACGAGATAATGGTCGTTTCGCTGGGAGCGGTGGGTAAGGACAGCAGAATCAACGGGATTCAGCACTGACCAGTCAGGCTCATAACCCAAAGGTCGGTGGTTCAAACCTCTCAACGGGGGTTAGTTCAGGGAACAAAGGCGGCGAGCAGACCGGGATCGATGGAAAATGCTTTCCGAGGTGCCTGATCCTCGCTGTACTCTCGGGTACTCAAACGCAAACTGAGACTCAACAACTTCGACCCAAAACAACGGCAAATGGGACATGATTGAGACATCACCAGCCCTAAGGGCACGTCAATTGAAGACAATAAGTCGAACCGCCATTACACAATCGGCAGCTCACGCGGCGAGCCCATCCTCGACTGACGGCCGATCAGTCGCCCTTCGATTTCAACTGGGAGAGTCAAACGAGTTTCACATCCGCAATGTGCCAGCTCTGTGCGTCGTTTCGCGAACCGGGCCTCACAAGAGTTGGCAACTCAGCTCTACGGATATTATGCCGACTATTTTCTGTATCGCTTGTCGTCTCTCCGTAGTTGCCTATCGGCTTTGTACAAGGACTTAGGCACGTCATCCCTCAGCATTCGCATCATGTCCGCAGTCACGAGATCATCCATAATGGGTTCTGATAGACCCACAATCGCCGAAAGTTCAGTCAATGTGTGGGCGGTATTTTGTCCCGGTTCCACCAGTCCGGTGTTGCTGCGTCCTGCGAGCAAGCCGTCAAAATTCGAAAGGCCTAGCCTTACGTACATGCTCTTGATCCAAGCCATCCTTCGCCACTCGAACGTAAACGTCACGCTTAGTTATTACATCAAGCCACAAACCCCAGACGTTATTGCAGCGATGGGCAAATTCGAGGCGGAAATAGCTGCTCACAATTTTCGGGACAGTAATGGGACAGTAAATCCGACCTTGGACGCAATGCCCAAATCTGTAAACTAGCTCTTTTTAAGAGGTTAGGATGGAGCCGACGAGCGGACTTGAACCGCTGACCTGCCGATTACGAATCGGCTGCTCTACCAACTGAGCTACGTCGGCTTCTGGGTTGGGCTGTTTTAGTTTATCAAACTGCCGCGTGAGTGGCTGGCTCGCGTGCGGGAGCCGTCTCGCGAGCGATCCGGATTGTCGACATCATCACCAAAACAACCGCGGTTAAAATCAGGGCGACCCGAACATAGTTTCCCATTGCCCATTCTCTTACCACCTGATCGTAGTATTCCGGCGGTTTCGTCAGCGGAGCGATAAACAGGATCTCGTTTCTGGGATAGTGAAATCGGAATGTGACCATGTCGCTTAAGATCAGAACAGCCAACGCTCCTGCCAGCCTCGATCGCACTTGCGGCGCCGGCCTCCAATTGAACGCTAAGGCCAGGATGAGGAAAAGTTGCGTGGCGGGAACTAGAGATCTGAAAAACATTCCTGGGTTCGTCGCGTGATAGAACCCGCGGGCATGCTCCAAAGAAGTCGGAGCACCCATGTAATTCGGCGCGTCCACGACGTTCTGATAGACGCCTGTTCCAAGTAACATTGCGGACAAAACCAGCGCGATAGCGACGGACAGCAGACGCAGGTTCACTCGCGGACTCCTTTCAGCTTACGACAGCTTCATTCCGGATACGACTCCCTTTTGACTATCCGGCCTGATTCATCGTCAACCGGGGTTTCCTTTTTAACTCTGAAACCACCTGAGGACAAGAGGAATCCGCGAACCTTTGATTAGCAATGCGACGGCCGAAGCTGCGATCAGAGTCCGAGTTCGTCGTCTTCGTCCTGGTTTTGTTCAGGCCCACTCTGACGGCCGGACTGTTGGCGAACGCCGCTCCAGGAATGATTTCCCTGTCCACCTCCGCCGCCCTGACGTCCGCCCCCTCCGCCCTGAGGCTGAAAGGTGCCGCTCATTTTGTCGCCGTCGATTGTGCCCGTAAAAATCAGGGTCATGGTGCGGCGTCCCTGTACTTGGACGCTGAAAGAGATGTTGTTTCCCGCAACACTTCCGTTGAGCGGAGTGGAACCCTGCGAGCCCTGAAAGGTGCCGCTGAGCTTCGAACCATCCTGCTGGATCTGAATTGTAGCTTGCTGCGAGCCACCCCGGCCCTCCCATGAAATCTGCCAGGCCCCGCCAATGTTGGGGGATTGAGAATTATTCGATTGGGAATCTTGTGCGAGAAGAAGCGGTGCGGCGAGAAGACAGATAAAAATAATAGGGAATAGTCGTTTGATCACGTTAGCCTCCTATGACTTGATGTTTCTTTATATGAAACACGACAGGAGACTTGCAGGGAGTAAAGAATTGGTAAGGCCAAGTAAAGTTTTGTTATGCCTTAACTTCCCAAAGAACTTTCCGCGTCACTGTCCCGTGTAGCTAACCCTCCACAACGAGTTTGATCCGTCGTCGCTCACCAGCAGCGATCCATCGGAAGCTACGGTTATGCCTACAGGACGTCCCCATACTTTGCCGTCTGGCAGGACAAAGCCGCTGAGGAAGTCTTCATACTCCCCGCCGGCGTGGCCCGTCTGGTGCAGCGGCACTCGAATCACCTCATAGCCCACGCGCACTGATTTATTCCAGGAGCCGTGCTCGGAGGCGAAAATGTCTCCCTTGTACTCGGCGGGAAACTGTTGGCCTTGATAAAAAGTAAGCTCCAGCGACGCGATGTGCGGCTGCAGCAGCACATCCGGCACGATGACCTTATCTTTCAACTCCGGATGCTTGCCCTGATGCCGCGGATCTTGATGTCCGCCCATGTACCACCACGGCCAGCCGTAGAAGCCGCCTTCCTGCACATGCGTGATGTAGTCGGGAACGAGATTATCGCCCAGACCGTCGCGCTCATTCACGGAGCACCACAGTTCTCCCGTCTGCGGATTCACCGCAATCCCGCCTCCCGCATTACGAATGCCATAGGCATACACGGTCAACACGCAATGCTCAGGATCGCAGGCCAGAATGTCCGCACGGTTTTTCTCCCCTGGATGTGTGTCAGGATCGTCGATGTTCGATCCCGAACCCACCGCGACAAACATTCTCCTGCCATCGCGCGAAAATTCCACCGCGCGCGTCGAGTGTCCGAACCAGCTCGTGGGCAAATCGGCAACGTGTTGCGGCGATCCGCTCGCCTTCAAATCGCCGTTGTGGTAAGAAAAACGAAAAACTTCGGCTTCGCTGCCAACATATAGCCATTGCGGATTGGGACCAGGAGGATAAAAAGCCAGACCGTAGGGGTGTTTCAACCCGCTAACGAAGATCTCCGACTGCTCTGGCTTGCCGTCGGCAGTTAGCCCGCGAAATACCCGGAGGCGTCCGGGATCGGTTTCCGTAAGAAAAATGTCGCCGTTCGGAGCCGTGCGCAAGGTCCGCGGATTGTCGAGCGCAGCCGCATACAACTCCACTTTGAATCCTGCGGGGGCTACTGGCCACACGTCTCCCGGCCGGGAAACCGGTATAGGAAACTTGTACGCTGATTTCGTCGCATAAGGCTGAGGCAGATCGTTCACCGTAATCTTGTGAAACGTTCCCGGCCTCTCGTAACGGAAATCGGTGAAGGGCGGAGTCGGCAGCGGCGCCTTCAGCGTCGATGGGTTAATGTCAGGTGGCAGCGGGCTTGCCTCCTGCGCGGCTTGCGAGGTTCCCTGCGATTTTCCCATCGACGGAATATAGGTAACGATCTGCCAGCGCTGTTTGGTCGTCAAAGACGCCCACGCGGGCATGCCGTTCTCCTTGTCGCCTCGCGTAATGAACCAGAACAGTGCACCCGGCGTAACCGAATCGAGCCTTCCCTCCACTAGCGACGGCGTTTTGCCCGTGCCATTTCCCGACTTCCCGTGGCACGACGCGCAATTGCGTGCATATAGCTTTCGCCCGGCCTCTACGGCATCCTCCTGGCCTGAGTACGGGTTCTTCGCCGCCCGCGCCGAAGCCGGCGCATTGTGGAAGTCTGTGTCTACGAGTAGCAGCGCCGCTGGCAGCAGAATCGTCGCCAAAGCGGCGGCGTATGAATTGGCCAACGAGTGCATGAATCCTCGTGTTAGATATACGGCATTGCCGCATCCGTAGTTCAGTTCAATTCAGCTATTTTTCGAATCTCGATTTGACTATCGACTAGAGAAAACCGGAGCCGGATGCCGGGCTATTCCATCTCCGGTCGCCACAACGGCTCTCCCCCGAGCGACTGGTAAAATCCCCAGCCCGCCAGAGCTACCACGCTGAGCAGGGCCAGAACAGAGGTTGCCATGTACCAAGCCGAGAGGTCCGCGGTAAATGGGACATTGGCCAGCATGTTGATGGTGAAGATGGCGCACGCCAGCGGCACGAGGCCGAAGCGATAGACGATCAACACAGCGATGGCATACACCAGAATCTGCGTCGGTACTTCGACGATTGGATAAGACGCGGAGAATCCCCGGGGCAGAGCGAAGACGGCAACAAAAGCGATGGCGGCAATCCAATCCTTGCGCAGAACGACTTTCAGTCCGAGCAGCAGAAAGAAGAATTGCAGCGTGCCTAAGATTGAAATTGGAATCTGCATCAGCCACAGGCCCAGCGCGGTGCGCCCTCCCATCAGATATTCGGTGGATGCAAGTCCTGGAGCGTCCCCCATATGAATCATCAGAATGTAGCGCAGCTGAAAGATAAGGAGCCAGAGCACACCCAGCATCACGCCGAACAAAATATCGCGACCTACCAACGGATCGCGCAACTGCCCCGACAGCAGGCGGCTCCATGAAATGATCGCTTGCGGCCAGCGCCGCCGCACCCACGGTTCCAGGGCAAGGTACAAAACCCAGGTCGCGCTGGAGACAAACAGACCGGTACTCACTGCAAGCACAAACAAGCCAAGAGTTTCTAAGCCCGGGACGAAATGGCCGCGGCACAGCCACAACAACATCTCCATCGCGAACATAATCGATGCCAACCGGATAGCGCCCTCCCGGTCGCCTCTTCCTTGACGCCAATTCTTTCGCGCCAGGTAAGTTGCTCCGACCAAGAGAGCCAGGATCAATGCAAAGCTGAGGATTTGAGTCACTCGCTTTCCCGTCGAATCTTCGGGATTCTTCATGCGATCCGGCTTAGTCCAATCGCCGATGAGCGAGAAAAAAACCGGCTTGCCACGCCATGAAGCTGCTTCGACCCGAAGCGGCCGCGTCGTTCCGGGCCACATCCCAGTCCATGCCATTCGCGTATCAGCGGCGGCGAGGGAGTTCCACTGCGGCTCCGCCGTTTGAAATTTTGTTGGATCGAGCCCCGCGGCAACGAACAACACATTCCAATCGAACTTCGTTGCGGCTGCACTGGACGTTTCCTTCTGCGGCGGGATCGCCTGCAAGAAAGTAAGTTGTCCTTGCGGATCGAGTTCCAGGTTGATCATTCCCGACAGAGTGGTGGGAGGATCGTCACGTCGAACGATCCCGGGATTCATTAGCTGATCTCGAAATCCCTGCGCCATCATCTGGTCGGGACTTTGCCGATACCAGAAGTTAAGCAAGGAAGGCCGCCCTGTGATCACGGCCGCCCAGTTCGGATGGGGTTTCTCATTTTTCTCGACGAAGTCTTCGAAGTCGTTGTCGTAATCCAAGCCGAACGCGCTATCGACGGGACGCTCTGAATAGCCTAGCCGCGTAATGGTCTCGCGTGCTTTTTGCGCCAGCACTTCAGGCGTGAGTTCCAGCCGCATCTTCTCGAGGCCGCTGTAGTGAATACCTAGAAAAGTAACAAGACCCAACGCAACCAGCACGGCGGCCAGACAAGCGGCGGCGACTCGCGATCGCAACCCCATAGTTTCGCCGGACGCGGCCACCATCTGCGGTGAAGGAGTTTCGCCGGCAGCCAGCGCCGCCGCCAGTGGATCTCCGCCGGGCAAAGCTGCTGCCACGCTAAGGACCGTGGCGGGGCGTGCTGTCGGCTCAGTTTCGAGGCAACGCAGAATCACCCGTTCAATGACCGGATTAAGATCTTTAACGACAGTGGATGGACGGCTCATCGCCCGGTCGCCGCTAGTGCGCGGCTTGTCAGGTGATTCCGCGAAGGCACGCTTGCCGGTGAAGACTTCGTACAAGACCAATCCGAGCGAATAAATGTCACTGCGCGTACTGACTTCTTTTCCTGCCAACTGCTCCGGCGCCATGTAGGCAGGAGTCCCGCTGCGCACTTCGGCTCCCTGAATCTGGTCGGCAACGCCCGCCAAACCAAAGTCAGTGATAACAACCTGTCCGCGGCCGTCCAGCATGATGTTCGCGGGTTTCAGATCGCGATGCAGCACGCCCTTGGTGTGAGCCGCAGCCAATCCAGCGCAGAGCTGGCGCGAAATGTCGAGCGCTTTGTCTTCAGGCAGACGGCCGATTCGGCGCAGCAGCGACGCAAGATCTTCGCCGTCGACGTACTCCATGGTGAAGAAGGTGTGGCCGTCCATGTCGCCGACGTCATAAACGCGACACACATTGGGATGGGACACGCGCCGCGCGATCCGCACTTCATTTTTGAAACGCTCGAGCAGGCTCTGATCTCGCGCGGCCTCGTCGGGCAGAAACTTAAGTGCCACAGGTTGGCCAAGTGTAAGGTCGTCCGCACGGTACACCTCGCCCATGCCCCCTTTGCCAAGCAGAGCGATGATGCGGTAACGGCCTTCGAGCAGGCGTCCAGGAAGAAAGCGCCCCTCACTCACGTAGTGAGCGGAGCTTGGGTTTCGCGACTTCGATGACGATGAAGACGAAGAGGGCGGTCGGAGCGGCAACGGCGAGGTTGCGGTAGCAAAGTCGAGCGTAGCGAGGTCGTTCGCGCTGGCAGCGGGGCTGCCGCACCCCGAGCAAAAGCGCCCGCTAAGTGGAACTTCGGCACCACAGGATGAGCATGGAGGCATGAATTTTTCCCGACCTAGTCTACCGCGTCCGAGGTCAAACACGTTCGCACGTGGACTGACATTTATTATCAGGCAGAACGGTGACAGCTCCGTGTGTTCCGGCGATGTATTACCATCGCAACGATGAACTCGCGCCTTCGTCGTTGGTTCGCTGATCCCGTGGTGTTGTTGTGCCTTGTTGCGGGGCTGCTTGCGTTTGTCGTGCAGTCTGGAGAACTGGGTACAGCTGACACCATGCACCGCCTGCAGGCCACGCACTGGCTGTGGACTTCCGAGCCCCAAGTTTTTCCCAACGAATATCCTGAGTTCGGCCTGCACGGCCGCGGTGGGCAGATTTATGGCTGGTATGGCATCGGGCAGTCATTGCTGATCCTTCCTGCTGATCTGGTAGGCACCTGGATTGCGCACTGGCAAATCTTTCTTGGCTATGGCGACGATCCCGCAGTGCGCAGTATCCTCGTCAGTTACAGCACGAGCATTCTGCTGAATGTACTTACGGCGCTGGTGAGCTTTCGCTTGCTTCGCCAGTTCCGATTCAGTGTTAGGGAATCCGTGCTGGGGGTCCTGGCGCTGATATTCTGCACCACACATCTGCATTACACCCAGAACATGATGGAGAACAATTACATCATGCTGCTGACGCTGACGGGATTTTCTTTCCAATATGAGTGGCTGCGGACTGGAAGCCGGCGCGCATTATTTTGGGGAAGCGGGGCGCTTGGGTTGAACTTGTTGACCCGGCTGACCACTGGTCTCGATCTTATCGCGGGAGGCTTGTTTGTTCTTTTGGTCCTTTGGTTCGATCAGGTGCGAGGCGTGGAACTTTGGCGCCGGTTGGCTGCTTACTGCAAAGTTGCCGCTCCCGTATATGCGATTTTCTTGCTGGTCGATCGCATTTATCAGTTCTACCGTTTCGGGTCGTTTACAAACACATACGTGTCGCTGTTTGCAAAAGAGCAGCGCTTGGCGAATCCCTCACTACCGGCCAATTTCCCGTGGACCACGCCGTTTCGTGAAGGATTCTTAGGGCCATTGTTTAAGCCGGAGAAGTCGATTTTTCTTTTCGATCCTTTGCTTGTGCTGGCGATTATATTGTTGATTTTATTGTGGAGGCGGCTGTCGCCGGAAGTTCGCGCATACGGCGTGACTTCGCTGCTTCTGCTGGTGGGTTACATCTGCTTTTACGCTCGATACACGTACTGGGCAGGCGATTTTGCGTGGGGTGATCGGTATGTTTCAACGTCCGTGGAACTCGTGGCGTTGATTTCAGTGCCGGTGTTGATCCGCTATCGCCAATTTCTAAGCGCATGGCTCTGGTTTAGCGGAATCGCCTTGATCGCCCTTAGTCTGATTATTCAGCTTGCGTCTTTAGCATTCTGGTTGCCGATCGAGATTTATCAGATGGAGACTCTAGGCCATCCGACATTCGTGATCGCACTGCGCTTCAGGAATATCGCTGCATTCGCTCTAGGAAAGATGGATGCGTGGGGATTGAACAACGAGTCCATGACGCAGGATCCCTGGGATTACGTGCACATCACTACGTGGAACTTCTTGCCATTCTTACTCCGCCGCGTTGGCGCGGTTTCGCCCTGCATCGTCAATGTGGCGTTTGTGATTTGGGGCGCGGGCATCGCGGCATTACTCTTGTGTTTGCGCAAGATTGCGCGTGTGGTAGAATGGTAGAACATAAGGGGTAGATGGTAGAGATGAGCTTAAACATCAAAAACGAGAAAACTCATCGGGCGGCGCAGAAATTAGCGCGGCTAACCGGGGAAAGCATGACTGCGGCAGTGGATAAAGCGGTCCGAGAGCGACTGGAGCGCGTGCGCGCCACCAAGAAGGACGGGTTGGCGGAGCGACTGCTGAAGATCGGACGTGAATGCGCCGCTCATCTGAAGGAGCCTTACCGTTCCATTGATCATGGGGAACTGTTGTACGACGAGAAAGGGCTGCCCAAGTGATTCTGGATTCCTCGGCCGTGGTCGCCGTTCTACGCGACGAACCTGAAGCATTCGTTATGGCGAAGGCAATGAGCCTGGCCGAAGTGTGCGCCATCTCCGCCGTTAGTTATCTGGAAGCTGCCATCGTGATTGATAATGGGCGTGACCCGATAGCGAGCCGTCGATTCGACGATTTTTTTCGCGAAGCGAGCATTGTGATCGAGCCAGCAACCGTCAATCAGGCGAAGATCGCCCGCGATGCTTATCGCGATTTCGGAAAGGGCCGGCATCGAGCCGGTCTCAATTTTGGCGATTGTTTTGCGTATGCGCTCGCCAAGGAAAAAGGCGAGAGTCTGCTGTTCAAAGGTGATGACTTCTGCCATACGGACGTCGAGCCTGCCCGACATGAATAGTTGATCCAGCTACCGCACATTTCACGGAGCCTCGGGCCGGGATACTTTCGATGCCTGTTTCGCCAAGAGAGCGGTGCAGGTCGCTTTCGTGAGATGAGCGATCGTCCGTTTCTTTTTCTGCAGCGCTGCGCAACAAACCTCGTTCAATCGTATTTCTCATAATGGATCGACTTTCGGTCCCATCCCATCGATTTCAATATTTCCCGATTGGCTTTCACCATCTTGTCGAGCCCGCAGATGTAGGCCTGCATATCCAAGCGGTTTTCGACAATCGCCGGAACATGCTCTTGCACATAACCTCGAAGCCCGTGCCATTGCGCACCTCCGCGGCTGAGTGTTGGCAGGTAGTTAAAGTTCGAATGTCGATGGGCAAGATCCAGAAACTCTTCGTGATAATAAACGTCTTTTTCGTAGCGGTTACCGAACAAGAGCCAGAGTTGTTTTTCCTGATGGCGCGATTCGTCGGCCAGCAGCCAGCGAAGCATCGAGCGGAACGGAGCGATGCCTGTGCCGGTGGCGATGAAGACCGTATCCCGCATCGGCGGCCGAAGAATGAAATCGCCAAACGGACCTTGGCAGGCAATCTCATCCCCTTCTTTCATGTCACATAAAAAATTCGACATAAAACCGTCTTGGACGCGATTCAGGCAGAGCGCGAAGCGCGAGTCCTCTGTCGGAGGAGAAGCGATGGAGTAAGCGCGGGTCAGTTCTTCTCCATCGGGCTTTGCTTGTTTGAATGAGAGCCACTGTCCCGGGACGAAGCCGAAGCGCTTCTCTCCGGGCAGCTCGAATTCGAGGTGCTTGGTGACTTCGGACAACGAAGCGGAACGTACGAGACGCGCGCTAAAGGTTCGAAACGGTGACATCAGTTATGTAGATGAGATTGAGCCCTGAAAGTAGCGACGACACGGCAGGTGCTATGGGGCAGGTGCGACGCGCCGGATTAATGGACGTAGCTACTCGACCATAGCTACTCGACCGTAACTGACTTGGCCAGATTCCGTGGTTGATCCACGTCACAGCCGCGGCGCACGGCGATATGATACGCCAGCAACTGCAGCGGCACGATTTCGAGGATCGGCGACAGCTCTTCCGGGGCGGCGGGAACATAAAGGACGTGATCGGCGGATTCCTTGATCTCTTCGTCGCCTTCGGTAGCGAGTGCAATGACCACCCCGCTGCGCGCTTTTACTTCTTTCAAGTTTGACATCGTCTTCTCGTAACGAAGCATGGAGCCGGGATTGTTGGCATCCCGCGTGGCCACGATAACTACTGGAAGGTTTTCGTCGATCAACGCGTTGGGTCCGTGTTTCATCTCGCCGGCGGGATATCCCTCAGCGTGAATGTAAGAGATTTCTTTCAGCTTCAGCGCCCCTTCGAGGGCGATGGGATAGTGAATGCCGCGGCCGAGAAAGAGAAAATCGTGAGCGCGCTGAAAGCGCTTGGCCAGGTCTTCGCATTGTTCATCGTGGGTGAAAATAGTTTCGAGTTTGCCGGGAATGAGCGTAAGTTCCTGGGCGGCGGTACGCGTTTGCGCGGGCGTCATGGCGCCACGCACTTGCGCGACATAAAGAGCGAAGAGATAAAGAGCGGTGAGTTGGCAGGTGAAGGCCTTGGTGGAAGCGACGCCAATCTCCGGTCCGGCATGAGTGTATATTGTGCCGGCCGCTTCGCGGGTGATCATGGAGCCGACCACGTTGCAGATGGCGAGAGTGTGAGAGCCTTTGGCTTTCGCCTCGCGCTGGGCAGCGATGGTGTCGGCGGTTTCTCCGGATTGTGAAATTACCAGAGTGATCGTCTCCGGGCTTACGATGGGATCGCGATAGCGCCATTCGCTGGCATAGTCAACTTCCACCGGAATGCGGGCGAGACTCTCAATCATGAACTTTCCGGCTTGCCCTGCATGCCAACTGGTGCCGCAAGCCACGATATTGATCTTTTTCGCGGCGCGGAATTCAGCCTCGCTGATTTGCATCTCATCGAGAAAGATGTGGCCGGTGTCGAGCGAAACTCGGCCCAACGTTGTATCGCGGACGGCGCGCGGCTGCTCGTAAATCTCCTTGAGCATAAAGTGCTTGAAGCCGCCCTTCTCCGCCATGATGGGGTCCCAGGTTACGTGCTGCACCTGGCGCTGGATGGGCTTTCCATCGAAATCAGTGAGTTGGACTCCGGCGGGAGTGACCACAGCAAGGTCGCCATCCGCCAGAAAGAAAATGTCGCGCGTGTGATAGAGAATCGCGGGAACGTCAGAGGCAACGAAGTATTCGTCATTGCCCAAGCCGATTACCAAAGGCGGGCCGTTGCGCGCAGCCACGATTTTATTGGGCTCGTCGACCGAAATAACACCTAGAGCGAATACTCCAGTGAGCTCCTTCACCGAACGCCGCACGGCATCTTCGAGCGTGGGGTGGTGGCCGTTGCCGGTTTTAAAAAGATGCTTCTCGATCAGATGTGCGATGACTTCGGTATCGGTCTCCGTGGAGAACTTGTGGCCTTCTTCGATCAGCTTTTTCTTCAAGCTGAGATAGTTCTCGACGATGCCATTGTGTACGACAACGATCTTGCCGGTGCAATCGCGATGGGGATGAGCGTTTTCTTCGGTGGGCCGTCCGTGGGTGGCCCAGCGCGTATGGCCAATACCGTAGCTGCCATGCAGAGGCTTTTGACGGATGGCTTCTTCCAGATTGCGCAGCTTGCCTTCCGCGCGCCGGATCTGCAGCTCGTCTCCGTTGCCGGCGACGGCAATTCCAGCCGAGTCATAGCCACGGTATTCCAGCCGGCGCAGGCCCTCAATGATAATCGGGACTACTTCTTTCTTACCGACGTATCCGACGATGCCACACATGCTTGGAGCTCCAATAATTCAGTCCGCGAGGGAACAGCGAAACTCTTCAATGACCGGGTTCGTGAGCACTTCACGAGCGATGCGTTCGACTTCGGCTTGGGCTTCCTCGCGGCTCAGTCCGCCATCCAGAGTAAGTTCGAAGTACTTTCCCTGGCGGACCTCTTCAAGGCCCTTGTAGCCCATCTTCCTGAGAGCACCTTGGATAGTCTTTCCTTGCGGATCAAGGACAGTTTTCTTGAGCGAAACGTAGACGTAGGCTGTCATGGGGATAAGTGCATTATACGGCAGCTGGATTGTGCATCGGACCTACTGAGCCAGCTGAGCCAGAAACTCAGATCAACCTAGCTGAGTAATCTGCTGGTCGAGCATGGCCAGAGATTCCTCCAAAAGTTTCCGGTATCGGGGATTTTCGGCTGAGCGGAGCTGTTCCAGGACCCGGCTGCGGGAAAGCTCCAATCCTTCTTTACGGGATGCGATCGATCTTTCTTCGGGGGTCAGACGAGCCCTGTTTTCCTGTACGGACTTGGCGTCGTCTTGCTGCGATTCAACCGATTTACTCTCCCATCCGCGTGCCACATAAGGGATTATACGCCGCACGCTGGTCTCGGTTAGGGGCGCAGCGGCGATTCGCGCAAGTTGCAATGGCTTCCAATGCCCTTGTTTGGGCACGCAGAATGTGCGGTTTTGGCGAGACCAGCGTACACTGTTACCGCTTCAGTTCCCCCGGGCATCCAGTATCTCGGCGCGTCAATTCGGGCCATGTATTTCGTATTTCCGGTTTGGCCTTTAAGTCGTGAAGAAATAAAAGCGGACGAGGATCTGTCGTGTTGATCTCCGCAGACACTGTCATGAGTGGTACTTACGACTATGAAGAAGTTGTGCGCTCGGTCTTCATAGCCATCGCCGCATCGTATGCCGCGCTCGACCTCGCAGGTCGCGTAGCAGCCGCAAACGGCCGGATTCGAGTGGCCTGGTTAAGCGGTGGCGCTATTGCGATGGGCGTCGGCATCTGGGAGATGCACTTCAAAGGCATGATGGCGTTCCGGCTACCAGTTCCGGTCAAGTACCATTGGCCAACAATTCTGGCAGCGCTGTTAGTGGCCATCCTCGCGTCCGCCGTGGCGTTGTATGTAACTAGCCGCCAAAAAATGGGACTCATTGAGGCGTTGACTGGCAGCGCATTTATTAGTACGGGCATCGCGAGCCTGCACTACCTTTGCATGGCGGGGATGAGGTTATCCGCGGTCACCAAATACTCTCCTTTCCTGGTGGTGTGTTCCCTCTTGCTGTCACTGCTGTTTTCCCTGATTGCGCTGTTGATGGCGTTCGGTCTACGGGAGGAAACGCGATGGACCGTACCGCGACGGGTCGGCAGTGCCATCATTTTGGGAGGGGCTATCTCGGCAATGCACTACACCGCGATGGCTGCCGCCACTTTCATTCCTGCACCGTCGCCGGATCTGTCCGATGCCGTGGGCATCTCCGCTTTGGCGAATAATGGAATTGCGATTGTGACCCTGATCATGATCACAGCCGCCATTGTGACATCGTCGGTGGATAGGCGGACGCAAGCCGAGGTGAAGCAGGTCAACCAAGACTTGGAGCGCCGTGTTGGCGAACGAACCTTGCAACTTGAAGCAGCCAACCAGACGCTGAGAAAAGAAATTGCCGAGCGTGAACGAGCACAAGAGGAAGTAAGGTCGAGTGAAGACCGCTTGCGGCTTGTAATCGACACGATCCCTGCGCTGGTGTGGAGCAAAATGTCCAACGGCTCTGCCGATTTCTTGAATCAGCGCTTCCTCGAGTACACGGGCCTCTCTGAAGAAGAAGGATTGGGCTGGGGTTGGTTGAGAAATGCCTTTCATCCTGAAGATCGCCGCGAGGAAGAATGGCGGGCAGTCTTTGAGGCTGGACAGCCTTTCGAGAGAGAAGCGCGATTGAGACGGGCAGATGGCGAATACCGCTGGTTCCAGTTTCGCGCTGCGCCTCTACGAGACGAACTGGGAAACGTTGTCAAATGGTATGGAACAACTACCGATATCGAGGATCGCAGGCGCGCCGAGGATGCTCTATTGGATGCCCGGGACAAGCTGGCCCAGGTAACGCGGGTGCAAGCGATGGGAGAACTGGCAGCGGCCATCGCCCATGAGGTGAATCAACCCCTCACTGCGATCGTGACCAACGCGAATTTCTCCTTACGCCAACTAAAAGGTTCGAATCCGGATCTCGATGAGTTACAGATAGCGATCGGGGAGATTGTGAACGACGGTACGCGTGCGAGCTCGGTGATTTCGCGGATCCGAGGACTATTGATGAAGGGCTCTCCCAAGAGGGCGGAAGTCGATATCAACGAAATCATTCATGCGGTGATGACACTGCTGCGCAACGAGCTGACCCGGAACCGAATAGGCTTACGCACGGAACTGGCATCCAATCTGCCGCGCGTGAAGGGTGACGCTGTGCAGTTGCAACAGGTTCTAATTAACCTGATGATGAATGCTGTTGAAGCCATGCGACCCTTCGCGGAACGACCGCGGGAGCTTGTAATCAGATCATCGAACGGCACAGACGGTGTATTGGTGCAGGTTCAAGATTCCGGACCGGGAATTGGGCCGGAGGTGGCCGAGCGCGTCTTTGAGCCATTTTTTACCACGAAGACAGAGGGCATCGGAATGGGGCTCGCCATTAGCCGCTCCATAGTCCAATCCCATGGTGGGAATTTATCCCAGGCGTCAACCTCTCACGGTACGGTTTTCCAGTTTACCTTGCCGTTCGATTCGCAATGATGCTTACATAACTGAGGTGCTTGATAATTGCCATGGCGACACAACCCAGAGACATGCAACTGCGAAAAACCGGAATCGGCCTGGTGGGCGATGTGCCGTGGGGAACTCACTTCTTCATGTTTTATGAAACTAAAGAAGATCTGCTCGACGCAGTCGTTCCCTATTTCAAGGCCGGGCTGGAGAGCGGCGAGCTCTGCCTTTGGCTGGTTTCGGAGCCACTGACAGAGCAAGAAGCGAGGAAAGCTCTGCACGACGCCGTTCCCGAGTTCGAGCGTTATGTGGCGGAACGTAGCATCGAGATTACGGGCGGGCGGCGATTCTATTGCTCTGGCGACGATTTGGATCTACAGAGAGCCGTCCAGACTTGGGCCGAGAAGACGCGATCCGCCTTGGTCCGCGGATACGCCGGGTTGCGGGTGAGCGCAAGTACCGCTTGGCTGGCGCGCAAAGACTGGAAGGCATTCTCTGATTATGAAAACGAAGTGCACGATTCCATCAGCAACTGGCGGATGACGGCTCTATGCACCTATCCGCTGGCCGGAAGTTCGGCTGCCGAGATTCTCGACGTGACCCTCACCCACCAGTTTGCCATCGCCCGGAGAAATAGAGGTTGGGAGGTGGTGGAAACGCCTGAACTGAAGCAGGCAAAGTCGGAGATCAAGAGACTGAATGATGAACTCGAGAGTCGCGTCATCGATCGTACCCGACAGCTTGCAGCCGCGAATGAAGAGATGAGAAAAGAAATGATTGAGCGCCAGCACGCCGAAGAGGCTTTACTGGAGGCGCACGCGGAACTGGCTCGTGTCACCCGCGTGCTGGATATGGGAGCACTAGTTGCGACTATCGCTCACGAGGTGAACCAGCCTCTGGCTGCGATCGTCACCAACGGTAACTTCTGCTTGCGTCATCTCGAAGGCGTGGCGCCGAATCTCGACGAACTCCAGGCGGCCATCACAGAAATTGTTACTGATGGCGCTCGCGCAGGCGCCATCATTTCCCGGATTCGTAATTTGTTGATGAAAGGTGTTCCCAGGAGAACTGAACTGGATATAAACAAGATCATTGAAGAAGTGAGTTTTCTGCTGCGCAACGAGTTAGCGCGGGGCCATATCTCCTTGAGCATCGATCTCGCGCCGGATCTGCCGCGCGTGGCAGGAGACCAGGTTCAGTTGCAACAGGTCTTAATTAACCTGATCGTGAACGCACTTGAAGCCATGCGATTTTCTACCGAACAGCAACGGAAGCTCATGATCAGGTCGGCAAAAAGCGCAGATGGAGTATTGGTGCAAGTTCAAGACTCTGGATCAGGAATCAAGGAGGAACTGGCAACTCGCATCTTCGACCCATTCTTTACCACGAAAGCGGAAGGTGTTGGAATGGGCCTCTCAATCAGCCATTCTATAATCGAGTCACATGGAGGCCGGTTGTCGCTCATTTCAAATTCCCCGGGCGCGTTGTTCGAATTCATTTTGCCGGGCACGATGAATGAGTGAGCCGGCTTCTATCGTTTTCGTGGTTGATGACGATCCCTCAGTTCGTCGAGCCATCCAACGCCTCGTAGAATCCGTGGGTTTGCCCGTAAAACTGTTTGGATCGGCATCCGACTTCATGAACAGCGGCCATCCGGACGTTCCCAGCTGCCTTGTCCTCGATATCCGATTGCCAGGAATAAGTGGGCTTGATTTTCAGCGCGAGCTGGCCAAAGCACAGAATGAAATTCCCACAATCTTCATCACTGCGCACGGGGATATTCCGATGACCGTGCGTGCGATGAAGGCCGGAGCCGTCGAGTTCCTAACTAAGCCCTTTCGCGACCAGGACCTTCTGGATGCGATTCAGATAGCTTTGGAGCGGGACCGCGCCCGGAGACAGCGACAAGCCGACATTGCCATCCTTCAGGAGCGTCTCGAATCACTAACTGCTCGCGAGCGCGAGGTGCTACCGCTGGTAGTTTCGGGTCTGCCCAACAAGCAGGTCGCGGCAGAAATTGGAACTACTGAAGCCACGATCAAGGTCCACCGCAGCCAGCTCATGAAAAAAATGGGTGCGGACTCATTGCCAGAATTGGTAAGGATGGCTGAGAAAATCGGCATTTATGGTTCGAAACGATAAGAGTGCAAAGATCTATTGTTAAGGAAATATTGATATATCCGCTCGAAGATGATAACTCGTCAGTTTCCTCTACACGAAAGCAAACGAATCTGCACCAAGACATAAATAGATTGGTGTCACTGTCCCACAGTAGGTTAGGATCGTGGGAGGTGACTTGAGCTACTTGGGGGGCTCGACACGGGGTTGTTCCTCAGTCCAACGTGTCAATGTGCAAAGGCCCGCCGCGAATTATGACGGAAAGGCTGCCTACAGTATTCGTCTTGGACGACGATGTTTCCATCCGAGATCCGCTCCAAACGTTGCTGCGTTCGGTAGGTTTAAACGTGGAGTTCTTCGGGTCTGCATCCGAATTTATGCAAAAGATGCGACCAGATACATTGAGTTGTCTTGTCCTTGACGTCCGGTTACCAGGGAAAAGCGGGCTTGATCTCCAACGTGAATTAACTGAGAAGAACATCTCGATTCCGATCATCTTCCTCACAGCTCACGGCGATATACCAATGACCGTGCGCGCAATGAAAGCAGGAGCAGTCGAATTCCTCACCAAGCCCTTTCGCGACCAGGACCTGCTGGATGCGATTCAGACGGCATTGGAACGGGACCGCAGCCGTCGGGAACGGGAAACCGAGATTGCCATCCTCCGGGATCGCCTCGAACTCTTAACTCCCCGCGAGCGCGAAGTACTGCCTCTGGTAGTTTCAGGGTTGCTCAATAAACAAATCGCGGCGGAAATCGGAACCACTGAAGCTACTATAAAGGTCCACAGGAGCCAGCTCATGAAAAAATTGTGTGCGGAATCACTACCGGAGTTGGTAAGAATGACCGGTAAGATGGGCATTATTGGCGCATATCCCAAGATTAAAAGTGATAAGCGCAACTAACTTTAGTTAATTTATCACTTACCATAGTGAAGGTATTCGCCCTAATGCCCAATGGACTTAGACGTCTTTCCCAGTTACTTTTTGTCCAGGCGTGGAAAGTGAGTTTGCGGCAAATTCCCGTCGTAGCGGTTATTGACGCGGACGACTTGGTGGCTCGGGGATAGCGAGATATCCTGTCCGCAGGTTTTCCAGAGGAAGTCTTCACCTCGGTAGAGCAGTCTATTCGTTCCAATCAAACCTCAAGGTGTTTGGTCATTGGTGTGCAACTACCGGGTATGAGCGTGTTCCAGCTTCAGAGTCATTTGGCTTCCGCTGGCCGCCACGTTCCAAGCGTCTTCATCAATGCCTGTATGGATGAAAAATCTCGCGAGCTAACCAGGTTGGAGGGAAAGTAATCGATTTCTTCATACTCATACTTATAATCCGCAATTCAGGAGCTGCAGTTTGGAGGGAATTACAGGCGCTGCAGTAGAGCATGATGTGGCTCTATAAGCGCGCCACGCTGCGCATGCCGCACTCATGGCGGCACTTGGATATGCTGCTTGAGTCTCGTAGCCGCGAATTGGCTGATCTCTTTCGCGCCTTGGCCGCGATCACCGCGGCGGACGCTGAGTCCTCCCATTCGGGCAATCCCGTCTCATTCGAAGCCCTCGCCGAGTCCGAACGTCTACTAGCCTCTTATTTCGGCGCCTTCAAAGTTGGTCTTTGCATTTTGGACACCGGCCTTCGCTATCTTTCGATCAATCAGACTCTGGCGGAGATGAATGGCATGCCTGCGACGGATCACTTGGGAAAGACCGTCCGCGAAGTGCTGGGCGATTTCGCCGAACTCATAGAGCCGCAACTCAAACGCGTACTGGCTAGTGCGCAGCCTGTCTTGAATCTCGAAATCAGTTTCATGTTGCACAACAGGCCCGAACCCCGTCACCGGATCGAGCATTACATTCCGATCAAAGATATAGCGGGAAAGGTTATGCAGATCGGCGTTGTAGCCGTTGAAGTAACCGACCAAAAGCGGCTTGAGGAGTCTCTGCATAGCGTTTCCCAGAAGCTCAGGCACGAGAAAAAGCGGTTGCAGGCTATGAGCGAGGTGAGTCGGGTGCTGGCCGCGAAACCGGATATCCGGAAGGCCTTTCCTAAGGTTTCTGCCCATCTCCGCCGCGTTCTGCGGCAAGAATATGCGGCACTGGCGCTGCGCGATGAAAAAACTGGGCAGTTAGTCCGGCAGGCGATGGATTTCCCATTAAGGAAAAGCTTCCCTGTCGGCGGGACAATCAGCGCGGTGAAGGACCCGCCCAGCAGAGCGCTCCTAGAAGGCACCCCTTTGATTTTTAGCGCCAACCAGATGAAAGGCTTCCCCGCGGGCAGTACCGATTACCTCCTCGCCGAGGGTCTGAAGTCCTTGTGCTGCGTTCCGTTGCTTCGTCACAAGAACCCGTTGGGGGTTCTGGTGCTGGGCAGCACCCGTGCTGACGCGTTCAACACGGATGACCTGGTTCTTTTGAACCAGGTTGCCGCTCAGCTTGCGGTGGCCTTGGAGAATGCGGGAATCGCCCGTGAAGTCAAGCGACTCAGAAGCCAACTCGGTCTGGAGAAAGGCTACCTTAAGGGTGAAGCCGCGATTCAGCTCAACTTCGAGGAGATCATCGGCGAAAGTCCGGCACTCAAGGAAATGCTGGATCAGGTTGGAGTGGTAGCGACCAGCGAGGCTACGGTTCTGCTGCTGGGAGAAACAGGAACCGGCAAAGGCCTGGTTGCGCGCGCCATCCATCGCATCAGCAAGCGTAAAGAGCGAGCGTTCGTCAAGTTGAATTGCGCCGCGATTCCCACGGGGCTGCTGGAAAGCGAATTGTTTGGACACGAAAAGGGCGCATTTACCGGAGCAGTTAGTCAAAAAATTGGTCGCCTTGAACTGGCCGACAAGGGTACTTTGTTCCTGGACGAAATCGGCGAAATTCCGCTGGAGGTGCAACCCAAACTGCTCCGCGTTTTGCAAGATCACGAGTTCGAAAGGCTGGGAGGAACGCGAACGATCAAGGTTGATTTGCGTTTGATCGCGGCCACGAATCGGGAGTTGGCGCGCAGCGTCTTGGAAAAAGAATTTCGCAGCGACCTGTTTTATCGCCTGAACGTTTTTCCGATTCGGATGCCTTCTTTGCGGGAACGACGCGAGGATATCCCTCTGCTAGTGCGCTATTTTGTTCGGAAGTTTGCCAATGCCATGGAGCGCGACATCAACAGTATCCCTCGCGAAACAATGGATGCTCTCACCAATTGGCATTGGCCAGGAAATGTCCGGGAACTGGAGAACTTTGTGGAGCGCTCGGTCATCCTCACGGAAGGACCGGTTTTGCGAGCGCCGCTGGCGGAGTTCCAAGAAGAGACGTCGGGATCTGCGGAAAATTCGCTGGAAGAGACGGAACGGGAATACATTGTTCGTGTGCTGCGGGAAACCGGTGGAATCATCTCAGGACCAAAGGGTGCGGCGCGGCGACTAGGTTTGAAACGCACGACCCTGCAGTCCAAAATGGAACGGCTTCGAATCATCCGTACCGATTACTCCGGCCAGAAGCCGGACTAGCATTGTCTCGAACCCGGCAGCGGTCCAAGTGCCGAGTCGTCTCCTGATTGCCGAAGGTTCGGCAGCAACTCCAGAGCAACAGTTACATTTTCGCCGGGCAATTCTTTTTTTTCTTGAAGTTACACACATTGGGGGACTGCTGCTCCCTGGAACGACGAGTGCAATGATCGCTCAATCCGGAAGGATAATGGGGCGGGTTTTCCCGAACGCGGATGGACGAGCGACATGGCTCGTAAGGATTTGGCCGCATCCCGGATCAGGGGTGAACCGTGTTAGTTGCGAGGAATTACGAGCCTAGCAATCTAGTTCGTCTACTGCCGGGACCCACCAGGATCGCTTCTAAATCCGAAGAAATTTCCAGCAGTGAAGCGAGGCGCAGCGAGGCGTTTGGCCGCGAGAAAACATGGGCACGGGCTCGGCCTGAGTTTGAGGCAGGGGCCGGGCGATGGAACGATCAAGTTCCCTCACAAGTCGCCCCCAATGCAAATGATCTCCTGTACTTATTTGCTTGCCATGTCGAATGGGAGCGCAGAGCGGACCCCGGTGGGGCGTGGGAGGTTATTTCCGCCGCGCGCGGTTCGCACGCTGACATGCGAGCGCACGCATTGTGCTTGCTTGCATGTTCGGAACAAACCGGCTCACCGTCTCTGCAGGACACATCCGACAGGCCGGAAAGCCCAGAAAATCCTACAACGGAGGTAGACATGAGAACTCCCTACGGGCTTGAGATCATAGAGAGCTGCATGGGCTGTAAGGCGAGTCGATCGGGTTTTTTTTGCCACCTTTCCCCGGCGGTGCTTCGAACTGTGGATGCGGTCAGTCATCACACTGTAATGCCCGCTGCGGCTGTGCTGTTCATAGAAGGGCAAGCCCCGCGTGGCATATTTATCCTCTGTTCCGGGAACGTCAAGTTGTCCACCACTTCGAAAGACGGCAAGGTTCTCATCCTAAAGCAGGCCGAAGCGGGCGAGGTGCTTGGGTTGAGCGCTGTGATATCCGGAACCAACTACGAAATGACCGTTGAAACTGCTACGCCATGCCAGTTGAATTTTATCGGCCGGCAGGACTTCATGGGTCTTCTGCAACGCGAGAGCGAAGTGGGAATGCACGCGGCCCTGTGGCTGAGTCGTGAGTTCCAAGGTGCGTACCGCGACATTCACGACCTGGTGTTGGCGAGGTCGTCCTCCGGAAAGCTCGCGAGACTTCTGTTGTCGTGCGCTCCCCTGGCGCTGCAGCATGCGGAGGAGTTGCACCTGCGGTCTGCCATGACCCACGAAGAGATGGCGCAACGGATTGGCTCCTCGCGGGAAACCGTCACACGTTTGCTCAGTGAGTTAAAGAAAAAGAGATTGATCCGCCTGGAAGGAGCAAGATTGGTGATTCGCGACCGTACCGGCCTGGAAGCTCTCGCCGTTTGAAAGTCTCTCCCCCAAACCGCGGAGGGCGGATCGAGGCTGGAACCGCCCTCCAATTCTGACAGTAGACGGTTCCCGCCCTCGAGAATCCGAGCAGAACTGAGTCGCTCGTACACCGGCACTCTGATTGTCGCTTTGATACCTTCGGTTGAAAGAAGAGAGCAAACATTGGTCCGCCGTTGGCCCGCGGGCGAGTTATTGACAGCGCTCGCTCGACCAACTCGTTCACAGGCCGAACAGTTCGCGCAGGCGTTTCGTTTGGGCCCGGCTGACTGGAATCTCGCTTTGCCGCTTATCATCCATGCGCAACTGGTACGAACTCTTGAACCAGGGCACGACTTCGCGAATGCGATTAATGTTCACCAGGTAGGAGCGATGAGCGCGCCAAAATAATCCGGGATCCAGGCTATCGAGTAATTCTTCCAGAGTACGGCAATTCGAATGCCCTTCCATGCCGGAAGGCCCCGCCGTCACAACTGTGATTACGCCGTCCTCGATGGAGGCGTAGCAGATTTCCCTCTGATCAACCAGAAACATTCGCCCAACAGCCTTCAGCAGAATTTTCGAGGTCTGCGGTTTCGGCGCCTGCAACATACGAACGATAGTGTCGATTTTCCTGGCCGGCAGTCCCTCCGCTCCCTGTTGAGCGATCGCCCTCTGCACGGACTGCGCTACGCGTTTCTTATCGAACGGCTTCAGCAGATAATCCACGGCATTCACTTCAAACGCCTTCACCGCATACTGATCAAAAGCTGTCGCGAAGACAATTTGAGGCAGCGGGATTTTCTTATCGATAAGCTTCTTGATGACGCCGAAGCCGTCCAAGCCTGGCATCTGAACGTCAAGAAAGACGAGGTCGGGATTGTGTTCTTTGATGAGATTGATAGCCTCGAGGCCGTTTTTCCCTTGGGCTACCACATTGACGTCGCCAGCGCTCTTGAGCAGGTAGGCAAGTTCATCGCGGGCGAGCTGTTCATCGTCCACGATGACTGTGGAAAGAGGCATTCTGTCTCCTGAAATCGCGCTCTTCAGAAAGTATAGCGACGGCGTTTTGCCCAGTCAACGCGGCCCGCTGAACGCTCCCGGAATTCTAGTGCGGCTGCTGCATCATGACGCCCGGCATCTGCATCTTGGTGAAGCCGGCGGGAACCTCGAACAGAGCGGCCGGTTGTGCGCCTTCCTGTATGTTGCGCAACTCTCCGCTGCTATTTTTGCCCTGCCACTTCACCGGAAAGCGCAGCTTGGGGTCGAGCCAGAAGTGGCTGACATCGCCACTCGCGTTCGTGGCTTCATACTTTAAGGTGTTGCGGCTATTCACGGTCTCGCTGCCCACTTTGTGACAACTGCCGTCTTGGTTGTGCCCCATCTTCTGCCAATCAGCACAGGCATTTTCGACATCCCCGGCGCGGAAGAAAGCATAGCCCACCCGTTGGCTTTGGCCCTGCGCCGGCATCTCCATAAACATGTGCTGCTGCGCCATCAGAACGGTTGAAGTCTGGGTGGAGAGATTTACGATGATCGCGCCCCCGCCGCCGGAGGTTTGCGACTCGATGCGAAGTTTGTCTTTGGCGAAATAAATTTTTGCCTGAGTCGGAGTGCCTTGTTTCTGCAAGTCGACGATGTCCGCGGAGAATTCCGTTTGCGCCAGCACACAGCTAGCCGCAAGCGTAAGGGCGAAGAAGAACGAAGCACGAGCGATCCATCGAAGCATATCAGTCTCCTTGAATTGCGCGCCGGGCCGGCAATCCGCGCGTTGAGGGCGCGTGCGGCCAGAGCGCTGGAAGCATAGCAGAAGTTGGCGCCGCGATACAGGGTTTCGGCATCGCTGATAAGTGGTTAGCCCACGGCAACTTCACACCACGCTTTCCAGCGCCAGCGCCATGCCCATTCCGCCGCTGACGCAGAGCGTGGCCACTCCTCGCCGCGTATTTCGCTTCAGCATCTCGTGCAGCAATGTGACGGTGATACGAGTGCCCGTGCAGCCGATGGGATGCCCGATCGCGATTGCTCCACCATTAACGTTGAGGCGGTCGCGATTCAAATTCAGTTCGCGGTCGCAAGCGATTACCTGGGCAGCGAAAGCTTCGTTCAATTCGATTAGGCCAAAATCCTGCAGCCTCAGGTTATGCTTTTCCTCGAGCTTGCGTAGCGCCGGGACCGGCCCGATTCCCATGGTGCGCGGATCGACTCCTGCCGATGTAACCGCAGAAATTCGGGCCAGCGGCTTCAGGTTGTTTTTCTTGACGAAATGTTCGCTCGCTACAATCACCGCGGCAGCGCCGTCGGTAATTCCCGAAGAGTTGCCGGCGGTCACAGTTCCGGTTTTCGAAAATACTGGAGATAGCTTGCTCAACTTTTCTATGCTCGCATCTGAGAAAGGATGCTCGTCACGGCCGAAAGTGGTCGCGCCCTTCTTGCCTTCAATCGTGACCGGGACAAGCTCAGCGTCGAAGCGTCCAGCCGCAATCGCGCGCCCGGTGCGAGTTTGCGATGTGAGCGCATACTCATCCTGCTCATCGCGCGAAATCTTGTAGTGTTCCGCCAGCACTTCGGCAGTTTCGCCCATCACCATTTTCGCCATCGGACAAAAAAAGCCGTCGCGATACATGCCGTCGACCAGATCCTGATTGCCCAGGCGGTATCCCCAGCGCGCTTCCAAATAATAAGGAACCCGGGACATCGATTCTGCGCCGCCCGCCAGAATGCAACTCGCATCGCCAAGCAAAATCGCTTGATACGCGAGTGCGATCGACTTCATTCCCGAGGCGCACGCTTTGTTTACGGTGAAGGCGGGCACTTCCTGTGGAACGCCGCTGCGGATCGAAATCTGCCGCGCCGGGTTCGGGCCGCCCCCCGCCTGCCGCGCGTTGCCGAAGATAGTTTCTTCCACTTGCTCCGGCTGGATTCCGGCCCGCTCCATCGCAGCCTTCGCGGCGACGACGCCCATATCAGCTGCCGTTAGTGACGCGAGTGATTCGCCGAATTTGCCAATCGGCGTGCGAACTCCGGAGAGAATGTAGGCTGCCTGCAAGGATTGCCTCCAGAGCATTTGAGTCTAGCAGGGCCGGGAAAGATGCCGGACGGCGGGCATCAAAGTAACCTCGACTTCACGCCCGAATCTGCCGAAAATTGTTTTTGCAACTAGATGGTTACGCCCCGAGCCGAAAACGGTTCGGGGGTTCTGTTTTAGCGCGCGTACCATCCTCGTTCCGCCTCTTGCCATTCCGCCTAACCTCCTTCATAATAAGTGTTTGTCTTTACCTCGCCGGACTCTTCCGGAACAAGGATATACATCTGTGTTAATGATTCGACTATCGCGCATGGGTGCGCGCAAACAACCGCATTACCGCATTGTCGTTATTGAGAAGGCCCGCGCGCGCAACGGCCGGCCAGTGGAAGTTGTGGGGACGTACAATCCCCGGACCAACCCTGCCAGCGTGGATTTCAAGCGCGAACGCGTAGACTATTGGGTTTCAAAGGGCGCGCAGATGTCAGAGCGTGTTGGCAAACTCTATTCCAAACCCGCAGCTGCCCCTGCGGCTTCTGTGGCCTAACTGACGCCATGACCGAAACTACCGCAGACGTCGGCGTGCTCATCGAGAAAATTGCCAAGTGGATGGTCGATGCTCCCGATGAAGTTTTCGTGGATCATCTCGACGACGACGTCATCGAACTGGAAGTCGCCGAAGCGGATGTGGGCAAAATTATCGGCCGGCAAGGGCGTAATGTGCGAGCCCTGCGTACGCTTCTTAGTGCTGCGGGAGTGAGGGCGCGCAAGCGATACACGCTGGAAGTCATCGACTAGGCCAGTCGAGGGCAGAGACCAGCGCAGGAAACAGGCCATTCGCGATCCTGAAACAAGTAATGAATTCGTTACGCTGGCCCGCGTGGTAAAAACGCAAGGCCGCCGCGGCGAAGTTGCGAGCGAGATTCTAAGCGACATTCCGGAGCGATTCACGATCGGCATGCGCTTGATGGCTTTGCCACGGGAGGCGGAAGGCTGCCGCCGGGAACTGGAAATAGAAGAGCTCTGGCCCCACAAAGGGATGCTGGTATTGAAGTTCGCGGGAGTGGATTCAATCTCCGACGCGGAAGTTCTCGTTGGAAGCGAATTGCAAGTGCCGCGGAGCGAGCGCTCCAGACTGCAAACCGGCTGGACCTATGTCAGTGACCTGGTAGGTTGTTCGGTGCTCGACCACGGCAAAGATATTGGTCGCATCGAGGATGTTCAGTTTGGAGCGGGCGAGGCGCCGTTGTTAGTTGTGCGCGACATTAAGGCGCGGTTGTTGGAAGTACCGTTCGCAGAAGCGTATCTCGATCGCGTGGACCTGCAACAGAAGCAAGTGCACATGACGTTGCCCGAAGGCTTGCTGGAAGTGAATGCGCCACTTACGGCGGAAGAAAAGCGGGAACAAACGCACGAACCAAGAAGAAAGCGCTAGACACAAAGTACGCAGAAGAGCACGGGAAAGAAACCGGTACTCTGCAGTGAAGGTTTCGGATTCGCGATGAAGGCCGATATTGTAACCATCTTTCCGGACTTCTTTCGCGGGCCGTTGGATTACGGCATAACGCGTCGAGCCCAGGAGTTGGGGCTGGCGACAATTCAAGTCCACGATTTGCGCGAGTTTACTCACGATCGTCATCGCACCGTGGACGACCGGCCTTTCGGCGGCGGTGAAGGCATGGTGCTGAAGCCGGAACCGTTATTTGAATGTTTAGAGTCATTCGCTCTCGCGCCGCGGGAAGATCGTCTTACGGGGCGGGTAAAACAGTCGGTAGTTCTGCTCTCAGCGCAGGGGCAGCGCTTTTCGCAAGGAGTAGCGGCGGAATTGGCTTTGCTCGACCGCATCGTTTTTGTTTGCGGGCGATACGAGGGTGTGGATGAGCGGGTGGCCGACTTTCTTGCCGATCGAGAACTATCGATAGGCGATTATGTTCTGAGCGGCGGCGAGATGGCCGCTGCCGTCATCGTGGAAGCTGTGATGCGGTTGCTTCCCGGAGCGGTGGGAAACGAAGCGTCAACGCAGCAGGAATCGTTTACCGTCGACGCGAAGGTAAAAAGCGCAGGTGGGGCGGATTCGACTTGCGGGTCCAACGGATTGTTGGATTACCCGCATTACACGCGGCCCGCGGAGTTTCGCGGGATAGAAGTGCCGGAAGCGCTGATGTCCGGTAACCACGAACAGATTCGGCGGTGGCGTCGACAGCGAGCGCTGGAAAAAACATTTCGCAACCGTCCTGATTTGCTGGAAGGCGCGGTTTTGAGCGAGGAAGACCAAGAGTTTCTGGCCGGGATTACGAACACTGGGATGAAGCCCGGCGAACCCAGGCTCGGCCAACCCAGGCTTGGCGAACCTAGCAAAGATCGCGGCTGAGTTTCGAAGCGAGAGATCAGATTTAGAATCAGAATTCAGAAGGGCAAACATCATGTCGAACTTAATCATTGAAAAACTGCTGGCGAAAACCCAACGCACCGACATTCCCGCGTTCCATCCAGGCGACACCGTTCGCGTTCACGTGAAAATCAAAGAAGGCGACAAGGAGCGCTTGCAGGCGTTTGAAGGCGTAGTAATCAAGCGCGACAACGGACCGCAGGCCAGCTTCACCGTGCGCAAGATCAGCTTCGGCCAAGGCGTGGAACGCATCTTCCCGGTGCACTCCAAAGTGATCGACAAAGTGGATCTGCTGCGCTCCTCCAAAGTGCGGCGCGCCAAGCTGTACTATCTGCGAGGATTGAAGGGCAAGGCTGCGCGGTTGCGGGACGCGGAAAGTACAACTAGCAAGGGTTAAGGCAGCGGCTGATCTCTGGATGCGGCGCTGCTGTGTGAGGGTTTACCCCGCCGCAGCTGCCAGATGCTCCGTGATGACTTCGAGGTCCGCGAAGTCATTGGCGCGCGGCTTTTTCAACTGGTTCAGTACATAGGTAAGGAACGGGCGGTCGCCTTGACGGATTTCTTGGAACTCCACGCCCATGGCCCGGTTCTGGGCCGTGTATCTCACGTGCCCACGCAGCGCGATGCTGACGTCACACACGTTCAATACTAGTCTTAGCGCAGTACCCGGCACTAGCAAATCGCTGGAACTGATGAAGCAGCCGTATTCCGAAATCTCTTCCAGCCGTCCCTCCACGCGAGAGCCTCCGCCGATCTCCGCCAGATTAGCGTCCCCGGTTACCTGAAAACGTGGCCGGCGCCGCCGATTCTTTCCCTGAGCAAAAGAATTCATCAGGCGCTTCCGGGTTGGCCAGTCTGGAATGACCGGCAGATACTGCTCCTCCATTTGCCGCAACTCTTCTTCCCACGGTGTTCGATTGCCCTCGACGCACTCCACCGTAAACTGACCGTGCAGCGCGGAGTCAGGATCCGCAGCCCATACCACCTGGCAGACGGACTTGTAGCGTCCGCGCTCCACCGTAACTAAATCTCCCACCTTAAGGTCGCGGGAACTACGCAGGCGCGCGCCGCGGGGATGGATGTCATAGGTGCATACCAGTTCCATGCCGCCGCGCTCGCCGTTGGGCATGTGAATGAGACGCACCGGCAGCGCTAAATGGACTAGCTTGTCGACCTCGGCGCCATCTGGCCGCATGCCGTCTTTCCACGGCTGGATTGCCTTTTCGCTCAGAAACTTTCTCCTTCAATACCACGGTCAAGATAGCAGTACATGTCCGAGCGGACAATGTACGTTCGTACTCAAAGTAATGGTTACCAAGAAGGCACTGAGAGCCGGAAGTGGAGGGCAGATAACATAGTTCCGGGACTTTTCGGATTTCCTGCTTGCGGAAAATTCCGATGGCAGCGAAGATGGTGGGCATAACTCGTTCAATGCTACGTAGTGGAACAAATTCGTCCAAATTTTCTCTTTCTCCCGCGGCGGCGAAACTCCGGCTGCTGAAGAAGCTGCGCTGCACGCTACGTTATGAAAAAAATGCGTGGGAGTCGGGCGCAGTCATGGTTGCAGGAGTGGACGAAGTTGGGCGCGGATCTTTGTTCGGCCCGGTGGTGGCGGCTGCGGTGATCCTCGATCGCGGCTATCGCATTCGCGGGCTGCGCGATTCTAAATTGCTGCTGCCGGAGCGCCGCGAACTGCTCGCACCGCGTATCCGCGAACATGCAATTGCATGGGCGGTGGCCGCGGTGGATGCGGCGCGCATCGATCAGATCAATATTTATCAGGCCTCGCGGGTCGCCATGCAAGAGGCGGTGCTGCGACTGCAACCTGCGGCCGACCATTTGCTGATCGATGCCCTCCGCCTGGATTGCGAAGTGCCGCAGCGGGCCATCGTTCATGGCGACGCGGTCTCGGCCTCAATAGCGGCCGCTTCCATCTTGGCCAAGGTCGAGCGCGACCGCATGATGTGCGAATGGGATGCGATCTTCCCCGAGTATGGCCTCGCTTCGCATAAGGGCTACAGCACACCGCAGCATCTGGCTGCTCTGCTGGAGCACGGCCCGACGCCGCTTCATCGGCAGTCGTTCGCGCCAGTATGGAGTAATCCCTTGGAGCAGGAAGTCTTTGAGTTCGACTAATTTCTGGCGAGCGGCGACCATCGTCCTCTTGTCCCGATACACATAAATATGAGATATTTACACATACCATCGCCGGCTTATTACTGCGGAGGTTACAAATGCGGACAAATATCGACATCGACGACCGCTTGATGCTGAAGGCGATGCGAAGCAGCGGAGCTCGTACCAAGAAAGCAGCCGTCGAAGCGGGGCTCCGATTGCTTGCCGAGACCCATGCTCAAAGCTCCATTCGGCGCCTTAGAGGGAAAATACGATGGGTTGGAGACCTTGAGAAGTCGCGCCTGAGCCGCGTTCGACCCTAGGCTGGGCAATGGTCATCATCGATACCACAGTTTGGATTGACTACCTGCGCGGGGCCGATAATCCCGAAACAAATTGGCTCGATAAGCACCTTACGCTCCAGCGGTTTGGACTAACAGATCTGATTCTTTGTGAAGTGTTGCAAGGAATTCAGGACGAGGTTGAGTTTGCGCGGGCCCGGGCCAACTTTTTGAAGTTAAAAATTTTTCAAACCGGTGGTACCGCATTGGCCGTTATCGCGACACGGAACTATCGAGAGTTGCGCCTTCGTGGATACACCGTCCGCAAGACCATCGACTGCCTGATCGCTACTTTTTGTCTGCAGGGTAAACACGAGTTGTTGCACCGAGACCGCGATTTCGATTGCTTTGAAAAAGTGCTCGGCCTCCGGGTCGTACATCCGTCATAAGGCAGAAGTCGCAGCGTCTTTACGCGTTATCTTCCTGGCGACGAACCAACCGTCAGATCGGCATCAAGGTCGTTTACTAACTTCGTGTTACTCACGAGCGCGTGACGCAGAATCTCTGCTTGCTGTTTTGCAGTGGACCAATCTTGTTTTTCGACTGCCTCCGTCAGACCGGGCAATTCCAGGTGAGCGTAGGTAAAGCGGGCGCCGTAGAGAATGTGTTTGAACCACGGCCGGCCGGGGATGCCGTCAGGATTGAGCCAGTTGCGTTCCACTTCCATCGCGCCGTGATTGATAGTTTTGGCGAGTACAGGATCGATCGCACCGGAGGCTAGGGCACGGGCCGCGGAGTTATCGAGGCGCTTACCGGCTGCTTCAAACTCGTCGATGGCATCCAGCACGGGCTTCAGATCCAGTTGGCTTAAATCCTTTCCCTTGCTCAGTTCGTTGACGAACCGGCGAATGTTGCCGGCGTAGCTGGCAAAGTCGAAGGGCAGCAGGTCGGCATTTGCCAGGCGTAAAGCGAGGACTCCCCATAACTGCGACATCAGTGTGTGATAGCGATAGCCCGGATCGCCGAAATGGTTCATCCAGAAAAAATCATCATAGGCAGAGTGATAAACGCCGTAAGGTCCATCGAACTGCAGGCCGAGGACAGGCATTCCAACAAAATTTAGAAATACGGTATGGTCGGAGCCGCTGCCAATGCGGGTGTCGGCCAGATTAGAATCAGTGACTTCTTCGGATTGTTTGGCTTCGCTACGTTCGTGTGCTGTGGAATTCTTCCATGCTTCGTATAAAGTTTTGCCGGATGGATCTTTCAGCGCGTGAGTGGCCTCAACGAGCATGGCTGATAGCGACGCGACGGCTTGCCCATGAAAGTTTGGCCCTGAGGTCGCTTCATCCACATTGATGTAAGCAACGGCTTTGTTGCGCAGTTCGCCGGCGAACTGCTCCCCCCATTCAGTGGAACCGGTGAGACCGACTTCTTCTCCGTCCCAACTGCATACCACGATCGTGCGGCGAGGACGCACTCCGGTCTTGGCCAGCTTTCCGAGCGCGCGGGTCAACTCCATCATCGAGGCCGTTCCGCTGCTCGGGTCGACGCCGCCGAAGACCCACGCGTCACGATGGTTGCCGAGCACGATCCACTCATCGGGCAACTGCGCGCCGCGAATGCGGCCTTCGACTACGTAGTAAGGTTGAGTCGAATTGTCCATCTCAATTTTTACGTGCACGCGCACGCGATTGCCGCCGAGATGGTATTTAATCGGCAGTCCGCCTTGCCAGTCGTCCGGCGCGACGGGGCCATCCATGTTCGAGAGCAACGGTTTAGCGTCGTGCCAGGAAAGCGGTAGCGCCATGATTTTCGGAATCGATGTCGCTTGCTCGACGGGAATGCGCTTCGCGCCCGGAATGGACGCCCATCCTGGAGTGAGTGGATCGCCGGGGACCATGAAGTCATAGGTGATCGCGCCACGCTGAATGTGATACTCCGGACCCCACGGGCCTTTGGGAACGACTTGGCCTTTTTTGTATCCATCTTCTGCAGGATCGCTATAGATAAGAAGTGCGGCGGCGCCTTCGCGCTCGGCAGTGAGCGCTTTAAATCCGCGGTAACTGTAGGGATTCGAGTAACGCACGAGCACGACTTTACCTTTAACGTCGATGCCTTGCTTGCGCAGAAGTTCGTAGTCTTCCGGATTGCCGCTGTGCGCGTAGACCAGCGGAGCCGTTACTTCGCCGGAGGCAGACATTCCGCTCCACGCCGAACTTATGCTTTTTTTCTTCGAGTCCGGATCGCCGAGGATTGGAATCTCGCGCAGTACGGCGCGGTAATGCACCGGCGCCGTCATCTCCAGAGAAGTGAACTTTGGATTGGAGCCATAAACGTCGTAGCGGCGGATAACGACATCTTCCAACCCTTCTTGCCGCCACTCATCCGCGATGTAGCGAGCCAGTTCATTGTTCCGGGGCGAACCGGCGACGTGAGGTTCGGCGGTGAAAATGTGATGTTGTTTGCGCTCTTCGTCAGCGGTTGGAATGGCTTTGAACTTACTTTCGACATCGGCTTCGTGAGCGGCGGAGGCCGGAGTAAATCCCAGGATGGAAGTCTGGGCCACGGCTGGCAGGCTTGCGCAAATGAAAAGCAACCACAGGAGTAGTGATGTTTCCCGTGTGCTCCCGCGTACTCTGCCCTTCGATCGGCGGGGGAGAGCTTGAATCGCAGAGTACGCGGAGAAAGGGTTCGGAGAACACTGGGAGGCATCGCGCCGGTCGAAATCCACAGTCTTAGCTCTCCTTGTCAGGAACTTTGTCAGGAACTTTATTTCGCTTTATAGATCTCCGTCAGTAAGTCCGGCTTCGATTCGTCGCGCACCAGGTGCGGATAGCGTTCGCCGCCGTGGTAATCGAGTTTGTAAGTCCGGTAATACTCAGTATTTTCGACGAGAAGTTCGAGCGGAGCGGAGCCGCCATTGCCGGCCTTGAGTGCGTCGCGCAGCACTTCGGGCGAATATTTGCGGCCGTTCACCGCGATCAGCTTCATTCCCGGACCGATGCCAGACTTGGCAGCCGCCATGCCTTCGATGGTGTCAGTGATCGCGCCGTCTTCGCGCATCTCGAGACCAATGGAATAAGCCGCATTTACGCCATGCGAACTGATCTCGGCACCCCGTTCCATTTCTGACTGGGTCTCGTCATAGACGACCTTCCATCCGCTGCCCGCAATTCCACCCAGGGGCGCCCCGGGGCCGTGGTTGGTGAGCCGCTCAGTCCAAAAGCCTCGCCAATCGTAGGGGACGATCTGGTTTAACGCATCGACGACATCATCGAAAGAATAGGTTTTGAGCATGGGCCCCGTGCTGGGAGCTCCGTAAAAAAGACGACAAAAGTCGTCAATGCTTTTCTTGCCTTTGCTTTGCTGGCGGATGATGACATCCACCCAAAGCCAGTTCAAAGTATCTTCGTCGTAGAAATCGGTACTGCGACGCCAGGAGCGCCACTCCTGTGGCGAAAAATAAAGTTCCGGAGCCGCATCGGCGGTGTCTTGCAGATTGCGCCACGCACGACCCGGAGTATGGTCAAGACCGGCAGCGGTCAAAGCTAAATCGTCGCGTGCCTGCTCGTTTGTCAGGAGTCCGCTACGCGCGGTCAGAACTGTGCCTAGATAGTTCGTCAAACCTTCATAGACCCAAAGCAGGCCGTCCTTCATCGGCTCTTGATAGTCAGGGGTGGCGAGATCGGCGGGGCGGCGATATTTTCCGTTCCACGAGTGCACATATTCGTGAGGTAGCAGGCTGGCTTCCATTTTCCGTGCGATGTCGTCAACCAGTCCTCGCTCGTCGATACGGCTGTCGTCGGATTCATGATGTTCCAGGCCGAAGTGAGCGACATGATCGCTCAAGCTGAGCAGGAAGTGGTAGTCGCGATAGTGGTGCGCTCCGAAAAGCTTGTTCGTCTGCTCGACCAGATTCTTGTAGTGGTCCCATACTTCCTGTGGAGCTGCGAGAGCGGCCGCGCTGTCCGCCGCAATGTCCATTTCAGTCAGCGGATCGTCGGCCAGCTTTACCACCTTGAGGAACTCGCCCGCGATAACGGGCGAATCAACCAGAGTGGTCAAGGAAACTGTCGAAAATTGAATTTCGTTGCCGTTTTGATTCGATATAGGCAACGGCGTTCCGAATTTCCAGCCATCGGGAAGTTTCAGGCTGGCGGTGTAGTTGATCTCGTCGGACTTGAATCCTTTGGGGTAGAGAAGGACCTGGTTCCAGCTGATGACCGCCATTTTATCGGTGGCGGAAGAGCCGGCGGAAAATCCGCCCTCGAACGTAGCCGGCGAAAGGAAATCAAGTTCCGCTTCGATTTCGTTGACGCCAGCGGGGACATTGATGTGGAGAGTGAAACCGTCGAGCAGATCGCGCCGCCACTTCAGTGCGTTCCCTGCCGCGAAGAATTTCAGGCCAGCCAGATCGATGACTGGGCCATCCGGAGCGTGCTCGCCAGGAATCCACTTTGGGTAATAAAGCGTCAGGTCTCCGGCGCTCGCTGGGATCTTCAGCTTGGCGTGGAAGATTTTACGTGAAGCAGAACTGGCGTCCACAAAGATGGTTACGGTGGGCGCCGTTGCCGACCAACCGGAGAGCGAGAGAAAAAGAATAATAAAGACAGAAAGATAGACGACTCTCAAGATTCTTGAGAGTTTCATTTTAGTGGCCCCCGTGGTGACAATGAACCGAATCTGTTGCCTCGCAGGATTTTAGACTATAGCAGGCAGTGACAGCAGCAGTACAGGGATGCACGTGCGCTGATATCATCTCCCCCATGTCGCGGCGCGGAAAGTTCGTTACATTCGAAGGGCTCGACGGAACCGGCAAGAGCACGCAATTGCGCAAGCTGGCCGCTGCTTTACGCGCGTCGGGAAACAAGGTGGTGGAGACGCGTGAACCTGGAGGAACGGCCACCGGAGAAAAAATTCGTCGGGTTTTGTTGGACTCGGCGACTCGAAGTCTTTCGCCGATGGCGGAGATGGCTCTAATGTTTGCTTCGCGAGCCCAACACATAGCGGAGGTAATCCAACCGTCGATGGAACACGGGCAGATTGTGCTTTGTGATCGCTTCACCGACTCTACGGAAGCTTATCAGGGCTATGGTCGCAAGTTGGGCAGCGAGGATGTGCTGAATTTGCACCGTGTCCTCTGTGGAGATTTGCAACCTGACCTGACTATCCTGCTGGATTCCGATCCAGCGATGAGCCTGGGGCGAGCCCGGCGACGGAATCAACGGGCGAATACCAGTCCACATAAGAATTCGAATAAACCAGTCGACGAAAACCGCTTCGAGCAGCAGAACCGCGCTTTCTTCGCCCGCGTGCATGCTGGATATCGAGCCATTGCGGCAAGAGAGCCGCAACGCGTCGTCGCGATCGACGCGAGCGGCAGCCCGGCGCAGACGCATCGGCGGATTATGGAAGTTATCGGGCGCAAGCTCAAGCTGCTGCTTGCGGAAACTGCTTAATTGCGCTTTGGTCGAAATCGCCAAATGACAGGGACGGCATCAAATGCCAATTCGCCATGTCTTGACACAAATAGAGTTTATGTCATAACATGTAAAGTGTCATGGAGCAGGTAGAGAGTCATACTCGGATTAATGAAAACGGTCGAGTTGTAATTCCAGCCTCGTTCCGTCGTGCCCTTGGCATCCAGCCCGGCGATACCGTGGTTCTCCGCATCGAAAACAATGAGTTGCGAATGACAACTCTGCGGCAACGCTTGGCCAAAGCCCAACAACTGGTGCGCAAACATGTGACGCAGACCACGTCGCTGGTGGACGAACTGATAGCCGAGCGCCGCGAGGCCGCGAGGCGTGAATAAGATTGTGCTGGATGCTTCCGCTCTCCTCGCAATTCTCCACGAGGAACCTGGGGCTGTAATCTTCGCCCAGCAATTTGGGTTACTGGAGAATGCCACGATGAGCGCGGTAAATGTCGCCGAGGCGTATGGCAAGCTGGTGGGAATAGGAATTGGTTCCGAAGACGCATGGGGAGCTGTGACCGCTCCAATCCCAGAAATCGCGGACTTCGATGCGGAACAGGCGAAGATTGCCGGTTCGATGGTGCCCCAAACCCGATCCTTGGGCCTCTCGCTGGGAGACCGAGCATGCCTTGCTCTCGGGATTGTGCTCAAAGCACCCATCTACACTGCAGACCAAGCGTGGAAAAAGCTGCGTCTGGGAGTTACCATTCGCGTTATTCGCTGACGACCGATTGCAACACCGATTTATCAGGCATTGAGTTATGGGCTTCTCTGACTTTCACGGTAACTCCGAAACCGTCCACCGCCTGCGCGATATGCTGGCGCGGAAGCGCTTTCCGCATGCCGTGATCCTTTCAGGCGCGCGCGGATCGGGCAAGTACACTTTGGCGCTAATGCTCGCTCAGGCCTTGAATTGTCTGGCGCCAACGGAAACGGATGGCCTGCCCGACTTTTGCAGCCAGTGCGCGAACTGTCGCCGCATTGCCCTGGCCGCAGATCTCGATGCGAAATTTGCCGAAGCTGTCGAGTCGCGCGAGGGGATGCGCGAGACCGACAAGAAAGAGACCCGCCTCTTCGTGCAAACTCATCCCGATGTGTTGGTTATCCCGCCCGATCCTCCGCAGATGATGATCAAGGTTGATCAGGTGCGCCGTGTGATCGAAACCATCTACTACCTGCCCTCAGAGGCTCGGGAGCGCGTCTACATTTTTACCGACTCGGCCTTTATGAAAGAGGCGGCAAATTCTCTGCTTAAGGTTCTGGAAGAGCCTCCTGAGTTCGCGACGATTTTTCTGCTCTCGGAGAACGCGGGTGAACTACTTCCGACAATCCGATCGCGATCGATGATATTTGCTCTCACGGCCTTGCCAGTTGAAGAGGTTGACCGCTACCTGGCTGAACAGCGCCCGGAATGGAAGCCACCCCAGCGGGCTTTGGTGGCGAGACTTTGCGAGGGCGCCTTGGGACGGGCGCGAAGTTTCGACCTTGATGCCTACGTAGCCGCCCGCGCCGACGCATTGGCCATCCTCAACTCGGCTCTGAGTGGAGGCGAACATACGCAACTCTTTAAGATTACAGAATCCTACCGCGCGGGCGCTGAAGGACGCGTGAAAACGGAACATCTTCTTCGCACGCTTTATTCCCTGCTGCGTGACCTGATGTTTATCGGCTCGCGAGCGCCCCACCTGGTTCATAACACTGACATTCAAAACCAACTCACGAAGCTGGCTGACACTGCCGATTTTGAGTGGATCGCTCGGGCCTCCGACCGACTGGCCGATGTAGAACGTGGCATGCGCCGTAATCTGCTGCGCTCGTTATCCCTTGACGCTCTTGGATTGGCTCTAGAAAAGATTGCCTGAGGCACTTCTAATGCCAAGGTTGATGAATGACATCGATAAGTCTTTTGTTTTAAAACGCTTACCTAGATTACTCTAGTGGTTCTAGGCCCTTCAGATAAGTTGCCCGGGCGCCGCTCCACGTCTATAATCGACTCACTCTGGTTAAGAATTCTCCGTCAGGTTCCGGGTAGCAAGATGCGAGGGTGAAGTCTGCCTTCGCCAAATCGAGGATAAATCCCGGTAATGCGAAAGCGCCTGCAAATCGCCCTGATGGCCAGCACTGTAGCCGCGACCTTTCTTTCTCTCATGCCTCCACTTCGCGCTGCTGAAGGTGGTGAAGGAGCGTCCGAAAAGATCACCGCATCCGACGAGCATGGCCGCAAAATCTATGTGAACGAAGCCGTTCCGGCCAAGGCAGCGCGGCGTGCACAGACCTCTGACTCCCCCCAGCGAAAATTGATGTACTGGAGTTCCAAGGAAAATCGCTGGAAGCCTGTGCCCTCGGCAGGTGCGGCGTCCATGCGAGCCGCGAGGTCCGCTGCGGCTGAAGTCAGCGACTTTCTGGGACATGAGTCCAACCAATCGGCAGCCGCCAAGATTGTGGCCGCTAACTTCCGCGGTACGGCATCAACCGCTGCGGATATCGATAGCGCGATTGAGCAGGCTGCGGCGCGGCATAATGTCGACCCCAACTTAGTCCGCGCAGTGGTAAAGGTGGAATCGAACTTTAATCCCAACGCCGTATCGCGCAAGGGAGCGATGGGTCTTATGCAGTTGATGCCTTCAACGGCACGCCAGTTGAAGGTGAAAAATCCGTTTGACCCGGAACAGAACGTGGACGCCGGCGTACGCCACTTGAAGCAACTTCTGGAAAGCTATGGCGGCGACGTCAGGTTAACCCTGGCTGCTTACAACGCAGGTGCGGGTGCCGTGGCTCGAAGTTCGGGCGTTCCGCACTTCGCAGAGACCCAGAATTACGTGCGCCGGATCACCAGCCTTTACAATGCCGGCTCTGGTTTGAATGTAGGTGCATCACGCGATCCCGTTAGGGTTCAACGGGATGCGCGCGGCGTGCTTTACATCAGCAACACTGATTAGCGTTTCGGCATCTGTTTCACTATCTCTCTGGTCACCCAGGCATTGGTTCAACCAGCGGTTCGAACGAGAAAGATCGAGGGCACGGGCTGGTTATCTTGAAGAGCTCACTGCACCACCGTCGTCTGTGGGAAGCGGTACTTGTGATTGCAGTGTTTGCTGGGCTGGCCGTGCCAGAAGCACGCGCACGGGCTCACCATTCCGACGCCTGGGCGCGCGAACACTTCGTTAAAGCCGAGCGCTTGCGCGAGGCGCTGAACGGACAGCCTGCCGGCGATCGAAGCCGTCATGACTACCAGCACGTATTGAATGCCTACCGCAGTGTTTATCTGGGCGCGCCCAATTCCAGCAAAGCCGATCCTAGTGTTGTGGCGGTAGGGGAAACACTGGTGGAAATGGGGCGGCGCTTCCACGACGACAAAATTCTTGAGCAGGCCATCGGACAGTACAAATTCCTGCGCCGCGAGTATCCAGGGAGTAAGTACCGCATCGAAGGGCTGTTTACCATCGGCGAGATTTACAAGGTCGACCTTAACGATCCAGACGCGGCACGAAGTACTTTTCAGGAATTTCTGCGGCACTACCCGCACCATCACTTGGCTGACGATGCGCGCCAAGCCATCGTTGAACTGAGCCGAGTGGCAAACGCCGGCAAAGATGCCGCTGCGCCTCAAGCCACGGAAAAGAAGGGGGAGAAAGGCGACAGAGCCGCGGGCGAAATCGCCGACGAAACTGCATCGAACAAGAATCCCGATGGAGAAAAATCCTCGGCTGCGCGCTCTGGCCAGCTGGCGCGGGTGACTGGAATTCGGCACTGGTCCACACCCGACTCCACTCGGGTTGCCATCGACCTGGAAGGCGATGTGAAGTTTTCCGCGGAGCGCATTGCCCGCCCGGCGCGCATAGTTTTCGATTTGCACAGCACCAAACTGGCGTCCACGCTGGTCGGAAAAAGCTTCGACGTGGGCGACGGCTTCTTGAAGAAAGTTCGCGTGGCTCAGTTTGCGCCCGGCCGCACCCACATCGTATTAGATATCGACAGCCTCTCCGAATACGACGCTTTCCTGCTCCCCAATCCTTACCGCCTGATTATCGACATTCACGGCAAGAATAGCCGGGCGAAGCAACTCGAGGATGCGAGCGCAATGTCGGCGGCAGCGGAAAACCCTTCTTCGCCGATTCCCGATGCCAATACAAATCTCGCTTCGCCTGAGCGCAAGGCTGAAACTTCAGCGCAGGAAGGGCCTGCGCGCGCGGCAAAGACCTTAGCGTTCGCCGGCGACGGCACTGATGGTAGGTCTGAGTCTGCATCCGCCCCTTCGGCGATCGCCAGGAATTCGCCAACCGCAGTTGTGAAAAAAGTGGTCGAGGCGGGTGACGACGATGTCGATACAAGCATTGCATCAGCTAGCTCGTCGAGGCGGAAACCACGGAACGTGAAAGCGGTTGCGGTAAAGAAGGATCTTTCCAGCGATCTTGACGGTGACTCGGATACTTCTAATACCTCGAATTCCAAAGTTCTCGAGAGCAGCCGAAACCATATCGTCGATGCGCCAAATCGATCTAGGTCCCGCGCTGACGCTAAAACCGCGACGGCCTCCGAATTTAGCATTCGCGAAGCTACTCCTACCGCGAGCGGCGGCCGCTCCTTGATTCGCGCCCTGGGATTAAAGATCGGCAAGATCGTAATTGATCCTGGACATGGAGGGCACGATACTGGAACGATTGGTCCTAACGGACTGGAAGAAAAAGATCTTGTGCTCGAAGTGAGCCGGCGTTTGGGCAAACTCCTGGAGACGCGACTGGGGGCGGAAGTGGTGTACACGCGTAAAGACGACACCTTCGTCCCGCTTGAAACCCGCACCGCGGTTGCGAACCAAGCGCGAGCCGATCTGTTCGTTTCCATCCATGCGAACTCGAGCCACGATTCCGCCGCGCGCGGAGTCGAGACCTACTACCTGAATTTCACCTCCTCGCCAGAAGCGCTCGAAGTTGCGGCCCGCGAGAACGCGGTATCCGAGAAGTCCATCTACGAACTGCAGGACTTGGTCAAGAAGATCGCCCTCAAGGAAAAGATCGAGGAATCGCGCGAATTTGCCTGGGACGTGCAGCAGTCGCTGCACAGTGGCCTCGCGGTAAAGAGTCCAGCGATTCGTGACCGCGGCGTGAAGAAGGCTCCCTTTATCGTGCTGATCGGGGCCAATATGCCCTCAATTCTCGCTGAGATTTCTTTCGTCAGTAATCCCACTGACGAGCACCGGCTTTCCACCAGTGAATACCGTCAGCGCATCGCCGAATCGCTCTACCGTGGCATCGCCAAGTACGTGAACGGGCTGAGTGGGGTGAAGATGGCCAGCAAAATGGATAAGGCCGCGGGGCAATAGGCCACGCAGTCTTAGTATGTAGGACACTCGGTTCTCGCCCTTTCCCCAGAAACTTTTTCGCCTTCTCTGTGGTCTAATAACAGAAGGGATCCTGTGCCCAGCGGTTCATCCATGCGCTTTAGGTTTATAGTTGCCGTCCTTTTCGTCGTATCTTTGGTGGGACCCTCCTATGGCGCCGAACCGAGTGCTACGGCTGCCACTCCGCCGATCCTCCCGAAGCAGTTTGCCGGATGGCAGATTCAAGGTGCATCAGTCGCCAGTAAAGATGTGAACTCCGCTGATCCGACCAATGCAGCCCTGCTCAAGGAATATGGGTTCACTGATTTCGAGTCCGCGACCTATAAGAGCGATGACGGCCGCACGTTGAAAGTTCGTGCGGCGCGGTTCGCCGACGCCAGCGGAGCCTTCGGCGCTTACAGTTTCTATCTGCAGCCCGAGATGGCGCGCGAAGAAATCGGCGATCAGGGCGCATCGCTCAATCAAAGAGTATTGTTTTATCGTGGGCATATTGTGGTGGATGCCGTATTTAGCCAGCTGACCGTGATGTCGCCAGCGGGATTGCGCGAATTATCTGGTGTGCTGCCGCGCCCCAGCGGAAATGCCGGCAATCTGCCTCCGATTCTCGCCTTCATGCCGCATCATGGTTACTCAGCGAACACGGAGAAATACGCAGAGGGACCGCTCGCCCTGCACGCGATAGACTCTCCGATTCCCGCGAACCTCGTGGATTTCAGCGCCAGTCCCGAGGTCGCGCTCGGACAGTATTCCACTCCGAGCGGCGCAGCAACGCTGATGCTGATCGAGTATCCAACGCCGGCTTTGGCCGCCGAACATTTGCGGCGCATCGATGCTGCTCGTAATGCTGCGCAACCCGAGCCTGGAGCCGCCGCCGAAAACCTTGGCCCATTTTTCGACAAACGTACTGGACCGATCGTCGCCATCGCCGCCGGCCCACTTTCCCAAAGCGATGCCCGCACGCTTCTCGGTGCGGTGAATTGGGACGCCAGCGTGACTTGGAATGAGAATACGTATTTCGACAAGAAGAACAATATTGCCAACCTGCTGGTGAACATCATCATCTTGTGCATCATCGTGGGAGCGCTCTCTTTGGCGGCAGGAGTTGCCTTTGGCGGAGCTCGGGTTCTGTTGCGAAGGTTTTTCCCCGGACCAGTTTTTGGTCACGCTGACCAAACCGAATTCATTTCTCTGGATTTGGCAGAGGCTCCGGCTGAGGGATCCCGAACTGGGCTTTCTGCTCAGGACAAAAGCTCAAAATCCTCTTAAATAGTTCAGCTATATCGGCTTAACTCAGTTCGATGACAGTCTAGTCTCAAATTGAAACATTTCGGCGCTCTGTTGATCGATTCCGTAAGTCGTTGAAACTACAGACATTTATTTACCAAAAATTGCTTGACACCCCCCTTTTTCGGCCCATAAGATTTTGCCAGAAAGTTTTGACGGGATTTTTTGCCTCCGTTGGAACTATTCTCCCTTGTAAAAAGAGAAGCCGCCCTGTTGCCGGGCGGCTTTTTCGTGTGGTCACGAATCGATTTTCCTAGAATGTATCAGCAGGTCGATTGGAAGTTTGAGCCAAACCGAAACTTCAGCGGAACTCTTACACGTATTCTGCGTACTGTCTGTTAGCCAATGTATTGTGGCGATAAGATTGGCGAACGATTTTCGCATCAAGGATCTCTGCATTCACGATCTCTGCGTGGAGGAATAAATGTTCTGCGATGGATGCGGCACCGCGGTGCAACCGGGACAGGCATTCTGCAGCAAGTGCGGGAAGCAAATCGTCGGACCAGTGACGGCCTTGCAGCAACGCCCCGGGCGGGTACAGTCTCATCTTCACTTGCTCGGAATTCTTTGGCTTGCCATCTCCGCGTTCAACACCATTGGGGGCGTGGTCCTGTATATCCTGGCCAACACGTTGTTTGCGCATCTCCACGAGTTCGGAGCGCCGCCCGAAGCGCCAACTGGATTTCTTCGCCCGCTGCTTAGCGTGATCGGTATTTTCGTACTGGCCAAGGCCGCCATCGGATTCATCGCCGGTTGGGGACTCATGCAGCGGGAGCCTTGGGCCCGCGTTCTCGCCCTCGTGCTGGGATTTATCTCGCTTTTCAACATTCCCTTCGGCACGATCGTGGGCGCATACACTCTTTGGGTTCTGCTGCCGGCGCAGTCTCAACAGGAATACGACTCCATGGTTGCCGCTCGCGGCGCATAGCGAACCGTGAGATGAATGAACGTGCGTTATATTTTTGCAGGAGGGCGCGATGGCAGAATCCTCTGCGAATAAGTTTGGTTCACCGATGCCGGTTTTTCGCGTCAGGGACGTGGACGCAAGCATCGCCTACTACGTAGAACGCCTCGGGTTCCAACTGCGATGGCGTGCAGGAGCGTCATTTGCCTGTGTCTCGCGAGAACAGTGTTCCATCTTTCTAACCGATGACAACCAAAGCCAGCCGCGCATGTGGATATGGATCGGCGTGCAGGACGTCCGCTCCCTGCATGCACAGTACGTAACGTCCGGGGCTAAAATCCGAAACCGTCCTGAGAATTTCGAGTGGGCGCTGGAGATGCAGGTCGAAGACCTCGACGGGAACGTCCTGCGCATCGGCTCTGATCCCGAGACAGAGAAGCCGCTGGGCGTCTGGCGCGATGCGGACGGGATTCGCTGGAGACATCTGGGCAACCAGAAGTACGAGCGCCTGGGGTGAGGAACGCATGGGAGATATTTTCAAAACCGATAGGTGGAGCGCTCGGGCTATCCGAACGATTCGAGGCAACACGAGAGCGGGGAAAGCTGTCGAGCGGGCTGATGAGGGCGAGCTGACCCGGCGTCTCGCGCGCCGCGCAAGCAAGAGGCCAGCCGAGCTTTGCTCGGCATGGACGGGCAAGAGTGCCCGTCCCCACACGGTCTAAATCACCGCAACTTCCATCTCTCCTATAGCATCTAAACCTTGACAGCATCCCACTCAGGTCTTAGCATGGGATCGCCTGCAATCATAAGCGCACTGATTACAAAGCACTTATTTGATCCAAAGTAAGGTAGAGGAGAACAATTTATGGCCAAGATTATTGGAATTGACCTTGGAACGACCAATTCTTGCGTGGCGGTGATGGAGGGCGGCGAGCCCAAAGTTATCCCTAATGAAGAAGGAGGGCGGACTACGCCTTCGGTGGTTGGGTTTACCAAGACAGGAGAGCGGTTGGTGGGGCAGGTCGCGAAGCGGCAGGCGATTACCAATCCGGAGAACACGGTGTTTTCGATCAAGCGGTTTATGGGACGCCGCTTTGACGAGGTTCAGGAAGAGATCAAGATGGTCCCTTATAAGGTCGTGAAGTCGGGCGACCACGTGGCGGTGCTGGCGCAGGGCAAGGAGCACACGCCTCCGCAGATTTCGGCGCTGATTTTGCAGAAGCTGAAGAAGGCCGCGGAAGATTATTTGGGCGAAAAAGTGAGCGAAGCGGTGATCACCGTGCCCGCCTACTTTAATGACGCGCAGCGGCAGGCCACGAAAGATGCCGGCCAGATTGCCGGACTCGACGTAAAGCGCATCATCAATGAGCCGACGGCAGCGGCGCTGGCCTACGGTCTCGACAAGAGTAAGGACGAGACCATCGCCGTGTACGACTTTGGCGGCGGTACGTTCGACATTTCGATTCTGGAAGTGGGCGAGGGCGTGATTGAAGTCAAGGCCACCAACGGCGACACGCACCTGGGCGGCGACAACCTGGATCAGCGGATCGTCGACTGGCTTATCGATGAATTCAAGAAAGATGAAGGGCTCGACCTGCGCGGCAAGGGGAACGAGATGGCCTTGCAGCGGCTGCGCGATGCGGCCGAGCGCGCGAAGATTGAGCTTTCGACCACCATGGAGACCGAAATCAATTTGCCGTTCATCACGGCGGATGCGAACGGTCCGAAGCACCTGGTCAAGAAGCTGACGCGGGCCAAGCTCGAAGGCATGGTGGAAGACATCATTCAGCGCTCGGTTGGTCCGTGCAAACAGTGCATGAAAGATGCGGGCGTCGACGCCAGCAAGATTAATGAAGTGGTGCTGGTAGGCGGACAGACGCGGATGCCACGCATTCAGGCGTTGGTGAAGGATCTGTTTGGCAAGGAAGGCCACAAGGGAGTGAATCCCGATGAAGTGGTGGCGATCGGCGCGGCGATTCAGGGCGGCGTGCTCGGCGGCGAAGTGAAAGACCTGCTGCTGCTGGACGTGACTCCGCTGACGCTGGCGATTGAAACGTTGGGCGGCGTGGCGACTCCGATGATCCCGCGCAACACGACGATTCCTACGCGCAAGACGGAAACGTTCTCGACCGCGGCGGATAGTCAGACGTCGGTTGAAGTACACGTGCTGCAAGGCGAGCGTCCGATGGCGGCGCAGAACCGGACTCTGGGCAAGTTCCACTTGACCGGGATTCCGACGGCGCCGCGGGGCGTGCCGCAGATCGAAGTCACGTTCGATATTGACGCCAACGGCATCCTGAACGTGACCGCGAAAGATACGGCCACGCAGAAGGACCAGAAGATTACGATTACGTCGTCTTCGGGATTGTCGAAGGAAGAAGTCGAGCGCATGGCCAAGGAAGCGGACGCGCACTCGGCTGAGGACAAGGCGCAGCGCGAGGCGATCGAGGCCAAGAACCAGCTCGACAGCATGGTTTATAACGTCGAGAAGATGCTGCGCGAGTCTGGGGATAAGATCTCTGGCTCCGACCGTGGCGATGTTGAGAACGCGGTGGCCGATGCCAAGAAAGCGCTGGAATCGAACGACAAGGCGCAGATGGATAAGGCTCGTGAGGCGCTGACTAAGGCTTCGCACAAGCTGGCCGAAGAGATGTACAAGGCAGCGCAGGCGAAAGCTCCGGAGGCTGGACCGGGCGGTCCCACGGAAGGAACTAGCTCAGCTCCAGGCGCCAACGGCGGCAGCCAGAAGAAAGACGAAGGCGTGATCGACGCCGAGTACGTGGACGTGGAAGACAAGAAATAAGCTGTCAGCTTTCAGCCGTCAGCTCCAACTCGTGATGACGCGGGCAAGCTTGCCCGCGTCATCATGTTTGCAAGGTATCCAGAAATTGGGGAGGGGAAATGGATTTTCAGGTTCATGAGGAGACTTATTTTCTCAGTCTTGCCGAGGACGATAAACAGTGGGAGGTTTTTGTTGCCACGCCGACTGGTGCGCGGCCGGTTCCGGTTTACGTGGACGCGGCAAGTTCTGGACCAGTGGTCGTGATGCAAGAACAAAAGCAGCGACTACCAAACTAAAAACTAGAAATGGCTACAACAACTAAAAAAGATTATTACGAGATCCTGGGCGTGAAGAAGTCCGCCTCGGCGGATGAAATTCGCAAGGCGTTTCGTAAGCTTGCGCGCAAATATCATCCTGACGTTAATCCCGGGGATAAGTCCGCCGAGGAGAAGTTTAAGGGGCTCTCCGAGGCGAATGACGTTCTCAGCGATCCCAAGAAGCGGAAGATCTACGACCAGATCGGCTATTACTCCGACAACATCGATCCGGCGGCTGCCGAGGCCTATGCGCGCGGCGGGCCGACCGGAGCGGGCGGATTCGGAGATGTTTCAGGCTCGCGGCCGGGAGGCGGGCAAGGAGTCCCGTTCGATTTTGGCGGATTCGACTTTTCCGATTTAGTCGACAACGCGGGGCGCAACCGGCGAAGCGGCGGCGGTGGCGGGTTCCGCGATATTTTCTCGGGAATTTTCGGCGGCGAACGTGGAGCTACGGCAACCGAGGCCGGCCCCGAGGCCGGCAGTGACCTTGAATATCAGGTAAACGTTCCGTTCTGGACGGCGATCCGCGGCGGCGTGATGCGGCTGAATATTACGCGGCAAGACGTCTGCGCGAATTGTCACGGAGAGGGTTACATCGAGGCCCCCGGGAAATGTCCAGAATGTAACGGCACCGGCCAGATCACGCAAACCGGCGGCCGGATGAAATTCAACGTGACTTGCCCGCGCTGCCAGGGAACAGGGAAGAATATTTCGGCTTGTGCCAACTGTCACGGCGAGGGCACGGTCAGCCGAACCGAGCCGATGGAAGTTCGAATCAAGGCGGGGACACGGGACGGGCAGCGCATCCGTTTGGCCGGCAAAGGCAATGCTGGTGCTCATGGCGGACCGGCTGGTGACCTGTACGTAATCATCCGGATCGATCCGCATCCTGTCTTCCGGCGCGATGGGGACGACATTTACATTACGGTGCCGGTCAACGTTACGGACGCCGCGCTGGGTGCGAAGATCGAGGTCCCGACCATTGACGGGCGGGCCCTGCTGAAAATTCCTCCCGGGACGCAGTCGGGACAGAAGCTGCGTCTCCGCGAAAAGGGTGTGCCTTCGGCTACGAAGGATGGCGTGCGCGGAGATGAGATAGTCGAGATCACTGTGACCGTGCCGATGCCGCGGGACGAGCGCACTAAAGAGCTGCTGAAGGAGCTAGCCAAGCTGAATCCGGAAGATCCGCGGGAAGAGCTTTGGAAGAAGGTCTGAAAAGCCAGTACCGAGTACTAGGTACCCGGCCGCAAACAAGCTAGTCCTGCTTGCACACCAGGTACCCGGTACTGGAATTACCCCTGAAGGTTTTACTTCTTCCCGCTTGGATCATCAGCCGCATTGATGTAATTGAACTTTACCGGTGCCTGCCCGTGGATCTGAACGATCGTCTCCCCGGAAGCCTGGGCATAGTGATGCATGCTGGGGTCGAGGTAGGCGAAACTCCCTGCCTCGAAGCTCATCATCTTGCCGGCATCGAATGTGTCGCCCATGCCGACTTTCAGCGTCCCGGAAATAACCGTGACATTTTCACGCAGCGGATGAGTATGGGGCGCGATCTTGTATCCATTCGGCATCTTCAGGCGAATCGTGTAGTCTCCGGACGCTCCCATGGGATTCCCTTCGAGCACGGCCAATTGCGCTCCGGGTTGCATAAAAGGCGGCGCGGGCCCGAATTGCACTTGCCCGGGAGTGAACGCGTTTTGCGCGTAAACAGAGTGAACGGCAAAGGGTACCGCGAGTAGTACCGCCACAGCGAGAAACGGTAGTTTCATTTGTTCCGCCTCCAAGAGCGGATGCGGCATCATAAACGAGCGGTTGCGCTACTACCACTTGAGTTGTACTCACCGCCCGGACTTCAGGGCGTTGCTCGGTTACCTCCGCCCCTGACCTCTCTGCCAAACTTTTTCGGAAAGATCTCCACATTTTTCTTGCATCGTTGCAAATTTCCCGTAATCTCAACAATGCGAACTAACTCCAGCGGAATTTCTGGAATCTAAACAAACCAGAAAGCTCGAGCACGCTTTCGATGACGATTTCGAAAGAAGACCAGCCCGCTGCGGAGTAGCTGAGAGTGAGTCGCTTGAGGAGGAACACATCGAAATTGGCAACAGCTAGCGCCCCGCGCCACCAAACAGAGAATCTCCAGCCTCTCGCCGTCGTCCCCAACGGGAACCCGATCGCCAAGAAACCGATTGCCCCGAAAAAGTTCGTTCGCCTCACCCTGTGGCCCTTGGTCGCCGCCACTTTCTTTATGGTGTCAGGCGGAACCTATGGCACGGAAGAGATCGTCCACGGCGCCGGTTATGGACGCGCCATCCTCATTCTGATGCTCACCCCGCTGCTCTGGAGCCTGCCCACCGCGTTCATGATTGGCGAGCTTTCTAGCGCGCTGCCCTACGAAGGCGGCTACTACGCCTGGGTGCGCCGCGCCATGGGAAATTTCTGGGGATTTCAGGAGGCATGGCTGTCGCTGATCGCCTCCATTTTCGATATGGCGATTTATCCCACGCTCTTCGTCGCTTACCTCACCCGCATGTTCCCCTGGTTCCAGCAAAGCAATCGCGGATGGTGGGTCGCGCTCGCAGTGGTGGTCGCCTGCGCCCTGCTGAACATCGCCGGCGTGAAAGTTGTCTCGCTCACATCGTTGTGGCTTTTCTTCGCACTCTCGGCCCCATTCGTGGCGATCGTGCTGCTATCGCCGTTCAAAATCGGCGCGCTGGCAAATGCGGTCACGAAGCCAACCACTTCGAACGTCGACATCCTCGGCGGCCTGCTGATCTGCATGTGGAACTACATGGGCTGGGACAACGCCTCAACCATCGCCACTGAAGTCGAACGTCCGCAGCGCACCTATCCGCGCGCGATGTTAGTCGCAGTTTGCGTCGTAGCCCTGAGCTACGTTCTTCCACCCGCTGCCATGTGGATGACCGGACTGAAAACCACAGCATGGGAAACCGGCTCGTGGGCGGACATCGCCGGACTGCTCGGTGGACCGCTGCTGCGCGTCGGCGTAGTGCTTGGCGGCGTCATCAGCGCGTTCGGAATGTTCAATGCGCTGGTGATGAGCTACTCGCGTCTGCCTCTGGCGATGGCCCAGGACGGAATGTTGCCCGGCATCTTCGCCAAGCTGCATCCGAAGTCGCGGGCGCCGTGGGTTGCGATTATCGCGCTGGCTATCGGATGGGCGATGTGTCTTGGCCTCGGCTTCGCCCGGCTGGTCACAATCGACATTCTTCTTTACGGCTGCAGTCTGATGCTGGAATTCATGGCGCTGGCGGTGTTGCGCTTCCGCGAGCCGGATCTCCCGCGCCCCTTCCGCGTTCCCGGCGGATTATTCGGAGCCATCGCTGTGGGCATTCCACCGATGCTGCTGCTGGGCTTCTCCATTATCCGCAGCGAGCATGAACAGATTTGGAATATGAGCTCCTTTGCGTTCGGCATGATCCTGATCGCGGCAGGCTTCGTGGTCTATTTTGTCAATCATGCCCTCAAACCAGAGGGATGGGCGATACGCGGAGAAAAGCCCCAGCCAACCGCATAGCGGCTTCTCCTGAAAGAGTAAGCAATCCCAAAGTAAAAGAGGACGGAGAAGTCTCCGTCCTCTTTTCGCGTTTAACTGCACTACGCAGCCGCGGCCTCCGCCGTGTCTCGTAGCACCTTCACCTTGTCATGAGCCGCCTGCACGCTGGCGGCCTGGCGGCGGATAATCTCCATCAGGTTCGCCGGCAGCGAGCCTTTCACTGCCTTCTGGTAAGCATCTTTGGCTCTGTCCTCACCGTGCTCAAGCCAGTCCAGTACGGTCTTGTCGCCTCCGCCCAAACTCACTTTGGTGTCGATCCAGGTGCGATGCAGCGTTCCGAGAACCGATCCGGAAAGTTTCTTATCTCCTTTTCCCACCCGATTCAGCTCCGCTTCCAGTTCCGCCGCAAAGCGACCGCGTTCCTGGGCCTGCTCGTTAAAAAACGTTTTCAGATCAGTCCGCTTCACCTTCGAAGCCGCTTCCTGATAACCCTTTTGTCCGTCCTTGCAGGTCTGGATAAGTTCTTCAAGCACACTAACAGCGTTATTCACGTCCATGATTTCCTCCTGAATTTTGGATGCCCCCAAGGCGCGAGGGTTTGGCGAGATTCTATCGTGCGAAATGTTCGCGAAATTAGCAAGAAACGCCCGCCTGCTCTAAAATCGACCGCAGGACATCGACCTCTATGACCAAACGGAAATCAAAAGGCGCGTACATGATTTCCTCCGTCGCCGAAATGTATGGCATCCATCCTCAAACGCTGCGCCTTTACGAGCGCGAGGGGCTGCTAAAACCGTCGCGTACCGAGGGAAACACTCGCCTCTACACGGACGAAGATTTGCAGCGGCTCGAGTTTATTCTGTCGCTGGCGCGCGACCTCGGCGTGAACATCAGCGGCATGGCGATCATTCTGCAAATGCGCGAGCGCATGGAAGAGATGCAACGCCAGATTCAGGAATTCGTGCAGTACATTCAGGAAGAAGTGCTGGTCCGGGCCCACGCCGCCGCCGACCCGGCGAAGGGAGCGATCGTTCCGGTGAGAAGGCCGATGGTGGTGCCTGCGGTGCCGCCGGGGAAGAAGCGGTAGTTCTACCCCCGTGTCATCCTGAGCGAAGTTGTCGTTCGCGAAGCGAACGACAACGCAGTCGAAGGACCCCTAGCAGCATGCGGCACCCTGATCCCAGATGGGCATTCTCTGTTTACCAGTCGGCACCGGGCTCTGGGCGTCCTTCAGGAAACTCCTCGCGATTATGCACGGCGCAAGGGATGCTTCGACTCCGAGAGATGGTTCGCTAATCGCGAACCATCTCTCTCCGCTCAGCATGACAGTGTACTGAGCAGTATTATGGAGACGCTGAATGCTTCCCTTCAAGCTCGTCTACAGCGACGCGTATTACCTTCCGATTGGCGAGCACGTCTTCCCCGCCGAAAAATATCGCCGCATCCGCGACCGGCTGCTGGCTGAACGCGTTGCGGACGCCAAGGATTTTCTAGAACCTCAGCCAGCCACTGATCAGGACATACTGCTGGTTCACAAACCGGAGTACGTGCACAAGCTGAAGACCGGCACGCTCAGCCCGCGCGAGCAGATGGAGATGGAAATCCCCTACTCGCGGGAGCTTGTCGACGCGTTTTGGCTGGCGGCCGGGGGATCGATCCTGGCGGCGCGGCATGCTTTGGCTGACGGCGTCTCGGTCAATATTGGTGGCGGCTTTCATCATGCTTTCCCTGACCACGGGGAAGGCTTCTGCATGATTCACGACGTCGCCGTCGCGATCCGGCGGATGCAACGCGACGACAAAATCCGCACCGCGATGACAATTGATTGCGACGTGCACCACGGCAACGGTACGGCTGCGATTTTTGCCGGAACACGGACTGTCAGCCAACCTCTGCCTTCTGCGGGGCCAGGGACGCTAGATTCATCAGCGCAGAGTTCCGCTCTCCGCGGCAGAATTCGCGGCGTTCACGCCGGCGAAGTTTTCACGATCTCGCTGCATCAACACAATAACTATCCGCAGTCGAAGCCGCCTTCCTCGATTGACGTAGATTTGCCCGACGGCGTAGGAGACGACGATTATCTCGCCTGGCTCGACAACGCTCTCAGCTCAGGCCTGCGGCAGTTCGAGCCCGACCTGCTTTGTTACATCGCCGGCGCCGACCCTTACCGCGAAGACCAACTGGGCGGCCTTTCTCTCACGATCGAGGGATTGAAGCGTCGCGACGAACTGGTGTATCGCGTGGCCCGCGCCCGCGGTATTCCCGTGATGGTGACGTTCGCCGGCGGCTACGCGCAGAATGTAGAAGATACGGTGACCATTCATTGCAACACCGTGGTGGCAGCGAAAGAAGTGTTTGCCCCAGCGAAGTGAAGACGGCCAAAGTTATACTTGAGGGCATGATCGTCAGCCCGTCAGACCTTTCACACAGCGAGCTTTATGGCATCCTCCTCAATACCGTGGCGCCGCGACCGATTGCATGGGTGTCGACCGTCAGCGCGGCGGGACAACCTAACCTTGCCCCTTTCTCCTTTTTCAATTGTGTCTGCGTCGATCCTCCGCTATTGGCGTTTGCGCCCGGACTGCGGCGGACCAAGGAACCGCATGTCAGCCGTGGCGAAGCTAAAGACACCTTACGGAACATTCGTGAAACCAGTGAATTTGTGGTCAACATCGTCACTTACGAGCTTCGCGAGGCCATGAATGTGACTAGCGGCGAATACGACGCGTCGGTGAATGAGTTCGAGTTGGCGAAGGTTACTCCACGACCCTCGAAGATCGTGCGTCCGCCCCGAGTCGCCGAATCTCCGGTTAACTTTGAATGCAGGCTTCATCAGATTATTGACTTCTCTCCCGCACCCACCAGCAGCAGTCTGGTGATCGGCGAGATCGTCTCGATTCACATGAACGATACGCATATTAAGGAAGGCCGGTTGGATCGGAATTCGCTGGACCTGATCGGCCGCATGGGCGGGGTTCAATACACCAAGACGACTCAGAGGTTCGAGATGGTCAGACCCAAGGTGGGGTAGAAGTCACTGAACAGTCTTCGGCAACTTGTCGACGACTGAGGGTAGCTCGCGCAACGGTATCTTTCGCCTTTCCGGAAACTCCGAAGCATCTAGCATCCGGATTCCTGCAATTTTGGTCTCAACGTCGTATTCGCCAACGGTCGTATCTAGGAGCAAGTAGCCGATGGTCTTCAGACCAGTGAGGGCCTCCTGCGAACTGTCTGCCAGTCCGGGAATGAAGAGCAGTAGATCGATCTTGTCTCCCGTAGGGACGTAATCGAAGAACACCTCATCACGATTGAGAGCTTTATCCCCGCATCGGATCTCTGGGACATCTTGTCGTTGCCTGAAGGCGATGACTTGCCACCGCGGAAGAGCGGGTGCTGCTCGAACCAGCGCGGTAACTTCAGGAAATGCGCTCTTGATTCCGCCGGCGCTAACAATAAACTCTCTCCGGCCCTCGCTGACGCTGGAAAATTCGAATACGAGATCGGGGTGCACGCGACGAAGTCGAGAAGCCAGTTTGTCGAAGACCTTTTCTCGTTTCCTCTCAAAATGAAAAATCTCGTTCTCATGCGCTTCAAACCACTTCCAAAACTCATCGTGTTTTGAACCGAAGCCAAGCATTTCTTCTCCAGGAGCGCCAATTCTACTCCGGCCCCAAACTTGTGGAAGCTGATAAACTTTCAATAGGACCTATGTTCGAGAATCTTCAGGAAAAACTTCAACGCGCGTTCAAGTCTCTTCGCGGCCAGGCCTGGCTCACCGAGGAAAACATTGGCGAGGCGCTGCGCGAAATCCGGCTGGCGCTGCTTGAGGCCGACGTCAACTTCAAAGTCGTTAAAGAGCTGATTGACCGCATCCAGGCCAAGGCCGTGGGGCAGGAGGTGCTGACAGCGCTTTCGCCGGGCGAGCAGGTCATCAAGATCGTGCGTGACGAACTGGTCGAGACTCTCGGCAAAGATACGGCGCGCATGAAGTTTGCTTCGCAGCCGCCCACGGTTGTGTTGATGGCCGGGCTGCAAGGCTCCGGCAAGACCACCACTTCGGGCAAGCTGGCAAACTGGTTCAAGGCGGGCGGGCATCGTCCGCTGCTGGTTTCTGTGGACGTCTATCGTCCCGCAGCGCGCGAACAATTGAAAGTTGTGGCGCAGGCTGTGAAGGCGCAGATTTACGAAGGCGAAGTAGGCGAGGCGAATACTCCTGCCGAGCTCACACAGGCAGTCGAGCGGCTCGTGAAAGAAGCGCGGCGCGAGGCCGTCGTTTCCGGATGCGACGTGCTGATCGTCGACACCGCCGGACGTCTCCACATCGACGACGAACTGATGAATGAGATGCAGTCGCTGAAAAAGCTGCTGAATCCTTCAGAAATCCTATTCGTCGCCGACGCCATGACCGGGCAGGATGCGGTGCGCTCCGCCGACGAGTTCCACAAAAAACTTTCGCTGACTGGGGTCATCCTCACCAAGATGGACGGCGACGCTCGCGGCGGCGCGGCACTCTCCATCCGGCAGGTTACGGGCCAGCCCATCAAGTTTATCGGCGTGGGCGAAAAATACGATGCGCTCGAGCCGTTCCATCCCGACCGCATCGTGTCGCGCATTCTTGGTATGGGCGACATCCTCTCACTGATTGAGCGCGCTGAATCACAGATCGACAAGAAAAAAGCGCAGGAGATGGCGACCAAGGCCCTCACCGGCGACGGCTTCTCGCTCGAAGATTTTCGCGACCAATTGCGGCAAGTAAAAAAGATGGGCTCGATGAAGAGCCTGATTGGGATGCTGCCCAGTATCGGACCATTCTCCGGCTTGCAAAAGGCCGCCGACAACGTGGACGAGAAACAAATCAACCGCGTCGAAGCTATCATCAACTCGATGACCATGCACGAGCGCAATCATCATGAGGTAATCAATGGCAGCCGCCGCAAACGCATCTCCCGCGGCTCCGGCACTACGGTGCAGGAAGTGAATAATTTGCTCCGGCAATACGCGCAGATGAAAAAAATGTTCAAGCAAATGGGCAAGCCCAGCTTCGCGCGGAGAATGGCGGGGATGAAGCTGCCGGGAATGTAGCTCGCGGGTCGGCTTGCGGGCTTCGGGCTTCGGCCCGAACATCGCGCTGCTTTGTTTCTGCCTTTGCGGAAGCCCGGAAGCTGAAGCCCGAAGCCCACTTTATGAAATGGCGATCCCTCGAAGAATCGAGTTCCGAGACTGACACGCGGCCACTGCGAGAGATCTTTGCCGAGCGCAAGGAACTGATCACGAAATACGTTCCCGCCGAAACGCAGGCTGTTCACGCCCGCGCCGTCGCGGAACTGAAGCAGCAGGGTTTAGCCGCGAATATTCTGCCTGTCGGATCGATTATTCCGGAATTCCAGCTTCCCGATCACGACGGCAAGCCCATCTCTTCCTCCGACCTCCTCGCCAAAGGACGCCTCATCCTGTGCTTCATTCGCGGCCGCTGGTGCCCATTCTGCGTCGCTCAGATGGAAGCCATGAACCTCATCCTGCCGGAGATCGAGCAGGCGGGCGCTACGCTCGCCGCCATTTCCCCACAGACTGTGCAGCAATCTTTCTTCATGCGGGACCAGCACAAGCTGCGCTTCCCTCTTCTCTCCGATGCTGGAAACACCGTTGCGCGTCAGTTCGGACTCGCCTACCGCGTCCCTGACGAACAGCGCGCGGTCTATCAACGCGCATTCGTGAATTTACCTTTCGTCAACGGCGACGACAGTTGGGACCTGCCGATTCCTGCGACCTATATCATCGATCGGGACGGAACCGTGCTCTACGCTTCCGCGAATGAAGATTACACCGACCGACCGGAACCAGAAGACATCGTGCGCTTCCTCAGTTCGACCCTCAGGGGCTGAAGCCCAATTTTGTTTTGCCGACGTACGGCACGACTGAAGTCGTGCCCTTCCCGATCCGATCTGCGGCAAGCGCGGTACACTGATACTTCATGAATTACATCTACGGCATCAACGCCGTCACCGAGGCCCTCAAGGCCCGGGGACGCGCTTTTCAATGGGTCGGCATGGCCAAGGAGCGGAACGACATCCGCCTGCAACGCATGATCGAAGAGTGCCGGCGCCTCGGCGTGCCCGTGCGCTTTCTCACCCGTATGGAGCTCGACCAAATGGCCGGCAGGGCCGCCCATCAGGGAGTTGTGGCCGTGACCTCCGCCAAGCAATACAGCGACCTCGATGACGTAGTCGGCGCCAAGCGCGGACAATATTCTTTCGTTATTGTGCTGGACGGCGTGGAGGATCCGCATAATCTTGGTGCGCTGATGCGCACCGCCGACGCCGCCGGGGCCGATGGCGTAGTAATTCCCGAACGCCGCGCCGCCGCCATTACCGGCACCGTCACAAAAACTTCGGCCGGAGCGAGCGAGCATTTGCCCATAGCAAAAGTTACGAACATCGCTCGCACTGTCGAAGAATTAAAAGACCGCAATATCTGGACCGTAGGTCTCGACGAGCGCGGCTCGCAAAATTATGACGCCCTCGACTACAACATGGACTGCGCGCTGGTTCTCGGTGCGGAGGGCAAAGGCCTGCACGATCTGGTCAAGAAGAAGTGTGACTTTCTCGTATCAATTCCGATGCTCGGAAAAGTGCCATCGCTCAACGTCTCGGTCGCAGGAGCGGTGGTCATGTATGAGATTGTGCGGCAGCGCCGCGCGAAAAGCGCAGCAAGAGACAAAGAGGCGTCCTCGGGAACGAAATGAAGTTGCGCTTTGTGTTCCTCTGGGTTCTCTGTGCCTCTGTGATGAATGCCTTTTCCCTCGATCGCGAAGCTTTTACCGTCGCTAACTACGACCTCAACATCCGCATCGAGCCCGAGCAGCAGCGATTTGGGGCCCGCGGCAAGATTACTCTGCGGAACGATTCGGCGACGGCCCAGAAGATCGCCGTTTTGCAGATCTCTTCATCGCTCGACTGGCGTTCGATCAGGTTTGGCGATAAACCGTTGCAGTTCGTCGCGCAGTCCTACACTTCAGATGTTGATCACACCGGCGCGTTCTCCGAAGCGGTTGTAACTCTACCCGAAGCGCTCCCACCCAAGGGCACCGTCATTTTGGAGATCGCGTACGAAGGGGTCATCGTGCTCGACGCCACCCGCCTCACGCGCATTGGCACACCCGAAGCGGCGGCCACCAGCACCGACTGGGATCAGATCAGCACGAAGTTAACGGCGGTACGCGGCGCGGGATACGTAGCGTGGTATCCAGTCGCCACCGAGAATGCGAATCTTGCGGACAGCAACAGCGTGGCCGATGTATTAGGCCGCTGGAAAACGCGCGAAGCCGGCTCAACCATGCGGTTACAGATTGCAGTAACTACGGATGAAGCTGAACCTCCCGAACTTCTGGTGAACGCGACAACCTGTCCCGTGGCGCACGAACTCGAACATCAGTTCGTCGCAGATTGCACGTATCGATCCCTGGGCTCTATCGTGCCAACGTTTGTGATTGCCGACTATGAGGCCATCTCCCGCGCGGCGATCGACGTTCATTTCCTCCACGGTCGCGAGGCGGCGGCAACAAATTATGCAGATGCTGCAGAAAAGGTAATTCCTCTTATTAGCGATTGGTTCGGAACGCCGCGAGCAAAGGCAGAGACCGCTGATCTGGCCAATCTAGATGCTCCTCCGTTCGAAAGCGGTTCGTTGTTATTGACTCCGCTCACCGGCACCAATCCGAAACTCGCAGGACTCATGGCCGCGCATCAGTTAACCCACGCGGCGTTATCCTCGCCCCGTCTGTGGATTAATGAGGGGCTGGCTCATTTCGCGCAAGCGCTGTATCTAGAGCATCAAAGTGGACGACCCTCGGCGATCGAGTACATGCAATTGCATCGGTCCTCTTTTAGCGCCGCCGATAAACAACCTACAACAAAGGCCGAGGATGGGACTACCCAATCTTTGGTGAATACCAACGACGAGGCAGTTTACCGCAGCAAAGCGATGTTCGTGTGGTGGATGTTGCGCGAAATGGTCGGCGATGAAGCGCTGAAGAAAGCCCTCGCCGCGTATCGTCCCGACCAGGACAAACAGCCTTCCTATATGCCGCAATTGATTCAGGCGCAAACGCAGAAAGATCTGGAGTGGTTCTTCGATGACTGGGTTTACCGAGACCGCGGCGTGCCTGACTTCAAAGTGGTCTCCGCGTTCACGCGCAAGCTTCTGCCGGAGGGTTACATGGTGACGATAACCGTGGAAAATATGGGCACTGCCGGGGCAGAAGTTCCGCTTACCGTAAAGTTTGCCGGCGGAGAAGTGACGAAACGCCTGGTGGTTCGCGGCAAGAGCAACGGGGTAATTCGAATCGAGGTTGCGAAATCACCGGAAGAAATCGTTTTGAACGACGGAAGCGTTCCCGAGAGCGACACGACGAACAATGTGTTCAAGATCGAGCCGTCCGACGCTGCAAAGTAAACAGGCAACGGATTACTAATCAGCGATCACTTTGCTGAGTAAAACTCGCCAGCGCTGCGAGCTTTTCCGCCGCCGCCCCAGTATCGATCGACTTTTCCGCCAGCGGAATCCCGTCGGCGAGATGATCGACGCGTCCTGCCGCAACCAGCGCGGCCGCACAGTTCAATAAAACCACATCGCGCCGCGGAGATTTCTTTCCGTTCAAAACCTCGCGAATGATAGCTGCATTTTCCGCTGCGTCGCCGCCAGAAATATCGGCGAGGGCCGCCCGCTTCATCCCGAACTCTTCGGGATCAACCTCATAGGACCGCACGGTTCCGTCGCGGGCTTCGGCGATTCGCGTCGGCCCGGTGATCGTGATCTCATCCAATCCGTCAAGCCCGTGCACCACTAGCGCACGATGCAATCCCAACATGCTCAAAGCTTCAGCCAATTTCTCAACCATCTCAAGCGCGTATACTCCGACTACTTGCCCCGAAGCCCTCGCTGGATTGGTAAGCGGGCCGAGCAAGTTGAACATGGTGCGCAGTCGCAACTCGCGCCGCACCTTCTGCACTTGCTTCATCGAGGAGTGCAGATCAGGAGCGTAGAGAAAACACATTCCGATTTCACACAAGCACTGCGCCGCGCGGTCCGGAGTCAACTGAATGTTAATGCCTAGCGCTTCCATCACGTCCGCCGAACCGCACTTCGAAGTAATGCTGCGGTTGCCGTGTTTGGCCACGCGCACACCCGCTCCCGCGGTAACGAATGCCGTCACGGTAGAAATATTAAAAGTCCCGCAAGCATCGCCGCCGGTGCCGCTGGTGTCGACCAAGGAGGTCTCGGCCAGGGCGTCGCGGCCAGTACCGATCAAGTCGAGCGCGTCCAAAACGGAATTCTTGCCGTCATCTTTTCCTCGAACCACAATTGGCAAAGGCGTCGCCGCGGCTCGGATCGCCTCTGCAAACCCAACAATCTCTTCGACGGTTTCGCCCTTCATGCGCAGCGCCATGAGCAATGCCGCGATCTGTGCATCTGTGCAGTCCCCTGCAAGCACCTCGGCCATCACATCGCGCGCCTCCGCCCGCTCAAGAGATTCGTTGCGATTGGCAATGCGATGGAGGGCGTCGAGGAGCATCTCATTCGGAATTGTAAGGGATAACCCGCCACAACAGAGTGATCAACCAGCTATGTGTTAGTGGCAGGGCCCTTCAGTCTGGGCAAGAAATAGTCGCGCCAACTCTCCGGCAGCGCGCTTGTGGCAATTGCCTTCCGCAACAAATCGCGGTTGTATCTTTCTCGAACGAACAGCCTGTTCATTTCTGCAATCGTAACTCCGCTTGGATTCTGAGAGATGAGTTTAATGGAATCCCCTTCCCCCACTTCCCCTTCCTGTTCCACCGAAAAATAAAATCCGCTGCGCCCGCTGAGCAAGAATCGTTCGATAATGTCGTCGAACTGGAACTTGGCTGCCAGCTTGTAACAGGGCATGCGCGGCTGCCGAACCATTAATACCGTCGATCCGATTCGCAAGCGGTCTCCCACATGAAGATCGTCTTCCGCAAGACCCTCTGTCGTAAAATTCTCGCCGAACGCTCCCCACGGCAAATCCATTTCGGGCAGTTCTCCTCGCCAATATTCGTAATGCTCAGAAGGATAGGCATAGACCGCTTTGTAGGGACCGCCATGTACGGTGAGGTCCGCCTGACGATCGCCGTCAAGGTTGAGCGTTCGCAGGGCGACCCGGCCAGCGACCGGCTTCTTGAAGATGCCTGTATTAATGCTGGCTCCTTTGTAGACCGTAAGGCGCGGTCGCGCGACATTGAGCGAAATCAATTTCACAGTTTTGCTCTTCACCCAGGACAGGACTCCATTCCTTATTAGAGTCCTGCTCCCGGTTACACTTAGATGTGTCTCCCCGCGAAAGGACGCGGGTGGCTGTTTGCCCAAATCCTCTGCCCTTCTATAAGATTAAGGGTTTGCTGCCCTCAGTCGATAGCCGCAACCAGGTTCCTTCCAATTCTTAGCTAACGAGCGATTATGAAAATCCATGAGTACCAGGGAAAAGCAATTCTCAAGAAGTATGGGGTGACCGTTCCGCGCGGAACAATGGCGACATCACGCGAAGAAGCGGACGCCGCCGCCAAAGAATTGTTCAGCGCCGGAGCAACCGGAGTGGTGGTCAAGGCGCAGATTCATGCGGGCGGTCGCGGCAAGGGTGGAGGGGTAAAGATCGCCAAGTCTGCGGATGAGGCCGGAGACATCGCGGAGAAGATGCTGGGCATGAAACTGGTCACGCATCAGACTGGTCCAGAGGGACGCATCGTGCGGCGGTTGCTGATCGAAGAAACACTGCCTATCGAAAAAGAGTTGTACTTGGGGATCCTGGTGGACCGCGCTGAAGGCAAGCCGGTTTTTATGGCCTCGGCGGCAGGTGGAATGGATATCGAACAGGTGGCCGCGGAAAATCCCGATGCCATCTTGAAGCAGCACCTCGATCCCGGCATGGGCCTGGAAGCGTTTCAGGCTCGCAAGATGGCTTTCGCGTTGGGACTTAATGCGAGGCAGATCAATCCCGCAGTGCAGTTTCTTTCGAACCTCTACCGGGCATTTCTCGACACGGATGCTTCGCTGCTCGAAATTAATCCGTTTATTACTACCACCGACGGCCGCTTGTTCGCGCTCGACGCCAAGTTAACCTTCGATGACAACGCGCTCTTCCGCCATTCCGACATTCGCGAATTGCGTGACATCACCGAGGAAGACCCGCTCGAAGTTGAAGCTTCGAAATACAGTTTGAACTACATTAAGCTCGAGGGCAGCGTTGGCTGCATGGTGAACGGCGCAGGCCTGGCCATGGCCACGATGGACATCATCAAGTATGCCGGCGGCATGCCCGCGAATTTTCTGGATGTAGGCGGCGGCGCCAATGCCGAGCAGGTTGCGCACGCCTTCGAAATTCTGCTCAGTGACAAGAGCGTGAAAGCCGTGTTGATCAATATTTTCGGCGGCATTCTGCGGGTGGATACGCTGGCGACGGGGGTAGTCGATGCGGCGAAGAAAACGAACATCAAATTGCCCATCGTATTGCGGCTCGAGGGAACCAACGTAAACGAGGGCAAGAAGATTCTGATGGAATCTGGATTTAATTTCGTAGTGGCCGACACCATGAAAGAAGCGGCTGACAAAGTTGTGGCTGCGGCGCGAGCATAGAGATCCGCAAAGCTGGTAGATCTATCGAGGAATTATATTTATGGCAATACTGGTTGACGAAAAAACCCGTTTAATTGTGCAGGGCCTAACCGGCCGCGAAGGCACCTTCCACGCCAAAGCTTGTGCGGCTTATGGAACGCAAGTCGTTGGCGGTGTCACGCCCGGCAAGGGCGGCACCACGCACGAAGGTTGGCCCATTTTCAACACAGTGCAGGAAGCCGTGGAGAAAACCGGTGCGGACACGACCGTAATTTTTGTGCCGCCGCCGTTCGCGGCCGACGCAATCATGGAGGCAGCCGACGCCGAACTGGAACTCATCGTCTGCATCACCGAAGGTATTCCCACGCTCGACATGGTCAAGGCTTGGGAATTCCTGCAGAACCGGCGCTCGCGGCTCATCGGCCCCAACTGTCCCGGGATTATTTCTCCCGGCAAGTGCAAAATCGGCATTATGCCGGGATCGATTCACAAAGAAGGGTCGATCGGAATTGTGTCGCGCTCAGGCACGCTGACCTATGAGGCGGTGCATCAACTCACGCAACGCGGCATAGGACAATCCACGGCGATCGGCATCGGAGGTGATCCGATCATCGGCACCAACTTCGTGGATGCGCTCGATCTTTTCAATCGGGACCCTGAAACCGAAGCTGTGATTATGATTGGAGAGATTGGCGGAGACGCGGAAGAAACCGCCGCGGAATTTGTAAAGACAAAAATGAAAAAACCGGTGGTGGGCTTCATCGCCGGACAGACGGCGCCTCCGGGACGCCGCATGGGCCACGCCGGCGCCATCATTTCCGGCGGCAAAGGAACGGCAGCGGAAAAAATCAAAGTTATGGAAGCAGCCGGCATTCGGGTGGCGAAGTCTCCGGCTGCGATCGGAGAAACGCTGGTGGAAGTTCTAGGAGTGAAAGTCTAGACGAACCTGGTACGGTGTACCGGGCAAAGACAAACCACCTAACGACCAAGGACGAACGACAAACAACCAATTATGAAAACACTGCAGCGCACTCTTACTATCGTGAAACCTGACGCAGTCGCCAAAAATGGAGTGGGCGACATCATCGAACAATTCGAGAAGAACGGCTTCCGCATCCTCGCCATGAAGATGCTGGAAATCTCCAAGCATCAGGCGGAACAATTTTACGCCGTCCACGCGAGCCGGCCATTCTACGGTTCGCTCACCGACTTCATGTCGAGCGGACCGATCGTTGCTCTAGCCCTGGAAAAAGAAAACGCGATCGCCGATCTGCGCAAGCTGATGGGCGCCACGAATCCGGCCAATGCTGAGGAAGGCACTATCCGCAAGAAGTGGGCCTCGAGCATTGAGCACAACGCAATTCACGGCTCCGATGCTGAGGACACGGCGCGATTCGAGCTAACTTTCTTTTTTGCGGGATACGAACTGGCACAGTAACAATATTCACAGCAGAAAGCTACGAGCTGTCTCCTGTCGGAAGCTGTGGTGCATCTCCGGAACCCATTTTCGTGGAAAGACGCGGGCCGGAGTGCCCGCGCCGCACGACCTACCCTAACGCTTCGTATAGGTGACCTTCCACGCGGTCCGCGATTTTTGGCAACTCCTTGCGGGCATACTGTAAGAAATGCGGCGCGGTGCGATGCGCTTCCAGTGCCGCATCGTCTCTGTACTGCTCGTAAATAAAGAAACGCCGCGCCTCGGTTTTGTGCCGGTGCACCTGATACATCAAACAGCCCGGTTCCTTGCGCGATTCTTCGGTCAGCTTCGCAAAAATTTGGACAACATCAGCATCGTGCCCTGCTTTTGCCATCCACGTCACTACCAAAACCACCATCGTGCCTCCTTAGGGTTGGGGCCCGAAAATAGAAGAATCAATTCTAGACCGATGGGGACGAAGTTGTCTTCAACTCAGCTGCGAACTCATCCACAAATACAATTTGATTGCGGTCCGGCCCGGTTGAAACCATGCCAACCCTCGCACCAGTTTCCTTCTCAACGAATGCCAGATACTCGCGAGCCGCCTTCGGAAGTTGGTCGAACTGAGTCACGCCCTGCGTGGAAGTCCGCCATCCCGGCATTTTCTGATAAACGCACTCCAGCTTGTCATAGCCGCTGGCCTGGGCGGGGATCTCCGTCGTCTTTTTTCCGTTCACCGTGTAGCCTACGCACACTGGAATTTCCGCCAGGTCGTCCAGCACGTCCAGCTTAGTCACGACCAGCCACGAAATGCCGTTAATCATGCCGGAGTAGCGCAGCAGCGGCAGATCAAGCCACCCCGTACGTCGCGCACGTCCCGTAACCGCACCGAACTCGTTACCTCGCTGGCGAAGGTGTTCGCCTGCGTCACCCTTCTCCTCGCTTGGGAACGGCCCTTCACCCACTCGCGTGCAATAAGCTTTCGTAAGGCCGATCACCGAGTCAATCGCGTTCGGAGCAACGCCGGTACCAATCGCCGCGCCTCCCGAGGTAGCGCTCGAAGAAGTCACGAAGGGATACGTACCGTGATCGATGTCGAGCATTGTACCTTGGGCGCCTTCAAACAAAATCGCTGCGCCTCCAGCCAAGGCCTGGTTCAGCAACACGGCCGTGTCGCATACAAATGGAGAAATTCTTTCGGCCGCCGCGGCGTATTCCGAATACATTTTGTCGGCGTCGAGCGGTTCGGAATTAAACAGCGCATGCGCGATCATGTTTTTCTCGCGCACGGCGTTTTCGATGTGCTTTTTTAGTAGCTGCAGATCGAGCAGGTCCGCCACCCGCAGGCCGCGGCGCCCCATCTTGTCCTCGTACGCCGGACCGATCCCGCGAGAAGTTGTCCCAATCTTCACGCGCCCCGGAGCGTTCTCGGCCGCCAATTCGATCATGCGATGATAGGGCAGAATCACCTGCGCGCGGTTCGAAACAAAAAGATTCCCGTCCACTTGCACGCCCGCCTCGCGCAACGCCCCCACTTCCTTCAGAAAGGCCATGGGATCGAGCACTACTCCGTTGCCGATCACGCTGCGGCAGCCGGCGCGCAAGACTCCGCAGGGAACAAGTTGCAGCACGAACTTCTTACCATTGATGATGACGGTGTGGCCGGCGTTATGGCCGCCGGCATAGCGCGCCACCACCGAGAAGTTTTCCGACAGAACGTCGACAATTTTGCCTTTGCCTTCGTCGCCCCACTGGGCTCCGACAATTACCGCGGTCTTGCCTCGTCTCAAGGCCAACTCCGTTACAGGGATTTGCGAACGCAAAGTCGCGCCGTGCGTCGCACCAGGGTCGCACACGCCTTGCCGCGGATACTCGAAAGGCTAACTGGGATGAAAGGCGAGAAGATGTGTACTGAATATCTTATCGTGCCCGCGCAACGGATGGCAATGCTGACTGCCGGGCGGGGTGCAGCAACGCCTTATGCGTCACGCGGACATCAGAACCACGATGAACGTCTACGGAGACATAGTGACGGATGAGATGGAGCAGGCGAGCGGCAAAGTCGCGGGTTTGGCGCTAACTGATCGCGCAACTGATCGCACCGCCGCTAACTGATTGAAAAATGGCGGAAGCGAGTGGGGGTCGAACCCACCGGCGACAGGAAACCTGCCGCCCGCCGGTTTTGAAGACCGGGACGATCACCGGACCGCATGCGCTTCCATCTTATTGATTCTTTAGCCATTAAAAGGTTACCAAGGTTGTCTTTGCTGGCACGTAAAATGCGAAAAACACCGGCAACAGCGCACGATCTACGAAGCAAAACCAACAGCTTTTCGTCCGCTATTTCGCAAACACTGATGGGGTGAAGCAACGTGTCTCGCATAAGCCGTGACGAAGAACATTACAGCACAACCTGTGACGCTGTGCTTGATCTTCGCGATGAGCACATGCTCGCGACGCGCAAACCCGCACGCACGCAATCAACGATGGGTTGTTGACCGAGAGCCCTAGGCGTAACGTGAAGACCAAAATCAAACCACCCAAGCCGAAGGATGGTGAAGATTACACGCTCAGCATTGCGCCGAAGGAATTTCAGATGTGGATGCGAGGCTGGCCTTGAGTAAGTGAGAGTGTCGATTAACAAATGAGCCTCTGGGGGGTGCGAGTCAGCGGAGGCTCTTGGGGAAGGGGCGCAAATAAAATAGGCGCGAAGCGCCGGGCTGTCAAGAATTCTGTTCGATACCATTCAGAGAGTGCGGTAACGTACACAGCGGTGCTGAAATCTAAGGTTGGCGAGTGTTCGGCACCATACAGAATTCGCTGTATTTTTGCTACCCGATGGTTATAAGAAACTAAGCCTTCTGGCCAGCAGGGGGAGCAGCTTAGTGTACGACGCCGATCTGGTCCAGAAGTTGTGTGTGGATGTCCTCAACGAGACCGATCCTAGTAGAGTCGAAGAACTGCTCGCTCTTTTGCAGGCGATTATCCGAGACGATCAGGAAGAAGTCAAAGTTAGAATAACCTTCCTCGCGAAGAAATACGGTCGTTTCTTCACCGATTCCAAGGCCGCGGACTAGCGGAAGAAAAACAACACCACATGAGAACGACCGCTATTTCGGCTGCGCGACGATTCTCAAATACGGCTTGGGCGACTTCCAACCGCCGGGATACTTCTGCTGGGCTTCCTCGTTCGAGACGGAGGGCAGAATGATCACGTCCTCGCCCTTTTTCCAGTTCACCGGTGTCGCCACTTTATGCTTGGCGGTGAGTTGCATGGAATCAAGAACGCGCAGGATTTCGTCGAAGTTGCGGCCGGTGCTCATCGGATAGCTCAACTGGAGTTTAATCTTTTTGTCCGGGCCAACCACGAACACAGTGCGCACCGTGGCGTTATCCGCGGCCGTGCGTCCCTCGGAAGTGTTCCCGCTTTCAGCCGGTAACATGCCATAGAGCTTGGCGATTTCAAGCTGCGGGTCGCCGATCATCGGATAGTTGATCTTGGCGCCTTGAGTTTCCTCTATATCGGCGGCCCACTTGCCGTGGCTACTCACCGGGTCAACGCTGAGCCCGATGATTTTTGTATTTCGCTTGGCGAATTCAGGCTGCAACTGGGCCATATAGCCAAGTTCGGTGGTGCAAACCGGAGTGAAGTCTTTCGGGTGCGAAAATAGAATTGCCCATCCATCCCCGATCCATTCATGAAAGCGGATCGTCCCCTGGGTGGTTTCTGCCGTAAAATCCGGCGCCACGTCGTTGATGCGCGGGATCCGGCTGGTTTCACTTGCAGTCGCTGTGCTCATAATTGCTCTCCTCGGTCTTCCCTGTTCATTCTGTTGAAGGCTGTAGCCACCGCCCTCATGATTGGGCAAGTCTCACTAAAACGAAACCCACCCGTTTCGTGCCGGGTGGGTTAGCAGAAATCTTATTTGCTCCCTACCCGCACGACGGCCGACACATGCAACAACATGTGGCGCCGGGATAGGTGAGGCAAATCACACAATAAGAATAGAAGTCGGTACCGAGTCATGTCAAGATAGTCGCCAACGCCTGCGGTCCAAGGATATTTCCTGCATCGCGAGATCGTACGCTGGCATCAGTGTTGTTGCGGCATGAGCAAGCCGCCAGTCCTTGAGCTTTTGCCGCGGGGATAATTCATGAGCCAATCATTCACATTGCAACCATCACGTCGTCTGGCCATGACGCAATGGGACGTCTTTTCTTCGCGCCCACTAGAGGGGAACTCCTTAGCCGTATTCTCTGACGGCCGTGGATTGACCGACGCTGAAATGCAGTCGCTCGCCAAGGAAATGAATCTCTCGGAGACCACCTTCATCTTGCCGCGCGACGCCGAGACGGAACGCGTAAAGGGCGTTCGGGTGCGCATCTTCACCGTGCAGGAAGAACTGCCTTTCGCCGGCCATCCCACGCTGGGCACGGCATTCGCATTGCGCGGTCAAAGTGGAGCGGACTGCGTCACCCTGGAGTTGAATGTTGGTAAGGTGCCGGTGCATTTTGAAGACACCGCTGGCTCCTCTGCCTTCGGCGAGATGACCCAGATTGATCCGACGTTTGGAATCCAGCATGATCGAGAAGCGGTTGCACAGGCAACAGGGTTGAGCGCGCAGGACTTTGACGATTCCTTGCCCATCGAAACGGTTTCGACGGGAGTGCCTTTCACAGTGGCGCCGCTAAAATCATTGTCGGCGATTCAGAATCTGCAGGTTGATTTGAACCGCGCGGCGGAATATCTGGCAAAGAGCTCGGGGAAGTTTTTTTATTTTGTAGTTCGAGACACGGTAGATCCAAACGCGAGACTGCATGCCCGTATGCCGTTCTACAACGGAGAGGATCCGGCGACCGGCTCGGCGGCGGGTTGCGCGGCCGCATGGATGGTGGCGCATGGCGTGGCCAAGGCCGATGAACGCGTGCTCATCGAACAGGGTGTGGAGATGAAGCGGCCGAGCCGGATTTTTGTTCGTGCCTCGCGCAATGATAACCGCGTAGTTAACGTGCGTGTCGGCGGCAACTCGGTTGAAATTATGCGCGGAGAAGTTTTTTTGTAGTCGAGAGCGTGCAAGCATCGCAGAATCGCTTCTTTCGCGAGCTCGCACAATGTCAATAGCCAAATTCTGCCATTTGCTTCAACGATACTTTACAGCGTGCGTAAGTTCCCGTTAGCATCACTTCGCTCTTCAATTCTTCGCGAACAGAGAAATTTTCGTTAGCTCCGGCGTCGCGGCCGGGGTTGCGATCACGGACGGTGAATGAAACCCAAGCGCACAATCCTTTGTGTTGACGACAATGAGCAGTCCCTTTCTTATCGCAAAATCATGCTTGAGACTCGCGGCTACCGCGTGGCCAGCTATTCCCGCGGTGAAGAGGCGCTGGAGCGATTCAAGCAAGGAGGCATCGACCTGATTGTGACCGACATGGCGATGCCCGGGCTCGACGGTCCGCAGTTGATTGCGGCCATTAAAAGTCTTTCCCCGCATACCCCGGCCATTCTCATCTCAAGCAAAGTTCGGATCTACGATCACGAATCGCAAGCCGACATTTTCCTCGCTCGAGGGATGTATGCGCCCGCCGATCTGCTGGAAAGAATCCGTCTGCTTCTGGTGCGCAGGCGCGGGCCCAAACGACTGCAGGAACGAGCCGTACATTTTCCCCAGCGGCAGGGAGCAGCCTGAAAAATTTTGCCACCGAGCACCCCGGGAAAGATCTCCTGAGATCTTTTGTCTCCGGGGTTCGCGGTGGGGCTCGCGGCGGCCTTCGCGCCTCGCACGACTCCTTTCCCGCATCTTCTCATCGTGTAAGATCAAGGCTGGCATGGCCGCATTCATTGAAGCGATTGATTTACACAAAACTTATCGCGTGGGAAAAATCGATGTGCCCGCGCTTCGCGGAATCTCTTTTAGCGTGCAAAAAGGAGAGTTCGTCACCGTGGTGGGGCCTTCGGGCAGCGGCAAATCCACTCTTTTCTACCTGCTAGGCGGCCTCACCCGCGCCGACTCCGGCAAGGTCATTATGGATGGGGACGACTTCGCCACGCTTTCCGACGCGGAGCGCACGCGAATGCGCAAGCGCAAAATCGGCTTCGTATTTCAGAAGTTCAACTTGCTGCCCACTCTCGACGCGCGTTCCAACATTGCCATCGCCCAGGAAATCTCGGGGAACGGCGATCGCGATCCCGCGTTTTTCTTGCGGATCTGCGATTTATTAGGACTCACCAAGCGGCTCAATCATCGCCCCTCTGAACTTTCCGGGGGCGAACAGCAGCGTGTCGCCCTGGCACGCGCCCTGGTCAACAAGCCGGCCGTGGTTTTGGCGGACGAACCCACCGGCAACCTGGATACGGAAAATTCCAACATCGTTTTAAAAATGCTGCGGCAGTCAAATCAGGAGTTAGGACAAACCGTGCTTATGATTACGCACAATCCTGAGGCCGCCAAGTTCGGAGACCGTATTATCCACATGCGCGACGGTCACGTTGTAAAACCGGAAGAAGATCCGCAGTGGTCGGTTCACTGATTCGCATCCCTCGTCCGGCACAGCGTGACTCCACCCTGCATGTCGCCGACGTAGCGCGCGATTGCAGGCGGGCATGGCCTGCGAACCCCGAGGCAACAGTTAAAGTTTGTTTCGCCATCTGCCGATCAAATACAGGTGGAATCTACTTGCGCGACTGCTCCGCTCGCGAACCCCGGCGGCGATCCCGGCGGCCATTACGTGGCCCGGCAGCCAATTCTAAGCGGCAATGAACAGGTATTCGGTTACGAGCTACTGTTTCGCGACGGCGTGGAAAACTACTTTCAGAATGCCGATTCCGACGCAGCTTCTCGCAGTACCGTCGACACATCAATCTTGATGGGATTGGATATCCTGTGCGATGGCCGGCGTGCGTTCATCAATTGCACCCGCGAAACGCTTTTAAAAGACTACGTTACGCTCTTGCCCGCCGGGCAGGTGATAGTCGAAATCGTGGAATCCGTCCCTGCGGACGATCTCGTTCAAGCAGCATGTCTTCGGTTAAAAAAAGCTGGCTATACCATCGCCCTCGATAACTTTGCCGTCGACGATCCACGAGCACAGCTCACGAAGTTTGCCGACATCATCAAGCTTGACATCAAAAGCACTCCCAGCGCGGAACGGGACACTTTGGTGAAACGCCATAGCAGCCCGAGTTGCCGCATGCTGGCTGAAAAGGTTGAAACTCAAGAAGATTTCAGAATTTGTCAGAAGGCAGGCTTCACCTATTTCCAGGGTTATTTCTTTCGCCGTCCCGAACTGCTGCACGCCCGTGAAATTCCTAAGAATCGAGCCAATTATCTGCGCCTGCTGCAGGCTATCTCACAAGCCGAGATCAACTTCAAAGAGATCGATGGCATTATCAAAGGGGAAGCTTCGCTGTGCTACCGGCTCCTCCGTTATCTGAATTCCGCTGCATTTGGCTTTTCCTCGGAGATCCAATCCGTCAAACACGGCCTGTCAATTTTAGGCGAGCGCGAGGTCAGGCGTTGGGTGCGGATGGTCGCTGCTCTCGGCGCCGGCCAGAACAAGCCCTCCGATCTCGTCCTTTCCGCCCTGGTTCGAGCTCGCTATTGCGAATTGCTTGAACCGAGGATTCCTCACGGGCGGTCCGATCTCTTTCTTCTCGGCCTGCTCTCGCTGATGGATGCGATTCTGGAAATACCGATGGGAGTCGTGCTCGAAGGAATCAGCTTGGATCGCGAGACCAGAGCGGCGCTCCTCGGCCAGAAAAGCGAACTGAACGGCATATATCGCTTGATGCTTTCCCAGGAAACCGCCGACTGGCCCAACCTCGCTTCTCTCTGTGGGCAACTGAAACTTCCCGAGAGTTTTGTGACGGAGTGTCACTGGAAAGCGATGCAGTGGGCGCGCGAAATGACAGCGAGAGCTTGAGAAAATCCTGAAACGGTCTCTGGTTGCTTGAAGGTCACCCCCGCGAAAGCTTCTTATGGCTGACAAAATCCTATTCGTGGACGATGAGCCGGCCTTCCTCGCCGCCTACCAGTTAATGTTGCCTGCGCACATTGAATCGGACACAGCAGTCGGCGGAGAGCAGGCGCTCGCCGCAATCCGCGAGAACGGTCCCTATGCGGTCGTCGTATCTGACATGCGAATGCCCGGAATGAACGGAGTGCAGCTTCTCGCCCGGGTCCGTCAGGACGCGCCACAAACTATCAGGATAATGCTCACCGGCTGCGCCGACATTAATGCAGCCATGGACGCCGTCAACGAGGGAAATATTTTCCGTTTTCTGGCCAAGCCCTGCGGGGAAGACGTTCTGACCAAAGCCATCTCAAGCGGACTAATCCAGTATCGATTGATCACGGCGGAAAAGGACTTGCTCGAAAATACCCTGATGGGCAGCATTAAACTGCTGACCGATGTTTTAGCGGCGATCAGTCCCGAAGCATTCGGAAAATCCACTCGCGTTGCCCGCTGCGTCCGCCACCTGATGGACAGGTTTCATATCCCTTCTCTGTGGTGCCTTGATGCCGCAGCCATGCTTTCGCAGTTGGGCTGCATTATGCTGGACCCGGAACTGATTCAGGCTGCGTACGTTGACACCCACCTCTCAGCCGAAAATCGGCTTCGCTTTGAGGCTCACCCTGCAGTGGCAAGAGATCTCCTGATCAACGTCAGCCGCTTGGAACCTGTGGCCTGGCTCGTAGGTCAACAATTGACCAGAGAAATTCCGAAGAATCCACCACAAGTACCGGAAGTGCCCGCGGCGATCCTCACCCTTGGGGCGAAGATGCTTAGGGTTGCAGTTGCCTTCGACAACCTGAGGATGAAAGGAGTGTCCACCGAAGAAGCCGTGCGCCGCCTGCAGTACCGATCTGAGTTCGACCGCGATCTGGTCGATGCGCTGGCAGACATTAAACCGGAAGAGTCAAAAATGGCGTTGCGGCAGATTCCAATCTCAGAGCTCACCGTAGGAATGATCTTGCAGCAAAACATAAAAAATCACGCGGGCGTCTTGGTGGTCGCCAAAGGACAGGAAGTCACGCGCCCCCTTCTGCTCAGGCTCGAACATTTTTCTTTTGCGCGGTTAATTGACCGTGAAATTATGGCTTTGGTGCCGGTGTAGAGAGCTTGCCGAATGGTCGGAGAAATTATTCGCCGGAAGCAGCGGCCGCCCTGGCTTTGGTTGACGGCGCCGAACGCCCAGTTCTGTCTTGATCAGCCATGTTCGCCATGCCTCCACGCTCAAAGTGCGGAACTGCCATGGAAGGCATAGTCCCCAGCTTGAATTGATTCACCAGATTTTGCAAATCGACTGCCATCGCGGAAAGCTCCGCGCATGCTTTAGCGGTCTGTTCCGCCGCCAAAGATGATCCTTGCGTAAGGCTTGAAATCTGCGAAACATTGTTATTCACCTGTTCAGTAGCGCTGGATTGCTGGGTCGCCGCGGTTGCGATTTGCGCAATCATGTCCCCGACCTGCTCCGACACTTCGATGATTTCTTTGAGCGCGGTTCCCGAAGCTGAAGTCTTCTCAACTCCGGCTTCGACATCGCGATTGCCCAGTTCAATCGCCTGCACTGCATTTTTGGTTTCCGTTTGAATCGATTCGATCATGCTGCCAATTCCCTGAGTTGCCTTGGTAGTGCGCTCCGCCAATTTACGAACTTCATCTGCGACCACGGCGAAGCCGCGTCCTTGCTCGCCGGCTCGCGCCGCTTCAATGGCCGCGTTTAGAGCCAGCAAATTAGTCTGATCGGCGAGATCATCAATAACCGCCACAATTTTCCCGATTTCCTCGGAGCTCTTACCCAACTCCGCAATGCGGGCGGCCACGGTTCTGGAAGAGTCGGCGATGCTGCCCATGGTTGAGAGCGTCTGTTTCACCACTTCCCCGCCCTGGCGCGCGGCTTGTGCCGCTTTATGCGATGACTCCGACGCTTTCTGCGAGTGTTCCGACACCTGATGAACCGTAGAAGACATCTCCTGCATGGCGACGGCGACTTGCTGGGTTTGATCGGCCTGCACCCGGGCATTCTCCACCGACTGGCTGGCCCCAGCCGATATCTCTTCGCTAGCGCTGGCTAGATGTTCGGCCGTTGCCGCGATGCTCCGCACCATCTCATGCAGAGTATTCTTCATGCTGTTCAGCGCCACTTCCGCCTGTCCAACTTCGTCGCTGGACGTAACTACCACGTCCTCCACCATCAGATCCTTGGCGGCAATCTTTTGAATTATTCCGAGCATGTTGCTAAGGCTGTTGGTGATCGACCGCCCAATCAGAATCGCAATCACAATTCCAAGCACCAAGCCGCACCCGACCAACGACAAGGTTACTTCGTTCGCCCTCTGTTCCGTTTGATGCTCCGCATGAAGCTCGTCCTGGCCAAGCTTGTCTTCCCACGCCTCGAGCTCCTGGCAGTCCGCGGCGAAATTCTTCATGGTTTCTTGCGTCTTGGGGCCGGAAGCCAGATCGTTGGCTTCGTAGGACCGGTTCGCGCGTCGGAAGGAGATTTCCTTATCGGTGATGGTGGTTATCCGGTCAGTGCTTTGATGCATCTTGCTCAACAGCTCTTTACCTTTTTCGCTGGTCAACATTTTTTTCAACTGTTCCAGTTGCTCAGCCACTTCCTGCTTGTCTCGCCCGTACTGTTGCAGCGACGCCTGATCGCCATTGAATACGAACCCCGAAGCGGACTGAAACTGCTTTCTCACCCCCAATTCGATTGCGGTCGCAACTTCTTTTCGCTTCAGCGAGAATCTCACGTCTTCCGCCGCGGCGATCACTCTGCCGGTCGAATAATATCCGACTGAGCCCGTCATGATCAGCGTGGCGAGCAAAACGCCAAATCCCAGCGCCAACTTTGCTCGTAAGCCAATCGCCTTCATGGAAACCCCTCCAAAGTGTTCTCATCGGCGTTTTTGTGATGGTGCTTTAATTGAGTCCCTCGAAGCTATCTGAGAACTTCGAAGTGCCCATTCCGATGGGAGCAGCGGGTGTGGGCCAAGGATCTTGGCTGGCCCCTCCAAAGTCAAATCGTGTAAAATGATCAGGCTGAGCGGGAGTAACTCAGTGGTAGAGTGCGACCTTGCCAAGGTCGAAGTCGCGGGTTCAAATCCCGTCTCCCGCTCCATTCATTTTCAAACCTGCCCTGAAGTAGACTTTTTCTGCGCGGAACGCTAACGTATTGTGCAGGGGCGCGGTACCCAAGTGGTAAGGGAGAGGTCTGCAAAACCTTTATGCGTCGGTTCGATTCCGACCCGCGCCTCCATTCTTTCGCACTATGCCCTTGAATCCGGTGCAGTTGCCTGCGACCACTCCTGCCGTTTCAATTGGCCTCGATGGGCGAAAATGCGGCATCTTCGACATCAAAGGTGGACAAAAAGTGGACAACGCTTTGAAGGTCAATTCGGTCTCCTTTCCGGCGCGTTGATGGCGTCCCTGCCAGCTCTAATAATTTCATCGTAACGGAGCATTGCAGCACGTTTGTGCTCGGCGGTCGGATGAACGTAGCGTTGCACGATTCGAATCGACTTGTGTCCGAGGATAGCCGCCAGGGTGACAAGATCGACACCAGCCTGGGCCATTCTCGTTGCGAATGTATGCCGGAAATCGTAGAGCACAAAGTTCAAAGTTACTCCCTCCTCCGTCGCCTTGGCGCACAACCTGTCGTGTGCTCCATTTAGGCGAGTGAGCCGCATTCCCGGCTTTCGTTTTGAAGGAAATATCCAAGGCGATTTGCCTTCGAGCCGCCTTGATAAAATCAGTCGGCTTTCACCAGTGAGGTCGAGCGTCCTTCTAGCGGCCGCCGACTTGCCAGCCCTTATGGACAACTGACCACGCTCCAGATCAACATCCTCTCGATGGAGATTGAACACTTCGTCGGGTCGCATCCCTTGATTCAGGATCAACTGGGCCAAGTCATGCAGGTTCTTATTTTTCGCAGCTCGGAGAAAGTATTGTTTCTCCTCTTCGGGTGCGATGACGTGTATCCGTAACGCCTCGCTGTCCGAAGGAATCGCAACTTTTCTAATGGGGTTTTCCCGCGTCCAATCCTGCTTTATTGCATATCCGAAGAACTTCGATAAGGCGTGGAGATCGTGGCGAAGCGTAACGTCACGAATCTTATGTTCATTTACTCGCCAGACCTTGAAGTCTTCCAGGAGTCCCTCATCAATGAGGCTCACGGCAACACGGCTTTTCTTTTCCTTTTCGAGAAACTCCTTGATACTGGTGAAGCTGGTTGCAATTCTCCTGTAACTGTTCGGGTGCGCTTGATGCTCCATCTTGACCCACTCCAGAAATTGCTCTGCCGCAGCGGCAAACTCCCGAACGTTAATCTTACGAGACGGATTAAATCCCTCCCGCAACGCTTGGCGACGCTCGGCTTCAACATCCCGCGCCTTGCTCTCGTTTCGTTTTGTGGCGGCCCAACCGGTGGTTCCGGCGTAGCGTTTGCCGTCCACTTTGAACCGGTAATGCCATTTTCCGCCGCGCTTTCTCAACGCCATTGTTCGTCTCTCGAAGTTGCCCCCATAACCATTTCTCAATCTCTTCCTGCGGATACCAAATCCGCCGGCCCGCCTTGATGTATGCCGGACCTTTGCGCTGCGCTCTCCAGTCCGCCAACGTTGCGACTGAGAGTTGGAGATGATGCGAGAGATCGTCAGGTGAAAGCAAGGTGCTCATCAGCCCTTTATCCTGCCCACCCGACTCCGTTTGACCAGAAATCACCACATCGTCACCACATCTCCCGGCGGGGGTCTTGTCCCTCGGAAAGGCTCGCCGGATTTATCAAGGCTTCTTCCCAAGCCTCATCGGTCAAGTTCCATAGGTTGTATGAGAATCTTTTAGAGCCGCCCAGCTTTGCGACCACCTTCCCAGTTTTGCGTAGCAACCGAGCAATCTGCTTGAGGCTGAGCGCGTTCTGCCCGTGGAACCTGGGTGTTTCGCGCATCTCCGACGTACGGAGTCCATGTCCTCCTCCCCACTCCAAGTCCTCCGCTAACATCGCGAGCAACTCGTTAGTTGCTCGGATTTCCTGCTGTTTGCTCAATCGCATAATTGCCTCCCTATCTTTCCAGCAGTCGGCCCGCAAGATTCTGGTCCCGAGAAACCCACCGGACTTCGACGTGGAGGTGCTTTTCGCTGATAAGCTGACGGGCCGTGGTCAACAACTCGTTGAGGGTGCGGTTTCGAACTGCGTACTCGCCGTTAAATTGTTTGCAGACCAGTTCGGAGTCAGTGGAAATAAGAACGTGACTACCTGCCGCCACATACTTAAGGACGGCGATCAAGCCCTGGTATTCGGCCTGGTTGTTCGTCATGCCGTCATTTCGTCTGACACGCTGCACATCCGTCCCCAAATACACAAAGGCGTAACCGGAATTCAGACCGTCCGGTCCAGCACCTGCGCCGTCGATATGAAATCGCTTCAGTTTGATTTCTCCCGTTGTTCCTGCCTTCATTTGCTTCTCCCATAGTGTCGGAAAGTTTGGTGAAAAAGATCCGATGGCAGGTCCGCGCTCTTGGCAACAACCGTCCTACCTACATCAACTGAACGTGATCGGTTCTCTGTTTCCCCCGAGATTCGCAAATCCCATTCGAGTCCTGGGGCTTCCCGGCCAATGAATCGACCCACGTAGTACGCTGCACCGCGCGCAAAGGGAAGAACCCGAGAATACCCAGCGTTCCTTAGGAGCCAGTTCTCGAGGTCTCGGCGTGGGCAACGCTCCAGTCCGCGTCCCGCGACCAAAGCATGCTGATGGAAGCGCCCAGCTCGGCTCCCGTATTGGTCCGCAATGACGTAGTCGATAGGCGCTCCTACGCACCGCTCAACGTAATCAGAAAAGAGGTGGAAGACATACCGGGCAAATGCCGAACTGGGCCTGCCGGTCCCCGATGCCCCAAGGCCTCGGACCGAGCCGTACTCCGTGGAGCGATACGTGATCGTGACGAAGAGGAGCCAGCGACCGACGCACGTTCGTGTCCCCAGATCGTCGAGCCAATTTCCCAGCACTCGCGTGGTGCAGCGCCAGCACGTGCAGAACTCCGGGCACCCACTCCGCCGCTTCCGCCCTGTCGTCATCGAATTAGACTAGCGGCATCACCCTGCGAGGCACAGGCCACGAAGATAAGAATTTGCCTTCGGTTTGTGTCCGGTCCGAAGGTAGTTTGTGCTGCGACCGGCCCTCTGTGCTATGTTTTCCGCGCGGGAACCAAGGAATTCCTAGACGACATTTATGGCAAGAGCGAAAGTCCTATCCCCGGCAACGGAAAATAAAATTCGCGCGTGGAAACGATTCTCCGGAGTATCTATCCTCAACCAAAACGTCGTCAATGCCCTTACGCAACTTGAGACCGACGGATGCGATTCGGAGACGCTGCTTCTCGTTCTGGAGCTAAGCCGCATCTACCCTTCCGGGGGCATATCCGGCATACGAGTGAAACAGTCCCGCACTAAACAAAAGAAGCATTTGCTGGGCACTGCCTTGCGATTGAAGACTGAACTCGAAGATGCGGAAACCAGAGTGAAAACGTTGGCTGACGATTTGATGCGGGATGCAAAGGCAATTGATCGAGAGGCATTCAACCCTCCCGCCCCACTTGCTTCACTCGCCCTGTCGAAGAATATGACCATCTTTGCTGACTGGCTCGACTACGTCGCCAAGCACACGAATTTCGTTGTCCGCAACGGACTGTTCGGCAGAGAACTTGGTGGTCTAGGTTTGACCCTCTGGGCCGCTGTCTATGCGGCTGAACTCATCAGGCGCGAGACGAAGAGAAAGTCTCCACACTATTCAGAACTGGTAGAAATATTTTCAGCAATGTTGAATAATACCGATCCCGAAGCAACCATGAGCGTCGAGTCGTTCAGTAGGAACATTAATAGGTTCAGGAAGAGAAATCCCAACTTCATCTCCAAGAACATTTCACTTCCAAGGTTGAAGACCAAAGTTCGAGATTTGGTAGAGGAGTGGAAGGAAGCAGAGTCAGCGTTGAAACATGCGTCGAGGGTTGGAGGATCGAAGTCCGATTCCAGCGTTCACAGTTCAAAGGTCAAAGTTCAAGAAGTTCGGAGTTCAAGTCCAAGACACACTTAGGGCATCAAGTAGCAATCCTCGCACGCTACCCAAGAAAAAGCCCGGACACGAAACCTATAATCTTTAACCCGTTCGTGTCCGGTTTCGAGAGGCTGCGCTCATGGTTCTCTTTCTGTAACACGATTGCAGGACTTTGCCCGTCTTGTACATGTAGACTCTTCGGAGCGAGGCGAAACCATCCCCCCAAAGCTCATATTTGGCGAACCAATCTCCATATGGTTGGCCCTTGCCTTCGACTTGCTGCTGCTTATCGCCACGGGCACCTACGTTTATTATGCGAGAAAACAGACTAATGCGATCAACGGGCAACTCGATGTTATGAATAAGTCTCTGAGCCAAACCCAACAAATCATTCAGCAGGCTAAAATTCAAGCTAGCGCCGCAGTCGATAACGCTGTAGCTGCTAAAACTGCGGCTCAGGCGGCGAAAATTTCTGCGGACATATCCCAACGTCAAGTACGGGCCTACGTTAATCTGAGGCTCACTGACCGAAATTCTCTGACTTTCGATGCCACGACCAAGAGTCTTAAAGCGGTTATCGACTTCGTAAATGCCGGACAGTCTCCTGCCGAGAACGTGGTAACTGTAAATCTCCACTATTTCACTCAGCACCATACGATCATTGCCGAGAATTGCAAAGAAGCCAGAAGGTTGCCACGTGTGGAAAGTGGCGCTTCTAATAGCGTAATGGGGCCACAGGGATCAATTGGCATCGAAATAGGGTTGCACGATGACGATGGCACTAAATTAGCCGGAATTAAGGCAGGGCGCGACACCGTTTGTGTCTTCGGCTCTGTCTTTTACGACGATATCTTCGATATCAGACACGAGACGGAATTTTGTCTCTACTCGCTTACAAATGGGAACTGGTTGGACTGTGCGAGCCATAACGGCATGTACGATTACGCTAGAAGTAAAAATGCTTCCGCCAGTCCCAGGCGTCGCGACGCTGTATCCGCTGTTGTGCAGCGAGCCTGGTTGATCGCAATGCCCGCGACCATCAAACAGCTCGAAGTTGGCAAACCTATAACCGTGGCCACAACAATCGTCAACTCTGGCCGGACTGTCGCTCTCGAAACGGAGATCGCAAATAGTATGCGTTATGGACCGCAGCCGATAACAGATTTTCGATATCCTCCATTCAAGACGAAGCCAAGCATTCTCTCTGTTCCCGCTGAATCGTCCTATGGCATTGATCTCTCTTCGGATCGTCCCGCGCCCGCTGAGGAGGTTACTCTGTTGCGGAGCGGCGTCGGGTTTCTCTATTACTGGGGAACGATCAAGTACAAGGACATTTTCAATATGCGACACAAAACGGACTTCTGTTTTTTCTTTAGGGGCACCGACGGCCCCATACCTTGTCCAGAACACAACAAAACCGACTAGCCCTGTCACGGCAAGCCAGAATTCCGGGCAATTGTATTTTGTACAATCAACTGATTTCTGCGCCCTAAAAGTCATAGAACTCTCATAGAACACAGCGAAACACCCTGGTCTTCAACGCTGCTTGAGCGAGGCGCGTTCCCGCCGCTGCCAGAAGCCGTTTCCCGACAGAGAAGCATCCCGCGAACGATTCGGCTATTACCGCTAGTGGCTGCTCAAGAAGTTTGTTGAATGACGGTGGGTCTTGCAATCTAACAATTGCGGAAGGGTCTTTAGGCTTGATGATGTAGCTGCCTTCATAGGAATAGTATTTAGCCTTCCTGCCATGCTTTTTAGGATGATCCTGTTTTTTTCTCCTCATTGGAACGCAAAAAAAAACTCAGGTCTTATTGAGCGTTCCATCCGCTACAATCCGCCCCCGAAAAAATATTGTTTTGCTTTGTTGTAGATTGCCCCTGTTTTGCCCTGTAACCACCAGCCCATCCGCTGCTCTACGATCCGCCGAAACCCTTGCTCAACACCGCATCTCGGTACTCTTGCCCAATAATCCACCTTGGCGGGAGCGCTACCTAAATCCGTGATGACTTCAGTGGTTTTTTTTGTCCCGTTTTAGCGTGAATGATTCGCAGCGCTTTTCCTAAATTATCGCCGCTCAGCCACTCGACGCTGGCCACCGTTGGCGTCAAGCTCTTGAATCTAGTTCCATATTTCGCCTTCAATAATTCCTTGATCTCTTCGTATCGCCGCATGTTGTTGAAGAATGCGAACTCGCGCCAGAGTTCCGCATCTCCGGCCTTAATGATCTGATAGAAATCGCCGTCTTCCCCTTTTACAAAATCCCACCGGAATTCAAGTGACGCGCCCCCTAAATCCGGCAATTGATCGACGCTTCGGATTTTCTCCCGGTTGAATTGCTCCAGCAGCTTCCAATTGCGTTCGATCCGCGTCTCAAGTTCGGGAAGAAATTGAACGGCTTCTTCGTTGCCCTGGGCTGCTGCTTCTCTCGTGTCTTGAAGGCTGGGAAATAGGATGACTGCGAGGCTGCGGTAACACTTCGGGCATTCGATAATTGCAGCCACGTCGCCTGCCTCCAAATCTTCAAAGTTGACGGTCCCCGTCCATCCGCAATGCCCACACGTGAACGTTTCATGCTGCCAGCCGGAATAGTATTTGCAGACTCTCCCCACCTCTCACACCTCCCTATCGTTTGTGGATTCCGGCCCGGACGGGACGGAGGCGAAATATCTGAGGCGTGCCGAATGCCCTCTGCCAGACTTCGACCGATCTCATTTTTGAATTTGCCCAACGTCACTGACATTTCCCAGCGCTGCCCGCGTTGACGATGCTGACGATCTGATTCTGCGTGAGTGCCGTGGAATAGAGGCTCACCTCGTCCAGCACTCCCGGAAAGTAGGCAGCGCCTGTTTGCCCTTCTACGCTTGCGTCTTCGCGACGGCCTAGATAAAGGTTGCTTACTGGGGAGAACGTGCCGCCGAGCGTGCCTGGGCCATAAACCACCGTCAAAGGCACGGCAACGCCATTAACGTAGGCGCTCACACTGGAGGCAGTGAGATTGGCAGCGACCGCGATGTGTTGCATCTTCCCGAACATCACAGCACCAGGAGCCGATGCAAATTTTGAACCTGTCGCGGTTGGGCTTGTCGTGGTTCTCAGCAGCACAGTGAGCGTGCCATCATCGAGAATGTAGACGCTGAAATTCTCGCTGGTAAGCGGATCGCGCCGCGCATACAGATATGCAGAGCCTCCACTCGGGAGCGCCTGCGGCTGCGCCCACATCTCTACGGTGGCCGTCGCGGTAATCGCTTGCAGCGTAGCAGAATCGGGCACATTCACGTATCCCGTGGACCCGTCGAGGTAAAACGCTTGCCCGACTTCTCCCGGCCCAAACGTCACGCCGCCTTGTAGCGTACCGGGGTTGGTACCGTACTGATCCAAAGCATTACCTTCGCCTCTCCACCAACTCACAATTCCGATTGGAGCGGGAACACATCCTGCGTTGGAAGTGCTCTTTGTTGCGGTGAAGGTTCCTGAGTCCCCGTTTGTGCAGCCCCCAATTGGAGCTTGATAAGTGCCGGTGATCGAATTTCCGTTTGCCGATGCCGTGCCAGTGAGGGATACGCTCTGCGTGCCCTCCGCCAGTGACAGGGTCACGCTCGAACCGCTTACCGTTCCGCTCAGCGCTCCCGAATTAGCGCAGGGGGAACCGCTGATGCTCATCGTTCCGGAGATGGAGTTTCCTGATTGAGTGATAGTACCGGAAAGAAATGTGTTGAAGCCGAAGTTCGAAATAGTGTTGGCCTGCCAATTCCCGGCGAGATTGAGAACCTGTCCTGTTTCGGAGTTACCCGCACCGCCCCCCCCACATCCCGACAGCAAAGCACAACTGGAAATACCAAGGCACAATAGAAAAGCGCAGACGTGGCGCATGGGCGTTCCTTCTCACTGCTGAATTGTCTGGGGGACCTGTCGGCCAGAGCCGATAGGGTAGGCCAAAGCCTACAGCACACAATAGCGGGGTGTCCAGCCCCATTGCCGTCCGATTCGGCCAGAGAATCCGCAAACTTCGCCAGAAGCGCGGCCTGTCACAAGTCGAAATGGCCCATCAATTCGGCATTGATCGCGGACACATCTCAGACTTGGAACGCGGGAAGAAAAGCGTCTGCCTGCCGACGCTAGAAGTGCTTTCCAAGGGGTTCGGAGTCAGCGTTTCCAAGTTGATGCGCGGGGTGTAATCGTTCTCGCGCCCTGTTTCCGGCTGCCTCACACGTAAATCCGCACACCCCGGCCCTACTGGAACATGCTTGGATTTGCAATTGGGGCGTCTGGGGCGCTTCTGAATGCCACTGGCTAGGTTTCCCCACCCCCAAGGCCCTAATCACCCTCGAATTCATCCACGAAAACAGAGATTTACCGGTTCGGGAGCTGCCACATTCACCCCCACTGAGCCTAATGAGTGTAATTGATTCCATAACAATGTCGGCTCCCACGCCCGGATAGACTTTGGTGGTGCCAACCAACCAAGGCCCGGGAGAAAGGAGCCGAACATGAGGATTATAGGTTGTGACTACCATCCGGGCTTCCAACAAATTGCGTTTGTGGATACCGAAACGGGGGAACTGCAAGAACGGCGACTGCAACACCCGCAGGAAGCGGAGAAGTTCTACCGCGAACTGGCGGCTGAGGGAATGAAAGCGCGGGTGGGGATGGAAGCCAGTGGGCATGCGCGCTGGTTTGAACGTTTGCTGGCGGAGCTGCAGTTCGAGCTGTGGATCGGAGATGCTGCTGAGATCCGCACCAAGCGAGTACGCAAGCAGAAGACGGATCGCCAGGATGCGCAGCTGATTCTGAAACTCATGCTGAAAGATGACTTTCGGCGGATCTGGGTGCCGGACTGGGAGAATCGGGATCTGCGGCAACTGCTGTGGCACCGTCACCGGATGGTGCAGGCGCGCACGCGAGTCATGAATCAGCTGCAAGCGGTGGCGCTCAACGAGGGTCTACGCTGCAAGAAGCGGTTGTGGCGGGAGGCGGGACGAGAACAACTGGAGGCGTTCCCGTTAGCACCGTGGGCGAGCCGGCGGAGACGCGATCTGCTGGAGTTGCTGGACCGGTTGAGCCCGACGATCGCGGAGCTGACGCAAACCATCGAGCAGGAAGCGGAGAAGTGTCCTGCGGCGCGACGATTGAGGACGCATCCCGGAGTCGGTTCGCTGACAGCGCTGGCCTTCGTGCTGATCATCGGGAGAACGGAACGGTTTCAGTGTGGCAAGCAGATCGCGAGCTACCTGGGACTGGTACCGTCGGAGGATTCCAGCGGGGATCGGCGACGGCTGGGACACATCAGCAAGCAAGGCAACACGCTGTTGCGTTTCCTGCTGGTGGAAGCGGCGCAAGTGACGGTGCGCAGCCTTCCGGAATGGCGGAGCAAGTATTTTCACCTGGCGATGCGGCGCGGGCGGAAGATTGCGAAGGTCGCGATGGCGCGCAAGTTAGCCATTCAGTTGTTCTGGATGATGCGCAAGGAATGGGATTACGAGCAGGTGAACAGATTCGGTCCGCACGCGGGACAGCCCGAACATCGCCGTGGTGTGCAGTAGAACACCGAGTAATTGACTGAGGCGTCCCGCTCCTCCTCACGGGGGGAGTTCGAACTAAGAATCATGGTCGAGGTTGCGATCGAAGAGATGCATGGGTCGGACTGAGTTCCAGACCTGAGTACTGATTGCGAGCGAGCTTTGGTTGGATTGGCACATCTTCAACGAGACCGAAATGGCGCTCTTCTTCGAGTGCATGCTGGAGTGTGCTCAAAAAGTGCTTGACACCGCCGACATTGTTAGAGAGGCGATGTT
>Ga0210394_10000362_pt1 | contig 101595 bp, 94 predicted proteins | sample IncBWC12MmetaG_FD_160121 | JGI IMG/M metagenome (GOLD analysis project Ga0210394, IMG submission 160121) | Forest soil microbial communities from Barre Woods Harvard Forest LTER site, Petersham, Massachusetts, United States - Inc-BW-C-12-M | ecosystem: Environmental > Terrestrial > Soil >...
TACCGATAATCAACCATGACTTGACGATGTCACGTTATTTGATGTCTGTCAAGCATCTAATTCAGTAAAGAAAGCGCGATTCCCCCCGTCAGCTAAAGCAGACGGTCCCCTCGCGCCGCAGATTATGGCTGCGGCTCCGAGATTTACAGCCGATCCGGGCCCGGGCCCGGACACGGCATCGATCAACAACGGGGGCGCGGCAGCCGAGGGTTCACCGATGAAACCGTCCCATACCTCTCCAGTGGAAGCTGCGTCCAGGACCGCCAGCGGTGCGGAGAAATCAACGAACACCGGGAGTGGCACCGCAGGAGGACTGGACTCCGCCGGGCAGCTTACATCGAGTAGCTACGGCGTCTGGGGACTCGAAGGATTGCACTTGTCGACGGATGCCAGCAGCGCGACAGAGGGTTCCCTCGTCACGTCCTCCGGAAAAAGCGTTCACCTTCTGAGCGGCATAAGAATGCTGCTGGTTTCCGAGTAGTACCCGATCGCAGAATTCGCCCGCCTGGCCAAATTGGCCACCTGGCCGGGCGATCTAAAACCTACCGGGGGCCGCTTTGCTATACTCGCCGGCATGCCTGCGGCAGCGAAAAAATTGTTCCTGGTGGACGCCATGGCGCACATCTACCGCGCCTTCTTTGCGCCCATGCCGCAGCGGCTGGTCGGCCCGGGAGGCATGCCAACCAACGTGCCGTTCCTGTTCGGCAATATTGTTCGAAGGCTGATCAAGGATTACCAGCCGGACTACATCGGCATCGTGTTCGATCCTCCGGGTGCGACATTTCGCGACAAGCTGTTTGAAAAATATAAGGCGCAGCGGCAGCCCATGCCGGAGGAAATGCGCGTGCAATTGCCGTTTGTGCGGCGATTGTGCGAGGCCATGAGGCTGCCGATTTTGGAGGTGCAGGGATACGAAGCGGACGACGTGATCGGCGCGATGGCGGTGCAAGCCGCGAAAGAGAATTTGGATGTGCTGGTGATTTCGAACGATAAAGACATGATGCAGCTGGTGGGGAAGAATGTTCGAACGCTGCGCACGGGATCCGGCGGTGCCAAGGCTGACATTATTGTCGACGCCAAGAAAGTGGAAGAGATTTTAGGCGTGCCTCCGGAACAAGTGGTGGACTACATGGCGCTGCTGGGCGACAACATCGACAACATTCCCGGCGCGAAGGGCATTGGCGAAAAAGGCGCGGCGGAGCTGATCAAGAAGTATGGCAGCGTCGAGAAGGCGCTGGACCACGCCGATGAAGTACCGAACAAGCGTTACCGCGAGGCGCTGCAGCAACAACGCGAGCAGGTGATGATGTCGAAGCAGTTGGCCACGATTCGGACGGACCTGCCGCTGCAGCTGGATTTGCATGCGCTGGAGCGACGCGATGCGGATGTCGCGGCGCTTGGGACGCTGTATCGCGAGCTTGGTTTTAATTCGCTGTTGAAGGAATTGAGCGCCGAGGAGCTGGCCTCGTCCGCGCCCGCGAACGCGGAACCCGGCTTGAAGGCAGACTACGGTGCGTTCGGAGACGTCGCCGAGTTTCGCGCTTATCTAGGGAAAATAGCTGCGAAGCAGCCGCTGGCGGTTTGGCTGAACTTGGAACTTGGCGAGCGGGAATCGGAGGGCTTTGGCACGCGCATCGCGTCGATTGAGGTTTCCTCCAGAGCGGGCGAGGGGCGTTCTGTTTGGCTCGATGAAAGAGGAGAAGCGCTGAAAGCGCTGGCTGCGGTTCTCGCGGATACCAAGCGGGCGAAAATCGTTCACGATCCGAAACTTTTTCAACTTTTGGCGGGGCGCGCCGCGAATGTGAATCACGCGACGCAACTCTACGCGTATTTGCTGCGGCCAACGATCGCGAATCACAATTTCGCCGATGTCGTGATGCGCCAGTTCAACGTCATGCTCGGCGGCGGTCCGGGGGAACGTGCCGATTACCTGCAACGGATGGCGCCCGTCTTGCGCACTCAGATTGACGACCAAGGGCTTGCCGGAGTTTATGAAAAAATTGACTTGCCGCTCGCTCCCGTGCTTGCGGACATGGAACGCATCGGCATCCGCGTGGATCCCAAAGAACTTGAGAAGATGTCCAAGTCCATGGAGAAAGAAGTCCGGCGCCTCGAAAAAGAGATTTGGAAACTTGCCGGCAATGAATTCAACATCAACTCGCCGGCGCAGCTTGCCGAGATCTTGTTCGACAAATTGAACTTGCAGCCGCCCATGCGCCGCGGAAAAGGAAAGGTGCGGTCGACCGCCGCGGACATTCTGGAGGAGATGGCTGCGCAGCATCCGCTGCCTGCAAAAATCATCGAGTACCGTGAGATTTCGAAACTTAAATCAACGTACGTGGACGCGCTGCCGAAACTGATTCATCCGGAAACCGGGCGCCTGCACACGAGCTTTTCGCAGACCACGGCGGCGACCGGCCGGCTCAGTTCGAGCGATCCGAATTTGCAAAACATTCCGATTCGCACGGAGTTGGGGCGCGAAATTCGTGCGGCGTTTGTCGCGGAGCAGGGCAAAATTCTTCTCTCGGCGGATTATTCGCAGATTGAGTTGCGGGTCATGGCGCACTTTTCGGGCGATCCCGTGCTGATGGATGCCTTCCGCAATGGAGAAGACATTCACGCACGCACCGCGCAGGAGGTGTTCGGGGTAGGCCCGATGGCGCAAAATGCGGAACACCGGCGCGCGGCCAAGGCTATCAATTTCGGCATCATTTACGGACTTTCGCCGTTCGGACTGGCGCAGCAGCTGGGCATCGGCCAGAAGGAAGCCGCGCAATTCATCAACGCGTATTTCACTCGGTATCGGGGAGTGAAGGAGTTCTTGGAAAGGACTCTCGCGGAAACGCGCAAAACGGGCGTAGCAAAAACGCTCTTCGGAAGAATTCGCCCGATTCCGGAAATCAGTTCTCCTCAGGCGCAACTTCGCAGCTTTGCCGAACGCACCGCTTTGAATTCGCCGCTGCAAGGGACAGCGGCGGACCTGATCAAGCTGGCCATGATCAGCATTGACCGGCGACTGTCTGCGGAAAAGTTCGAAGCCAAAATGATTCTGCAGGTCCACGATGAACTGCTCTTTGAAGCTCCGCCAAAAGAGAAGAGCAAACTCGAAAAACTGGTGCGCGAAGAGATGGAAGGCGTATACCAGCTGGCCGTGCCGCTGGTCGTGGAGATCTGCTCTGGTTCCAATTGGCGGGACCTGGAGTGAACAACGATTGTTTGTGTCACCATCAGTTCGATTCTGGATTGTCTAGATCCGCAAGAAAACCCAGAGCCGGCAAGGCACATCCAACGATCACGAAAGACTATTGAGCCTGCCCTCCCTGAAGAGCTGTACACGCGTTTTGGTTACGAGCAGGAAGCCACGCGCCCGGCCTTGATTTGCGCTGTGCTAACTTGAGAGATGCAACTGATAACGGGGGGTTCCTATGCGCCGCTGGCAACTGTTTCTGCTGTCGATCGCCCTTGTTCCCATGCTGGCCACATGTAGTGGTCCAGTAAAGACCAACGTCAACCAGCAAAACGTCACGGTCAGTGTAGCTCCCGCGACCGTCACGTTAACTACGTTCGGAAAACAGGCGTTTACACAGACGGTAACCGGGACGACCAATACCGCGGTCACCTGGCAGGTGAACCGCGTGACCGGGGGAAGCGTTGCGACCGGCACGATTTCCAGTTCGGGGGCCTATAGTGCGCCACATTCCATTTCCGGATCGATCCTACCCGCGGACACAAGCAAGCCAGTGACCGTGACGATCACAGCGATTTCAGAAGCGAACCCGGCGGCTTCCGGCACGGCGACCATCACGCTTTTGACCCAGGGCCAAGCGGCGCAGACGGGGGCGATCGAGCTGGGCACTTCCGGAAGTAACCTGCACGCTTCCAGCACCAGCGGCAACACCATTTCGTGTTGCGGAGGTACGCTTGGTTCGCTGGTCGTCCGCAACGGCGCAAATTATATCCTCAGCAACAACCATGTCCTCGCGAACAGCGACTCCGGCGCGGTCGGCGATGCCATTATTCAGCCAGGATTAATCGACAACCCAGCGATCAATCCGACCTGCCAGAGCACGGGGACCACGACAGTTGCGAATCTTTCGCAGTTTTTCACGTTGGAAGGCAATCCGCCGAGTCCCGTTGACGCGGCCATCGCACAGATTGTCTCAGGCCAGGTGGACACGAGCGGAAGCATTTTGCTCTTGGGCGCTACGGCGGATGCCAACGGAGTCCCGGTGTCGGGAGCGCCCCATGCCGGGTCGGGCGTCATTGCGAATGTGGGGACGCTGGTGGCGAAGAGCGGCCGCAGTTCTGGACTCACGTGTTCGACCATTGAAACCACGCCCGCCACGTTCTCTGTGAATTATGCAAAGACCTGCGGCGGGAGTACCAGCTTTACCGTGATGTATACGAACCAAGTCGGCGTTTCTGGAGGAGATTTCAGCCAAGAAGGGGATTCCGGTGCGTTGATTGTCACGCAAAATACTGCAGATCCGGTGGCGCTGCTCTTCGCCGGTTCAGACACGGATACGGTAGGCAATCCGATTCAAGACGTTCTGCTGGCCATGGCGGATCAGAGCAATCACGTGCCGACGATTACCGGAGGAGCGGCCCATCAGGTAATTGGCTGCACCTTGCCAGGACCGAGTAGTGCCCAGAAAACAGTATCGTCTGTGTCTGTAAGTGATACAGAAACGCAAAGCGCAATGGCGGCCCGCGATACCCATGCTGACAAGCTGCTCGCGATTGCCGGCGTTCGCGGAGTGGGTGTGGGGCCGAGTCTTGACTATAGGGGAAAGGCCGCCGTAGTGATTTTTGTTACCCCCGGGACGGCACACGCGACTCTCCCAGTACAACTCGAAGGAGTACGTACGCGGATTGTGGAGACCACCAGTGAATCCGCGCGAGGAATATTGAACTCGGAGGATACGCAGTCTTTCGCGCCCGAACAGCCTGTCTTTGCGGTGACCAGCCTTCCGGCGGCGGAAATTGTTCGCGCCAAGGCCGCGCACAGCGCGAATGTTGCCGCATGGATGAAGCGACCTGGCGTGCAGGGATTTGGCGTTGCGTCCAGCGTGGATTCGCCTGGGGAAGCAGCGCTCATGATCTTCCTCATTCGTGGTGCGGCGCACGACTCGATTCCTCCGGTGATCGCAGGCGTGCGCACGCGAGTGCGTGAATCCAGCCGTTTCCACGCTGGCTTGGATGGGCTGCGGCCGGAGCGCGGGTGTTCTGTCCCGACGCCGAAAAACGCGGCGCCTGGCTCGGCCCCCATGGTCCAATACAAAAAGACAAACGACTAGGACCGGCCTTCTCTTTCCCCGGATATCTCTTCCGCACTTTGCAGGAACTGGCCCGCGACGGAAATCTCTTGCCGATAAGTTGCTTCCCCGGTGTTCCGCGGTAAATGTCCTATCATTGTCTGTTCTCCGGGCGTAGAATTCCTCCAAAGAACCTTGCCGATTCCTCTCGTCGGTCGGCCCTTCCAGTCAGGAGGAACTTATGCGCAAAGTTTGGTTCGTTCTTGGCGCTCTAGTGGTCGCAAGCCTAGGGATGGCGCGGGTGAAGCAGAGCGCCGCCCAGGAGAAACCGAAGGATTCTCAAGCTGCTGCAGGCGAATACAAGATATCCCCGGAAGATGTCGACAAGAAAAACCCGGTGAAAGCGACGCCTGAAGGCCTGGCGGCAGCGCGCAAGATCTATGGCTATGATTGCGCCATGTGTCACGGCCCCAAGGGAGATGGTAAAGGGGACATTGTGGATTCGATGAAGCTGACCATGCACGATTGGCGCGAACCTGCCTCGCTCGAGGGCAAGACCGATGGCGAGCTGTTCTACATCATCACCAAGGGCAAGGGAAAGATGATGGGAGAGGGCGATCGCGTGTCGGAAACGGTGCGCTGGAATATGGTCAGTCTGGTGCGATCTTACTCCAAGAAAGACGCGGGCGAGTAGCAGCTTCCTGAAAAGCGGAATACTCACTCGGGACGCCACGCTGTCGGCAAAGCGAAAGTCCATCCCGCGTATCGTTCTCACTCCTGCAGCTTGCCACGACACTCTTCGAGTGTGTTACGCTTTTTCGCCAGAACGCATTTCGGAGGAACTCATGGCGCATGCACCGCAATTCTTGAAGCTTGTCCAGGACGCGAAACAACGTGTCCAGGAAACGAATGTTCCCGATGTCAAACGGCGCATCGACGCGGGCGAGAAATTGATCCTCGTGGACGTTCGCGAAGACAACGAATGGGCCAAAGGACACCTCCCCGGCGCACTACACCTGGGCAAAGGCGTCATCGAGCGCGACATCGAGCAGCAAGTCCCCGATACTGGGGCCAAACTTGTTCTCTATTGTGGGGGTGGTTTCCGTTCCGCTCTGGTTGCCGACAATTTACAAAAAATGGGTTACACCAACGTGGAGTCGATGGACGGCGGCTGGAGAGCCTGGACCGAAGGCGGGTTGCCGACTGTCCGGGACTAGCGACCCACGAGCAAAGTTGCTGCAAATCGGCTGGTCGACCAGGCCCTGCATAGCGGTCAACGGCACGGTCGCGGCATGGCACGCCAGGCCCGCGATCATTGGAGGAAGTGGTGATGTGCTTGTCCGCTTGAGCATTGATCTGGTTCTTCGGCGCCCGTCAACGTATTGATCGCGGTTTTGATGTTGCTTCCGCTAACCGCTGATTAAGCCGGGCCATCGTGGTCTTGTTCTCTTTCCCGCCTTTCACAAAAACAACTCCTGTTCGGTGACCGCTGGCCTCACCAGGATCAAGAGCGGCTGCTCGAAAAGAAAACTCTCGGGTTTCTACGCGCCCGTCGACGAATTTCCGGAAGTCCTGATCGAAGGTGGACACTGGCTTGTTTTCAGCCGAAGCGGTTGCGGCGATCAGGCAGTCCACGAAATGAACGTTCGTTTTTCGATAGCGGTCCAAGGTGTCGAGATGAATCGCCGTCTCGTAGATCTCGACACCCGGGCTGGAGATGAGGGTGCCCAGCGCCGACGCGATATCTCCACGTGGTTGCTCATAGAAAGACTCCCATACCAACACGCACTCGGCCAGAACAGCGGGCAACACCCCCATGACTTACTTCATGACTATTCCCTACTTGATGTTGGCAGGCAAGCCCGGAGGACTCGCCTCGTTTCTCGCCAGCCAGTCATTTCAAAATGACTCTCCTTGACGGCCTAGGAGACTGGGATTATATTCCTAGCGTCTCTAGGAGAAACCGCTTCGGTGGACCAGCAACTCGAACTTCTGCAGAGCACGCTGGACGTGCTGATCCTCAAGGCCGTCTCGCTCGGGCTTCGGTCGGTGGGCATCTTCGGCGTGCTGAGCACGTTCGTGAATCAGCGAGCTTATGAGATCGGAGTGCGCATGGCGTTGGGCGCGAAACCGCGTCAGGCTCTGCGGCTTGTTGTCGGACAAGGATTGCTTGTTGCGCTGATTGGAATCGCCATCGGCGTCTCGGCTGCGCTCGGATAGATGCGGTTTCTGAGTGGCTTGCTCTATGGAGTTCCTGCGACAAGCATCGTAGCTAACGCGGTCGGGTTGCTGGTTCTTGTCTTAGTTGCTCTGCTGGCATGTTATATCCCGGCGCGGCGGGCCTTACGCGTAGATCCCGTGGTGGCGCTAAGGTACGGATGACGGCGTGTTTTTGTCGCGGGATTATTGGGAAAGAGCACGGAGGAAGTATGAGGCTGTGGAGGCGCATTTGTTCGTGGATAGGGGCGATGCTCTGGCGCTCTCGGATGGAGAGCGAGATGGATGCAGAACTGCGATTCCACATCGGGGCGTGTGCCGAGGATTTGATCCGCAGCGGCGTGCCCCACTCGGAAGCGATGCGGCGAGCACGCATCGAGTTTGGTGGAATCGCGCTAATGAAAGAGGAATGCCGCGACGCCCGCGGCGTTAACCTTGTCGAGAGCCTCATCCAGGATTTGCGCTTCGGCCTGCGTACGCTCGGCAGAAATCCGGGCTTTACTGTTGTAGCGGTTCTCACCCTCGCGCTTGGCATAGGGGCGAACGCCGCGATCTTCGGTTTGGTGGACTCGGTATTCTTGCGCGGCTTACCTTTCAGCGAGCCTGAGCGCCTGGTTCATATCTGGACGATTGAGGCCGACGGGGACGTCCACACGCCTACTCCGGCGGAGTATCAGGCAGTCCGACAAGACAGTAAGTCGTTTGAGCAAATCGCGGCGGCCGGATGGGCGGAATATTTTTACGATGCCGATGGCTCCATCTCACAAGACTTGCCAGGGTTTCTGGTAACTCCGAATTGGCTACCCACGCTCGGTGTTCGGCCTTTGCTGGGCCGCAACTTCCGAGAGGACGAACAGATCGCCGGACAAGACGGAGTCGTGATGCTTTCCTACGACTGTTGGCACACGCGATTCCACGCAGACCCGCACATCGCAGGAAAACAGGTTGTTCTGAATCATCGTCCGGTTACGGTTATCGGCGTATTGCCTCAGTCGTTGGGACCTTATTACCAAGAACTCGAAATCTTTGCTCCGCTCGTTATGGAATCTTACGCAGGCCAAGGAAACGTAAGAGCGGGGAAAATGAGAGTCCAAATAATGGCGCGCTTGAAGCACGGAGTGACGCTGGGCCAAGCGCGTTCGGAAGCGGAAGTCATCGCAGGGCGGCTTAGAAAGCCGGATGCTCCAGCTGATCGGAGCGACCGCCTGGTGGTTGAAGACTTTGCCGAAATGCTCCGGCACGCTGGGCCGACGATGCAAAATGCCCGTCGCGGCTTGTGGATGACAGCGGTCGCGGCGGGGGTTGTGCTCTTGATCGCGTGCGCAAACGTTGCGAGTTTGCTTCTGGCCCGAGGCATCAAGCGTCATAGGGAAGTCGCAGTGCGCGCGGCGCTGGGCTGCTCGCGCGGACGAATGATTCGGCAACTTCTAACCGAGAGCACGCTGCTGTTCTCTTGTGGCGGAGCTGTCGCAATAATCGTGACACGATGGTGTGCGGCGATCATCACAAAAGCGGTGTCAGGAATAGTTCCGGGCGCATATTTACAGGTCGATGCGCGTGTGTTCACGGTCAGTTTGGGAGTTTCTCTTCTCAGCGCGCTCGCTTTTGGGATGATTCCGGCGTTGCAGGTAACACGCGTGAATCCAAATGAGAATTTGAAGGACGCGGCTCCAAACATGGTTGGCGGCTCGCACTCGCGGCGGTTGCGAAACGCTTTGGTTGGAGGTCAGGTTGCGCTCGGCATGGTACTGCTAGTAGGCTTCGGGTTATTGCTGCGTAGTTTTTTGCACGTGGAATCCTCACGCATGGGGTATGAACCTCGCAACGTTGTGACCGCCACGATCCGGTTGCCAGCTACGCGTTATACGGCCCCGTCGGATCGAGCTCGCCTGATGCGCGACGCCGTAGAGCGCATACGCTTGATGCCAGGCGTGGAGTCGGCGGGCATTGCGGATTCCCTCCCGATGGAGGGCGCGGATGCTGTCCGCCTCAGAATAGAAATACCTGCTCCAAAAACCACACTTGCTGAAGATGAAATATGGTTCGTCTCGGTAGGCCCAGATTATTTTTCAACTTTGAAGATACCTATGCTTGCCGGGCGTTCTTTCCGGGAAACGGACAGTCACGAGGGCAGCCCGGTTGCGATCGTCAATCAAACTTTCGCTACGCAATATTTTCCGGGTACGAATCCTATCGGCTACCATCTAGCGTTTGCAGATGCCCCCACGACTTGGAGAGAGATAGTGGGCGTAGTCGGCGATTTCCGGCAGCGCAATCCGGAAGAGGACTTGAGGCCGCTTGCGTACTTCCCGGCCGCACAAACTGTGCCGCCACGATGGAGTATCGCGATCCGGGTTCGGGCGGCGAGTGACATTGCGAGTGTCGCCGCGCGCATCAGCGATTGGCTCCGGCCAGTGGACCCGCAGCTCAATTGGGGGCTGGGCAACATGCAGGCGCAAATCCACGACTCTGAGTCACTGACGTTGCGCCGGCCTATTATTACGCTTTTGGCTTCTTTCGGCGGCTTGGCGCTGATACTAGTCATCGTCGGCGTCTTCGGAGTGACGTCGTACTCGGTCGCCGAGCGCACGCGAGAAATCGGCATTCGCGTCGCGCTCGGGGCGGCTCGCCGCGAAATCGCCGGACTGGTCTTGCGTGAATCACTGGGGGTCACGTTGGCTGGCTTGGCGGTGGGTACGTTCGCTGCCTTTGCAATGACGCGCCTTTTCCCGACTGCGGATATCGGCTGGAGCGGATCGGGAATTTTTCTCTACGGCGTTTCGCGAACGGACAGCCTCACCTATATATCGGCGGCCGCGCTGCTGACGAGTGTCGTGCTTGCCGCGTCGTGGGCACCGGCGCGGAGGGCGATGCATGTCGATCCCCTGGTCGCCCTGCGTTATGAGTGAGAAGGCAGCAGATAACCGCAATGCATGATCACTGCCCCGGCGATTCCCCGAGTTCGCTACTGCGCCTTTTTTGGGCGCGCGTTTCTTCCCGTTGCACCAGACCTGGGGGCGTGTCCGTTTTGTCTTGTCGTGGGGCCTGGTTGAGGAGAGCGAAGCACGCCGCTCGTCATACCCGTTCAATCGCCGCGCGCCAGCACCTCCAGTAGCTGCCCTCTGGCGTTCAGAGGGATCCTCAGGTCCTAGGATCGTCGGCGGGTGTATGGATCGAGCGCGCAATACCATTATTTTTAGAGGGGAATTGGCTGGGGCGGGAGGATTCGAAAATGAACCCGGTATGCTCGAATAGGCCCTACAATCGCTGCTTTTCAGTGTTCCCAACAACTTAGCACGCCCCGCGCTTTAAGCGACAGGAAGCGCCTTTAAGCGTTCTTATACCCCAATCGGTATTAAAAAGGGTAGTACGAAACGGCTGCTGGCAAGACGCTGGCGGGCTCTAAGTCCCCGCCGCTACTCAAGCGGACGAAAAGTCAACCCGAGGCGCTCCATCTTCGTTAAGCCTGTTGTGTACACCTATGCATGCACAATTTGCCAAACTATGTTAATCTATGGGTGTACGTCTAGACCACATCTGTACATCTAAACATGAACATAATTTCGATTATATACATGTATAGGTTAAAGCGACCGAGGCGGGAGTGAGCCATGCGCCCTTTATTCAGAAAGTTACGGATCAAGCAGCTTGAGAGAGCGTTGCAGCCATTCATTGCGGCTAAGGACTCGCCGCGTCCGCAGAAGGGTTGGCTCCGTGCCATCAGAGAAGCGACCGGGATCACCGTACGACAGATGGCAACTCGTCTAGGGAAGGCCCCTACTCTAGTTGTGAACCTTGAAAAATCTGAAGCTGAATATCGCATCACCTTAGGAAGCCTTCGCGCCGCGGCGGATGCACTCGGGTGCCAGCTTGTCTACGCACTCGTGCCAAAGAGCGGAAGCATTCAAGACCTTGCGGAACGACGTGCGAGAGCGAAGGCAGCAGAAAATGTACGCGCCGTTGAGCACAGCATGGCCTTAGAAGATCAAGCTGTCGGCGGAATCGACAACAAGATTGAGGAAGAAACGAGACGAATTCTGAAGCGTGACGAGAAAAAATGACGACACTTGGAACAACTAGCGACGGCAATACCCCCCTTTCGCCGGAGGAGCTTGCGAACCTCATTCCAAGTCTGGCAACGAAGGAGGAGCTAAACGAATGGGAGCGCGAAAACATACTGCTGGGGAGGGAGTGGGCTACCGCAGCTCGCACGAGTCCGGTTGATATCGCTTCCGACGAATACGTGCGGAAGTTGCACACAAAAATGTTCGACCAAACATGGAAGTGGGCGGGTGAGTACCGACGCACCGAGAGAAACATTGGGGTTCCAGTCCATGAAATTCGAGACAGATTCATGGCATTGTGCGGTGACGTTCGGTATTGGATCGAGAACAGCACGTACTCCCCCGACGAAATAGCTGTTCGCTTTCACCATCGGCTTGTATACATTCATCCATTTCCGAACGGCAACGGTAGACATGCCCGCCTGGTCGCAGATCTACTCGCAACGAAGCTTGGCCGCCCCCTATTTACTTGGGGTTCCGCCAATTTGATCAAAGAGGGTGAGGCACGTATGAAATATCTGGAAGCGATCAAAGCGGCGGATAATGGAGACATCCAGCTGCTTCTCAAGTTCGCCCGTTCCTGATCGATATGCGCTCGTGAGCATCAGCCGACGCCAATTTCGCAGCGATTCTAGGGGAGCAAATTGGCTGGGGCGGGAGGATTCGAACCTCCACCGTCCTCATTAACAGTGAGGTGTCCTACCGATTGGACCACGCCCCAGCAGCCGACGAGGTAGGCTCCGCCGCACACGCAATCCACGGCAAAGTGTGCTTCTAAGATAACACGGCTGCATGTTCTCGGAGGATAGTTCCCGAAAAAAAGATGTATCCGCCGAGCCCGGTATGAATCAAAAGTCGTGAGGGTGGGGACAACATCAGGGTTATTGCGGTTGTTTCAAACTGTTCGAAGGTGTTGTTCTGTTTGGGGAAAGCAACGCGCAAAAGAGTCTTTTGAAGAAAACCGTGCGCGACGGTTGCATTCCATAAAGTTTTGTCGGAAACTATGCGGTCAATTACGAGCCGGGTGGGCACTTCCCGGCCATGACACCGCGGAGCCTCCAGATTTTTGCTCCTTCCGGGGAGGTCTCCGCAAAAGTGCAACGTTGACATGGCCCAGATTTTTCATCGCAGCACAAACTTCATCTCCAGATTCAGTCTGTTCTCGGCTGTTTTTCTGGCTGGTCTGGGGCTCGTCGGCGTTCTAGGGCTGGCGCGTTCACCGTATTCCACGAACCAAAACGTTTCGCGCGCGCAACCCGTGCAGTTCAGCCACAAACATCACGTCGGCGATGACGGGCTCGACTGCCGCTACTGTCATACCTCCGTTGAGACTTCCGCCGTCGCGGGCATCCCACCGACGAAGACCTGCATGAATTGCCATTCCGTGTTGTACGCCGACGCCCCCTACCTCGAACCCATTCGCGAGAGCTACCGCACCAACCAATCGATCCAGTGGGTGAAAGTCCACCGCCTTCCCGATTTTGTCTATTTCAATCACAGCATTCACATCAACAAAGGCGTCGGTTGCTCCACGTGCCATGGCTCCATCAACCAGATGCCGCTGGTGTTTCAGGCTTCTCCCTTGCTGATGGAATGGTGCCTGGATTGCCACCGCAATCCCGAGAGGGCTTTACGCGCCACGAAGGACGACGTTTTCGACATGAATTGGAAAGCGCCTGACAATCAGGCGGAACTCGGCAAGCAACTGGCTGCGGAACGCAAGATTCGCAGCACCGCCGAACTGACCAGCTGTTCTACCTGTCATCGCTAATGGACGATATGCGCGAAAACGACCCTATCGACGGCCACAGGCACCATCCCGAAGCGCACGAGGCGACCTCGCACGCAGACAATCATTCGGATGAACCCGCTCTGGACTCGACAGTCGACGAGCACAGCCTGGATCTAGCAGCGGTACGCGCGAAACTGAGAGAGACGAGCGGCAAGCACTATTGGCGCACCCTGGAAGAGCTGGCCGGCGATCCGCATTTTGAAGATCTGTTGCACCGCGAGTTTCCGCGGCAGGCATCGGAGTGGGATGAAACGGTCGACCGGCGCAATTTCCTGAAGCTCGCCGCAGCCTCGCTTGCTTTCGCTGGGATTTCCGGTTGCCGCAAGCCAGAGCAGCTGATTGTTCCCTATGTGAAGCAGCCCGACGGAATGATTCTCGGCAAGCCGCAGTTTTACGCTACGGCCATGGCGTTCGGCGCGGACGCTGTCGGGGTGTTGGTCGAGAGCCACGAAGGCCGGCCCACGCACATCGCCGGGAATCCCGACCATCCGTCGAGCCTCGGCAGCACGGACGTGATTACGCAGGCCTCGGTACTCAACCTGTACGATCCCGACCGCGCGCAGACGGTCACAAATCTCGGCGAAATCCGCACCTGGTCGGACTTCCTGAAAGAAGCGGAGGCGCTGGTTGCGACGGCTAAGGCTCAGGGCGGAGCTAGCTTCCGGATCTTGACCGGCACGGTCGCTTCACCAACGCTCGCCGCGCAAATCCAGAATGTCCTGAAACAGATACCCGGCGCCAAGTGGCACCAGTGGGAGCCTGCCGGGAGCGACGGGCCGCGTGAGGGCAGTAAGCTGGCCTTCGGCCGCTATGTCAACACCGTGTACCGTCCGGAAAAGGCCGACATCATTCTTTCGCTGGATTCTGATTTTCTGGCCAGCGGCCCTGGGCATATTGCCTACATGAAGCAGTTTTACCGCCGCCGCAAACTGAGCGAGCCGAGCGACACCATGAACCGGCTGTATGTCGTCGAACCAACGCCTTCCGTCACTGGCTCCAGCGCGGATCATCGTTTGCCGCTGCGCTCGTCGGATGTCGGGCAGTTCGCTCGCGCTCTGGCTTCAAAACTGGGCTTGGGCGGCAGCGGAACGCTATCGCCAGCCGCGGAAAAGTGGCTCGATGCCGCCGCCGGCGACCTCGAAAAGAATCGCGGCAAATCTCTCGTCGTTGCCGGAGAGTTCCAGCCTGCGGAAGTGCATGCCCTCGCACACGCCATCAACGCAGCGCTGGGGAACGTCGGAACGACGCTTTATTACACGGAGCCCGTCGAAGCCAATCCGCTCAATCAACTGGAGTCGTTCACCGGGCTATGCGCCGATATGGACGCGGGCAAAGTCTCTACGCTGCTGATTTTTGGGTCGAACCCAGTTTACGACGCGCCGCACGACTTTGATTTCACATCGAAGCTGCAAAAAGTCGCGACTTCCGTGCTGGTCAGCACTCATTTCGATGAGACTGCCGAATATTGCAAGTGGCACGTCGCGGAATCGCATTACCTGGAAACCTGGGGTGATGGGCGTGCCTTTGATGGCACGGTCAGCGTGATTCAGCCGCTTATCGCGCCGCTCTATCACTCGCGGTCTGCCTTCGAGGTTCTGGCGGCCTTCACCGACAAGCCCGGTTTGACGGCCTATGATGCGGTTCGCGACCGCCTGAAGAGCTCCGCACCTGCAGCCGATGCGGAGAAATTCTGGCGCAAAACGCTGAACGACGGTGTCGTCCGAGATTCCGCTTATGCGCCGATTTCTGTTGCGCCGAAATTTAGCGCCGCAAACTTGCCAACCGCAAAAGCGGTTCCCGCGGGACAGCTCGAATTTATTTTTCGCCCGGACGCAAACGTTCACGACGGCCGCTACGCGAACAATGGCTGGCTGCAGGAGCTGGCGCGTCCCGTCACCAAGATTACCTGGGATAACGCCGCGCTAGTCAGCCCGCGGCTGGCAGAAAAGCTTGCACTTACGCAACGCGCCGCGGCCCGCGGAGGCGAGCACGGCCAGATCGTCAGCAACGTCATTGATATCTCGATTTCCAGCAGCAACGTCACCGCCGCTGCTTGGATCCTGCCGGGGCAAGCCGACGACGTGGTGGTGCTTCCGCTGGGATATGGCCGCAAAAACGCCGGATTCACGGGCACGAACAAAGGATTCAGCGCCTACGTAGTGCGGGCCTCCACGGCTTTATGGACGGTCACCGCGGGAACGGAGGCCATCAAGAAAACCGGCCACGAGTACCCGCTGGCTTGCACGCAATATCACTTCAACATGGAAGGCCGGAAAATTCTGGCCACCGGGACGCTCGCGGAATACCAGAAGAATCCCAAGTTCGCGCACGAAGGCGATGAACAACCGCCCAAGGAAATGTCGCTGTACAAGGAATTCGCCTACCCCGGTTATGCCTGGGGCATGGCCATCGATTTGAACAGTTGCAATGGCTGCAACGCTTGCGTTGTCGCCTGCCAGTCGGAAAATAATATTGCAGTCGTCGGCAAAGATCAGGTCATGCGCGGCCGCGAGATGCACTGGATCCGCATCGACCGCTATTACTCGGCACAAACGCCCACCAATGATCCTTCCACCACCGAGGGCGACGCGCTCGACAATCCCGAAACATTTTTCCAGCCCGTGCCCTGCCAGCAGTGCGAAAACGCGCCTTGCGAGCAGGTTTGCCCCGTCGGCGCGACGGCGCACAGCGCTGAAGGCCTGAATGACATGGTTTACAACCGCTGCGTCGGCACGCGGTATTGTTCCAACAACTGTCCGTACAAAGTGCGCCGCTTTAATTTTCTCCGCTTCCAGGACTGGGAGACGCCTTCGCTCAAGCTTCTGCGCAATCCGGAAGTCACGGTGCGCAGCCGCGGGGTCATGGAGAAATGCACCTACTGCGTGCAGCGCATCAACAACGGGCGCATAGAAGCGGAAAAGCAGAACCGCCCCATCGCAGACGGCGAGATTGTTACGGCTTGCGAATCCGCCTGCCCTGCCCAAGCCATCGTTTTTGGCAACGCCAACGACGCCACCAGCCGCGTAGCCAAACTGAAAGCGCAGGCCCGCAGCTATGCGATTCTCGGTGAGCTGAACACCCGCCCGCGCACGACCTATCTCGCGGCCGTTCGCAATCCGAATCCTGAATTGGAGAAGGCATGAGCGCCGGACAGCCGCCATTTGATTCTCCGGAGATCAGCCGTCTCACGCCGGTGCTCGGACCGGGGCATACCTACAGCTCCGTAACGGACAAGATCAGCGCAATCGTTCTTACGCGCCCCACTTCGCTTGGGTGGTACATCGGCTTCCTGCTTGCGTTCAGCGTCTTCGGCGTGCTGAACATCGCCATTGGTTGGCTGATCATGAAGGGCGTGGGCATCTGGGGCATCAACATCCCCATCGGCTGGGGTTTTGCCATCGTTAACTTTGTCTGGTGGATCGGTATTGGCCACGCCGGGACGCTCATCTCCGCTATTCTCTTTTTGCTCAACCAGAAGTGGCGCACCTCGATCAACCGTTTTGCGGAAGCCATGACGCTGTTCGCGGTGGCCTGCGCCGGCATATTTCCTCTCATTCACACCGGCCGCCCCTGGTATGCGTTCTGGATGTTCCCGTATCCCAGCGTGATGGGAATCTGGCCGCAATTCCGTAGCCCGCTCATCTGGGACGTTTTTGCCGTGTCGACCTACGGCACGGTCTCCCTGCTCTTCTGGTTTGTGGGATTGATTCCTGACCTCGCCACGCTGCGCGACCGCTCCACGACCAAGGCGAAACAGATCATTTACGGAATGCTGGCCATGGGCTGGCGTGGCTCCGCGCGCCACTGGCACCGCTATCAGTCCGCGTATCTGCTTCTCGCGGGTCTCGCTACGCCGCTGGTCCTTTCCGTTCACACGGTGGTGAGCTTCGATTTCTCGATCGCCATCGTACCCGGCTGGCACACCACGATTTTTCCACCGTACTTCGTGGCCGGCGCGATCTATTCCGGTTTTGCGATGGTTATCACGATTGCGATTCCCTTGAGAAAGGCCTACGGTCTTGAAGATTTCATCACCATGCGCCATCTCGAGAACATGGCCAAGGTGATGCTGGCCACCGGCTTGATCGTCGCTTACGGATACTTCTTCGAGTTTTTCATGTCGCTTTATAGCGGCAATAAGTTTGACGTTTTCCTGGTCCATCAGCGCCTGCACGGCCCGTATGCTCCGTTCTACTACGCGTTGATCCTCTGCAACATCCTGATTCCGCAGTTGCTCTGGTTCCAGAAGATGCGCACGAACGTGGTGGTGCTTTTTCTCATGTCCATTGTCGTAAACGTGGGCATGTGGCTGGAACGGTTCGTTATTATTGTCATCAGTTTGACGCGCGATTTCATGCCCTCCGCCTGGGGCCGTTACTCTCCCACGATTTGGGATTGGGCCACGTTCATCGGCACCATGGGCATGTTCGTCATGTTGATTTTCCTCTTCGTTCGCGTTTTGCCGGCGATCTCCATCGCGGAAATGCGCGAATTGGTCACGGAAACATCTGAGGAACACAAATGATAGCGCGGCGCTCCCACATCTACGGCGTGATTGGCGAGTTTGAAAAGCCGGAGCAGCTCGTTCACGCCGCCGTGAAAATTCGCGAGGCGGGCTACCGTTACTACGAATCCTACACTCCGTTTCCCGTGGAAGGTCTTCCCGAAGCCATGGGCATGCGGCGCAATATGGTGCCGCTGATTACGCTCCTCGGCGGCCTCGTCGGCGGGCTTGGCGGCTTCGGCTTCCAATACTGGGCGAACGTCTATAGTTATCCCATGAACATCGCCGGGCGCCCGCTCAATAGCTGGCCGGCCTTCATTCCCGTCACGTTTGAGCTGACCATTCTCTGTGCTGCGCTTTCTGCCGTGCTCGGGATGCTGGCCCTCAACGGGCTGCCGCAGCCTCATCATCCGATTTTCAACGCGCATCGCTTCACGCATGCATCGGCAGACCGGTTTTTTGTTTGCATCCAGGCCCGCGACAAAAAGTTTCAGCTCGCCGATACCGCGCGCTTTCTGCAAGGGCTCAGCGCGCATCACGTTTCCGAGGTGCATGATGATTAGCATCTCGCGTATGCACCTCGGCGTGTGCGCCGCGATGCTCGCGGTTTTGACGGGCGGCTGCCAGATTCGCCAGGACATGGCCGACCAGCCGAAGAACAGGCCGCTTTCGCCCAGCCCGTTCTTCGCCGATGGCCGCTCCGAGCGTCCTTTGCTTGAAAATACCGTGGCGCGCGGCTCCATCGCAGAAGACGATCTGTTCGTTCCCAAGGAATCGAATGCCTTTCCGCTTCCGTTGACGCCCGAACTGCTCAAGCGCGGCCAAGAGCGCTACAAAATCTTTTGCACCCCTTGTCATGGAATTCAGGGCGACGGCAACGGCATGGTCTCTTTGCGCGGGATGAAACATCCGCCGAGCTATCACGATGCCCGCCTCCTGGCGGTTCCTAACGGCTACATCTACGACGTGATCACCAACGGATTCGGCGGCATGCTCAGCTATTCCGCCCAGATTCCGCCCGCCGATCGCTGGGCCATCGTCGCTTATGTCCGCGCGCTGCAACTCAGCCGCAACGCTCCGGTTTCCGAACTTCCGCCCGCTCTGCGGGAGAAATTGAACAGAGAAGGGTCGGCGAAATGACCGCGCCGGACTACATGGCGCCTGAAAGCGTCGGCCGCTTCGAGCAGCGCGCACTCGGGGCGGGCATCGCCGGCGTGCTGGCCTGCGGCATCTGTTTCTTCCTATACCGGGACCAATTCGCCGACCGTTTTTTCCACTCCTATCTCATTGCTTTCATGTTCGTCCTCGGATTGTCGCTTGGATCGCTGGGCTTGCTGATGCTGCAGCATCTTACGGGTGGCCACTGGGGCATCATGACGCGCCGGCCTCTGGAGTCCGCTACGCGCGTCCTCCCGGTGGTCGCCGTGTTTTTCCTCCCCATTGCCATTTTCGGGATGAAGCATCTCTATGGAGAGTGGCTCAATGCGCCTGCTAAGGGCGAGGGATCTCTTTCGGACCTTCAAAAGTCCTACCTCACCAGCAGCGGGTTTCTGATTCGCGCGGTGATTTATTTTGTGGTCTGGCTTGTTCTGGTCTTCATATTTAATCGTTGGTCGAAAGAGCAGGATGTGAACCGCGAAGACCGGGCGCTTCGCCGCCGGATGCAAATGCTTGCGGGTCCCGGCATCATTCTCTATGTCTTTGTCATGACTTTCGCCGCCATCGACTGGGTTATGTCGCTTTCTCCGCACTGGGCCTCGACGATCTACGGTTTCCTCTTCGTCATCGGGCAGATGATCTCCTCGATGTCCCTGATGATCGCCGTCCTCGTGCTGCTCTCGCGAACCGCCCCCATGGAAGGCGTGATCCAAAGGCGACACCTGCACGACCTCGGCAAACTTCTCCTCGCTTTCGTCATGCTCTGGGCCTATTTCGGTTTCTCTCAGCTCCTCATCATTTGGTCCGGCAATCTACCCGAGGAAATCAGTTTCTATCGCACCCGGCTCTATGGAGGCTGGGGTGTCGTTGCTGTTTTCGTCTTGATTTTCCACTTTTTTGTGCCGTTTTTTTCGCTTCTCTCTCGCGATCTCAAGCGCAGCGCCCAAATGCTGCCCAAAATCGCGGTCTGGCTCATTTTCATGCGCCTGGTCGATCTCTTTTGGCTGACGCGCCCGGAGTTCACCTCGAGCGCCGTTCCCGGTTTGATGGACGTTGCTGCCATCCTGGCGCTGGCCGGAATCTGGTTCGCGGTCTTTGCCAGAAATTTGAAGACCCAGCCGCTATTGCCGCTGGGCGATCCTAAACTTGAAGAGGCTATTGAAGTTCATGAGTACTGAGCATCACAACACGGGCCAGCCGGACGATCAGCCGCCGACAAACGCAGACGTCGCGTTCGAGTCCTCAGACATCGACACGCGTACGATTCTGTCGTATCTGCTCTACCTGGCGCTGTCCGTCGCCGCCGCCTTCATCGTCAGCGTTTTTATATTCAATTTCACGTCCAAGATGGCTGCTAATTCCGATACCCCCATGGCTCCCGTTCACCAGGGTGTCGCACCGACCATGCCGCCTGAGCCCATGCTTCAGGGCATCCCTGGTCACACCACCGACCCGCAGCTGGACATGCGGGACAAACGTGAAAAAGACGAAGCGGCCAACGAAAAACTCGACTGGATCAACAAGCCAGGCGGTATCGCACAAATTCCCGTGGACGAAGCGATGAAGATCATCGTCTCAAAAGGGTTGCCGTCTGTGCCAGCGCCGGCGGAGAAGAAAAAATAAGACTATGCCTTGGAAGCATTCCATCTCCGGAATTTTTGCCCTGCTGCTCGGCGCCAGCGCAGCAAGTGCCCAGGCTGTGCCCAGCGGCATAGGGCCAGCGGCCGCGAACAGGCCCTCGGTGCTCGAAAATGTCGGCTTCCGGCCGCAGCTCAACGCGCATTTGCCACTCGACCTTGCTTTCCGCGATGAGGCTGGCCGCAATGTCCAGCTCCGCGAATATTTCACGCAGAAGCCGGTGCTCCTCGCGCTCGTCTATTACGGCTGCCCCATGCTCTGCAATCAAACCGAGCAAGGCGTAGTCGGGGCCCTGCGCATGCTTTCCTTCCGTCCCGGCCGCGACTACGAAGTGGTCTTCGTCAGCTTCGATCCCCGCGAGTCTCCGGACATGGCCGCCCAGAAAAAAGAATCGGCTATGACTCATTTTCGCCGCCCGGAAACAGCCAGCGGCTGGCATTTCCTCACCGGCAGGAAAGAATCGATCGACGCGCTCACCAAGGGCGCCGATTTCCGATATTCGTTCGACGCGAAGTCCAACCTCTTCGCGCACGCCAGCGGCATCATGCTGCTGACTCCCGATGGCCGCATTTCCCGCTATTTTTATGGCGTTGAATACCCCGCCCGCGACATTCGTCTCGGCCTCGTGGATGCCTCTGCCGGAAAAATCGGCACGCCCATCGATCGCGCACTGCTTTTTTGTTACCAGTACGATCCCACGTCGGCGCGCTACAGCGCTTCCATTCTCAGAATCATCCGTTTCGGCGGAGTTCTGACGATACTAGCCCTGGTCGCGGGGATACTGATTTTCCGCCGGCGCGATATCGCCGTCGCGCGAACGAAATTCCAAGGAGCCCACTAAGCCGTGCAGTCGCAACTGCCATTTTATCCGGAGCAAGCCTCCAACTTCGCTCCCAGCGTGGACTCGCTGATGACCTTCCTGATCCTCGTCTCCGTCTTTTTTTCCGCAGCCATCACCGCCGCGATCGTGATTTTCTTCTTCAAATTCCACCGCAAGAGCAAAAACGAAATTGGCGTCCCCATTCACGGCGACATGCGCCTGGAAATTTCGTGGATTGTGTTTCCCGCCTTTTTGGCGCTGGCCATGTTCGGCTGGGGCGCGGTGGTCTACGTCGACTATCGTCATCCGCCTCAGGACACTCTGGACCTCTACGTCATCGGCAAGCAGTGGATGTGGAAAATTCAACAGCCCAACGGCCGCAGGGAAATCAACGAAATGCATGTTCCTGTCGGTCGCGACGTTAAGCTGGTGCTCGCCAGCGAAGACGTCATCCACGACTTTTTCGTGCCGGCGTTCCGCGTGAAGATGGACGTCGTACCCGGCCACTACAACACCATGTGGTTCCGTCCCACCAAAGCTGGCCACTACCATTTCTTCTGCTCGCAGTATTGCGGCACAAACCACGCCGTGATGGGCGGCTGGGTTACCGTCATGGAGCCCTCCGATTATGCCGCGTGGCTCTCCGGTTCCACCGGTGAAGATGTCAATCCTGTCGTCGCGGGAGAAAAATTGTTTGCCGAGAAAGCGTGCAGCACCTGCCATTTGAGCAACGGCACCGGTCGCGCCCCTTCTCTCAACGGAGTCTATGGGGGCACCGTGCGCCTGGCCGATGGCTCGACGGTCACCGCGGATGACGCCTATATTCGCGAATCCATTCTCGACCCCCCGGCGAAGATCGTCGCCGGTTACCAGCCATTGATGCCAGCGTTTCAAGGGCAGTTGACGGAAGAACAGATTATGAGCCTGACCGCCTACATCAAGTCATTGCAGTCGCAGCCCGTGCCGGCCACCGGTGCGGGCGTGACGGTTCCGGGGAAGAGATAGGCCATGAGCGCGACCATGAGCACGACACCACCACAATCGCCGGGCTATCAGCTGCCGAAAGAGCATTACCTCAATGCCACCTACGGCATCCGCTCCTGGCTGCTGACCACCGATCATAAGCGCATCGCGCTCCTCTATCTCGCTTCGGTCACCTTCTTCTTTTTCGTTGGCGGCATCTTCGCCACCATGATCCGTATTCACCTGCTTACCCCTCAGGGCTACCTGGTTACGCCAGAGACCTACAACAAGCTCTTCACCATGCACGGCGTGGCCATGATTTTCTTCTTTCTCATTCCCTCCATCCCCGCCGTCCTCGGCAACTTTCTCATCCCCTTGATGATTGGCGCCAAGGACGTCGCCTTTCCCAAGCTCAATCTCCTCAGTTGGTACATCTATATCACCGGCGGCTGCTTCGTGCTCTATTCCTTCGCCACCGGCGGTCTGGATACCGGTTGGACCTTTTACACACCCCTCAGCAGCGTGTACTCCAATTCTGCGGTTACGCCCGCCATCCTGGGAATATTCATCAACGGTTTTTCTTCCATCCTCACCGGCCTGAATTTCGTCGTCACCATCCACACCATGCGTGCTCCCGGCATGACCTGGTTCCGCCTACCGCTCTTCGTCTGGGCGCAGTACTCCACCAGCATCATCTTTATCCTCGGCACTCCGGTCATCGCCATCACGCTGCTCCTCGCCGGCCTCGAACGCATGTTCCACCTCGGCTTTTTCAACCCCGCTCTTGGCGGCGACCCCATTCTTTTCCAGCACCTCTTCTGGTTCTACTCGCATCCTGCCGTCTACATCATGATTCTCCCGGCCATGGGCGTCGTCAGTGAAATCATTCCCACCTTCGCGCGTAAACCCATCTTCGGCTACACCTTCATCGCGGCCTCGAGCATCGCCATCGCCGTCATCGGTTTCTTTGTCTGGGCCCACCACATGTTCCTCACCGGCGAGTCCACCTACGCGGCGCTGGCTTTCTCCCTGCTCAGCTACCTGGTGGCCATTCCCTCCGCCGTCAAAGTTTTCAACTGGACTTCCACCCTCTACAAGGGTTCGATCTCCTACGACACGCCCATGCTTTACGCCCTCGGTTTCATCGGCCTGTTCCTGATCGGCGGTCTCACCGGCCTGTTCCTGGCCTGCCTGGGCCTCGATATTCACATCCACGACACCTACTTCGTGGTCGCCCATTTCCACTACATCATGGTCGGCGGCGCAGTCATGGGCTACGTCGGTGGATTGCATTTCTGGTGGCCGAAGATCACCGGAAAGATCTATCCGGAATTTCTGGCGCGGCTCGCCGCCGTGATTCTGTTCATCGGCTTCAATCTGACCTTTTTCCCGCAATTCATTCTCGGCTATCTCGGAATGCCCCGCCGCTATCACGATTATCCTCCGGAGTTCCAGGTGCTCAACGTGATGTCCACTGCCGGAGCTTCAATTCTTGCGCTGGGTTATCTTCTGCCCATGCTTTATCTAACCTGGTCCATGCGCTACGGCAAAGTCGCCGGGCCCAACCCCTGGCCTGCCACCGGTCTCGAGTGGCGCACCCCCTCTCCGCCGCCGACGGAAAATTTTGAGGTGACACCGGTAGTGAATTGGGAGCCGTACGACTATAAGAACCGCCCCGATCTCGGGCTCGCAACTCCCACTGCACCGACGCTGGCGCCGGCTCACGGAGACGACTAGCGGTCGCGTTTAAAATTTTTTGGGCTTTTTCGAATCTGAACTTGGCGACAACTCGCCGCGGCACTCAGCGTGGCGCGAACTGAAGCAAAGGGGAGTACCGAGTGCACCGCACCGGAGAACTATCTGGGCAATTTCAAACGCTCGAGCAGCAGAAGGATTCCGCCACGCTCGGCATGTGGATCTTTCTGGCCACCGAAATCTTGTTCTTCGGCGGCCTCTTCCTTACCTACACCATCAACCGCCACACGTACGCGTCGATGTTCGCCGAAGCCAGCCGCACTCTGGATTTGAAACTCGGCGGATTCAATACCGTCGTGCTCATCGGCAGCAGCTTGACCATGGCGATGGCCGTGTGGTCCGCTCAGGTGGGAAAGAAAAAGCTTGTTACCCTCTTCCTTATCCTCACTCTGCTTCTGGGCTGCGTCTTCCTCGGCGTCAAAGCCATCGAATACAAACAGAAATTCGATGAAAATCACGTCCCCGGCCTGAATTTCCAGTTTGAAAAAAATGCCGATCAGGCTACCAACGCCCACGCCCAGCTCTTCTTTTCGCTTTATTTCGGAATGACGGGCCTGCATGCCCTGCACATGGTCATCGGCGCCGGGCTGCTCGTATGGCTGATCAAGCAATCCATGGCGGGCCGTTTCACCCCGCAGTACAACACCCCCGTCGAAAATGTGGGTCTCTATTGGCACTTCGTCGATATTGTGTGGATTTATCTTTTCCCGTTGTTATATCTGATTGACCGGCATTAGCAGCGCCACCGAGGAGAGGCACGCGTGTCCGAACATATCGTTTCGCCGAAACTCTATCTTTTGATTTTCCTCGCGCTTATGGTGCTCACGGGCACCACCGTCTACGCCGCCACCGTGGACCTCAACCATTACTACCGGGGCCTGAACGTCATCGTGGCCCTGGTGATCGCCGCCTGCAAAGCCCTTCTCGTGGTGCTGTTCTTCATGCACGCGTATTACAGTTCCAAACGCACCCAGCTTATTATCGTCGCCGGCGTCTTCTGGCTCGCGATCATGCTTTCGCTGACTCTTGGCGACTACGCCAGCCGCTCCTGGGATGTCCACTAGCGTTTCGAGAACTCGCCTTTCTGGGATTCGAAGTAGCTTGCGACCGAAGCCGCCCCGCGTAAGCCTCTCTGTCTCCAAGCAGACACACTTGCGGCTCGTTCGGGTTTGCTCGGCCATCTTACCGTTGTTAGCCGTAAAGCCTCGGCGTCTTTAGGGCCGGGAAGATCAGGCCCCTCTTTTTGCTTTTCCTGGGGGTTCTGTCATAAACATCGTCCCCGAAAAGGACCTTTGGGCGGGCAGCCCAAAGGTAAAGCCTCTTGGTTGTCCTCCGCTGATGTAGGGCGGTTGCGAGAGAACCCATCGAAGAGACCGGACCAAAACCCGGCTCCCTAGGAATCCTCGCCCTTTAGGGTGCCCTTTAGGGCCAGGAAGATGTCAATTTGGAAGATTGCTGACGGTTCGGAGCGAGATCCGGTCTGTAGATGTCCGGCGAGGGTAATAGGGGGGAGAAACGAACCGGCCCAGCCCTCAATCCCCTAAAGGGATCCTCGGCTCGCCTCCCCCACTGCCTTTATTACTGCATCCCAGAAGCCAAGACTAATTCCTTTGTTTTCATTTTCTTGTCGCTCGATGGCCGGGTAAAAATGCTCTACCCCCGCGAAAATTTACCCGCACGCTTCCCTCCCGCCCCCGGGCACTCTTGGCGGTGCGATTCTTGTACTCTGTATTGTACCTATCGCCAGGTCGCCAGGATCATCTTTGCGCCAGGATCGTCTCTGGCCCCAACCACCCCTTCGCTCCCCTGGGATCCTTTCGACCCATTCTTGACCCGGCCGAATTCTCCCTGCTATTGTGAAGAGTTATTCTGGCCGCAGTCTACCCACTGTGCGCCAGAGCTCCTGTGGAGGGAGCGTTCAAGTCTCATGGGCCTGACCAAACTCGTCATTCGGGGCGCGCGCCAGCACAACCTGAAAAACATCAGCCTCGAAATCCCCCGGAACACCCTAACGGTCATCACCGGACTTTCCGGCTCCGGCAAATCATCCCTGGCCTTCGACACCATCTACGCCGAAGGCCAGCGCCGCTACGTGGAATCGCTTTCCGCCTACGCCCGGCAGTTCCTCGATCAAATGGAGCGCCCGGAAGTCGACGTGATCGAGGGCCTATCCCCTTCGATTGCCATCGAGCAGAAAACCACCACGCGCTCCCCGCGTTCCACGGTGGGCACCATCACGGAAATCTACGATTATCTCCGCGTCATCTACGCTTCGATCGGCGTGCCCCACTGCCCCAAATGCGCGAAACCCATCGCACGCCAGTCCAGCGAGCAGATCGTCCAGGCCATCCTCAACGGCGAGCTGTGCCAGCCCGACGATCGCATCATGATCTTGGCGCCCATCGTTCGCGGGCGGAAAGGTGCCTACCGCAAAGAGTTTGAAAAACTCGCGCAAGACGGCTACGTCCGCGTGCGCGTCAACGGCGAACTCTTCCCCCTAGACGTTCCTCCGAGCCTCGACAAGCGCAAGAACCACACCATCGAAGTCGTCGTGGATCGTCTGCTCGTTAAACAGGGCATCGCCGCTCGCCTCGAGCAGTCGATCGCCACGGCACTGAAGCTCGCCGGAGGCCTCGTCACGGTCGCCGTGGTCGGCGGCAAAGAGCATGTCTTCTCGGAAAAGCTGGCTTGCCCCGACTGCGGTATTTCCGTTCCGCAACTCGAGCCGCGTTCCTTCAGCTTCAATTCCCCGTATGGCGCATGCCCCGCCTGTAATGGCCTGGGCTCCAAATACGATTTCGATCCCGCCAGAATCATCACCGACTGGACTCGTCCGCTGTTCGACGGCGGCCTCGGTCCGGGCTCCAGCTCGGCAATCCTCAAGCGCACGCTCGAACTCGCCGCCTATGCCTATCACATCGATTTGGAGACGCCCTTTGAAAAACTTACTCCCCGGATCCAGAACTTGCTTCTCTACGGCTACCCCCCTTCCAGCGGCCGCGGCGGTCCCGAGCAAAAAGAGCTGGCCGGCAAGAAGTCTCCGAGCGAAAAGGCTTTCCGTTTTCCCGGCATCCTGAAATTTCTGGATCGCAACTTCACCGAATCCAATTCCGATTCGTACCGCGAGTGGATGACCCAATACATGTCAGCCACCCTTTGCAACGTTTGCCACGGCCAGCGCCTCCGCCCGGAATCGCTCGCCGTCAAACTGGCCGGCTACGCCATCGCTGACTTCACGGCGCTCTCGCTAGCCGCCTCGCGACCGGGCGTAGACAGAATCCTCTCGCAACTCACTTCTCGCCAGCGCGAGATTGCCGGCCGCCCGCTCGAGGAGGTCGCCGAACGAATAGATTTTCTCCTGGCCGTTGGTCTCGGCTATCTCAGCTTGGACCGCTCCGCCGCTACGCTCTCCGGCGGCGAGGCCCAGCGCATTCGCCTGGCCACGCAAATCGGCTCGCGCCTCCGCGGTGTTCTCTATGTTCTCGATGAGCCGTCCATCGGCCTTCACGCCCGCGACAACGATCGCCTCCTGGGGTCCCTTGAACAGCTCCGCAACCTCGGCAACACGGTACTCGTCGTCGAGCATGACGAAGACACCATTCGCCGCGCCGATTTTGTCGTTGATCTCGGCCCGGGCGCGGGCAACGCGGGAGGCTATCTCGTCGCGCAAGGCAAGCCCGAGCAAATCGCCGCCAGCGCCGAATCACTAACGGGCCGCTATCTCAGCGGCGTCTTGCGCATCGCCGTTCCGGAAAAGCGCCGCAGTCCCAATGGCAAATCCATCCAAATCCTCGGTGCCAGCGCCAACAATCTTAAAGATGTCGATGTGACGTTACCGCTCGGGCTGCTCACTGTGGTCACCGGCGTCTCCGGCTCGGGCAAATCCACGCTCGTCAACGACATTCTGTACCGTGCCCTCGCGCAGAAACTATATCGTTCCATGGAGCCGCCCGGCGCGCACCGCGAGCTCCTCGGCGCCGACCAAATCGACAAGGTCATCGAGATCGATCAAGCCCCCATTGGCCGCACTCCGCGCTCGAATCCCGCGACCTACACCGGCGTCTTCGCTCCCATCCGTGAGCTTTTTGCCATGCTCCCGGAATCGCGCGAGCGCGGCTACCGTCCCGGCCGCTTCAGCTTTAACGTCAAAGGCGGCCGCTGCGAAGCCTGCCAGGGCGACGGGCTCCGGCGCATCGAAATGAATTTCCTGCCCGATGTCTACGTCATGTGCGAAGTCTGCCGCGGCAAGCGCTACAATTCAGAAACGCTAGCCGTCCGCTACAAAGGCCACACCATCAGCGATGTTCTAAACCTGCCCTCGTCCGACGCCCTGAAGCTTCTAGAAAACATCCCCCAGATTCAGCAAAAGCTTTCGACGCTAGTCGAGGTCGGACTTGGCTACGTCACCCTAGGCCAGTCTGCCACCACTCTCTCTGGCGGCGAAGCCCAGCGCATCAAGCTGGCCCGCGAACTATCCAAGCGCCAGACCGGCCGCACTCTGTACATCCTCGATGAACCCACCACCGGCCTGCACTTTGACGACGTTCGCAAACTCCTCGACGTTCTCCAGCGCCTAGTCGGTCTTGGCAACACCGTCCTCATCATTGAGCATCACCTCGACGTCATCAAACAAGCCGACTGGATCATCGACCTCGGCCCCGAAGGCGGCGAGGGCGGCGGCCGCATCGTGGCCCAGGGCCCGCCCGAACTCGTCGCGCGCATCAAAAAATCCTATACTGGCCAGGCTCTCGCTCGCGTCCTTTCCGTTTCGAGCACAAATGCCATCAGTGGCAACGGCTCCGGCGGCTGATTTCGTCTCGAAGAGGAAAAATCTGGTGAACCCCGGCCTCTATCTGCTGATCAAACTGACCGCCTATGGTCTTTGGTGTTACCTCGGCCTGCGTCTTTTTCGCCCGCAACAAACGCAGCCTATCCTAGAGGCGCTGCGTTTCGGAGTCATCCGTCTCTTCCTCGGTTTGTTCTTCGGCCTGGTCATTTTTTTTCTTGCTGCTTTTTGGGGCCACACGTTCGGAACCGGCTTGCCGCAAAACATCCTCACCTATTTAGGCGCTTATGTTCCCGTTCGCTGGATCGAGTGGACCATCATGGCCGCTCTGCTAACCCCCGGTTTGCTCGGCGTGCCGCATTGGTTCCTGGGCAATGGCAATCGCGACCGCCTCTGGCGGCTCGGCGGGATCGTCATCTCCTGTGTGGCGGATATTCCCTTCATCGCGGCGTTTGATGGTCCCGTTCCCACGGGCCGATTCCTGTGTTGAACGCTCCGCCGCTTTCCTTGCTCCGTTTTATCGTTTCCCGGTACAGTAATTGCTCGGCCATGTCCATCTACGCCATCTCTCCTCTAACCCTCGGCGGCGTAAAAACCTACCCGCTTGCTACTCGCAAAAGTAAAGTAAGCGTCCGCGAATTCGCCAAGCCTCTCGCCGCTCGAGCCTCCCTCACGAACTTTCTAGATTCGCTTCCCAATTTTCTCGCTGCGCACGATTTGCGCCATCTGCTCGGCTCCATCCACCGCGCGCGCAAACAGCGCGCCCCCATCCTCTGGGGCATCGGTGGCCACGTCATCAAAGTCGGCCTCGGACCGGTGCTCATCGATCTGATGAAGCGCGGCTTCGTCTCCTCCATTGCCATGAACGGCGCCGCGCTCATCCACGATTTCGAAATCGCTCTAGCTGGCAACACCTCCGAAGACGTCCAAGCCGGCCTCGGCGCCGGCCAGTTCGGCATGGCCGGGGAAACCGGTGAATACGTTAACGAATTCTCAAAACTAGCTTCTCGCCTGCACATCGGCTACGGCGAAGCCGCCGGCCAGTTCCTCACCAGCGGCATCCTTAACGTAAAACACGCCGCCTCCAGCGTCCTCGTCGGCGCTTACAAGCAGCGCATCCCCGTCACCATTCATCTCGCCATCGGCACCGACATCCCTCACATGCATCCCGCCGCCGACGGCCCATGTCTCGGCGCGGCCACGTTCCTAGATTTCCGCCTGTTCTGCGCTCTCGTGAAACAAATGCACCCCGGCGGTGTGTACTTGAACTGGGGCTCCGCCGTGCTTCTTCCCGAAGTTTTTCTGAAAGCCGTGAGCGTCGTGCGCAATCTCGGCGTGCCCTTCGAGCCAATCACCACCGCGAACTTCGACTTTATCCAGCACTATCGTGCTTTGCAAAATGTGGTGAAGCGTCCCACCGTATCCGAACGCGGAGGCCGCAAACCGAAATCGCGCGGCTACGCCATCACCGGCCATCACGAACTGCTCATGCCGCTGGTCGCCGCTGCGCTGGCAGCGGGCTGGCCAAAGAAGCCGCTTCAAGGCAAACCATGACCCTCTTTGACGAAAACTCCCTTCTTCCACCGCTTCCGCCGGATCAGGCAGGGTCTTCAGAATCTCCCGCGGAACCCGCACCCAGCGCGAGTCAGGCGACTCCGTCCACCGCCGATCTCCCGCTTGCCGGCGATCCCATCACCCTCGCCGCCACCCTCCCCTCCGTAGTCCTTTCCCACAAACCGCCTGTGCCCGAGGACTTGCGCATCTCCTGGTCCTGGGTGCACCTGGTCCTTTTTCTTTTTTTTGGATTCGCCAGCTTGTTTATTGTTCAGGGCGGCTTCTTGCTTTACTACGCCCCCACCCGGCATTTTTCGAACGAAAAAGACTTCGAGCGGTTCGTTTTGTCCAAGCCCCAGTTCGCCATCGGCAGCATGGTTCTCTGGTACGCCCTGATTTTCCTTTTTCTCTACGTCACCCTGGCGGTCCTTCGCGGCTTTCCCTTCTGGCGAACTCTCGGCTGGAGAAAAATCAAGCGGCCCAACGGCGGCCGCCCGCGCAGTCCCTGGCTCTTCTTCTTTGCAGGCTGCGGTCTGAGCGTCGTGGTTTTCGTGGTCACAGCCAAAATGCAACCGCGCGAGGATGTGCCGATCGAGGAGCTTTTCCATTACAAAAACACTGCCATGCTTTTTATGGCCATGGCCGTTCTGGTGGCCCCGCTCGTCGAAGAAACCGTCTTTCGCGGTTATCTCTACCCGCTGTTTGCAAAATACTTCGGCGTAGCCACCAGTGTGATCGTCACCGGCGTCCTCTTCGGATTGATGCACGGCGCCCAGCTGGGCTGGACCTGGGGCCTAGTCTTGGTGCTCATCGCGGTCGGTGTTATCTTCACCTTCGTTCGCGCCCGCACCGGCTCCGTCTTCGCTAGTTTTTTGCTGCACCTGGGCTACAACTCTACAATCGCCCTGGTCAGCGTCCTGGCAACGCAAGGCTTCACCAAAATGCCCACCACCCACTGAACGATTCGTCTTCTTCGCTCTCGTTCGCTACAATGTTTTGTTCCGGGATTCCACTAAAATGTACGTAGCGCAACCCATCGAATGGACCGACCGCGGCGTGGTGATGCTAGACCAGCGCCTTCTTCCCGCCGAGGAAGTCAGCTACACCTACACCGATTACCGCGACGTCGCCAAAGCCATTCGCGACATGGTCATTCGAGGCGCCCCGGCGATCGGTGTTGCCGCCGCCATGGGAGTCGCGCTGGGCGTTCTTCATTCCTCAGCAAATTCCGTCGAATCCTTGCGCTCAGAATGCACAGAAATCTGCGACACGCTCGCGAAAACTCGCCCAACCGCTGTGGACCTGTTCTGGGCCATCGAGCGCATGAAACGCCGCTTCGCCGAACTCTCGGCCCATCATTCTGAGCTCTCGCAAATCCGCCAAGGAATGGTCGCAGAAGCCCGCCAAGTTCATCTAGAAAAAAAAGCCACCGACGAGGCTATCGGCGGCTTTGGCGCCGAGTTCATGCCCACCGAAGGCCAGGTCATGACGCAATGCAATGCCGGCGCCCTAGCAACCGGCGGAATCGGCACCGCACTAGGCGTGATTCGCGTGGCCTTCCAACAGGGAAAGAAAATCCATGTGCTCGTTCCCGAAACGCGCCCGTATCTGCAAGGTGCGCGCCTAACCGCCTGGGAACTCCATAAAGGTGGCATTCCCCTCACCCTCATTACCGACAACATGGTCGGCCACTTTCTAAAGACCGGCAAAGTTGCCGCCATCGTCACGGGAGCCGACCGTATCGCTGCCAACGGCGATACCGCCAACAAAATCGGCACCTACCAGATCGCCGTTCTAGCCAAAGAAAACAAAGTGCCCTTTTACATCGCCGCTCCCGTATCCACCTTCGATCTTGCGCTCCCCGATGGCGACCACATTCCCATCGAAGAACGCTCCGCCCGTGAGGTCACCCACCTGCAAGGGGTTCGCATAGCCCCTGATGTTCACGCCGCGCATCCCGCCTTCGACGTCACGCCCGCCCGCTACATCGCCGCCATCTTCACCGAACGCGGCGTAGCGCGCGCCCCGTACACCGATGCACTCCGCGCCCTAGCGCAGTCCGCGCAACTGGCCTCCGCTGCCCCTTCGACCGGCAGTTAGTCGAAACCGTCCCCTCGCCGGCTCCCGCCGGGCAGTTATACGGAAGATGTGAAAACGTCACTCGCAATACCCAGGGTTGTCTCGAATGGCATAATAGTTCGGCATGTTCAGTCCAAATCTTTTTTAGCAACCCGGTTCGGCGCGCTTGCCGGAAAAACACTGTGCTGCGGTGGCGGCATGGGAAGGTCTCCCATCGAATCCTGCCAGAGAAACTTGTTCAGCAGTGCCGTATCCACCGCGTCGGCGTGGCTGAAATCCAGGTTTTTCCCCTCTTTCCATTCCTTGGTGTTCATCTCATAGATCAAACCATTGTCGCGGTTGCGAAAATCGGCCGCAAAAGCCGGCTGCTGCCCGGTCCCGCTAAAAAGCGGCGCCATCACTGCCGCACGCGAGTCGTTCGCATTCATCGGTGGAACTCCAAGCAGCGCTTCAATCGTGCGCACCACGTTGATCGTCGTGTAGAACGAATGGTCGACGAACGGCCTGCTCTGGTCCTCCGGCGCTCGAGCCTCGGGCGCGTACCGGCTGATGACCAGCGCGATGCTCCGGTGAGAATCCACGTGATCCGGGCCGTCCTGCGCGTCGTCCTCCAAAATCAGAAACGCCGTATCGCCCCAATACGAACTGTGCGAGACCGCGTCCACAACCCGTCCGATCGCCAGGTCATTGTCGGCCACTGAGGCAACCGGCCGCGGTTTGCCTTTCGTACCGCCCGCCGTGTGATCGTCCGGTAGCCGCAAAAGAATGAACTGCGGCATGGTGTCCTTGCCCGTATTGCGCGAAGCCACAAACTGGCCGAACTCATTCAAGAATTCATCCGCACGCAACTGATCCGGATACGCCACTTCAAAATCCGGAAACAACGGATCGAAGTGCCCGCGCAATTCCGCTTCGCTCGCCACATTCTTTGCCAGAACTGGAATGGCCCACGGATAAGGGCTGGGCCCGCCTCGCGGCTCGCCGACATTTTTCTCAAGAGGCTGGCCTTTGTTGATCACCGCCCGCGCGCAATTCTTGCCCGCTGCTTTCGGCGGTCCGTTGACCGGTTCTCCCTCGCCACTCTTTTCGTTGCACCAGCGGCTGACGATATACTCGCCATAGTGCCGGTAGGAAACTCCATGGCTGGCAAAATTCTTCCATAGATAACCGCCGGTGGGCTCGCCCGCATCCGGAACCTCATCCTCGACGGAAACGCCGCCTAGCAAAGTGCCCTCCGAATCGTAGGTATGCTCGCTGCTGCGATAGCCGATCGGCCAGGTCTTCGCGATGTAGTCCGAGATGGACGCGGAATTCGACCACACATGTCCGTCCCCAGAAACATCTCCGCTGTCGTAAAAATTGTCGAGAATCCCGAACTGGCGCGCCAGCTTGTGCTGATTGGGGGTGACCTCCTCGCCGTACATCGTCAAAGAAGAATCGCCGTTGCCCCCCGCAAGATCACCGAACACCTGATCGTAGGTCCGGTTTTCCTTAATAATGTAAATCACGTGATGGATTTTGTTTTCACCGCCAGCGAACGGCACGCGGTCGCCGTTGCCGCGCAACGCGTTGGTTTCAACAACCTGTTTTGTGTAGGCAGGCAAATTCGCCGTCACGTCCGCAAGGGGAAGGCGCGCCAGCGAACCATGGATCATCGCGGGCCCGTAAGGGTAGCGCGTCCGTCCGTCGTCTCTCTTGCCGATCGGTTTCGGATTGGGCCCGGAACCCTTTCCCTTGGCGCTCCCGATGAGAAGATCCTTCCCGCTTGCCGCGACAACGGTCGGATACCACTCCGTAGGAATAAACCCCGCGGCTTCGGCAGGCTGACCCGCGCTCTCTTTTGTAAGATCAAAAACCGCCACGGAATCCGAAATGGAATTTGCGGAAAAGAGCGTCTTTTCGTCCGGCGAAAGCGCCAGATATTCCGGATCGCTGCCCCCGTATTTTTGTCCCGGAAGTTTGGTCGAGAGGTAAAACAAAACTTTTCCGGACCGCGCGTCGAGCACCGCGATTTCGTCACGGTTGGTCAGCGCCACGTACAGCCGTGATTCGTCTCGATTGAACAGCAGCGCCGTGGGATGCGACCCTCCTGCCAGCGGTGTCTCTGGCTTGCCTAGCGGTATCATGCGCAGCAAGCGTCCGTTCTCCAGGTCGAGCTCCGCGACCGAAGAAGCATTCCACAGGGAAACGAATCCGCGCTTCCCGTCTTTGGTCATCACCGTCGTGTAGGGCAGCGACGCCGGTATTTGCTTGAACGTCGAAAGATCGAAGCGATAAATGATTTTGCCGTCCGCCGTATTGAGCAGAACGGCTTCGTCGGAATGGTTGCTGGCGACCAGCAAACGCTCTTGGCCCGCGCTCCCGCCCACGCTCAGCCCTGCCGGGTAGGTGACATCTTTAAGTTCAGCGCGGCGTTTTTTCCCCGCAGGTATCTTAGTTCGCGGCCCCAGCGATAAGAATCGTTCTGCCAGCACGCGTCCGCTCAGAAACCCGTAAACCGCAATGCCGTTCCCGGTGCTCCCTTTCTTCTTTCCCAGCGGATCGGTGAGCGAGGCTATGCTCGCAAATAGGTGTTGGCCGTCCAGGCTGAACGCTAGCCCGAGAAAATACGTTTGCCGGGCTTTGCTCCCCAGCCGGTCGTCCGGCAAGTCCGTGAGTTCATCGGTCTCAAGATTCAGCACCGAGAGAGACTGCTTCTCCCCCGAGCTGTAAGCGCCGTACCCGCTATGCAGCAGCACTGCGAACCGTCCATCGGGAGAAATGGCCATCGCCGTCGGCAAATTGTTGATGGGCCGCGGCTTGCCCGGAACTTCTCCAAGCAATTTGCCGTTCGGCAATGGCACCGTCTCGGCCGCATCCTGCGCCAAGAGAGCCGGTGCCAGGGCAGAAAGGAACAGGACAAATAGGAGCGGAAAAGCAAAAATTCGAAGGCCAGGAACGCGGTTTTCCATGGCGCGAGTATAACGGTTCCTCAGCACAAATCGGTAAACGCAGCCTTTCGAGCGTGTCGTCATGGCCTCACCTGGGTTCGCTATTTTCAGAGAACGCGGTTCCCGAATCCTACCCGACCGTCCCACCCGAGGCAACCAGCACGCCGGTCTGCTCCCGGTCTCGGATCTTTCCGTGGCCACGCTGCCCAGCAAGGCCGATCCTCTGCTCTCTTGACGGCACTCAGTGCCTGGCCTATGGTTGCCTGCAGCTAAAGTCGCATTCGCAGCGCATTGCGTGCGCGCAAAATGATGTTTGTGCCCTGACGTTCGTTTTCTAGAAAGGTCGCACATGCCCGCCGTCGAGGCCAAAGTTTTTCACATCGATGCCCTCCGCGAATTCAGCACTCGCATCTTCCTTCATTTCGGTGTCCCCAAAGAAGATGCTGTCCAGGCAGCTGACGTTCTGGCCTCGGCGGACCTTCGCGGCATCGATTCGCACGGCGTGGCCCGCCTCTATAGCTACGTGGGAATGCTCAGCGAAGGCCACATCAATCCCAAGCCGAAAATTACAACGGTCCGCTCCACGATGAGCACCGCAACAATCGATGGAGATAACGGCCTCGGTCTCGTCGTCGGCCCCCAAGCGAATCGCATCGCCATGGACTTGGCGGAAAAAGCCGGCTCCGGCTGGGTCAGCGTCTCGAACACCAATCATTTCGGCATCGCCGGCTACTACGTCCTCGAAGCTCTGGGGCGCGACATGATCGGCTGGGCCATGACCAATTCCAGCAAGCTCGTCACGCCGCTGTGGGGCATGGAACGCATGCTCGGCACTAATCCCATAGCCATCGCCTTCCCCGGCAAAGAAGAACCGCCCATCGTGATTGATATGGCCACCTGTGCTGCCGCCTACGGAAAAATCGAGATGGCCCGCCGCAAAGGCGAAACTATCCCCATCGGCTGGGGAATCGATAACCAGGGTCGCAACACCACAAATCCCGACGACCCCGTGAACGGTGGCTGTCTCCTTCCGCTCGGTTCCGATCGCGAACGCGGCGGACACAAAGGCTACGGTCTGGCGGTCATGGTGGATGTGTTGTGCGGCGTGCTCAGCGGAGCGAACTGGGGCCCGTTTGCTCCGCCCTTCGCGTTGCGCCAGGAAATTCCGGTGCGCAGCGTAGGCAAAGGCATCGGCCACTTCTTCGGCGCTATGCGCATCGACGGCTTCATTGAAGCCGACGCTTTCAAGCGCCAGATCGACGACTATATCCGCGTCTTCCGCGCCACAAAGCCGGCTCCCGGTACCAACGGCCCGCTCATTCCCGGCGATCCCGAACGCGAAGCGGAACGCGAACGCCGCAAAAGCGGTGTGCCGCTTATCATGCCTATCGTCGAAGACTTGCGCACGATTTCCAGGCAAACGGGCATCCCATTTGAATGACCCCGCTGCTGCCCACTACCTTGCCGCAATGCTGTTCGAACAGCGAAGTTGCGCGAGAACCAAACGCAAATCATTTCAGCTTAATGATTCGCGGCCGCCGACGTGGGTGCGCTCGCAAGTCTCCTTAAATCGAGCGTGAGAGCCGTCAACGCCAGGTCGAAGTTATTGTCATGGGTTTTCTGCAAGAGCGCCACGGTGATGGACTCCGTCAGCGCCCACAGCACATAATGCGTTTTCCGGTCGAAGATCACGAGCCGGAACATTGGCAGCGGGTCTGACGCGCCATTCTGCTTATTTGGAGCTGAAGGACCGTAAGGCGCGATCAGTTGCAGCTCAAAAACAACGTCCGCTTCCGATGGATCCGCAACAAGCTGGTATCTCCCCCAACTCTGAATGCCCGCATAAAATTCGTTATACGCTCGGTCTGGATCGCCGCTGAACGGATGCGGAAAAAGCCCGCTGTCGGCGCCGGCATTGGAGATGAAGACGGTTTTCGCATGGAGAAGCGCCGGCGGCACCGGTGCCAACGGCACAGCAGGAGCAGGTACTTGCGCGCCTGCTTCGACGGCGCAGAAAAGCGCGGCGCCTACAAACAAAAACAGTTTCCAAGAAGTTACCTTTCGCACGGCATCCTCCAGCCACGACCATGACTTGGCCGCTCTCTAAATCAAAAGACGTGCCATGCGTTTGAATCGTTTCGATCCGGTGCCCTTGGTGTGCTCGGAGGAGAACCGCGGAACGACCATTGGCAATTGCGGCACGAGTGACGGGAGCGCTTTCGATGCGTCAGGCTGGCCGGATGGCCATGACGATTCTTTCACGCCGGCTGAAAAGCGCGAAGAAGCCAAGGATCTGCTTCCAAGGGAAATATTTCTTATTCAGAAGCCCCATGGCCCGCGCGGATTCGTCCCCGGTCACAATCTCGACGCTCGCGTCGGCCCACTCGCCGAGGGGCACGCCCTTTATCGTACAAGGCGCGATTTTCACGCGCGGATTGTTGCGAATGCGTTTTACTTTTCCGGTGTTTCCGATTGTGTACACGTAGAGTTGCGCGTGGTCTCCGGCGAGATCGCTGGCTGGATCCGCGGCGAACCATATCGGCGTCTTCACACCCTCACCGCTCTTTTTGAACGTCTCAAGACTGATATATTTGTGGTCGCGAAATGCTGCAAATCCCATGGCGTCGCTCCTGACCTTTCGATGCACGCCATCTTAAATGCGGTACTAGCAGAAAGGGCAAGCTCGCTGGGAGCCGGCCCTTTCTCGTAACGCAATTCGCTTTTTCCGGCATTACTCTGGCCGCCCTGGTGGTTACCCCGCCTGGCTTTCTTCAGCGCCGCTGGCGTCGTTCTGTTTCCTCCAAACTGCTCTTGTGGCCCGGCTTACTTCGCGCGGGCGTAGGTCACGTCTTCCGTGAAGGCGTCCTTTTGATCCTTGCGGAAGGTCCAGGTGGTTCTGAAATGATCGTTGTCGATGAAGGTGTACACGGCATGATGCATGTGTCCGTCGTTCGGGCTCTTCAGGTTCGTCGCGCCCTCGAACTCGAACGTCAGCGTCTTGGTGTCCGGCGCATAATTTCCGTGCATGGTGGGCTGGTTGCCCGCCATGCAGTAGTGCGTCATCTTCAGTTGTCCGGCATCCAGGTAGTAGAGCGTAATCATCTCCACCGCTTTACCCCCGTTTGTGACGTGCGCCCTTTCGATCACCGCCGTTCCGCCGGCCGTCAGCTCGAGGTCCAGGGTAGCCTTCTCCGTGCTGGACTTCCCTGTCTCCCAGTGGCCGGCCAGCGACTTCAGTTGCTCGAAAGCCGCCGTGCCGTTGTCTCCGGCGCGGGCTGGCCCGATCGCAAACGCAAACACCATTGCCGCGCCAGCTGCCAAAACTTTCGTTGTCGTTCTCATGTTCTTGAAACCTCCTTTTCAGTTTATGGACGAACTGAACCACTAGAAACACTGCCACTTTAAGTTCATCGTGCAACCCGTGGTGCCTCCACCTGAGTTCCAAATTTCTGCGTCGAAAATCCGACGATGACGCCCAGCAACATGCCAGGCAGCATGATGTCCCAGAACGAGGCCATCCCCGCCCACAGAATCACCAACAGACTGAGCAGGGCACCAATCGCCGCTCCGGCGAGCAGGCCCAGAGCCATCGAACGCAATTTTTGGCTGACGTACCCGATCACGACCCCGGCCACGACACCCTTCAGCAGTGAGGAAGTGATGACCCCGGTCATCACCGGCGCGAGGGACGGCTCGAGGAATCCGCTGAGGCCGTCCAGCAGCCCGAGCGTGCCTCCTACCGCCAGTCCCAACATCGGTTTCGTCAAACTCATGGCGTTCCCCGGGGTGCGCGCCGTTTGTTTCAGCGGGCCTTCTTCGACCGCTAGGTCTTTCCGGGCCACTTCACTTCGCATTTGGATCCATCTGCATCACGCCGAAAAGATTGCCCTCCGTGTCTTCGCAATATGCGAAGTAGCCCACGCCAGGAATCGGAGTTTTCGGCATGACGTTTCGTCCGCCGGCCGCGACCGCTTCGTTCACCGCTCGGTCCACCGACTCAACGCCGATGGTGTTGGTGGTCGAGGCAATGCCGCCCGGCTTTTTCATCATTCCGCCGTTTATGCCCGGTGTTCCTTCCGTTCCGGTTGTCACCATCCAGTACTCGGTGGGACCGGCCCACTTATCGAACTTCCAGCCGAACACCTGTCCGTAGAAAGCCGCAGCGCGGTCCGGTTCCGCCGCGGGTATTTCAAAATGAATGACTCGAGACATAGTTCTCCCTCCTTGAATTTACGAGCGAAACTTTTGACATTTCTTTCCGCGTTGCTCAGCGCATAGCCGGCGTGGTGGCCGGCGTTGCTCCGTAGCGCTGCGTTGCAAAACCTACGATCATTCCGACGATGCTGCCGGGAAGAATGATTGCGAGATAATAGCCGTGTTGCAGGTAAGCGACCAGGAAAGCCAGCACAAAACCAACCGCCAAACCAAACAGGACCCCCAGAGGAACCGAATTCACTTTGCGCGCGAAGATTCCCGCAGCGACTCCGGCGATGAGGCCCTTTACCGTGGATCCGATGATGATGCCCGCGAGCTGGGCTCGTACTGCGGGTGTGAACCACGCCGTGGCCCCGTCGATAGCGCCCAGCAGAGCACCCAAGAGCAATCCGATCAGGATCTTGTTCATTTGTCCGCCTCTCCTTTTCGTTCTCTGATCTTCTTTACAACGTGGCCTGGATTTCCTTTAGGTTTATCTCTTCAAAACCAGCAGCAGGATCACCCGCATCACCAAGTAGGCCAGAATCAGCAAGATAAAGAAGCGGTAGCGGCGGTAGAAGCGGGTCAACTTCTCGAAGATGCTCTCCGGATGCGCTTCGACTGACAAACCATCAAGGTAACGGGAAACATCCTGGCCGAGTTCCTGCACTGCGGGATAGCGCGATGCGGGCCGCTCCGCGGTGGCCTTTCGGCCAATCGCTTCGAGCGAACGGTCGAGTCGCGGAGTGAATCCAGGAGTTTTTTGCGTGAGCATGAACCGCAGCAGTGCGCCGAGTGAGAAAATGTCGCTGCGCGCGTCCAGCACCTCAACTTCTCCGCGCGCTTGTTCCGGGGACATGTAGCCCGGGGTGCCCATCACCGTGCCATGGCCGGTGATAACAGAACTCTTGGTCGAGTCGCTCGCTTCGCCGGGCTGTTTGGCCCTCTCGAGAATCGTGGCTTCCGGATCGGCGGCAAGCGGAACGCCGGGTTGCTCGCCGCGCAGAATTTTCGCCAAGCCCCAATCCATCACCAGCACCTCGCCGAACGGCCCCACCATGATGTTCGCGGGTTTCAGGTCGCGGTGCAGGACGCCGCGCGCATGAGCGAAAGCGACGGCCTCGCAAATGCGCAAGAACAGCCGCAAGCGATCCTGCACCGACTCCACACCCTCGATGAATTTGTCGAGGCGTTGGCCTTCGACGAATTTCATGGTGTAGAACACGCGTCCATCCGCGAGCGTGCCTACGTCATGCACCGGGACGATTCCCGGGTGTTCCAGCCTTGCGAGCACGCGGGCTTCGCGCATCAGCCGGTTCGCCAAATCACCGTCCGTGCCAGGCACGTCCAGCACTTTCAGAGCGACGCGGCGCTCTAATTTCTCGTCTTCCGCCGCGTACACGACGCCCATGCCGCCGCGAGCCACGCGTTCGAGCAAACGGTAGCGCGTGCCCGTAAGATCCGGTTCTTCGGCGCCTGCGCGGAGGCGCTCGATGACTTTGTCCGAGAGCGATTTCATCTTGCTCCCCAGCCAAACACAGACCGCGCTTCACGCTGGAATTCTTCCTCACTGCCGCAGACATCACCGAGCCGCTCCAGCGCGCCGCGCCGAAATTCCCGCCGGGCCCAGGCCAGAGCGTTCGTTACGTCTGTGACTGGGATTCCGTATTCGGCCGCCAGCTTCTGGTACGAAATCGTTTCGTCGCCCGAGAGGTCGTATTCCTCGAAAAGGCGAAATGTTCTTTCCCGTTCGTTCGCTTCGCAATACTTCCGCAAATCTTCGACGGCCAGCTCGAACAGCCCTCGCACCCACTCTTTCTCGAAAAAGTCTTCGAGCGATTCGGGAGAAGGGATCGCCGCGGGATCCATCGCGCCGCCTCCCAATTCTTCTTCCGCTCCTGCAAAATCAAGAGCCACATGCAAGACGTTGCCGCCGCGTTTCTGACGCTTCGCGGCTTTCTCCTCGTTCATCACGAAACTGTCCACGCACAAGCGCAGGTAGGTGCGCAGGCGGCTCTTGGCCGGGTCGAATTTGTCGAGCAGCCGGCGTTCGATCACCTGCACAAAAAAACCCTGGGTCATGTCCTGGGCGTCTTCGGTCGGGCGATTCCAGCGCAAGCGCACGTATTTGTAGACTGGTTTCCAGTACGCCGCGCACAGCGTATCCATCGCGCGATCCCGCTCCGCTGGGTTGCTGCTGCGGGCCGCGCCAATCACCGACCATCGCGTCAGCGGAAAGCGATCACCGCCCTGTTTTGATTTGTCGTTGCTCATTTCTCGCTGGTCATCCACAGTTCAGAGCAGGTGCGGGTGCATGCCCGGAGGAGTCTATGCACGAAGGCGGAAGCTGGCAAGGCGTCTCTGTTCCACGCTTCAGGGCGACGTGCCAGACGCTGATTCGTTCCATTCGCACTTGTGTGCCAACAATCCAAATCAGAGGCTGGTCCCATGAGCAGGTAAGTGCTAAGGACCCGTTTTTCATGGGTCATTACCGGACAGCCGGGATGGCCACATACCATGAAACGCCTGCCGGGAATCGCCATCGGCGCAACGTGTCTCGCCGCATTCTCGATTTTCGTTATCTCGAATACTGTCTTGGCCAAGCCACCGTTTGGTCGTCCGTCGATCGCCGTGTTTTACCTTCCTTTACGGACAAATATTTCCAGCTTGCAACGTGGATGTGGGGTGGAGGTCCCTTCTTGGTGTTTGCGATTTCTTCGCTGACGTCGATGGCATTCTGGATAGCAATCTTTTGGAAGTGGAGGTTGAGAATCCCGGTCGAAGGGCAGGTGCAGATGACCAGCGTTGCCGACGCCACTTGGCCAACCGTACTAGTCTATAATCCCTTGCCGTCACCCTATGTCTCGACCACAGCAAACCCTCGCACCGGCTTGGTCCGTCCGGCTTGCCTTTGAGCTAAGCGCAAATGACCTGACCGCGCAAGCGCTGGCTGGAGGACTCACCGAGGAACAGCTCAATTGGCAACCGGCGCTGGGCTCGTGGAGTGTAGGACAGTGTCTGGAACATCTGTGCAGAACGAACGAAGCCTATCTAACGTCGATTTCCGCCGCGCTCAAAGACCAGCCGGATTCTCCGGTGGAGCAGATCACTCCCGGATGGTTCGGGCGCTGGTTTATCCGCAGTTTCATCGAGCCCTCGCCGAACAGTAAGCGGGTTTCCGCTCCGTCCAAAATCAGACCGGCAGCGCGCGTCGATCTTGCTGTTCTCGAGCGATTCCTATCCGGCAACAAATCGGGCCGCGAACTCATCGTCCGAACTCGTGGCAAGAACATAAACCGCATTCGGTTTTGGAATCCTTTTGTCCCCGGAGTCCGATTCACGGTTGGGACTGCATTGGAGATTATTACCGGCCATGAACGCCGTCATCTGCTGCAGGCCGAACGAGTCCGGGATTCGGTGAACTTCCCGCGCTAGTGAAGCTCGTGATTACCGATATTCTCGGTACCCGCCTTTGACAGGCAACGCGCGGTTGGCTCTTTCTGAAGCTGAATACATCGACCGGTGAGTCTCGCTGATCTGACCAACAGGACCAGCCCCGCTTTTCCGGTTGCTACGTAGTACTTAGCCGAAGGGGTTCGCAACCGATAGCCCACACGCTCTGGTCCTCGATCTACGGGAAGACGACGGCATCGGTCCCGCAACAACGGTGACTAGCTGAAGATATTCGTGTTCAGGAATTCGTTGCGGAATTTGCCTTGGGGGTCGAACTTTTTGGTTAGGGCGATGAATTGGGGCAGTTTGCTGTAGCTGGAGTGGAGTTGCTGGGGAGACATGGTGAACAGCTTGCCCCAGTGCGGGCGGGCTCCGAAGGGGGCGAGTTCTTTTTCGATGACCGGCAAGAGTTTGCTGACGGCCGGCCAGTCTTGTTTCCAGGTGAAGTGAATCGTGACGCAAGGTTGCTGGTAACACGGACTCATCCATAGGTCATCGGCGGCGATGGCGCGGATTTCTGTGATCAGCAGGTGTGGGGTGACCTGGTCGCGGAGGCGCTCCACGGCGAGGATGGCTTCGACGGCGTGCTGACGCGGGACGAAGTACTCTGATTGCAACTCCTTGCCGGCGCTGGGTGTGAAGCCCATGCGGAAGTGCGGAAGGCGTTCGTACCAAGGGCCGGGGACGCCCATTTGCTCGGTGCAGTTTTCGGCGGAGAGTTCCGCAATGGGGTGGAGATTTTTGGTGGCCAGTTTGGCGCCGAAGAATTCTGGCGTGGCGTCAAAGGCTTGGCCTTTTTCAACGCGACTTTTTAGCCAAACTTCGCTGAAACGCTGGTTTTGCCAGTCGGTGAAGAGGCTGACGCTGTAGGCGCTGGCCTGGATGGCGTCGAAGTGATTTTTCATCGCGCTGAAGGAGAGATTTTCGTAGACATACTGGCGCATCTGGTAGGTGGGCTGGATATCGAGCGTGATTTTTGTGATTACCCCGAGAGCGCCTAGTCCGACGACCGCTCCCTTGAAAAACTGGGTGTCTTGCCGGCGCGAGAGTTTAACTACGTCCCCGCCGGCGGTCACGAATTCCAAAGCGGAAACCGCGGTGGCGAGATTGCCGTTTTTTTCGCCGGAGCCGTGTGTTGCGGTGCTGCAGGCGCCAGCGACAGAGATGTGCGGCAACGAGGCGAGATTGCCGAGCGCGAAGCCTTTATTGTGGAGCAGCGGGGACAATTGACCGTAGGTGATGCCGGCGTCCACGGTGACGGAGCGCGCCTGGGGATCGAGAGAGACGACGTCGTCCAACGGCTTCAAGGACAGAAAACTGTCTTTGCTATCGGCAATGTTGTTGAAACAGTGGCGCGTGCCCAGGACTTTCAGTTTGGCTTGTTTCTTGACGAAATCCTGAACCTCGTCGAACGACTTGGCGGCGTACAGGCGGTCTGTGCCGTATTCGAGATTGCCGGCCCAATTGGTCAGTTTGTCAGTTCCGGCCCAAGCCAGGAGGTGTAAGACCGCGGGGCTGGCAATCGTGGCGGAGGAGAGCTTGAGAAAGGTGCGTTTATTCATGGCTGGCTGGGGATTTCCTTTCGATTTCCTAAGCGGCGCCATAGTACACCCGTCTTGACGGTTCGCGACACTTGGAAACGATCTTCAGCGGGAGCGCGTACTCCCGATCCGGGGCTTGTCCATTTCGGATCGTGGTGTTCGGGAAACACTCCGTTCCACGCTACGCTGGCAACGGCCGACCACTTGTCCGAACAAAACGCGAAGGTGTATCGATGTGAACAGATATCCGCCTCCGTTTTTCATAAGATGGGCCTTCGAGCAAAGTAAGCCGACTCCTCTCGGGGGAGTCAAGCGCTGGAGAGACTCCCGTTGGCGCAGGGACTAGCGCTTTCTTGTTGTGAGGAGAGTACTTCGGCGCAGTGGCGCAAGGTGCGCTTCCTTTCCGAACGGAGGACTAGCGATGGCAACAGCACCTATCGGCGGTCTGGAAGGCATGCGCTTGCCGGACTTGCTGGTTTTAATCAAGCAGACGGCGGAATGGGCCCGAAACCGCCGTGTCCTCGACCCGCGCGCCGCAATCGTGCCGGACGAGATTCTGCAAGCGAAAGTTTTGTACACACGGGCGAGGGCCTGGCTATTGGGAGAGAGCCCACGGCGTGCAGAGCCCAAATGGCGAAGGCTCGGCGAAGTGGAAGCCGCGTTCTTCGCCCTGTACGATGCCTTACGATCACAGATTACCTCCCCACTCTTGATGAACTCCGAGAACCATCGACAGCTGGCCACCATAGCCCATTCTTGATGGCGCTTGGCCCGATGGTGGCCCGGCCATTCCGCCCGTCCGCTCCGTTTCTCCACTCCCGCCCATTTGTCGATCAAGTTCTCGTCCATCCTCAGAGCCAGCGGCTCCGAGGTCGCTTTGTGGGCCGCCGCCTGACCAAGGATGAGCCCATTCGGTTCACGTCGATATGTCAAAGTGGTCCGCAGCGAATTCCCGGTAGTCTCGCTTACGCTTCAGCAGGTGACAGGCATTCTCCACAGTGCATGGGCTACCGCCATGACCGGCGCTGGGCTCCCCTCCGTGAGCCATCAACTACTCATAGCGGAGAGCTTCGACGGGATCGAGGCGGGCAGCCTTCCAGGCGGGGTAGACGCCGAAGACAATGCCGATTAGGGCGCAAAGGACAAGCGCGGTGATGATCCAGAAGAGAGAGAGGGCGGCGGGGAAGTGAGCGCCGTAGTGGAGGAGCAGGCTGATTCCTGAGCCGAAGGTGACGCCGATCACGCCGCCGATGGCGCTTAGGGTTACGGCTTCGATAAGGAATTGGATGAGGATGTTGCTGCGCTTTGCGCCGATGGCCTTGCGGACGCCGATTTCGCGGGTTCGCTCGGTTACGGAAACCAGCATGATGTTCATTACGCCGATGCCGCCGACGATCAGGCCGACGGAAGCTACTGCGAACATCAGGATAAAAATCAGGCCACTGATTTTTTGCCAGAGATCGAGAAAATAGTCGGGAGTGAAGATCGCGAAATCGTCGGGCTTGTCATTGGGCAGGCGGCGCTTGCGGCGGAGCAGGTCGCGCATTTCGTCGACGGCTTGCGTGACGTTGTTGGGATCGGCGGCTTTCGCGAAGATGACGTAGTCCTTCTTGTTGGGATAGAGCTTGCGCAGGGTGGTTACCGGCATGTAGGCGGAATTGTCTTCAGGGTTGGAGCCGCCGGAGATGCCTTGGCGTTGTTTTTGGAGGGTGCCGATTACCGTGAAAAGCTGGCCGTCGATAGTGACTTCCTGGCCGATGCTATCGGTGACGGATTCGGGGAAGAGCGTGCGCGCGGTGTCGTAGCCGAGGAGGACTACCGGGGCGCGATGCTCCGCGTCGGTGTCGTTGAAAAAGCGGCCTTGCTCGATTTTCAGATCGAAGATTTCGCCGATGGATGGCTGGTTGCCTTGCAAGATCACGTTTTTCGCGCGGTACACGCCGTGGCGAACGTCCGCGGTGCCAGAGCCGAATTCTGGTTGAAAAATGCGCATGGAGGCGGAGGCGGCTTTGATATGGGGAAGTCTGGCGATGTCCTCCGCCCATTCCGGCTGGAGTTCTTTGCGGGTGAACCATTCGCTGGGCGGGCGAGAGAGAGAAGCCCAGGGGAAGCGGTAGGCGATGATGGTGTCGGAGCCCAGTTCGCGGATGCCGCCGAGGACGTTGTCATTGAGGCCGTTGATTACGGCGGTGACCGTGATAACCGTGGTGATGCCGATGACGATGCCGAGGATTGTTAGGGCCGAGCGTAGGGAGTTTTTACGGAGGGTGTCGAGGGCTAGCAAGATTTCGTCGCGGAATTTCAGCGCGGTTTGCTTGCCGCCTAACAAGCGCAGGGGTAGCACGGGTGTATGCGTGCGCGGTAGTGCTTTTCCTAGCGTTGCCATCATATCTATGCCACTTTTGCTTCAGCCCAGCGGGCTGGGGCAAACCTCTTTTATCATTCCGATCTTAACGCTACAACCGGATCCAGTCGCGCGGCTTTCGACGCGGGATAGGTTCCGAAAAATAAGCCGACACTCAATGCCACCAGCAGGCCGCCGATTACGGACCAGAGTTGGACAGCGCTGGGCAGCGGCGAGACGATCGACACAAGTTGCGCGGTAAGCACGCCGAAGAGGACGCCTAGCGCGCCGCCGAAGAGCGAGATGGTGGAGGATTCGATTAGGAATTGGCGCAGGATGTCTCCGCTGCGGGCGCCCAGAGCTTTGCGCAAGCCGATTTCGCGGGTGCGCTCCGTTACCGAGACTAGCATGATATTCATGATAACGATGCCGCCGACGAGAAGCGAAATCGAGGCAATCGCGATGGTTACCAGAAAGAAGCTGCTGCTAATGTCCTTCCAGAGAGATAAGAAGGAGTCGCTGGTTTCAATGGCGAAGTCGTCTTTCGTGCCGTAGCCGAGATGACGCCGGCCACGCATGATTTGGCGCACTTCGTCGACGCTTTCCTGAATGGTAGTGGCTGATCCTGCGCGGGAGGTGATGCGCAGCGAGTCGTTTTGCGTGCCGTATTCTTTATTATAGGTGGTTAGCGGAAGGATGATCCAATTGTCGAGCGAGGTGCCCAGGGCGGAGCCTTCTTTTTTGCCGACGCCGATGACTTGGCAGGGGATATTGCGCCAGCGCACTTCTTTTCCGATAGGGTCCATGCCGGGCAGCAGGTTTTCGACGAGGTCATTGCCGATGACGCATACCGGGGCGGCTTGCTGGAGGTCTGTCTCGGTTATGTGGCGGCCGGCGACCAGATCGACGTCGTAGAGCTCGGGCATCTGGGGCGTCCAGGCGCGGAGGTTGGTGTCTTTCAGAGAATTCAGGCCGCTCTTGACCTCCAGACGGCCGCCCAGGGAGGCCCCGATTTCCTTGCAGGATTTGCAGAGTTCGCGGACGGATTGGTAGTCGTCGTAAGTGATGCGCTTGCGCTTTTGAAATTCGAGGTAGTCGTCGACATTGGTGATGATGGAGGGCGTTTTGGCTACTCCAAAGACATCCGCGCCGAGACGGAAGACCCGGGTAGCAACGTACTGGTTGGCGCCATTAATTAGGCTAACGACGGCGATCACCGCGGCTACACCGATGACGACTCCTATGAGCGTCAGGACACTGCGCAACTTGTGCGCCCAGAGGCTGCCCGCGGCAATAGCCACGGCTTCCTTGAAGTTCATTGTAGTCGCTGGGGCCATCGGGGGTCTTGTCTTAGTATACGTGCGGGGAGCTGGTTAAGTATCGGTCACCGGGGCCTTCGAGCCAAGGTAAAAAAAGGGTGTCGATAAAGGGCCGCAAAGGAGGGAGTCGAAGAAAGGGGGCTAAAAAGAGGGTCGGGAATCCGGAGTGGGTTCCGGATTCCCGGGGGGGTTCGAGGGTTAAGGCGGGGTATGGATCAGCGGTTGGTACGGGGAAGGCCTGCGACTAGCGTGACTTGACTCGGCTCACTCGCGATCTGCGCCATTTCGTTTTCTCGTGCGGACTTCAAGAGTCGCCGTCCGCGGGAATTACCTGCGGTCCAGACTTCGGAGAGGAAATAGCGATCGCCGTAGCGGTTGAAAATCATTTTTGATTCGGTCTGCATCTCGGTCTTGGCAACTGAGTTGGTGTTCATAAACGCCGACGCGGCAGCATCTTGGCGGTCAAGTAAGAGCAGGGTTCGCTCGGGACCCGCAACTTTGATCGAATACTCGCCGGCGGGAAGCTTCCTATTGCCGGCCAGGAAGTCGAAGGGGATATTGACGACCAACAGCTCCTGCGCCTGTGCCACGCGGGTGGATGCCATAGCGGTCAGGGCCATCAAGGCGGCCATAACCAAAGCTCGCTTTTTCATGGGACACTCCTTATTTCTTGTTCGCTGACGGCGTCCAAGCCGAACTGCTTGCCGCTTGGTTCGTTAGCGGGTCAGCTTCCGAACATGGTGTGCACTTTCGCGCAATCCTCGGCGCAGCACAATGCACGGGGTGTGAACTCCAGGGCCACTGTGGGTGAACAAGTAAGTGAGCGGAAATAGGGGAGTTAAGCGCGGACTGACGCGGTCGCGATTCGCAAAAGGAGTGGTATAGTCTCGGGGTCACGGGGAAATTTCGAGATGCCTAAGGCTGCTCGCTCGGCGCATGTTACGCGGTTTGATGTGTTTGAGGTGGATTTGCGCGCCGAGGAACTGTATAAGGCTGGGCGCAAGATAAAGTTACAAGTCCAGCCGTTTCATGTGCTGGCCATCTTGCTCGAGCGGCCTGGGGAAGTTGTTACGCGGGAGGAGTTGCAGAAACGTTTGTGGCCGGCGGACACCTTTGTGGATTTCGATCATAGCCTGAATACCGCGATCAAGAAACTGCGCCAGGCCCTGTGCGATGACAAGAAGAAGCCGCGTTTTGTGGAGACCCTGCCTAAGCGTGGGTACAGGTTTCTGGTTGCCGTGAAAAGGCCCGCGGCGGGCTCCGCCGCCCGGGAGACACCGGTTGCTGCGCCCGCCAGTGCCAAGGAAGCAGCTGCGTCTAGGTGGGTGGGGCGCGTGGCAGAGATTTGCTGCGAGCACGGAGTTTCCTTCTCCGTGGTGGCCATTGATGAATCGGCCGCTGCGGAAAGACAAAGACTCGATGCCGCAAATGATGATGTAGGGCTGTCGCTCTTGATTGCTTCGCAGCGGCTGATCATGTTGCCGGCAGGGACGCCGGTGAGGATTATCGAGGTTCAGCAGGCGCATGCGCGCTGCCACGCGCGAGTTTTGGAGGGCGAGCACTATGGCAAAACGGCTTTGCTGCCGCTGAAATTGCTTGCGGAATCCCAAGAGCTTGCTTCCGTTCGCGGGCCGCGGCAGTGGAACCTGGTCAGCTAGCTTTGGACCTTCAGCTCGGGTGGCGAATGCGTTCGGCCAGTGCCCGGGCGCGTTGGCGGCCAATCTCGACGAAGCGGGAATCGCTGGCGATTTGGTCGAGCGTGGGCAGGGCGCGCTGCGGTTCGGGCAGAAGTTTGTGGTTCAGATCGGTTTCGAATTGCAAGAGAGCGTCGTTGATGCCGAGGCGGTCGTACTTCATGCGGCGCTCCAGCAGGGTGACCAATTCCTGCTGGCGGGCCAAGCCTTCGAAGATTTGCATCAACTGAGTTGCCGCTGAATTCAACGTGTAGTTGAATTTTGTTTCGTGGCTCTCCGAGCCTTTTTCCCAGCGGAAGGACTTTTCGCCTAGATTGGCGATCCTGCGGTGGACGTCCAGATCCTGCCCCTGAAAATTCTTCAGCTGGGCGGCCAGTTCGAACATTTTTTCGCGCAATGGGGTGCCTACTTCAAAGGGCACGGCTCCGGGGTCTTCTTCAAGCTGGCGGATTTCGAAGGTGGCAGCATCGGAATCGTCGTGGACGATGATCTCGATGAATTCCGGCGAGCTGGATTTGAAAATGCGGCGATAGGAGAGCTTTGCGTGGGCCGCGGCTGGAGACGGCGCTGTTCGAGACGCGGCTGCTGCTGCGGGCGAACCGAGGAGCATGCTGGCGAGCGATGCCCACAGAACGAACCGCTGAAGAAGAGTCTTCATCGTGAGGTTACGATGCGCGGCGCATGTTGTGAGTTGCGCCGCCGCGTGGGACTGGCGCCCTTGCCGCGCGGGGCTGAGCTTGCAACTTGCTAGAGGCGGACATGTCCGGAAGTCCAAAGCGCTGGCGAGCTTGTTGGCCCTGCAGATGGCACAAAGCCACGGCTAACGCATCCGCGGCGTCAGCAGGTTCCGGAGTTTCGGTCATCTGCAAGAGTGCGCGGACCATCAATTGCATTTGCTTTTTGTCCGCCTGGCCATAACCGGTCACAGAGGCTTTCACTTCGCGCGGCGAATAACTGTGAACCGCGACGCCACGCTGCGCCGCCGCCAAGAGCACCACGCCGCGGACCTCCGCGAGCCGCAAGGCGGTTCTCATATTCAGAGCAGTGAAGACCGATTCCACGGCGAGGGCGTCCGGTGAAAACTCGTCCATTAGTCTGCAAAGCAGCGCGTGGACATCCTGAAGCACGGCGCCGAGGCACTCTTTCTGTCGTTTGGGTGCGACTTTCAGTGCACCATAATGAAGCATACGGCAGCGGCGGCCGTCGCTCTCGATGATTCCATAGCCGGTGGGGCCTGCCGATGCCGGGTCCACGCCCAGCACACGGAAACAGCCGTTCCTGGCGGTAGGGCTTGCGGCTGGGCTTCGAGCTTTCATCGACCTAAGTCTACGGCGTTCGCTGTGTCCCTGCCAGAGCTTTGTCGGCGGGTTTCCTGGCAAAAGGAAAACGGCCATCCCGATACGCCGGAATGACCGTCACAGAGTGATCACAAAGTGAGCCAGACATGGCTGTCTGTCTCTTTCCATTTTAAACCAGCTCCAACCGTTAATTCGCTCCAACCGCCGCCTGAATCTCCGACTCATCGATGTCAAAATTTGCGTATACGTGCTGAACGTCGTCGTGTTCTTCGAGCGCTTCAATGAGCCGGACCATTTGCGTGGCCTGCGGGCCGGTGAGCTTGATGTAATTCTGCGGCACCATGCTGATTTCCGCCGAAGTTGGCGTAATGCCTGCTTTGACCAGTGCTTCTTTTACTTTTTCGAGAGCTTCTGGTGGCGTCACGACGTACCAGCCGGAGCCATCATCCTTTAAATCATCCGCGCCTGCCTCGAGAACAATGTCCATCATTTTGTCTTCGGTAGCGGCTTCCTTTGGTACCACGATTTCGCCCTTGCGGTGGAACATCCAGCCTACCGCGCCCGTCTCAGCGAGGTTTCCGCCGTTCTTACTGATCAGGTGGCGAAATTCGCCGACGATGCGGTTGCGGTTCGTGGTAACGGCTGAGATCAGCATACCGACGCCGCCCGGGCCGTAGCCTTCGAAAGTGACTTCTTCATATTGTTCGCCTTCGAGCTGTCCCGTGCCTCGCAGGATGGCGCGCTCGATATTTTCGTTCGGCATATTTTCGTTTTTGCCGGCGAGGATGGCGGTGCGCAAACGGGGGTTCGAGTTGGGATCGCCGCCGCCGATTCGGGCGGCGATGGTGATTTCGCGGATCACTCGAGTGAAGACGCGACCGCGCTTCGCGTCGGTGGCCGCCTTCTTGTGTTTAATGGTGGCCCATTTTGAATGCCCAGACATGACAGATCCTCTTTTTTGCGTGCTCCCGGCCCGGCGGGATCCACGTTGAGTGAAATTTCGTGCGACCGCGCGCCACGTAAGTGGCGGTTAGGCGACGCGACCCCGCAAGGCGGGGCTTTACTGTGCGGAGACTTAGGGTATACCGCAAACCCCTGCGGAACTGCGCCAGTTTAGCACAGCCTTCGCGTGCGCGAAACCGGGTATACTCGCTGCCGGGGCACCTCTTTGCGCTGGAACCGTTTGCCTAGTTTCGCCGAGTTCTGCGTCCAAACGGTACGGTCCTGCCATGGCTGAGCGCCGTTACCGCGTCCTGGCTGTGGCCGCCCACCCGGTCCAATACATGGCGCCGATTTTGCGGCGGATGGCCGCTCATTCTGGGTTTGATTTGCACGTCGCCTACTGCAGCCTTCGCGGGGCGGAAGCTGCGCATGACCCGGAGTTTGCGGCCACCGTCGCGTGGGATGTTCCTCTGCTGGATGGCTATTCGTGGACGCATGTGCCGAACCGCGGCTCGGGAGAGGAATCGTTCTTTGGGCTGCGCAATCCGGGACTGTCTAAGCTGATTCGCGAGGGGCATTACGACGCCGTGCTTTGTTTCGTCGGATACGTTCGCGCTACGTTTTGGATAGCTTGCCGCGCCGCCAAGTCTTCAAACACCGCCTTTCTTTTTGGCACGGACACAAACACGCTTGCTCCGCGCGACGGCCGCAGGTGGAAGAGCACGGTCAAGAAAATTCTGTGGCCGCGGCTTTTCCGTCTTGCCGATCAGGTGATTGTTCCGTCCTCCGGGGCGCGGGACCTCATGGTGTCTCTTGGCCTGCCTGCGGAACGCGTCACGCTCACGCCTTACAGCGTGGATAACGATTGGTGGATGAGGCAATCCGCGGCGGTGGACCGTTCCGCCGTGCGAGCTTCCTGGGGAGCCGCGACTTCGGACGCCGTAGTGCTCTTTTGTGCGAAGCTGCAGCCTTGGAAGCGGCCCGGTGATCTTCTTCGCGCCTTCGCGGAGGCTAATCTTCGGGACGCACTGCTGGTCATTGCCGGCGAAGGACCTCTTCGCTCTGAGCTTCGCTCGCAGGCTGCCGCTTTGGGCATTGCGTCGCGCGTCCGCTTTCTCGGCTTCGTGAATCAATCGCAGCTTCCCGCCGTGTATACTTCCGCCGATCTGATGGTGCTTCCCTCGGAATATGAACCGTTCGCCGTGGTTGTGAACGAAGCGATGTGTTGCGGTTGTCCGGTGGCGGCCAGCGACCACGTTGGCGCGGCTCGCGATCTCGTTGCGCCGGTCCGGAAGGAATTTGTTTTTCGCTGCGGCGATGTGGCCGCACTGGCCATTCTGTTGAGGGATGCGCTTGGCGATCGCGTGCGCCTCGCCTCGCTCGGGAGTACTGCCGTCGCGCACATGCGTACGTGGTCGCCGGAGAGAAATATCGCCGCGACGTTCGCGGCCATGGAAATCGCAGTCGCCCGCAGAGGCCGGCGGCCGAAGGTAGCCGTTGCTGATTCTTCTGCCGCTCACACTTCGCCTCCCGCTTCGCAAAAATTCCGCGAATGAAGCTGCTCATCTATTCTCATTTTTTTGCGCCGAGCATCGGCGGCGTTGAAACACTCGTGCTGTCCCTGGCTCGCGGCCTCGCCGGGCTTGGCGCAGCAAGCGGCGCTTCCGAATTCGAAATTACACTCGTCACGCAAACGCACGCGGGTAAATTTGATGATCTGTCGCTTCCTTTTCGTGTGGTCCGCCAGCCAAGTCTCTTCCAATTGTGGGATTTGATACGCGCCTGCCATGTCGTTCATGTTGCCGGGCCGGCCTTGGCCCCCCTTATCCTCGGCCTCCTTGCGCGCCAGCCCGTCGTCGTTGAGCATCACGGCTTTCAGACGATTTGTCCGAACGGCCAACTTCTGATCGAGCCCGCCGGAACGCCTTGCCCCGGTCACTTCATGGCCGGGCGTCACGGGGAATGCCTGCGCTGCAATCGAGGCCAAGGTTGGTTTGCCGCGCGCAAGCTTTGGTTGCTGACCTTCGTGCGCCGTTTTCTGTGCCGCCGTGTTTCAAGCAACATCACACCCACCAGGTGGCTCGGCGGACTGGTCCAGCTTCCGCGAGTTGCCGCGATCCCGCACGGCTTGGAATTCATTGCCGCGCCGGTGGGGTATCCGGCACCGCCTTCGCGTTCGCCGGTTATCGCCTTCCAGGGCCGCCTGGTCAGTACCAAGGGCGTTGGTATCTTGTTCGAGGCCGTGCGCATCCTGCTCGCGCGTAACCGCGAGTTCGAACTCCTGGTCATCGGCGATGGGCCTGAGCGCGCTTCTCTGGAGCGCCTCTCGCTGGACGCGCCCCTTGCTGGGCACGTTTGTTTTGCGGGACGCCTTTCCGGAGCAGAACTCGATGCCGCGTTCGCGCGCACGTCTGTCGTTGTCGTTCCGTCCTTGGCCGGGGAAGTTTTCGGCCTGGTGGTGGCCGAAAATATGTTGCGAGGCCTTCCGGTGATCGCCTCCGATCTCGGCGCCTTCGTCGAGGTGCTCGGTGATGGCGGCCTCCTGTTTCGCACCGGCGATGCCGCGGAACTCGCTCGGGAGCTTGCGCGACTCCTCGATGATCCTGCTCTCGCGACTCAGCTTGCCCAGCGCGCCCGGCAGCGCGCTCTTGAATTCTGCGACTTCCGCCGCATGCTCGAGGCTCACGCGCGGGTTTACGATCAGGCCTGCTCCTGACCTGTCCCTAAAGGCAGGTACGCCGTCGGTCACACAGAAGGAAACTCACTCTGAGTCAGAAGCACGCCGGTCTACACTGGCTGTAAGGAACACGGTGTGGAAAGCCACCTCGGTTTTCTCGGGGACTTCAAGAAACGAGCCCACCCGTGCCAGGAGACGGAGATCATGAAACGCACGCTTATTCTCTTCGCGGCACTATTGCTGGCGCTGCTCGGGGCACGAGGCGTTCTGGCCGTGCCGCAATCCAAGGGAAGTTCGACGCTCAGCGGCGTGGTCATCGGACCGGACGACAAGCCCGCCCCGCACGCCGCCGTCTCGTATCAGTCTTCGGACGGAAGCGCTCCTCATGCCGCGCGTGCGGATGCCCATGGCCGCTTCACAATTTCGCAGCTGAAGGCCGATAGTTATGACATTCGGGCTTCCGCGAAGGGCATTTTTTCCGACTGGCAAAAGAATATCCCACTGCGCAAGGGGCAAGTGCGGTCTGTGGAGTTGCGGCTAATCTACGCCAAGGAAATGCCCAAGCCTGTTTCGAAGACCAAACCGAAACAATAAGTCTCCCCTCGGCGCCCCAGATCCGGGGCGGCATCCCGGCCCCTGCCCAGGCTTGGCGAAGCGCAGAAGTCCGCTTTCACTATTGAATGAAGAGCTGCGCCAGCTCATGTAGATCCTGTGCCGACACATCGGACACGGCGCAGAATTCCATCCCCTGATGCCGCCAATGAACCCATTGATAGCCTTGCCGCGAGCCGGGCGGGTGAATGGGCGTGTCCGGGTCCTTCGTGGGCCAGACAAAGACATTGATGAAATGCTTGCGGCGTCCATAGACGAGTGCGGCGACGTTACGTTCGCCCAGAACATCCAGGCGGCCGCCAATTAACGGAAAACCTTCGTCCATGAAATCGTGAACCGGCGGAATGAAATCCAGTTTGCCATCGAACCAGGGCTTCACGGTGTGCTGATCCGTGGAAGTTACGTCGGTGAGATGCCCGGCTTGCAGCGAGCGAATGTGGGCGTCGATGACTTCCGCAGAGGTGACCGATTCAGGGCCGTCGGGGCGCAAGTGAGGTACGGCGAACCAGGCCACTCCGGTCACCAGCAGGATCGCAGCGGCTACGGCGAGCCAGCGCCAGGCGGCCGCCGGCGAACGGCTCACACCGGCCGCGGAGATTTTGAGTTTCGAGCGAATTTTTTTGCGCAATTCCGGCGGGGCCGTCTCGTAAAGCTGCGCCCGCTGGAGCGAAGCGCGCAACGACTCCACGGCACCAAGAGTGGCCGTGCATTCGCGGCAGTTCTCGAGGTGTCGTTCGAATTCGGCGGCGCGCACGGCGTCGAGTTCGCTGTCGAGATAGGCATGTAGAAGGGTGCCTGAAAAATCACAGCTCATGGGGCGCCTCCTGCTGGGCAGGCTGCGTGAGGGCGCGCTGCAAGCGTTGGCGAGCGCGGGCGAGCGCGGACATGACCGTGCCGATGGGAACGCTGGTAATGGCGGCAATCTCCTTGTACGAACAGCCTTCGAGTTCACGCAATATGATGACTTCGCGGAAGCGCACGGGGAGCGTTTCGAGAGCGCGAGCCAGCCGCTCGCGATTGTCGCCGGCGATGGCCAGCGCTTCCGGCGTCGTGGAAGATTGTTGGTGCAGGTCCTCGTCGAATTCAGTCATGAGTTCCACTTGGCGGTTCTTCTCCAGCCACGTATAACACGTATTGCGGACGATCTGCAGCAGCCAGGCCCGGGCGTCTCCGCCGTTGAAGCCGCGGAAAAAGCGAAACGCACGCAGCAGGGCTTCCTGCGCGACGTCTTCCGAATCGGCCCGGCTTCGCAGCAGCCAACGCGAAAGATTGAAAGCGGCATCCAGATGTGGCAACACGACCTGCTCGAAGCGAGCCCGGTCCTGCGAATCCAACACGTCCCAACCCTTCCCCTGGCCCGTCGTACTCATGAATGAAAACCGCCCTACGGTTGATTTTATTCCCAAATATCTAATTCTTATGACGAACTAATTTTGCCGGCGTGAGCGCAAGGAATTGGAATAAGGCGCGGCCCTCCACGGTCTGCACAAATGAAACACGTCCCATAGCGGCGCGGGGCACCCTGGCTCTCTCTACCCGCGCCGCTCCTGCCAAATAAGCGCAGCAGCGGGGGGGTGCATACAGGCGTATGCGTTGGGGAGACGTGTTCAACGGAGGATAAACATGGCGCGCAACACAAAAGACGAAATCTTGCACGATCACAATCATGATGGAATCGATCGCCGCGGCTTTTTGAAGTGCATGGCCTGGGCGGGAACGGGCGCCTTGTGCGTCATGCAGGGCGGAGTGCTGAAGTCGTACAGCATGAGCCGACCCTCGGAGATGAATCCCGCGGACATGAAGGGCGAGTTGAGCTTCGTGCAGATCAGCGACAGCCACATGGGTTTCAATAAACCGGCGAATCCGGATGTGGCGGCCACCTTGCAGGCGGCCGTGGATAAGATCAACGCGCTGTCTCGGCCGCCGGAGTTTTTGCTGCATACGGGGGATATTAGCCATCTTTCGAAGCCCGAGGAATTCGACACGGTCGAGCAGATCCTGAAGAGCGCGTCGGCGAAGGATGTCTTCTATGTCCCGGGAGAGCACGACGTTCTGAATGACGACGGTAAACAATACCACGAGCGTTTCGCCAAAGGGGCTCAAGAGGGTGGGTGGTATAGCTTCGAGAAGAAAGGCGTGCACTTCGTGGGCTTGGTCAACGTCATGAACTTGAAAGCGGGCGGGCTGGGCACGCTGGGGCACGAGCAGCTGGAGTGGCTGGAAAAAGATGTGCAGCACCTCAAGTCCAGCACCCCGATCGTGGTCTTCGCGCACATTCCACTTTGGGCAGTGTACCCGGAATGGGGTTGGGGAACCGAGGACAGCGCCCAGGCTCTCGCGTATTTGAAGAAGTTTGGCTCCGTGACGGTTCTGAACGGACATATTCATCAGATTATGCAAAAGGTCGAGGGCAACGTTACCTTTCACACCGCTTGCTCCACGGCCTTCCCGCAGCCTAAACCGGGGGAGGCGCCTTCACCGGGGCCGATGAAAGTGCCCGCCGAGCAGTTGCGCAGCGTGTTGGGCATCACCGATGTGAACTACGTGAGCGGTCAGCATGCGTTGGCCGTTGTGGACTCGACGCTGGCCTGATCGCAAAGAGAACGCGAAGACCAACCGGAAGGTTCATTTTCAAAATCAAAAAACAAGGAAGAAATATCATGAGAAGCAGTGTGTTCCTAGCAAGTTTGCTGGTGATGGCAGTGATGGGCCTGGGCGGAATCGTTGCGGAGCATAGCAGCTTCGTGGCCAGCGCGCAGGAAACGGCTGCCTCGACGAGCGAGGTGAAAATCGACAATTTTGTTTTTGGCCCGGCGGCCATCACCGTCCCCGTGGGAACAACCGTCACGTGGATCAATCGCGACGATATCCCGCATACCGTAGTCAGCACGGAAAAGGTGTTCAAGTCCAAAGTGCTCGATACCGACGAGAAGTTTTCCTACACCTTTACGAAGGCCGGCGAGTATCCCTACTTTTGCTCGATCCACCCCAAGATGACCGGAAAAGTTGTCGTGCAGTGATCGCCAGCAAACGGAGGACGGCACGGGAACCCTTTTGACATCCAGGCCGCATTGCTTGCCAGGCACGCGCAACACGTGGTGCTGATGCACTTCCCCTCGCGCTGTTTATTGCCGGGGTGGTGTTTGATTTTCTCGCGCAGAAAACCAAGAAGCGCGGCCTCCTGGAGGCGGCTTATTACAATTTGCCGGGCGCGGCGATTTTCGCCCTGCCGGCAGTCGTTACCGGGATCCTCGCCTGGCAGTTGCAGCTCGAGGGGCAAAAACGCAAAGGCATTTTGCTTATGTATGTGGTGCTGGGTTCGACGTCGACGATCCTCAATCTGGGTGGCTTGGGCACTGCATGTGCGTACCAGACGACATTGGCCAAAAGGGCTGCCGGTCTTTCGTCTGGTGCTGGAAACAGCGGCCCTGCTGATCGTTGGGCTGACCGGGCATCTTGGCGGGTTTCTCAGCGGTGTAAACGGCCCCAGCTAGTACTTTTTGGCCTGATTCCAGAGCCGTTTGCGGTGCGCAACATATTGTAAGTAAAAGACATGTTTGCCAAATACGACAAAAATCGGAATTTTGTCCTAGTACCACAACCAGAGTACTCCGCCGAGTGAGTCTGACGGCCCATTGAGGGCTGCACATCGGTCGCGTAATCTTTTAAGGACGGGTTGGGAGCCGCGCGGGGACAACGGCTCCGCAAGGGGCCGTGTGCGAGCTACCCAACCCGCCTTCTCTCCTCTCCTTCTCGCTACCCCGCTTCTTCCGGCAGTGATAGACTCCGCGGACCCTCATCCTCAAGCTAACTTTAGTCAACCTCCCCAGGGTCGGGCACTCGAGCAACTCGCCGAGGAGCCCAAACTTTGCCTAACAGATGGGCATCCTTCGTGCACCCCGTGGCGCCGTTTCTTGCTTCTATTCGAGAAGAGTTGCGCCATCATAGACTTCTGGGACGGTCTCTGGCCTTGCGTGAACGGTTCCGGAGACAGGTGAGGCCATTGGCGGACACACGGCTAACATCGAGTTTCCTCTTCGCGGCCCTGCTCGTGGGATCCGTCTCCTCCGCGCAATCCGCCCCCGCCGCCAATCCGGCTCCTGCCAAATTGCGGTCTGAAACCGTTCGGGCGTTTGACCGCTACCTGCGCTTGACGGAAGAGCGCAACGATACGGAACTGCAGCGCGGGTCGGCTCTCTTGTGGGTCGATGCGCTTCCGGAATCTCAGCGCACGTTGGCCCACGCCGCCCTAAAGCGCAGCGAGATCGAGATCCATCAGCTCAACACCCTTGACAACGGCAAGCCCATGGGTTGCCCCGGAGGGTTGATTCATCATTGGGTGGGCGTGGTTTTCATACCTGGCGCAAAGCTGGACGATGTGCTCGGCGTCCTAGAGGACTACGATCGCCAGTCAACCTACTACGCCCCCGATGTGGAACGCTCGAAAATCGAGTCGCGTGAGGGCGAACACTTCCGCGTGTTCCTGCGCTTCCGGCGGCGCAAGGTGATCACCGTGGTGCTCAACACCGAACATGACGTGCATTACTTTCGCGACGCTCCGGGACGTGCCCATAGCCGCAGCTCGGCGATGCGTATCGCTGAAGTCGAAAATCCCGGAAGGAGCGACGAGCGCGAAAAGCAACCGGGCCAGGACGGTGGCTATTTGTGGCGTATGGAAACCTGGTGGCGGATGGAAGAAAGCGACGGCGGCGTTTACGTGCAGAGCGAAGTCGCCTCACTCACACGCGATATTCCCACTGGTCTTGGTTGGTTGGTCGGCCCGTTCGTCACCAGCATCCCGAAGGAAACACTGCTTTTCACACTCGAGTCCACGCGAAGAGCTGTTGTGGCCAGAACAAAAAATAGGGCCGCGACGGGATAACTTTCATCAATTCTTGGGGGAATGACGATAGTGAGAAAAGTCACCCGCTCAACGTAGGTTAATCAGCGAGAAGCTGCTGTATTGATATTTGACGAGGCGGCCATCCGAAGCGTGGCCGTGGAGTAGTTGGTCGCATTACGCGAATTGCGAGGAAGGGCTGATCCGGATTGACTCCGTGGAAGAGGCCAAGAGCAGGGAGTAAAACGGAACGCATCCCGAGGGAACACCAAAAACTGCACCATTACCCGTCCGGTGAATCCAGATCGCGGTCTCAGATTCCTTCATTCCGTCGGGAGCTTTTCGCAAGTTCTCAAGATCGTGTGGTGCCTACTGACTAACGAATCTTGTTCCTTAGTATCCCCAGATCTTCCTCCAGTCGTGAACGTACGAATTGGTCTTGTTCACTTCCGATCGCACGCCCCAATTCCGCAATGCCACGTGTGTCTCGCAAATCAGCGAGAGCCCGGCCAGCGGCCATTCGCACCGAGGGGTCCGGAGCATGCAAAGCCTCTGCGAGTCCCGTAAAGACCTTCTCCGAGTCTTCCTGGGAAAGGTTGTGATATCTTGGTGAGAGTTCCGCGGCCGCCATCCTGTCTCCGTTACTCCCGCCTTTCAACAGATCAAGAACACCGCCCAGACACGTCGTACTGTCGCGATTGAATCTGAGCAGATATTCTGCAGAACATAACCGAACATTTCCGCTCGTATCTTTGTTCTTACAGTTATCCTCCAAAGTGTCGAAGCCAATGGACTCACCCATCTCTGCCAGCGCTAATGCGATATTCATTCGTGTCCATGGCACCTTCTCTGACGCTAGGGCGTCCTTGATAGCTGGTATTGTTTCGACTGCTTTGTCTTCCGCAAGTTTGTTCGCCGCTAAATCTCTTACCTCCGGGTCAGTGTTCCTCAGAGCGTCAACCAAGGCGGGCTGTGTTAATTGAATATTGTGGCGCTTCAAGAGCTCACCGAATGTTGGCAGCGGCCCCTGCCCCTCATTGCTTTGTAAGATCGGCTGGCTCCCTACAAGCGCCACCGCGAGGATCAACGTTACGAACGATTCGTAAAGAAACATGATCGCACCCCTCCTTTCTCGCCCTTCTGCTCATCCTCACGAAGAACAAGGCCATCGAGAGCGTCGTGAATACAGTCGGAGACTCGGCTGGGGCTGACGACGTCTGCGGCCGCGTAAAAATCGAGCACATCGGGACTCTAACACTCCCGGCGGCAGTGATTCCCACCTGAATGGCACGGCGCGCGCTTGGAGAAGCTCGTGGCTGTGGTTACAGCGTCGCATCAATCGCAAGCTCATCGATCATTTTTTCGAGCTGGCCGTTGGCCTTGTCGCGTTGCGCTTCGGTATCGCGGATAGTTTTGCGCAGCGATTCGAGTTGCGTTTCTTGCTCATCGAGTTGCTTGGTGTAACGCTGCAGCAGCGTTTTTTCTTCGGCGCTTCCGCGCAGGGCTTTCATGTTTTCGCGCAGCCGGCCCTGGTCTTCAACGATGCGGTCGATGTCCTTCTGCCGGTTTTCCATTTCCTCTTCGAGCTTGGCCACCACCGCTTTCTGGTCCATGATTTTCTCCAACGCCTCGGCCATCTCCGGAGTGATGGTCTTGTTCTTCACGAAGAGACCAATCTGATCCGAGTTGAGAGCGGAGATGGAATAGGTGACATCGAGTGTGCGCATCTCTTCCACGGGAAGAGACGCGGTGGCCTTCGCCGGGACTTCCAGCCGGAAGCGGTATGTGCCTCTAGCCTTCTCTTCCGGTTCCTTCGCGCCCTTGGCCAGCGACCATCCCATGCGCGACGCGTGTTCGACCACCAACGTGCGTGCCGCGGTGTCCTGGTTGCGCACCGTGTAGAGCGTGCGTTCTTCGAGGCGGCTCACTTGCGTGAGAATCCCTTTGGAAATTTTGACCACGGTCACGTGTTGCGGCCGGCTGTTCGTTTGCGCCTCCACCAGCAGGCCCAGGTCCGTGGCATACGAGAGCAGCCGCCGCTCGCCCGGTTTGATGGGGTCGGTCAGTCCTTCGCCCGCGAACACCTCGTTTTCCAGCACACTAAAGCTGCCGCCATCGAAGGTCAGCGGGCTGGTGTTCTTCAGCCAAAGCCCGCGCAGCGGCCGGCCCGAACCGCTCGTCCCGCTCCACAGCGAAACTTTCTCTGCTTCGATCTCCGTCTGCGCAATGGGCACCAGCGCCGATTGGTTTTTCTTCAGCGTCACCCGGTCTTTCAGCTTGTACTCGAACAAGTCCCCGAGTTCTTGCCCGCTCGCCGCGGCCTCTCCCATGGCGCGCGCCTCCTCGATGTTTGCGACTGACGGCGGCGGAGGCGGCGGAGGCGCCATGAGTCCCCCGCCGAGACCTGCTCCCGTGCCGCTACCCACGCCGGCGTGCGGCCGGTTCGCTACGCCGCTCAGCTTGCCAGCCTCTCCTAACATTACCGTCGAAGTATTCAATGTGGCAGATTGGGCCGTCACTTCCACCGTTTCGGCGGACGCGCCCACGCCTAGGCTCGCGTTTGCCTGGTTTTCTCCCGGCGCGACATTCAGCTGCGTCAGCAAACTTGTTTTGAATCCCGGGCGCTCGGTTTGCACGCGATAGTTTCCGGGTGCGAGCGCGGAGAAGGAATAATTTCCGCTGCTGTCCGTCGTTGTTTGCGCCACGATCGCGTTATTTTCGTCCATCAATTTCACGTTGGCGCCCGCAATCACCGCTCCTGAGGCATCCGTGACAGCTCCGCTCAGCCGGCCATTGCCGCCGGAAAGAGTGGCCGCGTGCGTCTGCGGCGAAAGCTGCACACTCTCCGGCAGAGGCACCACGGGACGTCGTCCATAAAAAGGTTCTGAAAGCTGTTGAATAAAGGAGTGCGGCGCGCCGGCTACCAGTGACAGTTCCACTTCGTTCCAGTCTTCTCCGACGGTGTTGTCCACAATCGCCCAGCCCTGCAACAGTGGCTTTTTCTCAGCCTTCGTGGGCAGAACGATGCGGTAGGTCGTCTTCCAGATGGGTACTTCACTGATATAGCTCACATACAGATTTCGCTCGCCATTTCCGGTCGTCGCAATCGTCATCCGCCGGACGTCCTGATCGCGCGATGACGCAATCAGGTTTAGATAGCGCCCCACCTCGACCTGCAGGTCCTTTTCCGCGATACGCACGCTGGTCGTCGGATTCAAATCTACGCTGTGAACTTCGCCGGTATCGGTGATCAAGGAAATCTCATCCGTTTCAACGGTCCAGTTCGTGGCGGAACGGGTTTTTCGCTCTACGCTCAGCAGTCTTCCGGTCAGCACGGGGCCCGCTGCGCTGCGCACCTCAAGCCGCGCACCGCGCAAGGCTGCGAGAAATTCCGACACGCTGGGCCGCTCTCCCAGCGCCAGCCGCAGCGTAGCCAACCTGCGCGCCAGTGGCGCTTCGGAGTTGTAATCGACGCCGGTGATCCGCCCGCCCGCGAGGTCGAGAACGGTGAGCGACTTCAGAACGTCGTTCAACTGCGCGCTGGTAAAATCGATGTGCACATCCTGGCTCCCGCGCACGCGCCCGAGATGCTCGAAGTAACCCACGCCATTTTTGTACAGCACCACGCGCCGCACCGGCAGTTTGGCCGCCGATTCCTCGGAACCGTTCGGCGAGGATTCCCTTCGCTCATTGGCCGCAGCGGTGCTTGGCGGTGTCGCGGTGTTTTTCGCTTGTGCTGCATTTGAATTGCAAAACAGGAAAGATAGACACAGTACTAGTAAAGCTCGCTTCATGGACCACCCCTGCCCCGAGCGAATGACGTATGTAATTACCGAGATGCCCGCAGCAAAAAGCGAGTTGTATGCCCTGCGCACAAAATAGTTTCACGAAGCAAAAAAACTTTTTCGTTTCGCTGGCGCCGAGGAGCCTGGCTATCTGTCAATTCCTTTTTGTGGAATACTTGGACTCCTACTCACTTTGGGGAGTTCTGATGCCACGCTACCTCTCACAACACACGCTTGCCTGTCTCACGCGTCAAGGCGCGGAGACCCTGGCGCGACGCATGCAAGGCGGCGGACCCGCCTCCGCCGAGCGCGTTCTGGTCAACATGGTCGAAGGAAAAATGTTTGCCGAGTTCCGTTCAGAGTCCCGCGAGACGCTCGAAGCATGGCTTAAAACCGAAGGCATGCATTTCGATTGGATCATTCGGATTGAGTGGGAGATGCGGGATGGCAAGCTGGAGATCGCTTGAAGTAGTCTTTCTGTAAATAATTGTAAATGAACAGGTTGCTTAATAAATGGGTCTTCCGTGGAACCGCTTGCAGAATGTCGATAAAAAAGAGGGTGATTTAGCGCCCAACCTGCGCTAATCTTTACTTCCTACGTCTAAGATGAAGGGGAACACCATGTCTGACTATGCGCATCCAGAAGTACTCGTCACCACCGAATGGGTGGCGGCTCACTCGAAAGACTCAGGCCTCCGCGTCGTCGAAGTGGACGTCGACACCACGGCCTTCGATCAAGGCCACGTCGACGGAGCCATCTCCTGGAACTGGCAAACCGAGCTGCAAGACGCCATTCGCCGCGATCTTGCGGCGCCCACGGCGTTTGAGGAATTGCTCGGCAAAGCGGGCATCTCTCCGGAAACGACGATTGTTCTCTACGGCGACAATAACAACTGGTTCGCGGCTTGGGCTTTCTGGCAATTGAAATACTACGGCCACGAAAAAGTGTTGATCATGAATGGCGGCCGCAAGAAATGGTTGGAGGAAAAGCGCCCGCTGGCTACCGATAAGCCGTCGGTTTCTGCAACATCCTACAAAGTGAAGCCAGCCAACGCTGCGATTCGCGCGAAGCGCGACGATGTTTTCGCCGCCGTCGAGAAAAAATCCGGCGCGCAGCTGGTCGATGTGCGCTCCGTCGATGAATTCACTGGAAAGATCATCGCGCCTCCCGGAATGACCGAAACGGCGCAGCGCGGGGGGCACATTCCCGGAGCGGCCAATATCCCTTGGGCGCAGGCCGTCAACGAGGACGGCACCTTTAAGAGCGGCGACGCGCTGAAGCAGCTCTACGCGGCGAAGGGCATCAGCGGCGACCGCGAAGTCATCGCCTACTGCCGCATCGGTGAGCGCAGCTCGCACACCTGGTTTGTCCTGAAGTACCTCATGGGCATTAAGAACGTGCGCAACTACGACGGGTCCTGGACCGAGTGGGGTAACTTGATTGGCGCGCCGATCGAGAAAGAAATCTCGGCCGCGGCTACGAAATAAGGCACCCACCGCCGGCGAAAAACCGGACCCGCAGAAGATAGCGTCCGGGAAAAAGCTGTTAAAAAACAGAACGGGGCGCAATCTTTTGCGCCCCGTTTGGCTTTATCTGCCTCCGAAACTGAATTCTGCCTATCTAGCGCCGCGATCCTATTTCCGCGCGGATGCCGGCTTCAAGAACATGGCATCATCGACCGCAACATTGTTCTTGATCTGCGTCAGCCGGAGGGTAAACACATTTCCTTTTTCGACGTGGCGCATGCGGAAGGCGAAGTACGCCCCGTCAACGGCCCGATAGTCGTCCAGGTAGGTCTCCACTTTGTATTCGCTATCCCCGTTGTGCAGCGTGTCGTCGGTGCGAACCGGGAAGCCACTCTGGGTGTCAAAATAAATCCTCGAAGTAAGCTTCTTCTGTGGAGAAAATTCCACCACGTAGGCCGTGTGCGCGCCGACTTTCTCCGTGCCTAGAACCTTGCCGGTTACGGCCATCAAGAGAGCATCGCTGCGGTCGTTGAAGTCTGACTGGAGGATGCGGCTCTCCAGGGCCGCACCGGTGATGAAATGCGTGCCGCCGGAGGGATCCTCGATCCACGCGGTTCGTCCGTCGCACACTTCGCGCAGCACCACGCCGTTCGAAAACGTAATCTTGAACAGAGTTTTGTTCGGCGATTTGCTGAAAATTTCAATGGCCGCAAAACCAGAAGCGTCCTCGGTCTGATAAATGCCTTTCAAATAACGCGTGGTGAAACCGGCCCACACGCCGCGGCCTCCGCTGACCATTTCAAACTTCTCCAGCAGATCCTTGGTGCTGGGGAGAGGTGTCGCGCTCGCATCCACTTTCGTGACGGAACTAACGGGCGTCACAGGTGGCGCAGCGGGAGAAGGATTCTGCGCCGCCGAATGGACGGCAAAAAACACTCCGACAACAGCCGAGGCAGCGAGGGAAGCGAGCCTGCGGTTCATAATTTCCTCCAAGAGGTGAAAAACGAGTGAACGAATCTGGCTACAAGTATGAGATGGCTTCGGCGGAAAGACAGGAACGTCGTGGTGCAGGGTGGTGGAAAAGAGACTGTCCGCAAGGGCAGGTCGCCATGGCATGCGACTCTTTCCACCAGCACCGGTAATGGTCCATCCGCTTTCCGAATACCAGCTGGGGGTCTATTGGTGACCGCGCTTGGCGGCTGCTAGCGGGTTGCTGAAGGCCGCGGGCGGACGCCCAGAACGTTCGGGACGGGCCAAGGTTTGGCGTTCGAATCAGTTTCCTGGAAAGAGGTTTCATAGCTGCCGAACGATTCCAGCTGCATTTCGCCAACCCGTAAATAAAGTTGCGCCTCAGGTCCGCCTTCCAGGTGTTGCGCGGCGACCAGGCCGATCCCCGCGGACAGCAGTTGCTGATTCAAATCATGCATCGAAAACGGCGCGCGAGAGAATAGGAAGAGCACGCGGCCAGAGGAATCTTCACCGAGAGCAGCCTCGCTCCACATCCTATCCTGCTGGCCCCACTGATTCGCGCCGGGGCGCTTGATGAGTCTTAGGTTTTGCACGGCAGAGCGGTAATCCTTGAGGATAGATCCCAGAGTCACTCCCGGACTATCGAGGTCGAAGATGCGGAATGGGGCAAGCGCGTGGGGGTCGCGAGCATCAAATGCCGCGACGGATTGGTAGCTGTTCGCTCGCCCGTTGTTGAGGTGTTCGCGGAAACGCATGAACCCCACGTGGGTCTTTCCATCTGTTTTGAACATACCCGCATTAATCGCCGCCGTGAGCTTGTGTGTTTCACACCACTCGCGAGCGGTGTGGCCTGCCGTTTCGCCGGTCCGGCTGGTGCCCATTATTTCGAGCTCCCAAAGATGTGGGTCGATACGCAAAACAGTGAGTGTCGCTCCCGGGGTTATTTTGGGCCGCGTGACGGCCAGGTACTGGAGTTCCATTCCTGGGGAAAGAAGCTGCCAGCCCGATGAAGTGTCCGCTTCCAAACCGGACAAGAGGCTCACGAAAACGATGAAACAAACGACACTGTGGCTGGCCTCGAGCGGGCCCAACGTCCCTGAATTTCGGTACCGCAGCTTCATCATCTTGGTGACCGGCAAGTCCAAGTATCTCGCTTTGCGTTTCCGGATGGTGCTCGAAAGACGACCTCAAAGGATAGCCGATCTGTTCGTGCAATTTCGCCTGTGGTCGCTTCTTCTGTGTTGTCGCACGAGGTATCCGTTTGACAAAAATACGCAGTCCCGTGCCTAGGTGGCGGCATGCCGTGGCCAAGAGTTTTTTTGAGGGAGCGACAGCCATCAATTGGGGATAGAATACGCGCCTGCTTTCTCGAGGTGCGAAATCATGGAAGAGACCCAAAGGCGTGCGCCACGCTATCCCTTCATCGCCTCGGCGGAGCTTTTGGAAGAAAATTCCGGGGCGCGGATGAACTCGCGTATCAGCGACTTGAGTTTGAACGGGTGCTACGTCGACACCGTCAATCCGTTGCCGGATGGCACGCTCGTGCACTTGAGAATCTTTACCGAGACTCATTCGTTCGAAGCGCCCGCCACCGTGGTGTATTCTCAAGCGTTCCTGGGTATGGGCATGAAGTTTCGCGAGGTTCCGCCAGAGTCCGGAGAAATCCTGCGGCTTTGGCTGCCCGAGGCCACCGAACAAGTGCAGCAGGCTAACGCCTAAAACCACTGTGTCTCGATGGGCTAGTCGCTTGGGGGAACAACTGTTTGGCGGGAGGGAATCATGGGGACCGAATCTGGATGCCAAGGCCTAGACAGGCAGCGCTGCCAAGCGGAGAACAGCAAGGGGGAGCAGCGCGCCGCCGCTTGGGGTAGTGACGTCATAGCCGACCGGCGGACGTTCTTAGAGGGCGCGGTGGCCAGCGCCGCGGCGCTGGCCTTGCCGAACTGGGCGCACCCGGCGGCGGTTCCAGCTGCATCCGCCGATGATATGGAAGGGATTCGCGCGGAAATCGAGAAGCGCCACGACGAAGCCGTCACGCGTTTGCAGCACTGGATCCAGCAGCCCTCCATCGCCGCGGAAAACCGCGGCATGAAGGAAGGCTGCGAACTGACCATGCACATGCTCGGGGACGCGGGCTTCGAGCAGGTCACCAAAGTTCCCACGGACGGGCAACCTGGAATTTTTGCCACGCTGGATGCGGGCGCGCCGCGCACCGTCGGCCTCTATTTCATGTATGACGTGAAGCAGGCGGATCCCGCGGAGTGGAGTTCGCCGCCATTCGAAGCCGCGCTGGTGGACAAGCCCGGGCTCGGCAAAGTGGTCGTCGGTCGCGGGGCCGTCAACCAGAAAGGACCTGAAGCCACGTTCCTGGCCGCGCTGCATGCCATGCGCGGCGCGGGAAAGAAAATGCCGGTGAATTTTGTGTTCGTTGCAGAAGGCGAAGAAGAAATTGGCTCGCCGCATTTTCCTCAGGTTGTGCGCAAGCCCGAAGTAGCAGCGGCGTTGAGAAAATGTACCTCGGTGTTCATGCCCTATGCGGCGCAGGGCTTGAACGGCGAAGTGACCATGACCCTTGGCGCGAAGGGCGTTGTCGAACTCGAGCTGGTTTCCAGCGGCGCGCGGTGGGGCCGCGGTCCCAAGAAAGACTTGCACTCCAGCAACAAGGCTCGCGTGGACAGTCCCGCCTGGCATCTGGTCGAAGCTCTGGCTTCGCTCGTTTCACCGGATGGAAACGATCCAGTGATCGAGGGTTTCGCCGGCAAAGCGCGTCCGCTCTCGGACTCCGACAAAAAAATGATCCGAGAGGCTGCCCGTCGCCTCAGCGAAGCGGACGCGAAAAAACAGATGGGTGTGGACCACTGGGTGCACGATGTGAGCTGGCAAGAATCGCTCGAGCTGCTGTGCTCGCGTCCGACGGTGAATATCGAAGGCCTGGTCGGCGGCTACACCGGCCCGGGAGGCAAAACCATCTTGCCGGGGAGGGCCGTCGCGAAGATCGACATGCGTCTCGTGCCGGACATGACCGCGGCAGAAGCTCTCGCCGCGTTAAAGGCCCACCTGGCCAAAAAAGGCTTCGGCGATATCGAAGTAAACATGAGCGGCGGGTACGATCCGACAAGCACACCCGCCGACTCCTCGATCATTCGGGCGTCCATCGCGGTTTATAAGAAAAACGGAATCGATCCCGTACTACTTCCCCGTCTCGCCGGCTCGTGGCCCGGCTATGTCTTCACCGGCGCCCCTCTGGTCCTTCCGGCAGGTCATTTCGGCATGGGCCACGGCAACGGCGCCCACGCGCCCGATGAGTATTACCTAATCGAATCGAAAAACCCCAAAGTCGCGGGCATGGACGACGCCGTCCGCTCCCACGTCGAATTTCTCTACGAGGTCGCACGCACGAACTGAACCAAAAACCTCCCATAATTAACTCCTGCCCAGGGAACCAAACCGCTTTAGCAACGTCTTTATGGTTATATCTCCGTCCGGAGGCCGGGTATGAGGATCTTGCTGCAGGATATACGCTATGCATTTCGGCAGTTCCTGAAATCGCCAGGATTTGCCGCGAGTGCCGTCCTTTCCCTAATGCTCGGGATTGGCGCAACCACGGCCATCTTCAGCGTAGTCTATGGCCTGCTCCTCGATCCGTATCCCTACAAGGACGCCAAGCGCATGGTGCACGTCGAGCTCCGCGACAAAAATGGCCGTGGACCCCTGCTCATCGTCAACGGCACCCAAGCCGGGGAGGTTCGGAAGGCCTCCTCGGTCGATGATGTCTTTCTGCAAGACGAAAAGCGGGAAAATCTCACCGGCGAGAAATTTCCCGTCTCCGTAAACGTCGGCCTGTATTCCCCAAACATGTTCGATTACATGGGCGTGCCGCCGCTGCTCGGGCGCGAATTCACGCCTGCCGACGCTCCCGGCGGCAATCCCGCTCCGGTCGCTGTCCTGAGCTACCTGTTCTGGCAGCGGCAATACGGAGCCAGCCGCGATGTAATTGGGAAGTCCATCGAGCTGGACCACACGCCCTATACCGTTATCGGCGTCGTGCCGCCACGTTTCACCTGGGGCGATTCCGACGTGTATCTCCCCGCCTGGCCCTCTGCCGATCCGCACTATTACTGGCTCTCCTTCATTAAACTTAAGCCGGGCACGAAATATCCCGCCGCTCAGGCGGAGATGCAAGTCTTGGCGGACCGCTTTGCAAAGCAAGACCCCAAGAATTACCCGCAGGACATGCGCGCCAAGATTGTCACCCTCAATGAAGAGGTCTTGGGCCGCTTCGCGGGAACAATCGTCTTTTTGTTCGGCGCCGTGGTAATCCTTCTGATCATCGGCTGCGCAAACGTTTCCATCCTTTTGCTGGCACGCGGAACGGCGCGTCAGCACGAACTCGCGGTACGCACCTCGATGGGCGCGGGGCGCGGGCGGTTGATCCGCCAACTCCTCACGGAATCCGTGCTTCTTTCCGTGACGGGCGCGGCCGCGGGCGTTCTGGCCGCCTACTGGGGAGTGAAAGCGCTCTCCACCATGCTGCCGTACTACTCCTTTCCCCATGAAGCCGCGATTCACGTCAACGGCATGGTGTTAATCTTCAGCGCCGCGATTGCCTTGTTCACCGGTATTCTCTTCGGCATCTCGCCGGCCTATCAGCTTTCCCGTCCGCAATTGAGTGCGCTGATTCAAGCCAACAGCGTAAAGCTCACGGGCAGTTCACGCAGCCGGCACACGCACCGGCTGCTGATCGCTGGGCAGGTGGCCCTGACGCTGCTCCTCCTTGCCGGAGCCGGTGGAGCCATGAAAGCGTTCCTCGCGAAGGTGCACACGCCTCTGGGTTTCGACCCGGACCATGTCTTCGCGATGAACGTGGCCATGCCGAAAGGCGCGACCTCCACCTGGCAGGAACGCATCAATCAGAACGAAATGGTGCGGCAAGCCGTGGCGCAAGCTCCGGGCGTTGCCGAAGCAGGCGTTTCCGCATCGTGGTTTCCGGGATTCGGTGGATTCAACGCCAAGATTGAAATTCAAAGCAGACCGACATTGACGGATTCGGAAGCCGTTCTGACCCTCATCAGTCCGCAATTGCTTTCGGCGCTGCGCATGCCGCTCTTGCGCGGCAGAATTTTCGACGATGCCGAGTCGCGACGCGGCGCGCATCTGGCGATGGTCAATCAGGCCTTCGTGCGGCAATATCTCGGCGACCTCGATCCCCTCGGGCAAAGTGTCCGGAGCCCGATGCTCAAGATCGATCAGCCGACTCTGCTGCCCGCGCCATCTCCAGACGACTGGCTCGAAGTCGTCGGCGTCGTCGGCGATGCCAAAAACGATGGCTTGGAACATCCCGTGAAGCCGGCGATTTTTCTGCCCTACAGTTTTCTACTGCCGCCGGAGGAAAGGTTCATCGTGCGCGCAAGCGGCGATCCGCAGACGACTATCCGTTCCGTGAAAGAGCGCCTGCGCGAAGTCAACGTCGAGTTTGTGGTGGGACGCGACCACACGCTAGCCTGGTGGCTCGATACCGACGGCTGGGGGCGCGAGCGTTTTATCGCCACAATTTTCGGCCTCTTTGCAGTTCTTGCGCTGGTGCTGGCGGCCACGGGGCTGTACAGTGTGGTCTCTTTTGCCGTGACGCAGCGTACCCAGGAGCTGGGCATTCGCATGGCCCTGGGCGCGCGGCGCGGCACCGTGGTGCAACTGGTGCTGGGCTCGACCGCTGCCATGCTTGGCGCAGGCGTGGCCGTAGGATTGCTCCTGAGCGTGATTTTAAACCGGGTGGTCGCTTCGTGGGCCGGAGGAAGCTCGCGCGATCCTGTCACGCTGCTGGCGGCTGCTGCGCTCCTCGTGCTGGTTGCCGGAGTCGCTTGCGTCTTGCCGGCGTGGCGCGCTGCTTCCATCGATCCCATGCGCGCTTTGCGCGTCGAGTAGCGTTTTGCCACCGGAGTATCGGCCAGCCTCGCTCAGCGCGGCGGGGCAGGCCGCTTTCGGGCGGCCAGCTGCAGCAGTATTTTCTGGCCTTCCTCGAGAACCAGGTCACGCTTTTCTCCTAACGAGGCAATGGTCGGCACGGCAGCTCTATCCGGAATCACACCCTGGCCCTCGAGTTTGCGGTCCTTCGGTGAAAACCAGAGAATCTCGCTGATTTCCAGCACACCGCCGCCCTTCATGACTCGGTCATGGGTGATGCCCAGGACGCAGCCGCACGATGGGCTGCCCACCAGCGTGGCGCGTTCAGAGTCCTGCATGCCCGCGGAAAAAACCTCCGCAGCGCTGGCAGAATATTCACTCACCAGGATGACCACAGGTGCGGCATAGATTTGCGATCCGTTTTTGCCCACAAAAACCTGCCGCTCCTCCGCCCGGTGGCCGTGGCGTTCGGAAGCGGTAACCTGTTTTCTGCTCATGCGCCGTTCGAACAGCGTTTTGCTGTCGAAGAACAGGCCCGCCATGGCTTCCAAAGTAGCACCTACGCCTCCGCGGTTCCTGCGAAGATCCACAATCAGTCCCGGCGTCGAGCGCAGATTCCGAACGGCGCTCTTGAAGTCCTTGACCAGGGAAGGATGAAACTCATCGAAGCGTATGTATCCGAGACCGGACGACAACTTTGCGGAGCTAACGCGGGGAGCCGTAGAAAGTGTTTGCCGCGCAAATTTGACCTCAAGGGCCGAGCCATCGGCGCGCTCGAAACTCGCGGCGAAGGGAGTTTCGATGGGACCGGCAAACACCGTACTGAGGACGCGGAGTTTCGTGACGCGTTCGGTCGAAGAAGGCAAGACTTTGTGTGCCGATTCGGCGAGTCGATCGGCAATGGGCTGTCCGTCCAGCGCTGTCACGATCATGCCCGGCTCGATGCCCGCGTGCGCCGCGTTGCTGTCGGGGAATACATCCAGAACCACGACCTTGCTCTCGACATAGCCGGCCCGGAAACCGATGCTCACGCCCTGGTGCTTCTTGCGATTTTCCCATTGCTCCGGCGAGCTAAACCGCGTGTGCGCGTCGTGCAGTTCCGCCGTCATGCGGTCCAGGATGGAATAGAAGTCCTGGTCGTCTTTTGCAGTCTCTACCAGCGGCAAGTAACGCTCGTGAATGCCCTGCCAGTTCACGCCGCCGAATTCCGGATCGTAGTAACGCTCATCGATATCTTTCCAGAGTTTTTCAAATACTTGCTCGCGCTCTTTCGGCAAAAGGCCACGCGAAGTTCCGCTCGCGGTCATTGCCAGGACCCGACAGACGAGGAGTACTGCGAGAATCGAGCGCCGTCGGAAGCTGGGCGAAACGTATTTCATGATTTCGGCCTTGGACGTTTATCCGAAACACTATTGAATAGAAAAGGTTGCCTGACCGGCGCGACAAATGCCGCAAGCGCCCGCAGATAATAACAGCATGGACGCTTCGACGGGGAGAATCGGGAAAAGAGCGGGCTCGCCTGTATGGACCGAAGGCCAGTGTACCCCTGGCAAGACCCTGCTAGTTCGGATGGTCGTGCGAGTCGCGATTCAGTTGCTCCAGGTTTTCGCGGGCCAGTTCATTCTTTGGATCGATTCCGAGGGCGCGTTCAAAGTGCAGCCGCGCCCCTTTTAGGTTTCCCGTCTCCGCCAGCGCGCTGCCCAGGTTGGCCTCCGCGTTTGCATCCTGCGGATGCAAGCGAACCGCGGTCTGAAAGTGTGTAAGCGCTCCCGCGAAGTCGCCCTGTGCCGCGAGTGCATTCCCGAGATTGTAGTGCGCATCGAAATAATCGGGTCGGCCCTTCAGCGCGGTGTTTAGATGCGGGATGGCTCCGGCAATCTGTCCGCCAGCCAGAAGCACGGCGCCCAGGGCGTTGTTGGCGGTGGGATCGTCCGGGCGAATGCGAACGGCTTCCGTAAATTGCCGGACCGCTCCGGAAAGCTCGCCTTTCATCTCGAAGAGAGCCGCAAGATTGTAGTGCGCTTCGAAATCCTCGGGGTTGTTTTGAAGGTGGTGCAAAGCCAGCGCTTCCTGAATCGGCACTCGCGGATCGATCGTGGCGTCCCCGGATTCGTGCGGAAGCACCTGCAACCACAAATGCGCCATCTCGTCGCTCGCACGGTTGCCCGCCACCACGCGTTTTGGAGGCTGGTTGGGATTTCGAGTGTTCTCCGCCGAGTTGTCGTAGATAAAACGCATGGAGATTGTCGTTCCCGCAGGAAGGTCCACGGGTTGTTCATAACGATAGACGGCCTGCCAGTTCAAATCCCAGTTGCCAATATGAATCAAGGTCTTCTTGGTTCCGTCGGGCAGAGTCGCAAGCGCCTGTAAATCTCGTCCGAGGTAATGCGCGTGCGGATAGATGGCCAAAACGCTGGCGTCCACCGGCAAGGTGAAATCGTCGGAAACCAGAAAATTCCGCTCGCCAGGCGGTATGTCCAGCATGCGGTCGTTGTCCAGCTGCAACAGGATGGGATGCCGCGTTCCTGGCTTGTCTGTGAAGTACAGTCCGAGAGTCGGCTGAATCAGTTCCGGCTTTCCCGAAGGCTGAAAATGTGTGTTCAAAACCAGGTCGGTGTTTTTATCCAGGCGCAAGGCCATGCCGTCGGGCTCCACATACGGCGGAGAGCCCGGTTTCCAGAAAAGAAAATGGCTGTCCGGATCGAAAGCTTCTGATTCAATAACCAGTTCCATTCCGCCGAAACCCGCCCCGGGTTCTTTCTCAAGCCTGCGCCCGGACTCTTCCCGGTCCACCAAAACGTTGGCATGATGCACGAGCCGTTTATCGCCGGGCCTGATTTCAATGGCTCTCAACCATTGTGAGCGATCGACGGGCGTTCGAAACACAAAATTCCAATATGAATCGCTGCCACCCGCGAGAAGCAGGTAGGGCTTCGCGGCGCGGACAGTCACATCGGGCTTGCCCAACTGCCAGCCCGTGGGAAATGCTGGTTGCCGAGGAAGATCGGCGGGATTCCCTTCGATTTCCCCTTGGTCCACCCACGATTGAATCGTCCGGATCTCCTCGTCAGACAAGCGAACCTCGTCCGCGAATTTCAGCTCGCCAGGCTCCGGTAGCCACGGGGGCATGATGCGTTTCCGCGTAACGAACGCAATCTGCCGCCCGTGTGTCTTTACGTCGGCGTAGGTAAGCAGGGGGAAAGGCCCGGCTTCGCCGGGATGATGGCACTGCGCGCAATTCCGAAACACAATCGGCGCAATATCGCGGTCAAACGTCACTGGCGCCTCGGCCGCCGCGGGTTTCCGTGCTGATTTTCGCGCGGCCGCGGCGTGACGGGCCGTAATCCCCGCAGACGCGAGAGCGAGTACCATGAAAAATCCAGAAAGGGTTTCTGAAGCGTGCCTCATTCCAGATCCGAAATGTAGCATCCCACGCCATGAGTCGCGTCGACATCGAGGCTCTTGCCGCCGAGCGCGGCGGAAATCGCGTCCTCCAACTCATGTGTTGTTGCCACGCTGCGGGTGCGGCCAACATCCTCGTAAAGATTGTCGATCCTGCCGTGATAGACGAGACGCCGGTCGGCGCTGAATACGGCAACTTCCGGCGTAATCTCGACCTGACTCTCTTTTACAAGAACATGTTGCGGATCGCGCAGCGCCGGAATTTTGTAACCGTACTCGCGCTCGTGCTTGCGGATCACTTCCGCGGATTCCGCCTTACTCGGATAAACCAGCCAGAACGCCGCTTTCGCCGCATGCTCTTCACTTAGTTTCTGGATTGTCGGCGCGTAGCGATTCGCAACCGGGCAATCCGTCCGTACAAATATCAGCACGACAATTTTCCTGCTGCCGGATTTGAGCGGGTCCACAGGATTTCCCGCGAGATCGAAAGCAGTGTTTTGGGCGCCAAGAGAAGTGCAAGCGAACCAAGCCAGCCCCGCCGCAAAGATTACAACCAGAAGCAGAAGCAGGCGAACGACTCGAATGGTATGCCAACGGCGGCCCATACGTGCCCGCACCCCTGGGGCTTACGAATTTTACAGCGCCCATGAACCCTTGTCGAAGAGATTAGAGAAGATGCCAGAAGACGGCCTGCGCGATGCCAGAACCCCAACGCCGTTAACGAAGGTCGCCGGGCTCCACACCCTTCTTTCGTGCCTCATCGACCAGCGCATCGATCTTCGCTCGAAGCTGTTTCGTCTGGTCCTCGAGGCTCGTGATTTGCTGGTCCACCGGCACGCGATTGTACCCCTTATTGATCGGATAGCCGCCGGAGGTGGCGGGCGTTTTCCCTTCGCTGAAGTCCTGGAGGTCCCTAAGTTGCTTGTTGGTGTCATCCAACTGCGACTCGAGCTTCCGGAGTTCCTTGCGCGTATTCGCGATGTACTGCCCATCGGCTTTTGCGTCCGGGTCACCTGTTCCCAGATTCTTCGAATTCCCCACCACCGAAACAGGTCCGCTCAATCCGCTGACGTCGTCATTCGTCCAGACTTTCTTGGTTTTCTTGGCATCGGTTGGCGCCAGAGCCTTGGGGTTCGCCGGCCGGGCCGGAGAAGTTGCCGGGGCGGGGCTCGCGCTCTGGGGGGAGGCCGGAGCAGGACTTCCGGCGAAACACGCGGGACAGCTCAGCGCCCCGCAAAAAGCGAAAGCACTCCAATAGAGGAACGACCGGGTCATAAAGCCTCCGATTACTTTGAGGGCGAGGCTAGTTCTAGTACCTTAAACCCAGTATAGCGGACAAAGTTTCAGGGGTTTCGGGTGGCGCCGTCGGGCTTGCCCAACTCAGCACGAATCATAGCCAGGGCTTCCTTGGGAGGTCCAATGCGGCGGTACTGACCGTAAAAAGTTCGTTCGTGGATGGAAATAGAGCTAAAGAGTCTTCGACCATCGAAGTCGTATTGAGAAAACGAAGGCATCCACAGTCCCGGGAGCGTCTCATACCTCTCCTGCATAAAGTGGCTGCCTTTATAGACCTTGGCAAGAAACAACCCGACCGTGATGTCCCCGGTGACTTCCCCTTCCACGCGCGCGATTTGCCCCGCCTCCCGATCAATCCACACAAACCCGCGCACCTTGGCAAAAATAGAAGTCGCTCGCGAGGTGGACTTGTAGGCCGGATTTGGTTCCATCTTGTATTTGTAAAGCACCCGGCCAGCGCGAGTTTCACTGGAAACGAGGCTGTAAAGGAAAGCGATGCGCGTGGCGTCAATCAGATCGTCACGCTCCTTCTGCCTTTTAGCCATTTTCTCGTAGGCGTCATGTTGCGCGTGCCCATCGTCGGCCGCCCAGGAGAGAGCACGCTCCAGCTTCACCAGTTCCGCGTGATAAGCGTCCGGGTCGGTCGGCTTTCCGTCCGGGCCAATCGGAATATGATCGACACCAGTGCCTGCCGGAACAACGCGCGAAACCTTGATTTCGCCCGTCTGCTTATCAACGGCGTTCTTTCGCATTTCGACGCGCTCGACCCGTTCGTACAGGCTCAAGGCCTGGTCGTTCTTCTTCTGATTCGCCAATACCAGGTCGAGCAGGGCCGTTTTTTCGGCTTCCGTCTCTCGAGGCGGTACGGGGACGGGCACGGCGGCCTCCTGTGCCAGAGAGGTGGCAGCAAACGCCGGGAAGAGTCCTGCCACGAGAATGAGGGATCGCGCGCGCATCGTCGTAAGCGGCCCAGGACCGCCAACCCATATATTAATTTTGATTCTCGAGCCGGGGCAATTGTTGCTTTTCAATTGAGCAATAATACTTGTCACGCGCGCCTGCCGAGCGCCCCGGAATTTAGCGCCGAGCCGCTATGATTTTGGTTTCTCGGCTTGTTTTTGTTGCTGCTGTTGTTCTTCGGTCCAAGGCGGCACTACGCCGTTCATCCGCGCATAGGCGATGGACTGGCCCAGGTGTTCGCCGAAGTGTCCCGTGATCAGGATGAAGGAGCCCCGCAGGGTGGTCTGGCGCCCAAACATCTTTTGCGGTTTATCGGCGTCCGCGTCGCTGAGCGCCTGAATAGCCTGCCGGAAATGCCGAAACGAATCCTTCAAGGCTTCGACGGTCTTGGCCTTGTCGGTGGACAGCGCCGTGATGGAGTTGAAATCGAAGCCCGCAGGTGGCGGGGTCCCGAGCGACCGGGCCACCCCGTAATTAGCGGCTATGATGTGCGTGTACACCTCGCCGATCGAGCGCACTCCCTCGACCGGCCTCCATGCGTATTTTTCAGCGGGCACGGACTCCGCGAGGCGCACATACCGTTGTTCGTAGTATGCTGTCTCTACTAGGAATTCGGCCTTGGGTCCGCTAGCCACCGTCGCAGGGGCTGCCGCGGCTTTCTCTCCGGGCTGGTCTTGGGCGCCAGCGTTCCAGCCAAACGCCATCGCAAGGATGGTAAGTTCTAGAAAATAAACAGAGATGGGACGCATGAGTGCTCCTGGCAGTGTTCGCCATGGGTTCCCACTCCCAGCAAGGGCACAGCAAATCCTGCAAGGGGAGCCCCACGTACCGTACACCTAGATTTAAGGAAAGCAAAGGGGTCTCTCGACCGTCTATATAGCGGGAACGAATCGATCGTTATTCCCGTATTACCAAATGCACCCGGAGGTGTCTGTTTGGGAGTAGTACCTATCGAAGGATTGCGCGGCATCGGGGGGCTGGTCCCGCGAACGGCCAGAGTTCGGTTTACTTGGGCCCGCTTCCGCACCGCGGCCGTCACCATGGTTGAGACCTTCAAGCTCTCTCTGGACGCCCTCCGCGCCCATAAGCTGCGTAGTTTCTTGACATTACTGGGTGTCATCCTGGCCGTACTGACCCTTGTGGTGGTCATGAGCGTGGTTGCCGGGCTCAATTTCTACGTCGCGGACAAGGTCGCCAACCTCGGTGCCAACGTCTACGTTCTAACCCGTTTCGGCATCATCACCAGCAACGACGAGTGGATCAAAGCCCAAAAACGCCCCCTCATCACCAAGGAAGAGTTCACGAGCCTGAAGGGAGGAATGCACACCACCAGCCAGATCGCCGCCATTCTCGGCACCGCCTCGGACGTGCGCTCGGGAAACGAACTTCTGGAAGACGTGAACGTCGATGGGGTCACCTCGAACTATTCTCTGGTGCGCAATGTGAACGTGGCTTCGGGCAGATTCCTGACCGAAGCGGATGAAACGCATCACTCGCCGGTCTGCTTCATCGGCGCGGACTTGGTCAGAAAATTCTTCTACAACGTGGACCCCATCGGCAAAACCATCCGTGCAGGCTCCCACAGTTACGAAGTCATTGGCGTAGCCGCCGTCATCGGAAGCGCTTTCGGTCAATCGCAAGACCGCTTCTTGTACATTCCTCTCGGCACGTACTCCAAGGAATGGGGCAACCAGCGGGATTCACTCACGCTTTTCATGCAGGCAGGCAATGCCGAGATGATGGCCTCCTCCGAGGACGAAGCGCGCATGCTCTTGCGCGCCTGGCGCCATCAACCCTGGGACTCGGCTGATAGTTTCGGAATCATCGGCTCGGACTCCATCATGGGTCTGTGGAAACAGTTGACGGGAAACATCTTCATGGTCGCCGTTGGCCTGACTGCCGTTTTCCTGGTGGTCGGCGGAATCGTCATCATGAATATCATGCTGGCCAGCGTGACCGAACGCACGCGGGAGATTGGTTTGCGGCGCTCTCTGGGCGCCAGAAAGAAACACATTATCCTGCAATTTGTGACCGAGTCTGCGGTGCTCGCGGCCACCGGCGGGCTGATGGGCATAGGTTTGGCCTATGTCCTGGTTGCGGCCGCGCGCGCAGCGACATCGATTCCCATGCGCACGTCCATGAGCGCGGTGATTCTCTCGCTGTCCGTTTCAACCGGAGTCGGCCTCTTCTTTGGAATTTACCCCGCCATGCGCGCCGCGAAACTCGATCCTATCGAAGCACTGCGGGCAGAAGGCTGAGGAGCGTTGACTCCGGCCGATGGGGACCGGGTCACACAAAACAAAAATGGCGCAACAACATGGTGAAAATCTAAAGCAAGCAATGGACACGCTCCGCGCGCACAAATTGCGCAGCTTCCTGACGGTGTTCGGCGTAGTGCTCGGCGTCAGTGTGATCATGCTGGTAGCCGCTCTGATCACCGGCTTCGACGCGCAAGTCCAGGACAACATCAAGCAGTTCGGCGCGGATACCGCCTTTGTCTCGCGCTTTGAACAAGGCCCGCACAACGGCCGCCGTCCCAAGGACGAGCGTGAACGCAAGCCTCTAACGCTCGCCGATGCCGTGGCCATTCAAGAACGTTGCCCTGCCGTGAAGGACGTTACCGTCTTTTTGACATGGTGGGAGCAAGAGCACAAGGTCCGCACCAAGTCCGGCGAAGTGACCTCCATCGATTACCGCGGCGTGCAACCGAATTTCGGCCAGGTTTATGCCAACGCTTCGACGCTGGAAGGCCGTTTCATCAGCGAAGGCGATGACCTGCATCGCGAAAAAGTCGTGATGCTCGGAGAAAACGCCGCGCCAGTGCTCTTTCCCGAGGGTTCGCCTGTCGGAAAAGATGTAATGATCGATGGCTCCCCGTTTCGCGTGATTGGCGTCGTGGAAAAGCCAAAAGGCATGTTCGGCGCGGACGATGAAGACAAACGCGTGCTGATTCCCTACAACACTTTTCAGAAGATTTATCCCAGCGCTTACGAAAACCAAATTCGCTTTCAAGCCTACGCGAACCAGCTGGATCAGGCCGTGGATCAAGCGACGGAAGTGCTCCGTCGGCGCCGCAACGTTCCCTACGACGGCAAAAACAATTTTTCGATCAACACCTCGCAACAGGAGATCGAGCAGTTCCATAGCATCCTAGGCATGGTCGCTCTCGCCACCGTCGTGCTCAGCGGCATAGGTCTGCTCATCGGCGGCGTGGGGGTGATGAACATCATGCTCGTTAGCGTGACCGAGCGGACGCGCGAGATCGGCATCCGCAAAGCCATCGGCGCCAAAAGCGGCGACATCACCTGGCAATTCCTGCTTGAGGCCATGACGCTTACGGGAGCCGGCGGCGTCATTGCGCTGGTATTGGTGAACGGCTTGGTGATTCTGGTGCGCCTGGGACTGAAGTGGCCTGGCAGCGTGCCGATCTGGGCCGCTGCGACTGGCATCATCGTCAGCGTGAGTATCGGCTTGATCTTTGGGGTGTGGCCGGCGATGAAAGCGGCCAAACTGGACCCCGTCGAAGCCCTGCGTTACGAATAGGGCCGAGGGCCAGTGGTTCCCCCAAAGCATCCAAGCGTTCTTGGAATCCCGAAAAACCAGACCATCGAACTAGGGAAGCGGCGAGGGATCCGCAAAAGAAGCGTTAGGCGAAACCTCGCGCGCCGGTGGCCCGGGCGTCTCGGAGTTGCGCTTACCGGCCGAAGTTTTTGGAACGGATTTCGCATGGCCGCTTTCGACCGGGACGGCAGCGGCGGGAATCGTGCCAGTCCGCGTGTACCGAGATAAGGCAAGATCTTGTGCGCTTCCACTGGGTACTGCGGCGACTGCCGGCGTGGGCCGCCTCCGAACCCAGTGGCCGAGAGAGCTCGCCGCGGTCACTGCGCTGGCGAGCAGCAAAACTGCCGAAGCAATGGCTAAGAGATCGCGTGGATGCGCCGGGCGCATGAACCAATAGGGGCGATTCGGCTGCCGAGAAAGCTTGTCCCGGCAGCGAGCCAGCAGATAAAGCGCGCGTCCCAGATCATGGCCCGTCTGGTAGCGGTTATCCGGGTTCTTTGCAAGACATCGCGCGAGGATTCGATCGAAGGCCGCAGGAAGCGTTGGATGAAGCTTGGACGGGGGAATGGGGTTTGCCGTCAGAATCTGCGCGCAGACTTCTCCGAGCGAATTACCGGCGAACGGCCGGACGCCGGTGATCATCTCGTACAGCACGATGCCGAGCGAAAAAAGATCGGAGCGGCCGTCCTGCTTCTGTCCTGCAATCTGTTCGGGCGATAGGTAAGCAGGTGTGCCCAAAACGCGGTCCGCGCGGGAGACTTGCGAAGCAAATCGCGCGACACCGAAATCGATGAGCTTCACTTTGTGGTCTTCGGTGACGCGAATGTTGCTGGGCTTCACGTCACCATGAATGATGCCCGCCCGGTGGGCGTAGGCGAGTGCCGAGGCCAGATCGGCGGTCCACACGGCCGCGCTGGCAAACGGAATCCGAGATTGCGCCAGCAGCTGCTCGAGATTTTTTCCTGAAACAAATTCCATCACCAGAAAAGGAGTGCCGCTGCCGTCGTTGCCGAGGTCATAGAGCTGCGCGATCGCAGGGTGGGAAAGTCGCCCGACGGTTTGCGCTTCTTGCAAGAACTGCGCCTCGCTGTTCTTGCCGAAGCCCTGAAGAAACGTTTTCAGCGCCACGGTGCGGCCGATGACGGTGTCGCGTGCCTTGTCCACGCGGCAAGCTGCGCCGCATCCGAGAGTTTCGAGAATTTCGTAGCGGCCGGTCTTAAGAACTGGGCTCATGCGGAACGCAACAATCGAGTGGCACGCTCGCGAAAACTGGTGTGCGCGGTCTCGACCGGGGCCGCCGCCTTGCGGCGGGCAAATGGATACAATTCGGTAGCCAGCAGATCCACGGACTGATAACGGTGCGCTGGGTCTTTTTCCAGAGTCTTGGCAATAATCGCGTCGAAGGGCTTCGGAACGGAAGGATTTGCCTGAGAGACCGGAAGCGGCTTGGAGGAAAGAACCCGCGTGCAAATTCCCTGCAGCGAATCGGAATCGAAGGGTCGCTTGCCGGTAACCATCTCATACAGCACTACACCAAGTGAAAAAATATCGGAGCGCGCGTCCTGCGGCCGGCCTAGAATCTGTTCGGGGCACCAATAAGCCGGAGTGCCGAGCAGCGGCGTGTCCTTCTTATCGTGGCTGGCCAGGCGCGCCATGCCGAAGTCCGTCAGCTTCACGCGGCCGTCATCGAGAATCAAAATATTAGCAGGCTTGATGTCGCCGTGAATGACTCCACGGCGATGGGCTAGGTGCAAAGCCGAGGCGATCTCTCCGACCCACGCACAAGCGCGCGGCAGAGGAACACTTCCCTTGGCCAGAACCTTGTCGAGAGGCAACCCTTCCAGGAACTCCATCACCAGATACGGCGTTTGCGTGGGTTCGTCAATGCCCATATCGTGCAGCGTGACCACGCAGGGATGCGAAAGCTGGCCGACCACGCGCGCCTCTTGCAGGAAGCGGTCGCGCCCCGCGCCCTGCGCCAGCGCAGGCGAAAAGAGCTTGACGGCGACGATGCGCCCGATCATGGGATCGTGCGCGCGCACGACCTTGCTGTTTGCGCCGGCACCGATTACGTCAATAACCTCATAGCGGCCTACTTGCATGGTGGCCTTTCCCTCAGGCTGATGCTGCCGAAACTGTGTAGAGAGTATCGAAAGGAGTGGTCTCATTAAATGAAGCAAGCGTGCTACTGGGAAGAGTACGGAGGTACTAGTGCGAAAGATTGAAATAAGCAGGCTGCGAGACAGGAAGCCTCAGGGAGCGGGGCGGAACACCAGGGCCGAGGATCATTCCGTCCTTTTGAACGGAACGAGAGTCGGGGCCGTGGTCAGGCGCGCGGGAAAGTCCCGCACGAAAGCCGTCATCGAGGGATGCCAGAGACCGTTGTACCCAAAATACTGCATTTCTTTCAGGGCTTGATCCGGCGGCAGTTTTTCAAAAGCCATGCGGTAGCTGGCGACAAAAACGCCGGTGCGATCTTCTCCATAGTGGCAATGCACGAAGACTTTTTCCTGCGGATGGTCGCGGAACAGGGAGAGGAACTGCGCCACCTGCTCGTTTGTCGGAGCAGACCATTCGTTGACCGCGATGTGCACGAAGCGAATCCCCAATGATTCCGATCTTTTTTCTTCCCAGCTGATTTTGGACGGGTCTTCGTCACGAAGATTGACGATCGTGGTGATGCCCAGTTTTTTCAGCTCGAGCAGTCCCGGATCTCTGGGCTGCGCGCCGCGATACAAACGATCATTGATCTTTCCAGAATTGGGGACGCCCGCAATTCGCAGTTTTTCGCCGTATGCGGAGTGCATGGAGGAGGGCGTGGATGACGGCGCTTGCTTGCGAGCCACGAGACGCGAAGAAAACGCGCCAGCGAAAACCAGCGAGAAAAGGAGAGCGGCGCGGCCCATAGGGGATTGGATGCTGTTCGTCTGGCGCCCGATGCCAGCGCGCCAAGGACGGCAGGCCCGCCCCGTGGTCCAGAAAGGGCACCACTACAGATAGACGTGATACCAAAACGTCAACCACATTTTGCGATTTCCTCTTGACAGGACCTTCACAGCCGTTGATACTTCGATTCCAGATTCGGGGGAATGTGGTAGCGCCATGCGGGCCAAGTCGAGGTTGTGCAGTAGGTCCGTAGTGATTCCACGAAGCCGGCCCTAGTTCTAAACCAAAAAATCGAGCGCGAAGTAGCTGCTCCGCGCCCGCATTTCAGGCGCGGAATTTGCTGTGAGGCTGTGTAAGACCCACCAGCCAGCGGCAGAGCGTTGGCGTTTCGAATGGTTTTGATGGTGACCGCGAGTCGGTCGATGGAAAAGTCCTCTGCCGAACGGTGGCCTTTTTCTCCGGCCGGGTGGACGAATACTGGGTTTCGAACGGTGGTGATCTTCAGGGCCCTCCCAGCACCCTGGGGCTAGCGGTGGAGTAAAATAAGGGATGGCCCGCTAATAGGGGGCTTGAGGTCGCGGAGGGCGGCATGGCAACGGTGAAACAAGCATGGACTGGGAATTCCCCGATCACGGAGACAACTCTGGAGAATACGGGAGCGGGAACACAGCAAGGCCTCTCTTTTGAAAGATATTTTACAGACGGAAAGATTTCTCCATTTGAAGCCGTTGAATGGGAGAAGCGCACCGCGCTGATCGGGAACGAAAAGGGCGTGACCATCTTCCGCCAGGAAGACGTCGAGGTGCCCAAGAACTGGTCGCAGACGGCCACCAACATCGTCGCCAGCAAATACTTTCACGGCAAGCCGGGTTCGCGAGAGCGCGAAGGCTCGGTGCGGCAATTGATCAGCCGTGTGGTGAATACCATTGACGGCTGGGGCCAGGCGAGCGGCTACTTCGCCTCGGATGCCTCGCGCGATGCGTTCCGCGACGAGCTGACGCACCTGCTCGTCGAACAAAAGATGGCTTTCAATTCGCCGGTGTGGTTCAACGTCGGCGTGCAGCCGAAGCCGCAGTGCTCGGCGTGCTTTATCAATTCCGTCGAGGACAACATGGAATCGATCATGGGCCTGACGCGGACCGAAGGGATGTTGTTCAAGTGGGGCTCCGGAACCGGCACGAATTTCTCCTCGCTGCGCGGCAGCAAGGAAACACTTTCAGGAGGCGGCATCGCCTCGGGGCCGGTGAGCTTCATGAAGGGCTTCGACGCGTTCGCGGGGGTGATCAAGAGCGGCGGCAAGACGCGGCGCGCCGCCAAGATGGTCATCCTGAACATCGATCATCCGGACATCGTCGAATTCATCGAATGCAAGACCAAGGAAGAGCGCAAGGCGCATGTGCTGATCGAACAGGGTTATGACGCCGGAATTGATGGCGATGCTTATGCTTCGATTTTCTTCCAGAACGCGAACCACTCGGTGCGCGTGACGGACGATTTCATGCGCGCGGCGGAACAAGACCGCGACTGGTGGACACGCAACGTAACGGACGGGCAGCCCGCGGAAAAGATGCGGGCGCGTGACCTGCTTTACAAAATTGCGGATTCCACGTGGCGCTGCGGCGATCCGGGCATGCAGTACGACACCACCATCAACCGGTGGCATACTTCGAAAAACACGGCGCGCATCAATGCCTCAAATCCCTGCTCGGAGTACATGTTTCTCGACGACACGGCGTGCAATCTTGCTTCGCTGAACCTGATGAAGTTTCTCGGATCGAACGGGCAGTTTGATGTGACCGCGTTCAAGCATGCGGTGGACGTGACCATCACGGCGCAGGAAATTCTGGTGGACAACGCGAGTTACCCGACACCGCGAATTGCCGAGAATTCCCACAACTTCCGGCCGCTGGGCTTGGGCTACGCCAATCTCGGCGCCCTGCTGATGTCTCTGGCGCTGCCTTACGACTCCGACGAAGGTCGCGACATGGGCGGAGCGATCACCGCGCTGATGTGCGGCGAGGCGTACGCGCAATCCGCGCGCATCGCGGAAAGAATGGGCACGTTTCCCGGCTACGAAGTGAACCGCGAGCCGATGCTGGACGTGATGCGCATGCACCGCGAGGCGATGCGCGGAATCAAGCCCGAGCACGTGCAGACGGAATTGTTCCTGGCAGCGCAGGAATCGTGGGACACCGCGCTGGCCCACGGCGAAAAGTTGGGCTACAAGAATTCGCAGGTAACCGTGCTGGCGCCGACGGGCACGATCGGCTTCATGATGGACTGCGACACCACGGGAATCGAGCCGGATCTCGCGCTGGTCAAACACAAAAAACTGGTCGGCGGCGGTCTCATCAAGATCGTGAACAACACCGTGCCGCAAGCGCTGATGAGGCTGAAATATACGCCGGAGCAGACCAGCGAGATCGTTTCCTACATCGACAAGCAGGGAAAGATCGAAGGCGCGCCGTACTTGAAGGCGGAACACCTGCCGGTTTTCGATTGCTCGCTGGCGCCCTTGGGTGGCGGACGGTCCATCGCGTGGACCGGGCACGTAAAAATGATGGCGGCGGCACAGCCGTTCCTTTCTGGCGCGATCTCGAAGACCATCAACATGCCCGAGGAATCCTCGATCGAAGACATCGGGGAAGCTTACATCGAGTCCTGGAAGTTAGGCTTGAAGTCCGTAGCCATCTACCGGGACAACTCCAAGCGTTCGCAGCCGCTGAACGCGGGCGGATCGAAGGAAGAGAAGAAAACCGAATCTGCACCAGTAGCGGCAGTAGAGCCGATGCAGCGCGAACTGTTCGCACGCGCGGTGCGCGAGAAGATGCCGGTGGAGCGCCCATCGGTGACGCACAAGTTCAGCGTGGGTGCGAACGAAGGCTACATCACCGTCGGCATGTACCCGGACGGACGGCCCGGCGAAATCTTTATCAAGATGTCGAAAGAAGGCTCGACGCTTTCCGGTGTGATGGACGGCCTGGCGCTAACCGTGTCACTGGGCTTGCAATATGGCGTGCCGCTCAAGGTGTTCGTGGACAAGCTGGTGAATACAAGGTTTGAACCGTCGGGCATCTCGGGGAATCCGAATATCCGTTTCGTTTCTTCCGTGCTGGATTATCTCGCGCGGTGGCTGGGCGGGCGATTCATCTCCTCCGACTATCTGAAGCTGAACACCGATCAGGCCGTGAGGGTTGCTCCTGTTCAGCCACTTCAAACAATGATGGACGCCGCGATGGCTTTGGAGCCGGCGGCTGGCACCTCGTCCAAACTGCGCGACGCCCATGAGGGCGCACCCACCTGCTCCGAGTGCGGCATGCTCATGGTGCCGAACGGGGCGTGCTATAAATGCGGGAACTGCGGCAGCACGAGCGGCTGCAGTTGAGCACCGTCGCTAGGCCGCGGGACACGACACGATGAGCGCTCTCTCCTCCGCTTCAGGGCTGGCCGCAAGACTGGCTCCGGAAAAGCCGAAGGCCCGCGGCTTTTTGCACATCGTGCGCCACGGCGGAGGACCCAGCGCCATTTATGTCGTTACTTATCATCGACTTGCCAGCGGCCTCGACAGAGTAGGCGCACATCGGAAGCCAGCCCTCGCCGAGGGCGCACAGGCGTTGATCGAACTGCTCGAGCGCATTGGCGTGGACTTCCGGCTCAAAGAAGTCCGGGGCGCTCTGGAAGATATTCTTCGGCTCGGCTCAGCCAATATCCCCGATCTGTGGCTCAGCGACGAGGAGATGCTCGAAAAAGGACTCGTCGAGAGCTAAACAGCAGGCCCGGAAGAAGCGACCTAAGCCGGAGTGTGATGCTGCCCTCCGGCTTTTGTCTTTTGCTCTTAGCAGTGCTTCGCCCACCCCGGTTTTTTCAGAAAGAGTGCCAAAGTCGCTGCACCAAAAGACTTACTCCAACAAACTCCAACATTCTTGAAAGAGTGCGCAAGGACATGAAGCATGACGTTCACTAAACGGCTTCGCGAGGGAATACGTCGCGGAGAAGTCACTTGCAGCGTGCGAATCTGGATGCGTCCCCGCGTCAGAGTAGGTGCGCGATACCGTATGGAGGAAGGCGAGATTCAAGTCGATTCGATTCAACCGATAGGGTTTCCAGATATTACTCCTGAACTGGCGCGCGAGTCTGGATTCCTTGGCGTTGTGGACCTGCTCAAGGTCGCCAAACATGGTCGAGGCGAGAATATTTATTTAATCCGGTTCCACTACGTGCGACCGCGCGCCCAGCGAATGGGGCAGCGTAAGTCTGGTTAGAACCTCGAGTGACTTCTCCGTCGCATAAATGCGACGGCTTCTCAGGACACGCATGAGTCGAGAACCTCGGGAGTTTGCGCGGGGGCGGGTATCTGGGCATATGAAGACGAGGCAGCCAGATGAAAAAGTGCTAGCGAGAGTAACAAAAACGAGTGGAGAGGACCACGCACGGTCGCATGTTGTAATGGCATGGTGGGTTTGGCAAGTATTGGGAGTGGCTAACAAGGACTCACGCTAGTGGCTCCAGCCGTGGCCGATGAACCCGCAGCTAGCGGGGACGCGGGCGGAGAGGCGGGCGGGCAGTCAGGGACCGCGGGCGCATGCGGAAGCGCGGGCCTAGCGGCGGGGGGACGTTGCGGAGGAAATCGCCGCAGTAGGGGCAGCGACCGTCGTCGGCGATGGGGCCGGTGGCGTCGGCGCGGAGCCAGTGGCCGCGTAGGTCGCACGAGGGATTGATGCATTGCACGGTGAAGCCGGGCAGATATTGCATGCAGACTCTCTCAGTGGCCAGCCAGCTTCGCGGCGACACGGTACGGCTCGTGTAGGAGAAGCTCCCATGGGCGGCCCGGGCAGAATTGTTAGCGTGAATTCTGCCGTCACGGTGCTGTGGTGTCAAGAGAAATGAATACAACAGATTGTGGTGGGGTTGCGGCGAAGAGGAGAGTGGTGCGAAGAGAGCGCAGCGCTTGGGCTAGGGATAGACTCTTGAAGAAACCGTTTCTGGAAGGTGCGGAGGCGAGACGATGCTCAGTCGGAGATGGGTTTAGAGTTGTTGGCCCGGACGTCAGGCCGTGGAAGTCTTAAATCTGTGGCGGAGCTGTTGGCGCCGGCGGAGCCGTGGTGCCTGACGACGCTTGGAGAGCCGCGAGTTGCGTTTTCAGAGCGTCGACCGCCTGCTGCTTGCCGGTGATTTGCTCGAGCATCGCGTCGATCTTGGCCTTTCCAGCAAGGTCGTGGGAGTGATCGGGATTGGATAAATAGGTGTCTTGCTGCAACGCGAGTTCGCGCTGGAGAAGTTCGAGACCCTTTTGCGCATCGGCCACCTGCTGCTTCAGCGCGGCCAGTTCGGCGGAGTCCTTTGCCTTTTGGTCTGTATCCCCGGCATTTGCGGCGGGCGCGGGTGGCCCGGCCGGAGCAGGAGCTGCGTTAGTATCTGGTGTGCCGGAAGAATCCGCAGCCGGCTGGGCGGCAGGTGCTGGAGGCGCCGAAGCCGCTTCCGGAGATTGCGCGGGAGCGGAAGCGTTGGCGGCCTGTGCCGCAGCGGCCGGCTTCAGAGTGTCATCCGTAATAACCGGAGCTGGCTGCTTGGCAGCGGCTTTCTTTTGCTCGCGAGCGCGACGGGCGGCTTCGGCCACGGATTGCGTGGGTGAGTCTTGCGATTGGGCGAGCGTTGCCAAAGGATGGAGGGCAGCGGCGAAGATGGCGGCAATGGCCAAGCGCAAAGAGATGCGTCGTGACATAGTTTTATACCTCTTGGGCTATGGGCAGGCTCAACTTCAAGCATACCTCCTCGCTTGGCTGCCGGCAATTCCGGGGGTTTCAGGTGCTGCGAATGTGGCAACTCGCAGTGCGGATCAGGAGAGAGTTACGGCATGTGTGCTGGAGGGTTCCGAGTCAGTGCTTTGTGGCAGTCTCAGTCCGCTTCTGGGATCGCACGAAGCAAGGCAGCGGCTTCTGGCGTTCGGGCTACGTCGCGGAAAGAAAAGTGAGTTTCGAGGTTTTTCACTTGTTGCCCGTTGATTTCCGCGTAGGGGTAGATGAAATAGTTGAGCGGGTCGCCTTTTTGATCGGAGGAGAGGCGGATGTCGCGACCGTAGGTAAAGAAAACACGGTTAACGTCGTGGGCGCCGAAGAAATAATCGTGCTTGGCGGGATTTTCCCAGGCTTCCGAGGCGTCTACGGGAACCCATCCAGGACCGTTGAGATAAAACTCGGCCCAGCAGTGGTAGCCGGCGATGTCGCCTTCGGTTTTGCCTTCGGGCAGCGAGAAACCCATTTCGAAGCGCGCGGGAATGCCGGAGGAACGCATCATGCCGATGAACAGAGAATGGAAGTCGGTGCAGTTGCCGCGCTTGGCGGTCGAAGCCCAGACAGCGTCTCCGCGGCCCCAGCCATCGCCGGTTTTGTCGTAGCGCATGGTGGAAACGACGTACTCGTAAATGTGGCGCGCTTTTTCGATTTGCGTGGTGTCGCCGGCGGTGTGCTCCCTGGCGAGTTCGGCGATGGCGCCGTTCAGGGGAACCAGTTCGTCGGGCTCGAGATAGCGACGAAGCGGAGGGCCTGCCGTGGAGCTAACCGCGGCGTTCTTCAGCATGCCATCCAAAGCGACCTTGTGCTCGCGGCGCGTTGCCGTGAAGCGGAGCGTAACGTCAAAACCGCTTGCATATTGTTTGGCCGTGGGCTTAAACATGGCAAATCTGTTTTTGTATTCGGAATCGCGACCTTGCGAGTACGCAGCGGGGCTGTCGATGTGCAACGTGGTCACATCCTGATAGCCGTCGGCTTGCGGCAGCGGAATCCACAAGCGCACCGGGCCGCCAGGGTGTTCCGTCGCCGGGAAGTGCACTTGATAGGTGAATTCGAAGGCGCGCGAGGGCATGGCCGGGGCGGAATCGGCACGTACCGCAGGACCATGGTCGGCAACGCGGACGGCGTAGATTGAGGCGGCCAGGATGGTGGCCAGTGAGAAAAGCCAACGCGTCATTCATGACTCCTGCCAAGGAAGGCGACCACCGGATTATACTCGTTTGGGTAATGAAGTAGAAACGGACGCAAAAAGACTGACGATGAGAAGGAATGCGGGCATGCGCGGGCTCGGAGTGCTGCTACTGGCGGCAAGCGGCTTGATAAACTGTGTACCGATCACTTCCTATGCCCAGGAGCAGGGCGCGCCGGTTGGTGTTCGGCCGTCCCCTTCAAGAAACCAGGAAAAGGCTGCGGTTCGCGAAGCGCATCGGTTCTGGGACCGGGAGAACGACTGGCTGTTCGCGGGAGTCGGAGCGTCGCGGACGCTCGATTATTTTTCGACGTTGAACATGCGGCGGCGCGGCCTGCAGGAGATTTTTCTGAACAATGATGCCGTCGATAATCATGCGGCGTTCGCGGCGATCGAAGCGTCGGCGACCGGCGTCTCCATAGGAGCGGCGTACCTATTTCATCGCTACGGGCACCACAAGCTGGAGAGATGGACATCGATCGTACACCTTGGGTTGGCTACCACGGGTGCTGCGCGAAATTATTGTCTGAAGACGCCACACTTTGCTGCAACTCCTGGTGCGCATTAGAGGGCCTCGGCGCTTTGCGAGGCCCGTTCGCGTTAGCAATCCCGAGTCCCAAGACATGCAGTCTTGCGTGCTGGCGCTTCGTGCGGCATACTCGCGCCCCGTGCGGCCTTGGTCGGTAGCGCACGGTGGCTCGGTTGGGTGGTTTGCGAGGAGGTCTGGATGGAGCGGTGTGTCTGTTTTCACCGTTTCGGGGTGCTGCTTTGTCTGAGCTTGTCGCTCGCTACGGGGATTTGCGGACGCACGCGGGCCGCAGTCTTGGCGAATGCCCGGCCCTTCTCCGCGCAGACCTTGCCGGCGCCTCGGGCTCCTAGGGAAGCGCCATCCGCCCCGCCTGCGGCACCGCAACCGCCAAAAAGTGGGGAATATGTGCTCTCGTCGGACCGCTATGAAAAGGCGGTCACCTATTCGCGCGCAGCCTACACCATGTATTTCGTTTCGGTGGGCCTCAACATCCTGGCGCTCGTGATTCTTTTGCGGCTAGGGATTGCCGCGAAGTTTCGGGATTGGGCCGAGAGCGTCAACGATAAGAGGTGGATACAGGCGATGATTTTCGTCCCGCTGCTGGTTTTGACAGTGAATGTCGTTGCCCTGCCGCTTCGATTGTATGGACATGTGCTCTCGCTGCGCTATGAAATGTCGGTAGAAAGATGGGGCTCCTGGCTCCTGGATTGGACCAAGGAGCAGTTGCTGATGGTGGGATTTGCGTTGATCTTCGCGCTGATGCTGTCCGCGATCATGCGTCGGAGCCCGCGGCGCTGGTGGCTGTATTTATGGCTTGCTGCGCTGCCTGTCGTGCTTTTCTTTGTCTTCATCAGCCCTTGGCTTGTCGATCCGCTTTTCAATAAGTTCGCGCCCTTGCAAGCGGAACACCGGGAGCTTGTCGCGGCCATTGAAAACCTGACCAGACATGCGGGTGTACCGATTCCCGCGGAGCGCATGTTCCTGATGCGAGCCAGCGAAAAAACCAACGAAGTCAATGCCTATGTGACCGGATTGGGAGCCTCGAAGCGCGTGGTGATTTGGGACACCACGATTCAGAAGGCTACCGCCAACGAAACGCTCTTCATTGTGGGGCATGAGCTGGGACACTATGTTCTGGGGCACATTTGGAAAGGATTTTTGTTTGCTGCGGCACTGATGTTATTTGGGTTTTACGCGTTGTTTCGCGCGTTGCACTGGACTCTGGGCCGCTGGAGCGGGATTTGGAGAATCTACGGCCCCGAAGATTGGGCCTCCTTCGTTGTGTTGCTGCTGCTGGTAGAGATGGGAATGTTTCTTGCGGCGCCGGTGGAGAACGGTTTCTCGCGGATCGAGGAGCATGCCGCCGATGTCTATGGCCTGGAGGTTACGCACGGGATTATTCCCGATTCCTCGGAGGTCGCTGCGCAATCCTTCCAGGTATTGGGAGAAGTTGACCTGGCAGATCCAAATCCGCCGGAATTTATTACCTTCTGGCTGTATTCGCATCCACCGCTAGGCGAGCGGCTGGTTTTCGCGCACAGCTACGATCCGTGGTCGAAGGGCGAAGCGCCCAAATACGTAAAGTAGTCCTGCGCGATTTGTCGCCGACGGGTTGTCCTTGCTACCGGCGGCCCGCGGAATGGCGGCGGGAAAAGGCTCGGACTTTGTGGCGATTGCCGCAACGGGACATGGAGCACCAGCGGCGGCGGCGCGTGCGTGAGGTATCATAGAAAAGCAGCCCGCACTCCGGGTTCGAGCAGACGCGCAGGCGGACACTGGCGCCTTCTGCGATCAGCTCCGCTGCCGAACGAGCCATGGCCGCGAGAAGCCAGTCCAGGCCACCTTCGCGGGCGACGAATTCCAAGCCCCATTTGCCGTTCCGCGGGAGGATCTCGTCGTGGCCTTCGGTGACGCGCAAAACGTCATTGATCGGCTCGACCCAATCGCGCAACAGGGTTTCTTTCTGAAGAATCGCGCGGAAGGCCAGATGTAGGGAAGCGTGTAGCCTTTGTGCTTTGCCGAGCAGTGTCCCGGCGCTTTGCGGGTCATTTTGCGGGAGTGCCAGGAGCTGGGCACTGCGCTCTGAGGAAATGATCTTTGTAACCAGAAGAAAATGGAGGAGTTCTTCCCAGGAGAAGTCAGAAGAAGTGCCGAGTTCGTTTACGAAATCGAGGCAAAGCCTGCCACCGATGAGATCCAGGGAAGAGTGGGGCACGGGGCTCACCTCCGTATACCGGTTAGTAGCGGATTTCGGAAAAACAATGGCGCAATAACCGGTTAAATGTAACAGTACGGTTACACTTTGTCACGCCAGTTTTTTTGCCGCGGCGAAGATTCCTTGCACGCTCTCCGGCATCAGATGGCCTGGGGAGCTGGTTCTTATGAGATGGATGGCTACCGTTGGTGCGGCATTGCTAGCGGGGTTCTCGGTTTGGGGATTGCGGGCAAGTTCCGCCGTCGAGACCCAAACTAACCTGGGCGCCGCTGCCCGCGTGCCCGTGATTGTGGAACTCTTCACCTCAGAAGGTTGCTCTAGTTGTCCTCCTGCAGACGGCCTTCTGGCAGAGCTTGCTAGCCGGCAACCGCTAGGATCAGCGGAGGTCATCGCCCTTGAGGAGCACGTGGATTACTGGGATCAGCAGGGCTGGCGAGACCCCTTTTCCTCCTCCGCCTGGACTGCCCGGCAATATGAATACTCCGGGAAGCTGCACAGCGGCAGTCCCTACACCCCAGAAATGGTGGTAGACGGGATGGCAGGATTCGTTGGCAGCCGTGGAGCGGTGGCCCGCCAGGCGATCGAGAAAGCAGCGGCCATCAAGAAAACTAGAATTGAGGTCAGCGATATTTCGCCGCTACAGAACCGATCGCTGGCTTGCAAGGTGAGCGTCGAGCGGCTCTCGAGCATCGCGCCTCGAGACACGGCGGAAGTCGTTCTGGCGATCACCGAGAGCGGGCTGCACTCCGCCGTAAAAGCCGGGGAAAATTCAGGCGCGGAGCTGCACCATGCGCCTGTGGTTCGGGAATTGCGAGTGATCGGCGTTATGGGGAAGAACGGCGAGGAAGGATTCCAAGCGCAACCTGCCGTGAAACTGGATGCCCGATGGAATTTAGAGAATTTGCGCGTCGTCGTTTTTGTGCAAGAAAGAAAGAACCGGCGCATTCTGGGAGCCGCCGCGGTTAAGGTAACGCAGTAAGATATGCCGTCGCGCTAAAGAATAAAGAAACGAGCAGCAATTTAGACGACCAGAAAGAGAAGCGCGAACCCCCGCCTAAGTCTGTGCTATTTTGAATTCGCATGTAGGAGAGAAGTTTCCTTTCAGACCGCCGCGTGCGCTTCCGATCGGCGCGTAGGCCTGCTCACGGCGCGCTCGGCGAGACGTCAGAAAGGTGGAGCGGCTGGCGGGGTTTTCTTGGAGCGATGAATGCATGAGGACAACTATGGCGCCCCGTGCGAGGTCGACGGAACTTCACCTCCGCCCACGAGCGGATTTCGCAGTCTGTTCTTGAATGAAGCGGGCTTGCGCGCGGGCTGGCGGCTCCTGATCTACATTGCGATTTTCTTTGTATTGTGGACCGTTTCCATTTTCCTTCTCGGGCTGTTCTTCCGGCCGACGCGCGGCGTTTTTTCTCCCAGATTTCAATTCTTTGGCGAATTGGCAAGCTTTCTCGCTGCATTTCTCGCGGCTTGGATAATGTCCCAGATCGAACAGCGGCCGACCGGCGTCTACGGGCTGCCCGCGCGCGGCGCGTTCGGGAAACCGTTTTGGCTCGGCTGCCTCTTTGGCTTCTTGGAGATTGTTGCTCTGATGGGACTGATTGCGGCGCTGGGCGGCTATTCCTTCGGAAGCCTGGCGGAACACGGCGTAGGGATCGCCAAGTGGGCCTTGTTCTGGGGCGTTTTTTTTGTGGTCGTTGGTCTGTTCGAGGAATTTTTCTTCCGCGGCTACTCGCTTTACACTTTGGCGAAAGGCATCGGCTTTTGGCCGGCAGCCGTTCTCCTCTCCGTTTCCTTTGGCGCTGTCCACCTGCAAAATTCAGGCGAGGGCTGGGTCGGCGTGGTTGGCGTGGTTTTCGTGGGGCTGTTCTGGAGTTTCACGCTGAAGCGCACGGGAAGCTTGTGGTTTGCGCTCGGGATGCACGCGACGTTCGATTTTGGGGAAACTTTCCTCTTTTCTGTTCCGGACAGTGGGATGATTTTCCCGGGCCATCTTTCGAACGCCACGCTGCATGGACCGAACTGGCTGACCGGAGGCACACCCGGACCGGAAGGAAGTGTGTTCGATTTTCTAATCCTCGCTGTTTTCTTTTTCGTTTTTAACCGCTGGTATCCTCGAAGCCCAGCATTCAGAAAGGCCCCAACCATCCGGTAAAAAAATCAGTGGACGAGGTCGGAGGCGTAAACGAGGTGCACGCCGCGCGCTTCTGCCTGCGGCAAAACCTCGCTTAGCGCTTCGAGCGTAGCCGGGTGGGGATGACCGATAGCGATGGCTTCTCTCTTTTCCTTGGCGCCGCCGAGAGCAAGCTCGATCTGTTTGCGCACCGCGGAAACTTCTCGGACATCGTCAAGGAAGGGAACATTGCGGAATGCGGAGCGCACCCCCAGGCGCTGCGCGGTGTCGTAGGCCACGGTCGCGGCAGTCGTTCGGCTGTCGACATAAAAGAGATTCCATTTCTGAAGGACGGGCATCAGTTCTTCCATGAGCGCGGGATCGGCAGTGGCTTCTGAGCCTTGATGATTATTGACGCCGGTGGCGTTGGGAACACTCTCTATCATCTGCTCGAAGAGCACGGGAATGTCGTCGGCGGGCATGCCGGGATGCAGTTCCTGAGCCTCGGGCGTTTCGTTTCCGACCGATTGCATGGGGAGATGCAATAGGACTTCGTAGCCGCGGCGATGCGCTTGTTCCGCGATCTCGACGGAATGCGCTTGATTGGGCAGGACCGAGATGGTCAGGGGATAAGGCAAAGCAAATATCGCGTCGGCGGCAGCGCGATCGCTGCCCAGGTCATCCAGGATGATGGCCAGGCGCGCTGTTCCGTTTTTCTCGCCCTGGCGCGGAGTGTCCCTAGAAGCAGCGTGGGCCGCCCTTGGAACGATGATGTGGACCGAATTGGTAATCGCGCCGGCGCTGCGATAATCGAGCCGCAGCAGCGCTCCGGAACTTGTCCCTTGGTCGCGCGTCAGATGGTTCGACGTGGCGATGCGGTCCAGCGACTGGATGAGGCGGGCTACCGATTCGCGCTGGGTTTGTTCGGAGGCGCCAGCAGGCAGTACGACAAATAGGTGATCCACGCGGTCGGCATGTGTGCCATCAAACTGTAAGCGCGAGGCCAGGTCTCCGGGTTGTTTGCCGAATCCCGCGGAGGCGCGCATCATTTCGCGAGTGATACCGTGGACCCTGGCAGGTGACAGAGGTTTTGTTTGCTCGCTCTTGCAGCCCCAGGAAAGAAGAGCCGCCATAAAGAGCAAAGCGAGTGGAAAGGCCGTGAGGCGGCGCCCGGGGTGCTCGCCTTGGCAGGCCGAGATTTGCGTGGTTGCCTCGCGCCGAACGATCACAGAATGCTAGGCGGCTTTTTTCTGTGGAGCCTTCAAGAGTTCGAGGGCTTTGCGGAAGATGGGATCCTCGGGGCTCAACGGGCGAGGCGGCACAGGTTCTTTCTGCGCATCGGCCGAACCGTTTTCTTCATCGGCGGTGTCCGTGTCATCCTCGGCCGCAGCACGCACAACCTCGGAGGGCACCACGCCTTCTTCGAGAATGGACTTTCCGTCTCCGTTGTAATAATTGGCGACGGTCAGAAAGAGCGCGGCTCCATCATCGAGCGAGATCAGCTTTTGCTCCGAGGCCAGGCCAAAAGTGCGCTCGCCAACCACATCGCCGCGATGGCTGGCAACCATTGCGGACGCCAGCACTTCCGCGGCGCCGGAGGTCGTTGGGTCGATGAGCAGGGAAACAGGCGCCTTCCAGACCACCTTGCCCGGATCGGCGGAGAAAACTTGCGTGGTAACGGTTTGGCCGCGCAGCGTCGATAACGTCCCGGAAGAAACAAAAAGTTTTGCGACCGCAATGGCTTCCGAAACCGGTCCGCGGCCGCATGCGCGAACATCCAAAATCACTTTGTGAACGCCCTGCTTTTCTGCGTCCAGGAGCCGCGTGCGAATTTCGTCGGCGCGTCCCGGATCAAGCGAAGGCAGGCGAAGGACGAGAATGTCCGGATCAACTTTTGCGCTCACGATCTTCGCGACGCCGAGTTTGTCGCGCACCAGGTCAACTTCATCCGGGTCCGCCTTGCCGCGGCGGATGACGCCAACTTTCACTCCCGTGCCGGGCTGGCCGCGCAGAAAATTCGTGGCTTGGCCAACGGACATGTCGCGTGTCGTGAAGCCTGCGACGGATTCAAAAATGTCGCCGCTATGGATGCCGGCTTTTTCGCCAGGACTATCCGGCAAAACAGAAACCACAATGATGTAGCCGAAACGCTTGCTCAGGGTGAGGCCGGCATCGCCGCTCACATTCGCGGCCTGCTTTTGCTTGTATTCCGCGTACTCCCGCGCGGTCAGGTAGCTCGACTGGGCGTCCAGAGATTCCAGCAGGCCGTGCAGCGAGCCCGACGTCACCAAATGAAGATTGGGCTCGTCGACGTAGTCCTGCTGAATTTTTTGCAGCACTTCGCTGTAGACCGTGAGCGACTTATACGCTTTGTCATCTGGCGTGCGGCCGAGGACGTGACCCAGCCCGGCGTAACAAAAGATAACCACCGATACGCAAAGAACCCCCATGCGAGCCGCTCGATTCATGCCTCACCTGTGCCCTTTTAGAATCCACGCGAACCTTGCCACAAAAACCGAGACCCCCATTATAGCACTCTCAGAAGATGGGACGCGGCCCGAATGAGAAAGGAAGCCTAAGAAAACGAATGCGGGTTAAGGGCGCTCAGGCTTGCTTGGGTATAAAGACACGTCTAGCAGGCAGAATGATGCGTAATAGACACACCAAGACAAAATCAAGGCTTCAGTGTTCCTATAAGCTACTGAAAAATATGGACAAAGAGGTGAAACCCTGGCCAACAACATGCTATCTTAACAACGACTCTATGTTTCAATCCACCATAGCTAGAGAGGCGTCCGCTGCAGGTGTGGGTCTTCACACCGGGGTGTTCGGACACGTCCGCCTGCTGCCTGCTCCCGCCGACACGGGCATCGTGTTTCGCCGCACGGACCTGGACAATTTTCCCATCGAGGCCCAGGGCCACAACGTTGCGCGCGTCAGCTATGCCACCAGCTTGATGAAGCAGGGCGTCTTGCTCTCGACCACCGAGCATCTCCTCGCGGCGATCTATTCCTGCGGCATCGACAACATCTACATCGACATCGATTCGATCGAGATTCCCATTCTAGACGGTTCGGCGGAGCCTTTCATGCAGATGCTTGAGCATGCCGGCGTTCGCAAGCTGCGCCGCAAGCGCCGCTATTTGAAAGTGCTGGAGCCTTTGGAAGTGGAAGAAGGAGACCGCCGCATCGGCATATATCCTGCGGACGAATTTCGTGTGCGTTGCTACGTGGATTTCCCGCATCCACTTGTGGGTCAGCAGGAAGTCGAGATGGTGGTCAGTCCGGATACCTTCCGGCAGCTCCTGGCGCGGGCCCGCACGTTTTGTTTCGAGCGGGACATTGAGCCGCTGCGCTCGATGGGCTTGATTCGCGGTGGATCGCTGGAAAACGCGATCGTCTTGACGAACGACGGCGTAATGAACGGACCGCTGCGCTTTCCGGATGAATTTGGTCGGCACAAGGCGCTGGATTTGATTGGCGATTTGGCTTTGGCGGGTTTGCCGTTGCTGGCACGCGTCGAGGCCTATAAGGCAGGCCATGCGCTCCACACGCAGCTGGTCAGCCGGCTGCTTGCGGACCCCTCCCTGTGGACCATTACGACCGGGGAAACAGCGCCCGTCGAACGCGAAATTCAGCTGACCACGCTCTCTCCTGCGCCTGCCACCGATTAGCCAGACTCTCATTCTCTAGACCCGACGGAAACGAGTCACAGCCTAAATCAAGTAGCGGGTCCGTTTCCGGTTACGCGAACGAACCCGAACTTTAGATCTGAAGTCCCTTCTTTTGCCAGATCTAGCAAGCATCGCGCCGGGAAGCCGCGCCCAGCTGCGGTTCAGGACGTAACGTAGAGGTTCTCGACTCATGCGTGTCCTGAGAAGCCGTCGCATTTATGCGACGGAGAAGTCACTGAATTACTGTTTAACCGCCAGCTTGGCATACTTATCGAAGAGAGCCCTAAACGCGCTCCAGTCCGGCGTTGTCGGCACCGCTTTAGATACAACGCGATTGCCGAGAGCATGAGGCGTTCTGCAGGTCACTCCTGCCGGTAGAAACGAACTGGTCGGTTTCGTAAGGTCACTGACCATCCAGGAACTCGAATCGCAGGTGATGATTTCTCCCCGCACATTTCCGGCAAAAGTCACTCCCGTAAAATCCGCACTGGAATTGACTAACGCCAGTATTCCCGGTCCGTTGTTCTGTGTCACCTGGCCGCCGCGAAGGAAAACCTCCGAGTTTCCATCCACACGAATGCCCGCGCTGCGCGCGTCCGAAACCGTCCCGTTTTGCAGGATCTGGTTTGAACCGTTGAAGTACGCTTGGCTATTGGAGTAGATATCCACGCCGGCGCTGGTATGGCCCGTAATTTGCGCGTTAACAGGCCCGCTGATGTCATAGAAGGTGACTTGACTTCCCAGACCGACCGAGACCCCTACGGGCCCGTTGCCCTGAATCACATTGGCCTGCCCGAGACTGAAGAAGGAGATCTCCGAGTTCTCTTGTAGAAAGGCGCCGCCTGCTTGGTTGTCGGCGATTGTATTCGGACCATACAAGCTACCTATTTGCGCCCTCGCCCCGCCAAGGAGTTCGATTCCGTATCCAGGATTCGTCCCCACTCCGGAAACATTGTTCGTTATGGTCGTTGGGCCAAGGGTCGAAAACACGCTGCTTGCGGACTCCCAAACTCCCGGTCCAGTATTGTTGCTGATGTCAACGGGTCCGGCCCAGGCGACCAGCGCGACAAGCGAATTGCCGTTGATATTGATCCCGCCGTTGCCGTTACGGTCGAAAGCTCCGCTCGCTCCCACGGTCACGTCCGACATGCCACTTACGCTCAAGCCCATTCCGGCATTTCCGCTGCTTGAGCAAACGTTCAGCGAAATTCCTCTGCTGTTGGAAACCGAAATACCGTTCCCTGCGGTGTTCGTCACGTTGAGCCCGTAGAGCATCACATTTTCCGAATTGCTGATGGAAATCGAGCCGTTAAGCGTTGCCGTCAGCCCATAATAGGCACCCAGGTTTAGCGCGTTCGTGCCGCTGATCGACACATTTTCCGTGCAGGGCCCGGTCACCAGAATGAAAGAACCGGGGGTGGCGTTCGGCAG
>Ga0210394_10000363_pt1 | contig 101586 bp, 83 predicted proteins | sample IncBWC12MmetaG_FD_160121 | JGI IMG/M metagenome (GOLD analysis project Ga0210394, IMG submission 160121) | Forest soil microbial communities from Barre Woods Harvard Forest LTER site, Petersham, Massachusetts, United States - Inc-BW-C-12-M | ecosystem: Environmental > Terrestrial > Soil >...
TGCAGGTGCCAATTCCTGAGTACACGCCTTCTCTTGTCGTTGTGGTTTTAAAGCCTATCCATGTGCTCTAACACCCTCTTCGCCAACCACCGAGCTGCCACACGTCCTCGTTATCGACGGATCGGGGTCGAAATTTCTCACTGGCCGGCTATCTTCGCGCACGTCATACTATCGTCCCTGCAAACGCCGGAGGAATCATGCAGATCTGGTTCCAGGACTTTCGCTTCGCCTGCCGCATGCTTCGCAAGAACGCCTTGTCGACGGTGGTGATTTTGGCCTCCCTGGCCGTCGGAATCGGCGCCAATTCGGCCATCTTCAGCGTAGTGGATGCGTTGTTGCTGCGTCCGCTACCCTATCCGCAGCCGGACCGCCTGGCTGCCGTATGGCTACATTCTCCCGCAATCGGCATTCTCCGCGACTGGCCCTCGCCAGGCCAGTACATTGACATCCAGAACGAGAACCATTCCTTCGCGCAAATGGCCCTTGCCCAGAGCCGCACTTTCACGCTAACCGGACGCGAACAGCCTGAGCGCGTCGGTGGAATGCGGACCCAAGCCAGCTTGCTTGAGATGCTCGGTGCCAAGACTCTGCTTGGCCGCCTGTTATTGCCGGAGGAGGACAAACCCGGCAAGCCCGCCGTGGCCATCCTCAGCGACCGCCTTTGGAAACGCTCCTTCAGCTCCGATCCCGAAATCGTAGGCAGGAGCATCACGCTCGACGGAAAACCCTACGCGGTGGCCGGCGTCCTCGAGAGCGGATTCATGCTCAACGCCGAAGTGATGCCGTCAGAAGGGCCCATGGACAAGGTGGACGTTTTTCTGCCGTTGCCACTGGGAGCCGATGCCGTGAGCAAAAGAGGCGATGAAAACTACAACATCCTCGTGCGGCTGAAGCCTGGCGTTTCCGGGCAACAGGCGCAGGCCGACATCGACGTGATTGCCAACCGCATTCGCGAAAAGGACAAGCGCGACCGCAGCTTCGGCATGCACGTGGTGGGGCTCGAAGAGCAGGTCGTCGGAGACGTTCGCCGTGCGCTGCTCGTGCTGCTGGGGTCCGTGGCGCTCGTCCTGCTGATCGCCTGCGCCAACGTTGCCAACCTCCTGCTCACCCGTGCCGCGGGGCGCGAGAAGGAACTGGCCATCCGCACCGCTTTGGGCGCAGGGTGGCAGCGTCTCGCGCGGCAACTACTAACCGAGAGTATTCTGTTGGGACTCCTCGGAGGGGCCGCGGGCCTCCTGGTCGCTCGAGCGAGCCTTTACGTGGTCCGCACAATGAATCCGGGCAATATTCCCCGGCTCGAAGATATCGCCATCAACGGGTCCGTTCTGGCATTCACCTTCGGCCTATCCCTCGGAACAGGCATCCTGTTCGGCGTGGCTCCCGTGTGGCGTGCTATCAAGGTCGATCCGAACACATCTCTCAAGGCCGGCGGGCGCAGCGGCCAGAGCGAAGGTGGTCTGCATCTGCGGCGTCACCGTTTGCGAGGCTTATTGGTCATTTCTGAACTATCCTTCTCGCTGATGCTCTTGATCGGAGCCGGGCTGCTGGTTCGCAGTTTCGTGCGACTGCAAAGTGTGGCCCCAGGCTTTTCCACTGACGGCGTCCTCACCATGCAGATTGCCGCCAATGACCAGAAGTACCGCGACGATAAGGCGGTAGTCAATTTCTACAGGGAAATGGAAAGCCATGTCGCCCACTTGCCGGGCGTGATGGCGGAAGGCGTGGTTTCGGCGCTACCGTTGACGGGGGCAGTCGGTTGGGGAGGCATCGAAGTGGAAGGCTACACGCCGCCGCCGGGGCAGGAGTTGCAAGTAGACCAGCGTATCGCGAGCACCGACTACTTTCGCGCCATGAAGATTCCACTCGTCGCAGGCCGGTTTTTCTCCGACCGTGATACGGCTGACATGCCCCGGGTTGTCATCATTGATCAAAAATTCGCGCAGCGCTTTTGGTCGCACGGTGATGCCGTCGGAAAGCATCTCTGGTTCGATCCCAAGAAACCCTTCACGATTGTGGGCGTCGTGGGAGTCGTCAAACAGTACGGCCTCGAGACGGATGGCAAGATCGCGACCTATTTCCCGCAGCAGCAAGACGCCGACAACGACGCCTACCTCGTGGCACGCGCGTCGTCGGATACCGCCGCGCTCTCCTCTGCCATCGTTAGCGAAATCCATTCTATCGATCCATCCGTCGTGGTCTACGACATTCGGACCATGCAGGACCGCTTGTACGATTCGCTGGCCCGCCAGCGGTTTTCGAGCACCATGCTGGCTGCATTCGCGGCCTTTGCGATGCTGCTGGCTGCTGTGGGCCTTTACGGCGTGATGTCTTATCTGGTAACCCAAAGCACTCACGATATTGGGGTGCTGATGGCGCTTGGCGCGCGGTCCAGTGATGTCGTTAAGCTGGTATTGCGCCAGGGGATGGAACTTGCCGCAATCGGCATCGCTGCAGGCCTCGCTGGCGCGGCTGTCTTGACTCGTGTGATGGCCAGCCTGCTCTTCGGCGTTAGCACAACCGACGCTGGGACTTTCGCCGCCTTGCCCGCGCTGCTGGCCGCGGTCGCATTCGAGGCCACCATCATTCCCGCTTGGCGAACTACTCGCGTCGATCCCGTTGTAGCCCTGCGCGAAGAATAGCCTGCCTCGGAAACAAATCCCAGGCGCCCTCGCGGTTCCTCTCCCGAAAACAACATTCACATGGTCGTCTGGAGGTGTAACTGGAAGACTACCCCGAGCCGAGTCGGAACCTGTTGCTAATTGCCATTCAATTGACTCCACGGCCCGCTCCGTTACTTCTTTCTTCGGCCGCGATTATACTTATACCTTCATGCCTTCCACCAAACCGCGTCCGCCAAATCGCTCCGCACCCGAAGATCCTCCTGGGCGACGACGCGCCTCTTGGTCCAGTCGCTGCTCCCTGGGGCTTTCTATTCTCGAAGTCCCCGTCTTCTCCAAACTCCCCTGGCTTATTCACGCTTTCAGCACCCGTCCCGGCGGCGTCAGCCCCCTCGCCAACGAAAAAGTCCTCAATCTAGGCTTCACCGACTGGGACAGGCGCGAAAACGTCCAGGAAAACCGCCTCCGCTTCCAAATCGCCGCCGGCGCCCACGATCTCCCTCTCGTCACGCTAAAACAATTCCACTCCGACCTAGTCCAGGTCGTCGATGACGCCCCCGCCGATCCCTGCCGAGGCGACGCCAGCACCACCAACCGCTCTGGCCTTCTGCTCGCCATCCAAACCGCCGACTGCGTCCCCATCCTCCTCGTGGATGCGAAAAAACGCACCATCGCCGCCATACACGCCGGCTGGCGCGGCACCTTGGCCCGCATCGCCGCCAAAACCATCGGCAGAATGCAAATGCACTTCGGCACCAAACCCACCGACGTCCTAGCCGCCGTGGGCCCCGCCATCGGCGGCTGTTGCTACGAGGTAGGCACCGAAGTAGCCACCCAATTCCTCTCCCAATTCTCAGATGCCCCAGACTACTTCGACGAATTCCGCACGGGTGACGAGCCCAACCCCATCCAGTGGCTCAATATGATGCCTCCCGGCCACCAGCCTCCGCCGAAAGGCGTCCTCCTCGACCTCCGTAAAGCCAATCGCTCCCAACTGCTTGCCGCCGGCCTCCGCCCCCAAAACATCCACGTCAGCGACCTCTGCACTGCCTGCCGTCCCGACCTACTCTTCTCCTACCGCAAAGAAGGCCCCAGATCCGGCCGCCTAATGTCCCTAATAGGCATCCGCTCTTAAGACCTCGGTAATGAAACCGAGGAGCTGTCCCACACCTGCACCTCGACAAAGCGAGTCTCGAAGCCAGCCTTATCGGATAGACCGAACCCTGCAACAGCTTCTCCCTGATGAAAAAGCGCCGCCATCTCTTGGAGTTTGTAGACCCGGCGCCCCGGCTCCTCCGCGACGCTCATGCTGTCACCGAGAGTGAACGTCATTGCCTCGGGCGCCAGACTTGAGAGCGGAATCACGAGGGCAGCTGGCCGAGACAGATCCACGATGTAGGAGAAATCACCGAGGAAGAAGTACGCCGGTTGCTGATGGATTGCGCGACCCAGAACCTTACTCGCGGCTTGTGCTAGCCACTCCTCCGTACAACGTCGCCGGGCCAGATAGTTGGCTTTCAGAGTCGGTCGAGACTCGCGCCGCAGGCAATCAAGGATTCGAGAAGCCTCTAAATCAGGGAGAGCGCATATGTTGAGACACGCGCCCCGAGCCGGATCATAGCGGTGCGTGATGACTCCAGGCATGGCAGTCACGTGAGGAACCCTTTGGTCTAGACGTTACCGCGAGCCTAATTCTATTGCAAATTACACGAGACCCGTGTACACTGTTTTCGTGAAAAATATCACCCTCAGTGCCGACGGCGATCTCATCGAAAAGGCTCGCCAGGTCGCCAAGTCCGAGCGCAAGACCCTGAACGCCGCCTTCCGCGAATGGCTAGAGTTCTACACCCGCCGCCGGGGTGACGTCGCGGCGTACCGTGCTTTGATGGCGCGTCTGCAGCACATCGATGCCGGCGGCCCCTACACGCGCGATGAAATGAATGAGCGATAGATTCTTTCTCGATACCAATATTTTCGTCTACGCCTTGAGCAGAAGCGTTCCTGCAAAGCGCCTTACCGCCGGCCGCCTTGTTGATGAGGCCATCGAATCCGGAAAGGGAATCGTCAGCTTTCAAGTTGTCCAGGAGTTCTTCAGTGTCGCCTTTAGGCGCTTCACTCCACCGATGTCACCAGCCGAGGCCGAACAGGCTCTCGCCCTGACATTTCGTCCGCTCCTCGCCGTTCACTCTTCCTATTCTCTCTATGGGCAGGCGCTCGAGCTGACCCGCAGCAATTCCATCTCTTGGTACGACTCGTTGATCGTCGCGGCCGCCATGGAAAGTGACTGCCGTATCCTGTACTCAGAAGATCTGCAACACGGCCAAAAACTCGACAACCTGCGCATCCAAAACCCTTTCCTATAACGTTCTCAAGACCCCCCAAGCTTCTTTGCCTAGCCCAAGGACCTGCCTTCCGTGCCGTTGTTGGCATCTACCTGTGGTGCCTTATTCCGCGTAGCGCCGGCATCCTTGGTGGCGTTTTTTTGATTCCCTAGACTGTTCTCGCAGTCTAAGTCCTTTGCTTGCTGCTTCTTAGGGAAAGCACTGGGATGGCGTGTCTCTGGTTTTTTCTCTTCTTTACCGGGAATCATCTACCGATGGCGGGGCATTCTCGATCTGCAGCAAGGCCAACTGCCCGCATGCCGCCATCACGTCTCGCCCTCGCGAATACCTGGTGAACGCCGGCACGCCCTTCTCCAGCAAAATCTTATGAAACGCATTCACCCGCTCTGCTGTCGGTTCCGCGTACGGCAGCGCCCCCGGGTTCCACGGAATCAAATTCACTTTTACGCGTCCCAGGTCTGTCATCATTTTCGCCACGCGCCGCGCATCCTCCGGAGAATCGTTTACTCCGCCGAGCAGCACATACTCAAACGTCACATACTCCCGCGCGCCTCTCGGAAATTTCTTGCACGCCTCCAACAAGACTGACAACGGATATTTCTTGTTGATCGGCATCAGCCGATCGCGCTGCTCATCGCACGAAGCATTCAAAGAAATCGCCAGCTTGGGGCGCAGTTCTTCCGCTGCCAGCCGCTCGATTCCTGGCACGATCCCGCTCGTCGAGAGTGTCGCGTGCCGGGGCGCAATTCTCACTCCCGCGTTGTCCAGCAGAATGCGTAATGCCGCCATCACCGCCTCATAGTTAAGTAGTGGTTCTCCTTGTCCCATCAACACGATATTTGTTCTCGGCGCCAGCCGCTCCTTGTGCTCCTCCAGCGGCAGCAGCACCTGCGCCACGATCTCTCCCGCCGTCAAATTCCGAATCAATCCCAGCTGCGCCGTCATGCAAAACTGGCAATCCACCGCACACCCCGCCTGTGTGGACACACAAATGGTTTGCCGCCCCTCGCTAGGCATAAACACAGCCTCCACGGATGCAGGCCTCAAGGTTCTTCTCTTCTCTCGGCCCTCCGCGCCCCCTTGGTCAATTCCATCTTTTTCTTTTCCGGCCAACTCAAACAAATAGCGCACCGATCCATCGCGAGACTCGAAACGTTGTTTCACGACGGGCACGGTAATTGTCGCTTCCGCAGCCAAACGGGTGCGCAAACCCGCCGGCAAATTCGTAATCTGCCCCACCTCAAATTTTCTCTCGGCATACAAGGCGTGGTATATCTGCCCGCCGCGATACCCAGGCTCCCCCATCGCCACGCACATCTCGCGAAGCTCGTCTTTCGATTTTCCAAGTAATTCCATGGAAGATTCCCGCGACCCCGTCTTTACTCCGTTCCACCGCAATCACCCTACAGAATATCGTGTTTCCCCGACGAATTTCTTCTTTGCCTGTTTATCTGCTTCTTTTCGGCGTTATAATTTTCCTACCATGCCAGAACAACTCGCCGTCGAGCAACTCGCCATCGCCGACTGGGTCAGAGGCCTCTCCGCCCTTCCTGAGCGCGACTTCACTCTCGAAGCCGTCCAGGACTATATCCTCCACCATGCCGTCCGTCCCGAAACGCTCGAAAAATACCTCTTCTTTTCCAAAGGCAATTACACCCGCAATCTCATTTTCAAGAACGCGGTCTTCGAGTGCATGACCATCTGCTGGGAAGTCGGCCAGCACAGCCGCATCCACAATCATCGCGACCAGAACTGTTGGATGTCCGCTCCCATCGGCCGCCTGAAAGTCCAAAATTTCCGCGTCGAACAAAAAGACGCAGCCTGCGGCACCTGCAAAATCGTTGCCACTGAAATCTATGAAATGGACGGAGCCCATCCCGCCTACGTCAACCCCCTGGAGCCCGTCCACCAAGTCCTGAACCTACCCGAATTCAACCAGCGCGCCGTAAGCATCCACATCTATTCCAAGCCCTTCGACACCTGCGAAGTCTACACCCGCGAAAAAGGCACCTACGGCGACGTCCCCCTTCACTACACCAGCGAATACGGCAAGCTCCACCCCGGCGAAAAGCTCCTGTAGCACAGGCCCTCGCGGCGACGCTCTTCCGCTGCCGACCTGGCACCCACCCCCAATACCACGCCGGGCGTTGTACGATGTTCCCTGCGCCCGAGCGTGGCCATCTCCACAAAGCCCTATGCCCGAACACCCAGACATCGTCGTGTACCTCGAAGCCCTGGAAACCCGCATCCTAGGCCAAACCCTGGAAGCGGTGCGCATCGTGAGCCCCTTCCTCCTCCGCACCGCAAACCCTCCGCTCGCCAGCGCGTCCGGCAAAAAAGTAATCCAGCTTCGCCGCCTCGGTAAACGCATCTGCGTCGGCCTAGAAGACGAACTCTGGCTAGTCCTCCATCTAATGATCGCCGGCCGCCTGCACTGGCGTCCTGTTTCGACCCACGCCGCCCGGCCCAAAATCTCCCCGCCTCGCGGCCTGGCTGCTTTCGATTTTCCCAATGGCTCTCTTCTCTGGACCGAAGCCGGATCCAAAAAGCGCGCTTCTCTCCACGTCGTCGCAGGCGAAGCCGGCCTAAGCTCTCTGGATCCTGGAGGCTTAGAAGTCCTCGACGCTGACCTGCAGCACTTCACTGCTAGACTTCTCTCCGCCAACCACACTCTCAAACGCGCCCTCACCGATCCGCGCCTTTTCAGCGGCATCGGCAACGCCTACTCGGACGAAATTCTCTTCGAAGCCAAACTCTCTCCGCTGGCGCTCACGCAAAAATTATCCGTTCCCGAAATCAAGCGCCTCTTCGAAGCCATCCGCTCTAGCCTGGTGCGCTGGACCGATCATCTCCGCGTTGAAGCCGCCGGAAACTTCCCAGAAAAAGTCACTGCCTTCCGCGAAGGCATGGCCGTTCACGGCCGCTACAAACAACCTTGCCCGCGCTGCAGCTCAAAAATCCAGCGCATCCGCTACGCCGCGAACGAAACCAACTATTGCCCTACGTGCCAAACTCGGGGCAAACTCCTCGCCGACCGCGCCCTCTCCCGCCTGCTCCGCGAAGACTGGCCGCGCTCCCTCGATGAGCTCGAACTTCTCATTTCCAAACCCAAATAGTCTGCTTCATGCCGCGACCAATCTTCAAAAGGCGCCCCTCTCCCTCCTGTCGCCTAGCGTAGAATTTCTCCTCGCGCTTAAACTGTTCTGTAGGGCAGGAGAAAACCACATGGCCGGACCTGCGGAGAACCTTGCACTCGCAAGGCGGTATCTCAAAGCACTCGAATGGGGACCGACCGGCCACCACCTTGGCCAGTTTTTCGCGCCAGAAGTTGTTGTAGAAATCTTTCCCAGCAAATTCTTTCCGAACGGCAGTCGCGATGACTTAGCCGGGGATTTCTGCCGCGGCCGAGCGCGGCCAAAAAGTGATGACGAGCCAGAAGTAGGAAATCAGAAACGAGGTGGCCAGCGGCGATAAGGTCGCTCTCGAAATCCATTGGAGGGGCGCCCTGGCCGTGCCTTTTCAAACCATTCCAAAAGGGGGGCAAATGCGGGCCCACTTTGCTGCATTCCTCGAATTCAAGGACGGCAAAATTGTTTCCCAGCGCAACTACGATTGCTAAGAGCCGTAGTCGGCCTCATCCGCCGGCCGCCACGCCTTCTATCGATCCGACGGCTTGGTCGTCCCGGCCTTCCCATCCACTGCCCCAACCGCGCTCTTCACCGGATACGTCTGGTCATACAACCGGACTATCTCTCGAGTGATGTCCGCCGACGCATACATCACCGGCGTGCTCTGCGACGAGTTGTCCAGTACCGCGCCGTACCCGTTGCCCGGCGCGTACTTTCCCAGGACTTCGACCATTCTTCGGCCGATTCGCGAGATCATGTCGCTCTGTGCGTCGTTCAAGTCTTCCTGAAATTCGTTTTGCCGGCGTTCCAGCTGTCGCGTGAGGCGCTGACCTTCGAGCGTCAACCTTTGCTTTTCTTCGTCGCTAAGCGTATTCGCCCCCGCCGTCAGCCGTTGCTGTAGATCGTTGAGCTTTTTGTTTAGATCTTCCAGTTCCTTTCGCCGCCGAAGAAACTCGGCCTCGATCTGTGTGGCCGCCTGTTTGCCTTCTGCGGTGTTGGCAATCGCTGCGCGCATGTTAATCGCCGCAACTTTCACTCCCGCTTCCAGGCCATTGGCCGGCTTACTCTGCGCCCATAACGCCGCCGTGCCCCATCCGAGCGCCATGGCCCCAACCAGCATCGACACAACGCACGCTCGAAGCCATCTCGTCGTTTTCATAGTCTCTCTCCTCGAGGCCAACCCGTCGCAGGCTCAGGCCAAACGACACCAGCACCCTTCAGGATTCTCTGGCGCATCTACCCACCGAAAAACCTGCCATCGCGTTGTCTTTTTGGTGTGCCCTACGTCCATGGTTGCGATGCCAAGCTTGCTAGTGCGCGTTGCCTCGATTTCGTGATGTCCGCGCCCCAACTATCCACTGGTTGTCCCAAGCCGTAACCGCCAACTGCTCTTCTTGGCTCGTTCCCGGACTCCAAATGAATCGGAACGCGGACTGCCCTCGGCGCCGCCAGACGCTACTTTCGAGCGCCTGTGGGGAACATTCCGCTATGCCAACCTTCCTCCGCCCCTCCCTGGGCGGGTCCGCTCTTCCTGCGTTACACTACTGGCTTCTGAACCCGGAGAAGCGCATGCCCACACGCGACGATGCCTGGAAGCTGCTGTGCGAATTTACCGAATCGGAGAGCCTGCGCAAACACATGCTGGCCGTCGAAGCCTGCGTCCGCGCCTACGCGCGCAAGCAAGGCGCCGATGAACAGCTCTGGGGCATCACCGCGCTGCTTCACGATTTCGATTACGAGCGCTGGCCCAACAACGAGCACGCTGCCGGCGCAGGTCATCCGGCGGAAGGCGCGAAAATTCTGCGCGAGCGCGGCTACTCGGAGGAAGCCATCCGCGCGATCCTTTCCCACGCCGATTATTCTGGAGTCGCGCGCCAATCGCCGCTGGAGCACACGCTTTTTGCCTGCGACGAGCTCGCCGGATTTCTCACGGCTTGTTCTTACGTTCGACCGTCGAAGAGCATTCTCGATCTCGAGGTCGACTCCGTGAAGCGCCGCCTGAAAGACAAGGCTTTTGCCAAGGGGGTGAGCCGCGAGGACGTGCGCAAAGGCGCCGAAGAGCTGGGCCTGCCGCTCGAAGAGCACATCGGCTTTTGCATTTCCGCGATGCGCGAGGAAGCGGACGCTCTCGGCCTTCGCGGGACCGTGCGCGCCGAAGCCGCCGGTTCCTAGTTTCGTGGAAATACTGATTTGCGCTTATTTGCCCTCACTCGTAGCGCAGCGCGATCAGCGGATCGACGCGCATAGCGCGCCGCGCCGGAAGGTAGCAAGCCAGCAGCGCGACCGCCGCCAAAAGAATCGTCACGCCGGCGAAGGACGCGGGATCATACGCGCTCACGCCGAAAAGCAAGTGCACGAGAGCTCGCGAAAGAGCCAGCGAAGCCGCCAATCCGATCGCGGCGCCGGTGAGAAATAACTTGCAACCCAGGGAAAAAATCATTCGCAAGACGTCGCGCGGCTGCGCGCCAAGCGCGACGCGCACGCCAATTTCCTGTGTGCGTTGGGTGACCGCGAACGACAGCACGGCATAAATTCCCAGCGTGACGAGCAGCAGTGCCAGTGCAGCAAAGCCGCTGAGCAGAGAAGCTTGCATTCGCCGCGAGGCGAGATTGTCGTCCACGAGATCTTCCAGCGGCATCACGCCAGCGACAGGCTGCTCTTTGTCCACCGTCCAGATTTGTTGCCGCACGAGTTCTGCAAGCGCCAGGGGATCTCCGGTGGTTCGAACGGCGAGATATTCCGGCTGGTATCCAAAATCCTGCTGCTGATACGGCAGATACATCTCCGCCCGGGCGGGGACGTCGAGACCAGCCTGGTGAACGTCGCCGACGATTCCAACCACCGTAATCCACGGAGTTTTTGCTTTGTAGGCGCCAACTTTGAATTGTTTACCGATGGGGTTTTCTCCGAGCCAGTAGTTCTTCGCCATGGTTTGGTTGACTAGCGCCACGGGAAGTTTTGCGGCGGCGTCGCCTGCTTCGATGGCGCGGCCTGCGATGAGCTTCATGCGAAGCGTTTTCATGTAGTTGAGGCTGACTATCCGCGTATTGGGAATGAGAATATTTCCCGGCGCGGGTTCTGGTTGGCCTTCGATAGTGATTCCGGTCGCGCCTCCCGTATTCGTCAGCGGAACCCACGTTGTGTAACCCGCGGCGACAACGCCGGGAAGAGCTTCCACCCTGGCGAGCACTTGATCGTAGAAAGCCACCCTGGGAGCGAACGCCCCATACTTTTGACGCGGAAGCGGCGTGCGCATTACCAGAACGTGATCGGCCCGAAAGCCGGGGTCAAGATGATAGAGGTTTGCGAGACTTCGAATCAGCAGCGCGGCGCCGGCGAGCAGAACAATCGCGAGAGCAACTTCCGAAACGACCAGAGCGTCGCGTAGCCGTTGGCCGCCCGAGCCGACACCGCTTTGACCGCCACCTTGTTTCAGCGAAAACGTCAGCTGGAATTGCGAAACGCGCGAAGCGGGAAGGATGCCGAACAGAATTCCCGTCGAGACAGAAACCATGAGCGTGAAGAGAAGTACGCGGCCGTCCACGCCTCGTCCGGTCATGGGCGCCAGGCCTGCCGGAATCAGGGCAGCGAGGAATTTCGTTCCCCAGATAGAAAGAAGCAGGCCCGTGGCTCCAGCAAACAAGGACAGCAGGATGCTTTCCGTCAGCATCTGCTGAATCACGCGGCCACGAGTGGCGCCCAAGGCGAGACGCAGAGCCATCTCCCGGCGGCGGGCGGTGGCGCGAGAGAGTAGAAGATTTGCAACATTAGCGCAGGCGATCAGCAGAACAAAACATACGGCTCCGACGAGCATCAGAATGGCGGGGCGAACATTTCCTAGAAGCTCTTCGCGAAGAGGGACAGCGAAGGCGCCAACTTTGGCGTTCGAGTCCGGATTCTCTTTTTCAAGCTGGGAAGCGATGGTGGCGAGATTGGCATTCGCAGTTTTGAGCGAGACCCCGGGCTTAAGCCTGGCGACTACCCGCAGAAAATGATTGCTATGGTTGGTTAACTGTTGGGTGGTAAAGCGGGAAGGAGCCCACAGCTCCGTTTCGCGATCCGGAAATTGCATGCCGCGTTTCATCACGCCGATGACCATGTAGTTCTCGTAGTTCAGCGAGATTTCTTTCCCGATGATTTGTGGGTCGCCGCCGAATCTGCGCAACCACAGGCCATGACTGAGAATCGCTACGTGTGGCGCGCCGGGAATATCGTCCTCTGGCCGAAAGTCTCGGCCAAGAGCGGGGATCACGCCAAGAGTCGAGAATAGATTCGCGGTGGCCCATTTTCCCAGGAGATCTTCGGGGTTGCCGCTCCCGGTGAGATTGAGGGAAGCATCCGAAATCGCGGCCAGGTCTTCAAAGACCCGATTTCGTGATTTCCAATCGGCGAAATTGCCGGGTGCGGGCGTGTCCCGAGGGAATCCGTAAGCGGAGGAGTCTTCCCAGACCATTACCAGGCGATTTGAATCACGGTAGGGGAGCGGGCGCACCAGGATGTTGTCGGCAATGCTGAAGATGGCGGAGTTCGCTGCGATGCCCAAGGCGAGCACGGCTACGGCGAAAAAGGTAAAGCTGGGGCTCTTCTGAAGCATGCGCAGCCCGTAGCGAATGTCTTTCGCCAGGTTTTCCAGGTAATTCGCACGATAGCTGTCGCGGCACTCTTCCTTGACTTGCTCGAGGCCGCCGAATTCGCCGAGTGCTGCGCGGCGTGCCTCGTCGGGACTCATTCCCGCGACGAGATTTTCTTCCTCTTGACGCTCGATGTGAAAGCGCAGCTCCGAGCCGAGTTCCTGCTCGGCGGCATTCCTGCGGAACAAGGAGCGGAGCCGGTTAGAAAAGCTCTGGACGAAACGCATAGCAAAGCCTCCCGCCGTGAGCGCCCTTCATTCGTAACGAAGTGCGATCATGGGATCGATGCGCAGGGCCCGACGCGCCGGAAAATATCCCGCGACGAGCGCGACGGCGATCAGCAAGAGCGTGAAGCCCGCGATGGCCATGGAATCCGCGCTTACCACCCCGAAAATAACATTGGCCAGGACGCGGCCGACCGCAAAGGAAATGGGCACCGCAATGGCCAGCCCGATGCCCGTCAGTTTCAGCGCGTGACCCAGAACCAGTTTCATCAAATCTCGAGGATGCGCTCCGAGAGCCAGCCGGATGCCGAGTTCGCGGGTTCGCTGCGCAACGCTCTCTGACAGAACGCCATAAACACCGACGGAGGAAAGCAGCAATGCGACCAGGCCGAACACTGCCATCAAGATACCGAGGATGCGAATGATTCCAATGGAATCCACCACCTCCGTCTCGAGCGTGTTGATCCCGGTGAGTGCGAGACCTGCGTCCATTTGGCGGATGGCGTCGCGCAACGGAGCGGCATAGCTTGCCGGATTCCGATTGACGCGGAGGACCATGGTCATGGCCTGGCGAGGCGACTGCGAGAAAGCTGTATAGATGGCCGGCCGGGCCGAGGGATTCCACCAGTTCTGGCGAATGTCTCCTACGATCCCGACAATTTTTAGCCAGGAATCATTTGAGTCCGGGGCACCCAATTTGATTCGCTTACCGAGGGCCTCCTCGCCGAGCCAGAAACGATCCGCCATGCTGCGGGTGATGACCGCGACTCGTTCGACCGACCCGTTGTCGGAGTCAGAGAACAGACGTCCGGCCATCAGCGGGATGCGCAGGGCCGCGAAATAATCCGGGCTGGCGGTCAGCAAATCCGCGGAGAGCGTCTCATTTGGCTTAGCCGGCGGGCGGCCTTCGATCGTGAAGAGAATCATTTCATTGTCCACGTTGCTCGCAGGAAGATTGGTGGCCAATGCGGCTTTCTTCACCCCGGGCATGGCGGCCGCGGAACCAAGGAGTTGCCGGTAGAAAGCGGTGATTTTTGTTGCGTCGGAATACGAGCTTTCCGGAAGACTGAGTTCCGCTTTCAAAACGCCGTCGGGCTCGAAACCTTTGTACACCGCGGCGAGACGCACAAATCCTTCGATCGTCAGTCCGGCCGAGACGAGCAAGACCAGCGCGAAGACCACTTGTGCTACAACCAGGGTGCTGCGCAATCTTGCCCGGCTGCGCGTGAGGGATCCAAGGCCTGATTCCTTCAAGGCCTTGCCCAGGTTTACTCTGCCGGTATAGAGCACTGCGGCGTAGCCGAACAAGAATCCCAGAGCGACAGCGAGCAGAATGGTGGTCGCCATCACCACGGTATTCACTTGAATTCCATCCCAGCCCGGCACCCATTTCGTCCACTCCACGGAAATGCTTGTGCGGAGAAGGCGCACGCTCCAAAAAGACACGCTGACTGCCGCAGTCCCTGCCAGAAGCGAAAGCAACAGCGTTTCGGAGATGAAGAGTTGCGCCAAGCGCCCGGGGCTCGCACCTAGTGTGGTGCGCATGGCGATTTCTTTTTGCCGGCCGATCATGCGAGTGAACATCAGGTTCAGGAGATTGGCGCTGGCGAGAAGCAGAACGAACACCGCGGCGACCTGTAGCAACAGAAAAAGAGGCAGAGTGTAAAGATACAGCTCCTTCTGAAGCGGCAGGGCCGTGGCCGATCTGCCTCGATTGGTTTTCGGGTATTCCTGTGCCAGCCGGAGCGCATAAGAGGCTAGCGCGGCATTGGCCTTATCGGGCGTTACACCGGGTTTCAGGCGCGCGAGCGCCATGGTTGTAAGTTGCGTGCGGTCTGCTTTTTCCGCAGAAGTTAAAGCCAGAGGCACCCACAATTCCGAGGGCACCGGATAACTGAACTTCTCCGGCATGATTCCCACCACGGTGTAGCTACGGCCGCTTAGCTGGATTGTTCTTCCGAGCAGCCCCGGGTCGCCGCCGAAGCGCCTTTGCCACAGCCCGTGACCTAAAATCACAACCCGTTCGAACCCGGGCTGCTCTTCGTTGTGGGCGAAACCTCGTCCGAGAGCGGGGCCTTTGCCGAGCACATCGAAGAAACTCGCAGAAACGCTCGAGCCCAAGACGGATTCGACACTGCCTTCGGCGGCTAAGGTAAAGCTTTGATCCCGATAGGTCGTTACACTCTCTAAGACGCCAGTGCCGGAGAGCAAGTCGGCGGCATCGGCAGGTGCGACCCACCTCGCGTCGTAGCCCTCCTCCATGCCCCGGATTTCCCAAACGCGGACCAGTGAATCCAGACCGTGGAAGTCGTAGGGATGTAGGAGAAGGGCGTTCACCATGCTGAAAATCGCCGTGTTGGCGCCAATTCCAAGCGCAAGTGTCAATACGGCCACGGCCGTGAAGCCGGGATTTTTTCGCAGCATGCGCGCACCATAGCGCAGATCTTCGAGCAAAGTGTCCATCAAGCGTACCCGGCGGGTGTCGCGGCATTCTTCCTTGACTTGCTCGACGCCGCCAAATTCGCGTCGCGCCGCGCGGCGCGCCTCTCGCTCGGTCATTCCCGCGGCGAGGTTCTCTTCGACCTGACGTTCGATATGAAAACCCAGCTCCGCTCGAAGCTCCTGATCGACAGTGCTTCTTCGAAACAACGAGCGGAGCCAGTTAGAGATACTGCGGACCCGGCGCATGGCGCATCGCTCCTCAGACGGTCTTCAGGACCAGCCCAATCGCTGACGAGAGGCGTTCCCAATTCGATTCTTCTGCCTGGAGATATTTCTGTCCGGCTTTTGTAAGCGAATAATATTTCGCGCGGCGATTATTTTCCGATTCGCCCCATTTGGATTGGATCCAGGCCTGCTGTTCGAGGCGATGCAGGGCGGGATAGAGTGCGCCTTGATTCACCTGCAAAACGTTGTTTGAGACCCGGCGAATGCGCTGCGCAATAGCCCAGCCATGCATGGGCTCGAGGGCGATGGTCTTGAGGATCAAGAGGTCCAGAGTGCCCTGGACGAGGTCGGTGGGCTTGGTCATCGGGGCTTCCCCTTAGTTACTGACAGGGATTATGCAAGGACTCCTGTCAATAAGCAAGGGGAAGTGTGGAGGGCCTCGAGGTGCCCGCCGAAGTGCGCGCCCAAGTCCCGACCGGATTAGCCAGGTGTGCGATTGTGGGACGACGGCGCGAAAACGGCCAGTTTCATATGCTCCGGGGCTACCACGACTCACGGCCAACGTTTGCCGTAGAAGGGTGGGTGGAACGCCCGCAGAGAAAGAAAAGTGCAAAACCAAAAAGGGTAGCAGAACGTCTATAGGGTAGGATATAGCCTGTCTATAGCCTGGTCGGCGGAGAGGTGGCATGAACGAACGGTATCGCAACCGGATCGAGCTGTTGCAGGGCACGCTCGATCTCCTTATTTTGCAAACCCTTCTCTGGGGTCGGCAGCACGGCTACGGCATCAGCCAGGCGATTCGCGCCAATTCCGGCGACTTGCTCCAGGTGGATGCCGGGTCCTTGTATCCAGCGCTGCACCGGCTCGAAAAGCAAAAGTGGATTTGCGCCGACTGGAAAATTTCGGAGAACAAACAGGAAGTGAAAGTGTACCGGCTTACAGCCGCGGGAAGAAAGCAACTCATGAGGGAGCGCTCGCGCTGGGAGCAGATTTCGGATGCCATTGGCGGCGTCCTGAACCCAGGAAAAAAAGAGAGTGCATCATGAAACTCTGGTGGTTGTGGCGAAAGCGGGAAAAGGAACTGGAGAAGGAAATCCAGCACCATTTACAGATGGCCGCGTCAGACCGCAAGGAACGGGGCGCAACCTTCCGCGAAGCGCAAGCCGAAGCGCGGCGCGAATTCGGAAACGTAGGCCTGGTGAGGGAGGTGACACGGGATGTATGGGGCTCGAGATGGTTGAGAGACGTCGCTGAAGATGCCCGTTACGGAACGAGGATGCTGCTGAAGAATCCGGGGTTCACGATCGTGGTCATTCTGTCGCTCGCGCTCGGCATCGGCGCAACAACAGCGATGTTCAGCGTGGTTTACGGCGTCCTGGTGAATCCCTATCCATACGCCAATTCAGATCGCATGGTGCATTTGACCGTTCAGCAAACTAGGGGTAACCCCTCTTTATCAACCTCAACGGACCACAATTGCAACAGCTTCGGCAGGCTGGATCGGTAGAGAGCGTTGCGGCCATGCAAGGGTGGAATCTCACCACGACCGAAGGGGATCTTCCCGAAGACGTCCGGGCTGCGTATCTCACGTCGAATTCATTCATCTATTTGGGCGTGCCGACCCTGCTTGGCCGTGGACTTCTGCCATCGGATGCGCCCGAAGGTCAGGATCCCGAGAATGTGGCCGTGCTGGGTTATCAGTTCTGGAAGAGGCACTACAACGGAGATCCGAACATCGTCGGCAAGAAAATCCAGTTAGTCCATAAGAGCTACGAGATCATAGGAGTGGCCCGGCCGCGCTTTACCTGGGGCGACGGCGAAGTCTATCTGCCGCTCAAGCTCACGGCCGATCCGGCGCGCACATATTTTCCTATGACTCGGCTGAAGCCCGGCGTAACCCGTGCGGCAGCAAACGCAGAGCTTCAGTCGCTGCTCGAACAATTCGCAAAGCAAACCCCCAGCCACTTCCCAGAGCATTTCCATGTGACGCTAGCAGGATTGAACGACCACTTCGTACAGCGGATCGGAGGGACACTGTACCTCCTGCTGGCTGCCGTGGCTTTGTTGCTGTTGATCGGCTGCGGAAACGTCTCGATTTTGCTGTTGGCCCGGGGCCCGGCGCGTCAGCACGAGCTGGCTGTCCGCTCGGCGCTCGGCGCCGGGCGGTCTCGCATCGTTCGCCAGTTGCTCACGGAAGCGCTGATGCTGTCGCTCGGCGGGGCCGCCATTGGAGTGGCACTGGCGAATGGCTTGGTGAAGCTCATCGTAGACTGGCTTCCGGAATTCTCATTTCCACACGAAGCCGCTATCAGCATCAATCTGCCCGTCCTGTTCTTCAGCGTCGATCTCGCGCTGCTGACTGGCATCGTGTTCGGCATCTCACCCGCTCTTCGATCCGCGCGGCCGGATCTGGCTCAGGTGATGCAAGCGAATACGCGCAAGACTACGGCTGGAGTCCGTGGCCGAAGGACTCACAGCATCCTGATCGCGGGCCAGATTGCCCTGACACTTCTGTTGCTGGCCGGAGCCGGAGTTGCAATGCAAGGCTTCGTGGGCATGATGCGCGTGAATCTCGGCTATGATCCGCACAACACCATGTCGGTTGGCATTCCGGTCCACGACGACACCTACACAACGTGGGAGGCCAGGGGAACATACTTCCATCAGCTCCTGGGGAAGGTCAGCGAGATGCCGGAGGCTGTTTCCGTCGGGCTCTCAACAAATGCCACCCCACCGAACAACGGATGGGACGAGCGCTTCGAGATTTCCGGCCAGCCAGCAGCGGAAGAACAGCGAGCGCGTCTCAACTTTGTCAGTGCTGGGTACTTCGTAGTGCTTCGCATCCCGCTGTTGCAAGGAAGAATCTGGTACGAGGACGAGGCCATGCACGGCGCGAAGCTCGCACTGATCAATCAAGCGTTGGCTCGCCAATATTTTCCTAATGGTGGTGCCATTGGCAGCGAGATTCGGGTGCCCGCACTGAAAGGCGAGCCACCACTGGATCTGTCAGCGGCCGGAAGCGACACCTGGTTTCAGGTAGTTGGCATCGTCGGCGATGCCCGCAATGACGGCCTGCGCAATCCCATCATGCCCTCCGTGTATGTGCCATACACCATCATGATGCCGGTTTTCACGCAGATCCTCGTCCGAACCAGCGTCCCGCCGCTCACGGTGCTCCACGCTGTCCGCGAACAGGTTCACACTGTTGATTCCGATCAGCAGTCTGACCGAGATGTTCGCGATCTCGATGGCTGGATTAAACATGAGCCGGAATGGGAGCAGGGGCACCTGGTGGCAACCTTGTTTGCAGGATTTGGAATCCTAGCGCTGGTGCTCGCCGCCACTGGACTTTACAGCGTGATTTCCTACACGGTGGCTCAACGAACCGGCGAATTCGGAATACGTATGGCACTGGGAGCAATGCGCAAAGATGTCCTGCTGATAGTGTTTCGCTCGGCGGCCATGAGTGTGGCTGCCGGAGTTCTAGCGGGAGTAATGCTGACGATTTCGCTCCATCGCGTGTTCACGCGCTGGATTCAGGGCAGTTCGCTCGATGCGCTCATCCTTGTCGGTGTGATTCTGCTGCTAGTCGCCACTTCCGGCTTGTCATGCTTCGTACCTGCGCGAAGGGCCTCCTCCGTAGATCCGACGGTCGCACTGAGATATGAGTGAAGAGGAATAGCCCAGTAAGGACAGAGGGCAGAAGAATTCGTCACGGCATCGGGTGACCAGCCGGCGCCCAGTTCACGATAAACCGCGCTCGAGTGATCCAAAAAAACAAACTATTTGAAAGCGCACTCCGACAACGCGCTCCGGAGTGCGATGATATTAGAGGACTTACGGATGCCTTCTGGCCTGTGCCGTCTGGCCACGTCGTTGGCCTTGCCCGTAAGCCCGCCTAACCGCGAGCCCTTTTTCCTGTCTAATGACTCGGATGAGCGAAAGCGCCGGTAGCACCCCAGACCGCGAAGCACTCCAGAGCGCGGCCCGAGAGAGCGATGCCCTCGCCGTAGAGCGCACGCTGGCGGGCGAGCGCGACGCTTTCCGCGTGCTGGTCGAGCGCCACAGCCAGCAGCTATTTCGCCTGGCGTACCGCATGACCGGAAATGAGCACGACGCGGAAGAAGTGGTTCAAGAGGCTTTTTTGCGAGCCTACCGGAACCTCGGGCAATTCGGTTCGCGAGCGAACTTCGGCACTTGGGCTTACCGCATTGCAGCGAACTACGCGATCGACCGGATGCGCCAGAAACGCACCGAGGACGCGCGGCGCAGCACGCCGAGCAGCTTAGCTGAAGAGCAGGATCCTCTGGATTTGGTGGCTGACGACAGGCCAACGCCGGACCGTCTCGCGGGCAACAGCGAGTTGAGAAAAAAGATGGAAGAGGCACTGAAGGAGTTGAGCTCCTCGGAACGAACAGCGTTTGTGATGCGCCATTGGGAAGGCTGCGCGATCGAAGAGATCGCCGCGGTGCTCGAATCGACGACAAGCGCGGCGAAGAACACCGTTTTTCGATCGGTCCAGAAATTACGGCGTGCTTTGGAGCCGTACGTGGGAGCGCGAGGCGCGCTGCAAGCGAAAGCGGCAGGAGCAGCGCCGGAACCCAGGGGAACCGAACTATGAAACATCTGACGGAAGAAGAATTGGTCGGTTATCGCGAGGGGGAGATTACGCAACGCGAAGCTATCGCCGAGCATTTGACGAGTTGCACGGCCTGCCGCACGGAGCTCGAGCGTATCGAAGCGGTGCTCAGCGCGCTAGACAACTTGCCGGTTCCCGAGCGCGGCCCGGAGTACGGTCGCGCTGTTTGGCAAAAGATTGCGCCGCAGTTGCCGGAAAAAGCAGGCCGTGGATGGCGTGCGTGGCTCGAACCGCGCCGTTGGGTGGCCATCGGAGCGATGGTGGCCGTTGTGATTGGGGCGTTCGTCGCGGGTCGCTGGACGAAGAAGCTTGACGCCGGTACGCCGGCGGCTAGCGTGGCGCAAGTTAAAGAGCGAGTGCTGGTCGTGGCCGTTGGCGAGCACCTGGGAAAATCGGAAATGGTGCTGATGGAGCTGGCGAACGCCACCCTGCCTGTGTCCGGACCAAAGCAAATCAATATCTCCGCGGAGCAAAAGCGAGCGGAAGACTTACTGGATGCCAACCGGCTGTATCGCGAAACGGCCCAGCAAGATGGCGATGCGGCATTAGCCAGCGTTTTGGATGACCTCGAACGCGTGCTGATGGACGTGGCCCACAGCCCAGAGGAAATTACGCCCGCGAAACTGGAATCACTTCAGAAGCGAATCGAGGCACACGGCATTCTGTTCAAAGTTCGAGTGGTCGGCAAGGAATTACAAGAAAAGCAGAAGACAACGAACTCCGCGCCAGCGGCGACGGATTCGAAAGTAAGAGAGAGGAACAAGGCATGAGCATGGGAGAACGCACAAGCAGGGCGGCAAGAATTTGGATGACTGCGGCGACGTTGCTGGTCGTGCCGCAGATGGCACGACCCTCCGCCGCCCACGACAACGCAGGGACGTCCTGGGCATCCTGGCAGGACCAGGATGCCCAGGATCGCGAGCAGGAGAAACGTGATCGGGAGCAAGAGAAACGTGACCGTGAACAAGAAAAGCTAGACCGGGAACAGGAAAAACGCGATCGCGAACAAGAGCGCTTGGAACGCCTCGATGAGCTTTACAGCGACGGGCGCGAGGCGCTGGACGAAGACCGCTACGACCAGGCAGCCGGAAAATTCCGAGAGCTTGCCGATATGAATGGGCCGCAGACGGATGCGGCGCTTTATTGGAAGGCCTACTCAGAAAACAAGCTGGGCCAGAGAGATTCCGCGCTGACAACAATCGCGGACTTGGAGAAGAGATTTGCGCAAAGCCGCTGGATAAAAGATGCGAGGGCACTGAAGATCGAAGTGCAGCAGTCAAGCGGGCAACCCGCGCACCCTGAAACACAGCCCGATGAAGAGCTGAAAATGCTGGCGATCACCGGCCTAATGAACAGCGACCCCCAACGCGCCATGCCGCTACTCGAAAAAGTATTGAACGGCCCTGGCACACCGAAAGAAAAGTCAAAAGCGCTTTTCGTGCTGGCGCAGAACGGCTCGGCCGAATCGCGCGAGATTCTCGGACGGATCGCGAGAGGGCAGAGCAATCCGGACCTTCAAAAGAAAGCTGTCGAATATCTGGGATTATTCGGCGGCCAACAGGCGCGGCAAACGCTTGCGGAGATTTATGCCTCGACGGGCGACGAGTCAGTCAAACGCGCGATTCTCAAAAGCTACATGATCGGCGGCGACAAGGAGCACCTGCTGGCAGCGGCCAAGGGTGAAAAAGATACGTCCCTGCGCGCCGAGGCCATCAAGCAGCTAGGAATCGTTCATGCACCTGAGGAATTGCGGCAACTCTACAAGACGGAGACTTCGCCGGAAGTGAAAAAAGACATCCTGCAGGCGTTCTTCCTTTCCGGCGACGCCAAATTCCTCGCGGAAGCAGCGCAGGGAGAGAAGGACGCCGAGGTTCGCCGTTCTGCCATCCGTAACCTGGGCCTGGTCGGTTCGGCCGATGCCAAAGAAGCGCTGCTGGCGATTTATGCGAAAGAGACCGATCGCGAGAACAAAGAAGCGGTGCTCAATGCTCTGTTCATTCAAGGAAACGCGCACGCGCTGGTGACCATTGCGCGAGGCGAGAAAGATCCAGAGCTGAAGAAGACTGCGGTATCCAAGCTGGCGCTGATGAATTCGAAAGAAGGCAACGACTACTTGATGGAGATTTTGCAAAAGTAGGGAAAGGGAATGGTGAGTGATGGCCAGACAGGAAACACGAGTGAGGTGGCGAATGGCGACGATACAGCGAATTTCGACGGGCCTCGGAGTACTCGGTGTGGTGCTGTTTTTCGCGGCAGCGGTGCGGGGGATCCCCCATGGAGCAGCGGGCCGCGAAAGCCCCGCCCCTCGACAGGCGGGGGCGGAAGCGCCGCAGGTGGTCGATGCGCAGATCGAAACGCGCGTCGTGAGTGGAGCCCTTGCGGAGACTCTCCGCGGCATCGAGGCGCAAGCAGATAAGGCGGAGTGGCTGGGATACAGCGTCGCGGAAATCGCTGGCGACCGCACGGTCTGCTGCGGAAACTTCAACGATGGATACGGCGGGTGTGGAACGTGCAGGCTCGAAAAAGAAAATGGCGTAACCAGCAGAACTCCACAAAAAGACGAAAAAGATGGAACTGTGGAACTGGAAGGCTCGCGCCGACTGGTGGTTCTCTTCCGGCTGGAAGCGAAACAGGTGATGCGCATTCGAGAAGCCAGCGAAAACTGCACACTAGATGCGGGCGGGCTGCCGTTCCTCTGGCTGACAGGCGTGAAGCCGGCGGAGAGCGTGGCGCTGCTCGCGGATTTCGTGCACCAAGCAACTTTCGAAGGGCACGGCGAGCATGAGCTTGGCCAGGGCGCGTTGTCCGCGATTGCGCTGCACGCCGACCCATCGGCCGATCGCGCGTTCGCATCGTTCGTCGCCGCGGATCAGCCCGAGCAACTTCGCAAGCATGCGTCCTTCTGGCTAGGAGCAGCGCGTGGCAAAGCGGGTTTTCTAATGCTTCAGAAAATGGCCAAGAGCGACCCCAGCTCCGAGGTGCGTTCGCAAGTGGCGTTTGCGCTGTCCGTGAGCCACGAACCAGAAGCGCTGAATGAAATGATTCGATTGGCCAAAGAAGACGAGAGCGCGCACGTGCGTGGCCAAGGGCTCTTCTGGCTGGCGCAAAAAGCAGGCCAAAAAGCCATGGGCGCAATCACAGGCGCCATCGAAAACGATCCCGACACGGACGTGAAGAAGAAAGCAGTCTTCGCGCTGAGCCAAATGCCGAAGGATGAGGGCGTGCCGAAGCTCATCGAGGTGGCCAAGACCAACCGCAACCGCGAAGTGCGCAAGCAAGCGATGTTCTGGCTGGGCCAATCAAACGATCCGCGCGCGCTGGAGTTTTTTGAGCAGGTGCTGGCGCGCTGAAAACGGATACTCGAAAAGCATAGCCGGAGAATCAGTCCTTGCCACGCCGCGATATTTCGTAACGAAGACCAAATGGACAGGTAATGCGAACAAGCGGCAGTTCGCTCGGTCGTGCCGCTCTACACCCTTTAAGGGAGGGAAGAGTGTCAACGGAGAAGATCTTCGAGCTGGATGCGGGAGTCGGTTTTGGCGTCGCGATATTTGACGATGACGGCGCATTGTAAGCTGAGGCCGTGTTTTCGGCCGACCGGATGGGTGACCGCCCGCGAGCCGGGAACGACGATGGCTTCAGCGGGAATGATGAGCGGCGACGTTTCGCCGGCGGTGTACACTGCGTCGCGCACGAGATCGTAGACCGGGATCGAGCGATTAAGAATCGAGCCGGTGCCCACCACCGCGCGATGCTTCACGATGGTTCCCTCATACACACCGGAATTGCCCCCCACAAGCACTTCGTCTTCAATGATCACCGGCATTGCTCCCACCGGTTCGAGCACGCCACCGATCTGCGAGCCCGCGGAAATGTGGCAGTTGCGGCCGATTTGCGCGCAACTGCCGACCAGGGCATGCGAATCGATCATCGTGCCATCGCCGACATAGGCGCCCACATTAACAAACATCGGCGGCATGCAAACGACCCCGCGCCCGATGTATGAGCCGTCGCGAATGCTCGAGCCGCCGGGCACGATGCGGATGCTGTCCGCGGACGTGATGGCGCGAACGGGATACGTGGACTTGTCGATGAACGGCTGGCGCGCCAGATCGATAGACATGTCGACGATCACGCCCATGCGAAAGCCGAGCAGGATTCCTTTTTTCACCCAGGCGTTGACGCGCCAGCCCGTCGGCGAGGCAGCGTCCGGCTCTGCCGCGCGAACTTTGCCGCGATTTACGGCCTCCTTGAATTCGCGGAAGAGCCGGTTATGCTCTTCGCTGTATTGAGCCGGAGGCTCGTCAAAGAGACGCTCGATGTCCTGCGGCAGCATGAACTCGCTCATGCGGCAGCGTGAGCTGCAGCATAGGGTAGCTCGGCTGTATGGAGCAGCTCCAGCGATTCCAGGACGGCGCGAATGCGCGCTTCATTTTCCGCTTTCGGCGCAACGAGCGGCAAACGCCAAACCGGTTCCAGCAAACCCATTTGCGCCATGGCCGCCTTCACCGGCATGGGATTCGATTCGACGAAGTTTACCTCCATCAGCGGATGCACTCGGCGGTGAATCTGTCGTGCGGCCGGAAAATCGCCGTCGAGCGCGAGCCGCGTGAGCCGCGCCATGTCCCGAGGAATTTCGTTCGAGACAACAGAGATCACCCCGCGTCCGCCAAGCGCGATGAGCGGCAAGGTGATGGCGTCGTCGCCGCTGAGCACGATGAAATCCTCCGGAACCACGTTTAGAATCGCGGCCATTTGCGAAATGTTTCCCGAAGCTTCCTTGATGCCGACGATGTTCTCAATCGCCGCGAGCCGCCGCACCGTAGCCGGCTCGACGTTCACGCCCGTGCGCCCTTGCACGCTATAGACAACGATGGGGAGTCGAACCGCCTCGGCAATGGCTTTGTAATGTTGAAAAAGGCCTTCCTGTGTCGGCTTGTTGTAATAGGGCGTGACGGAAAGAATGCCGTCCACGCCGATGGCGGCAAGCTTCTGCGCGAGCGCGATGACTTCGGCGGTGTGGTAACCGCCTGCGCCGGCAAGAACAGGCACGCGTCCCTTCGCTAGTTCCACGGCGATCTGACAGACGCGCAGATGCTCCTCGTGCGTGAGCGTGGGGCTTTCTCCTGTCGTGCCGCACGGCACTAGAAAATCAATGCCTGCATCGATCTGGCGCTCGATCAACGCGCCGAGCGTGGGTTCGTCGAGCGAACCATCACGGCGAAATGGAGTGACGAGCGCAGTGCCTGTTCCGGTAAACATGGTGTTTCTCCCTTCTTTGTTTAAACGTCGAACTGCCGAAATCTGGATGGCGGCCAGGGGCCGCCATTCCAAAACCCCAGACGCCGGCCCAAAGGCCGCCGCTATGGAGATTCTTCAACTCAAGTCCGCGAGGATCTCCCTAAATTCGTAGAAGCCTTTTTTGCCTGCGATCCAGCGCGCCGCTTGCAGCGCTCCGTGCGCAAAGCCTTCGCGGCTGCGGGCCGTGTGGCGCAGCGTAATGGTGTCCGCAGGGGAGTCGAAACCGATTTCATGCGTGCCGGGAATCGCGCCGGCACGACTCGAGCTGAGGTTGACGGACCGCGTGAAACCCGCGTCACGCATCTCTTCTGCAAGCTTTTTGAGTGTGCCGCTGGGCGCATCTTTTTTCGCAGAATGATGAATCTCCCAGCCCCACGCTTCGTACTCCGCATGTTTTCCGAAAAGAGCGGCCGCTTGCCGAACGCTCTGCAAAAAAAGATTCACGCCCACGGAAAAATTCGCGGCCCAAACAACACCAGTCTTCGCGTGTAGGACAACTTCGCGCGCAATGGGAAGCTGTTCGAACCAGCCGGTCGTGCCGACCACCGAGTTCACGCCCAGAACAGCGAGATGGCGAATATTAACCGGCGCGGCTTGGGGCGTGGTGAATTCCACCGCGACATCGATCCCGCGAAGGGTCTCATGAGAAAGTCCTCGACCGCCTGGGTTGTCTCCTCCCGAAAACCTTGCGCGCACCTCGAAACCATATTCCGGCGCAAGCCGCTCGATGAGCCTGCCCATTTTCCCGTAGCCGACAATGGCGAGGCCCTGGCTCATGCTGCGGGGCCTCCTGTCGCAAGAAGTTGCCGGACCATGCGCGCGTAAATATCGACCGCATCCGACAACTGTTGTTTCGGAATGCGCTCTTCGGCGGTGTGCGCCAAATGAATGCTGCCCGGGCCAATGAGAAACGGTTGGCCCCAAGCGCCGTTGAAGGTCGGAATGTCCGTGGCAAAAGCGACCACCGTAGTGGGAAGTCCGTCGAAGGCCGAAAGGCGCATCGCAGGCGTGTGCAAAACTTCGCGAACTTCCGCTCGTCCAGCAGCGGCAGCCAGGACGGCCTGCCGAATTTCCGCTGGATCGCCGACCGTGCGGAACATGATTTCTGCTTCCGCGTGATCCGCAACGACATTCGGCGCGCGGCCGCCTGCGACCGTCCCGATATTCAGGCTAGAAGGGCCGAGCAGCGGATCTTCGGGCAGCGCAATCAAGCGGATAGCCCGCAAAACATCGAGCAGCGAATGGATCGCGGAGTGGCCAAGCTCCGGGTAAGCGGAGTGCGCGAGCTTTCCATGCGCGGTGATTTCGAAGCGAAGCGCTCCCTTCGAACCGAGCGCGAGCTGATTTTCCGTGGGCTCGCCGTTAATCAGAAAGCGGGCTCCGCGCGGATTGACGGCAGCAACTCTCGCGCCCGCGCTGTTGCGCTCTTCTCCGACGACAAACAGCAACCCAACATTTGTCACGCCAGAGTCGAGGAGTTTTTCCACGGCGGCTATCATCGCGGCGATGATGCCTTTGGCGTCGCAGGAGCCGCGCCCCCAAATGAAATCCGCATCTTCAAGAGATGGGAAGAAAGGCGGGACGGTATCCATGTGCGTCGAAAGCGTGACAATGGGTTGGCCCCAGCACGCAAAAACATTGTCGCGATTCGGCTCAACCGCGATGCGTTCGAGCCGTCCTGAACTACGCGCGGCAAGAAACGACAATTGCGCGAACAAAAAGTCCGCCACCGCCTGCTCGCGGTTGGTCGTCGATTCGATATCGACGAGCGCGCGCGTAAGTTCGAAAGGATTCATGCGGTCCGGTTATTTCTGGAAGGAGCGACAGGAAAGGAAGGAACCGCGAGGAACTGCTCGAGGCTGCTGCCTCTCGATAGCGCTCCATCCGGCTTTAGCACTGGCTGCCATGCAGCCACCTAAGCGGATGACAGTGGACAGGCCTTAGACCTGTTCCCCAACCGCCGCGGCAACAGCTACCGCTGCGATTTCGGCGGAGTACAACAACCTGGCCCCTTTTGCCACGGTGTCCGAAGCTGATCGGAATCACTCGCCGGGCTACTCATGGCCTCCGCACCTCTACCAAGAACAAGTTAAGTCTAGAGGAGCACGGGAGAAAAAGCGAGTGGAATTTGAAAGGCCCTGTTGAAAGGTCTAGAGCTCGAGAGGCCTGAGGGCCTGGTCTTGCGTGGCGATCAGCACTTCGCCATGAAAAGCACACTCGGCGGGGCGACGATCGAGCGCTTCTTCTGCTGAAAGGCGCGCGAGGTCGGGATTGTTGTTTTCCTGCGAAAGATGCGCAAGGACAAGGTACCGCGCGCGGGCGTCAAAACCTTCCGGGTCGGAAAGATATTCGCTGACCGCATGATTTGAGAGATGCCCGGTGCGAGAGAGCACGCGCTGCTTGACGACCCACGGATACGGTCCAACCTTGAGCATATCCAGATCGTGATTGGACTCCAGCAGCAAACAATCGGCGTCGCGTAAATGAACTTTGACAAGCTGGGGCATGTAGCCAAGATCGGTCACGAGAGCCATCTTCGTGCCATTGGTGCGAAAGGTGAAGCCTATCGGATCGGCAGCATCGTGAGGAATTTGAAACGCATGGACATCAATATCGCCGATGGAGAAGTGCTGGCCGGATTGAATAGTTTCGAGGCCACGCAAACGCTTCGCGAGCCGGTCAGGCAAGGCGCGGTGCAGCGCGTCCATGGTGGGTTCGGTGACGTAAAGTGGCGCCTTCCACAGACCGAGCATTTGCGGCAGGCCGTTGCAGTGGTCGGCATGCTCGTGAGTGATGAGGATGCCGTCGATACGGTCGACGCTCAATTCGATGGCCGCGAGACGCGCAAGAGTTTCGCGTTTGCCGAGGCCACAGTCCACAAGGAGTCGGGTGCTCTGCGTCTCGAGCAGGGTGATGTTGCCCGAGCTGCCTGACGCCAGAATGGAAACCCGCAAGCCGATCGCTTTGCCCTCGATTGCAGTACAAAGTATCTCACAAACGAATTTTCAGAATGATGGCATTTCGATTCCCGCCCGTCAACGCGAAAGCGGACTAGAATATTCGTGCCATGAGAGTTGCCGACAAATCGAGGTCACCGCAAGAACGAGTCTCAAGCGATGGATTCGCCGTAATTCCTGAGGTCGTTTCCGAATGTGAAATAGCCGACCTCAAATCCATGCTCGATCGGTCGGAACTTCCACGAAGCCGAGCCGGAATGCGCCACGTGATGAGAAACCCGAGAGTCGCTGCGCTTGCGCGCGATTCGAGGTTGATGGCGATGGCGCAAGAAGTTCTAGGAAGGGCTGCACTTCCCTTTCGCGCGACGCTGTTCGACAAGTCGCCAACCTCAAACTGGCTTGTGAGGTGGCATCAGGACACGGCATTGCCACTCTCCCGAGCGGCGAGAAGTTCCCGGCTGGGGACCGTGGTCCATTAAACATGGAGTGAACTATGCGCACGCTCCAGCCAGCGCGCTTGAACGGGTGTTGGCGCTTCGGCTGCATCTTGACGATTCCATTGCCGAAAACGGACCTCTGCGTGTGCTCCCCGGAACGCACTCCCTCGGCGTTTTGAGTGACGAAGCGCTTCGCGATCTGTCGACACAAATTGAGGCTATCGATGGCACCGTGCCTCGCGGTGGAATTCTCGCGAGGCGGCCGCTGGTAGTACACTGGTCATCGAAATCGCAATCGAATGTTCCGAGCCGCGTCCTGCACATGGAGTACGCGGCTTCCGTGGTCTTTGACCAGGGGCTTACGCCGGAGGTCGTGTAAGAGAAAGCTCGCATGTTCTCTTTTTTGGACTTTTCTAGTGCTTTCCTTGCTGCCCTTCCGCTCCGCTCAAGCAGCCGCGAATATTCCCAAGTCAGAAAACACACCTGCCATTCGGGTCGATCCATCCGTGAAAATCGCGGAGCTACATGTGCGGCTCAGCAAGACAAGCGGGCGCGGTCGAGGGTGAACCCGTTTAGGGGGCCCAATACGGTGACGGCGATTTGGTCGGGGCGGAAGAAATCGTGGGCCAGGGACTGCACCTCGGCGAGCGTGACGGTTTCGATGGAGGCGAGGATTTCGTCGAGGGAATAGAAGCGGCCAAAATAGAGTTCCTGACGGGCCAAATTCGACATGCGGGACGTTGTGGATTCGAGAGAGAGCATGAGCGATCCCTTGAGATGGTTTTTTGCGCGAGTAAGCTCTTCATCGCTGACGGGCGATTCCTTCATGGCGCGAAATTCCTTGATGGTGAGGTCCACGACCTGGCCGACGGTTTCCTTGGCGGTGCCGGCGTACACCGTGAACATGCCGGCGTCGGAGTAGGGTGTGAGCTCGCTGAAGACGGCGTAGGCCAGGCCTTCTTTTTCGCGAATGTTTTGAAAGAGGCGCGAGGACATGCCCCCTCCGAGAAGATTGTTGAGGACCGCGGCGGCGAAGCGCGCTTCGTGGCCGAGAGGAAGCGCAGGGACGCCAATGCAGAGATGAACTTGTTCGAGGTCACGCTTGGTTTCAAGATGAATGGGCGCTTTCGTCGAGGGTGCGGTGTGGTCTTCGAGCAGGCGCGCGGGACGGAGATGGCCGAATTCGCGCTCGACGAGATCCAAAACTTTTTCGTGCGGGACGTTACCCGCGGCGGTAATGACGAGATGATCGGGCGCAAACCAGTCGCGGAAGCGCTCGACGAGATGATCGCGGTTGAAGCCGCGGACGGTTTCCGGAGTGCCGAGAATGGGGCGGCCCAGAGGGTGCTCGGGCCAGAAGCCGCGGGTGAAGATGTCGTGAAGCTGATATTCGGGATTGTCCAGGTCCATCTTGATTTCTTCCAGGACCACCTGGCGCTCTTTTTTTACGTCGTCGGAATCGAACTTGGGCCGCAGAACGAGATCGGCGATGACGTCAAAGGCGATGGGGAGATGTTCGTCTAAGACTTTGGCGTTGAAGCAGATTTGCTCTTTCGAGGTGAAGGCATCGAGCATGCCGCCAACGGAATCCATTTCTCGGGCGATGGCTTCGGCGGAGCGACGCTCAGTGCCTTTGAAGACCATGTGCTCGATGAAATGGGCCAGGCCGTTTTCTTCAGCGGCTTCACGGCGTGAACCGTTGCGGATCCACACGCCTACCGAGACAGAACGGACGTGAGACATGGTCTCGGTGATCACCACCAGGCCGTTGCCGAGGACGTGTTTTTGGATGTCACGGGTTTCGCTAGCCGTAGCCATGCTTAATTGTGACACAGGCGGCTGGTAGAGAGAAACGGAAGCAGCAACGGAAGCCAACGGAAGAAGGACTCTGACTTGTAGCCACCTCCGATTAATATCGGGCACTGGCGACGACCGTTGTCAGGCATTAGGTATGGAATGGCAATTGGGCTTTGCTGCTCGGGCTTCTGGCTGGCCTCCCCGAGCGCTCGGGCAAGAGTGAGTCTCTTTGCCAGCGAGAGCAATGGCGGCACAAGTGGGGTGGTGATTTGTGGGTGAGAGCACAAGGGATTGTGGGAGCGCTGACGAAAGTGGCGGAGACTGGTCTTAAGGACAGGCGAAAATTTCTCGTAGAGACGGGGCGAAGAAAACTGCATATGCAAAAATAGTTCAAAAACACCCTTGACAGAAAACGTCTCTCGGCACGATACTCCGGATGCGCCTAGTTTCTGTCTTCCCCAGAAGAACGTTCCGACGTTCCTTCCTATATCCGCACGCCGGGCAAAGTCAGCGAGGAGTACCGGTGTCTGCACAAATAACAGAGAAGGAAACAATGCATTCGTTCGAGATGGACAGGGAAGTCATTCGCTGTAAGACTTGTGGTCTGGTCCAATACCGGACGCGCACGGGAAACTGCCGCCGTTGTGTGCGCGCCTTGCCTCAGCGTTTGGAATTCCTGATTCCTCCACCGGCCCCTCCGGAGGAAGCAGCCGCTGAACCCACGTCCGAGACGTTTGCCAACCAAGAGACGGTCGAGAATATCGGCCAGCGCATTCGCCAGTTGCGCGAATCGCGCACCATGACCCAGAGCCAGCTACAGTCGCGCTCGAAGGTTTCGCGCTCCTACTTGTCCCGCATCGAGAGCGGCCAGATGACGCCGAGCCTCGGCACTCTGGAGAAAATCTCCGAGGCACTGAATGTGGGCCTGAACCGGTTCTTTATTCCGGAATCCGACGGCGAAGCGCTGCTCGAGGATCCGTTCATCCAGGGATTGCGACCGTTCCTGCGGCAACTAGATTGGGAACAGTGGCAGTCTATTCTCAAGAGGTTGCAGGCGATCAGCGATCACGTCCATGCAGCACCGGTTACTCTACGCCCTATCGGTAATCCGGCGCGGATGCCGCAGCCCGCGCCGGTGAATGGCAACGGGCACGACGGACATATCGGCGCCGGCCATTCGAATGGGCATGCCATGACCCATGCCCATGGGCAGCCGCAGGGTTATGTGCTGCGGCGGCCAGCGACGGGGCCCGCGTTTCAACGCCCGTTAGCACGCTAAGTCATTCGTCTGTAGTCGAGAGCACAAATTGGCGCGGTGTGACAGTGAGAGTCACACCGCGCTTTTTTTGTGGTGGCGCGAAATTGGGCGAGGGAGGCGTTTGTCTGGCAGCGAGCCTAGCATGGCCGGTCCGACCGGTTTCCGGATTAGTCTCGGACTACGGAAACTTTTGCGGCCGGAACTTCGAGGCGCATCAGGCGGTGAGTCGAATCGAGGTACAGGTCGACTTCGAGGTCGGCGGTGTTGACGCGAAAGCCTTGGTAGGATTTTCCTTCGATGGTGGCGGAACCGGTGGATTCGGCGGTGATGGTGCCGGGCATCAGTTCTTGCGGAATGAGCACGGGGAAGGTTTGCGGACCACCCTTGGACCAATTGTAGAGGCGGGCGAGAACGCCGTACTGGTGGTAAAGGTTGTTGTCGAGGACCGCAATGAGCGGAGTGCCGAAGGTGAAAGTCTGATCAAAGGGATGTGCGCCCTGCATTTCGAGCGTCATTTTTGCGATACCGTTGACGAACAGGAGATGGGCGCTGTTGGTTTTTTCCGCTTGCGAGGTCCATTCGTAACTGACCGGAGCGCCGTCGGGCTGAAGCGTGAGCGCGCCGCTGACCTTGCTGGCTGCGCTTGGTGTTGGCTTGATGTCCGCGTTGCCCTTGGCCAGCCAGCCGCTGCCGGAGGGCGTGATCTCGAACTCTTCATGACCAACGGTCTTGCCCTCAAGCTTAATGGTGAGTTTTCCCTTGTCCTCGGTGAACACCGAGGCGCTGGGCGCTGCGGCATTCTTTTTTTGAGCGGCAATACCGGCGACAGCGCAAGCGAAAATCGCGACGACGGTCGGGAAGAAAGAATGTTTGGGCCAAGACCCGGACAGTTTTATTGCCATGGACTCCCCCCTTGGCATCCGCCTGCGAAGCAGGACGGGAAGTTTGCGGAGAAAAAATCTCCAATGCCTATTCTAGCGAATGGTAATCAGGAATTTGGTTTTTCGACGACGAGGTGTGCTTCGCTGCTACCTGTCCCGACAATGCCCCGGCGGAGGATTTCCGCGACGACCTGAGTGGGATCGCCAGAGCTGTCCATACGAAAGTCAGCAAGCTGATAAGAAGGAAGACGCTGGGCGTGGAGAGCGCGAAAGCTGGCTTCATCGCGAAAGAGCGGACGGCCAGTCATGGTCATGCAGCGAGAGAGTAAGAGCTCGATGGGCGAATCAAGCCACAGAACGGGAGCACCAGCATTGCGGAGGAATTCAGGGCAGCCGGGCTGGGCGTAGGTGCCGCCGCCGAGCGCGAGGACGGTGGCCTCTTTGAGTTCCCCAGCGCGGCCGAGGGCCGCGCGCAACTGATCCGCTTCGATTTGGCGAAACGCCGGTTCGCCGAAGCGCTCGAAAATCTGAGGGATGGCGAGGCCGGCGGACTGCTCGATGCGTTCATCCAAATCGACGAATCGCCACGCCAGTTGCCGCGCGAGAAGCGTTCCGACGGTGGTCTTGCCGGAACCCATGAAACCCGCAAGGCAAAGAACCTGGGCGCGTAGAGACGGGCCACGCAAAGGAGGCGGTTGAGTCACTGTTCTGTGTAGAGCGCGGCCACGAAGGGCCAGATAATCCGGAGCACGAAGAAATCAATCGCGCTTCATGATGCGGATTGTACCACTGTAGGAGGACAGTTCGACTTTCGCGAGGCCCATGCCGACAGTGCCGAAGAGCCCATGCGTGAACTTGGAAGCCATGTGCTTCACGCCGTGGGAATCGGGCTTGAGAAACGCCGAGGCTTGATTGTCGACGGTGCCGGTTGCGGTTTGCGCCTTCAAGTCAAAAGAATCGGTACTGGAGAAGCGCACTTCCACGAGGCCTTTGCCGCTCTTCATGGAGTACAGACCGGTGCGGACGAAGTCTCCATCGAAGAGAATGTTTCCGGTGGTGGTCATGAGATTGACGTTATTCAGCTGAGGCTGAAGAATCTGCGCATTTCCCCCGATGGAGCTGAAATCGAGCTTGCCGGCGCATTGCGTGCAAACCAGGGAGCCGCCGGTGGTCTTGACGATGATATAGCCTGAAACTTCTTTCAGGTGCACGTCCCCGGCGTAACTTTCCAGTTTCATGTCGCCCATGACTTGCTCGACGTAAATCAGACCAGTCTCAGTCTTGAGCTGGAGTTCGGTTTCTTCCGGAACGGTGAGTTGCAAATCGGCTTCGAGTTCCAAAGGTTGCGCGGATGGGTCCAGGATTGTGGCGGTAACGTCGATGCGATCTCCCACTTGTTCGATATCGAAACCGACCTTATTGGAAGATTGCGTACCGACGACATCCACTTCGGAATTCTTCCAGGATTTGACCTCGATGCGCCCATTGGCCACGTTGTGGATCACTACGACCGGGCGTCCGGTGATTTTGAATTGTTTTTCAACGTTTTGTCCGGTACCGGCACCGCGGGCAGGCGCTGCGCTCCAGAGAAAAAGTCCGGCGCCCAGAACCGGCAAAATATTTCGCTTTGTCCAGGTACCCGGCCGAGCCGGGGTCATCTCCATCATTCGAAGGCACATGTCAGTTTATGCTCCTTCCGCGTTCAATCATCGCGGACAGTAATTCGGCTTTTTGCTGATAAGCGGCGGACAAGTATTCGCGCGTCAGTTCGTCCTGAGGCTGTTCCTTGAGGTGACGCTCACAGTCAGCAATAAATTCGTTCACTTTTTTCAGATTGTCGCGCAAGGAGGCGTCGACGGGGGAGTTGCTTGCGAAGATCATGCCGGTGGCAACCGGTTCTTGATCATTCAGCGCCTGGGCGGTGCCGGCAAACTCTCCGGAAGGAACTTCCTGGAGGACATGCGCAGGCGCCGCCTCGACAGACTTTCTAGCGTCTGACGCAGGCGTGACTCTGTCGCTGCGAATCTGGAAAACGGCAGCAGCGGCGATGAGGATGGCAACCATGGCGGTAGCCACCACACGGTTGCGGAAGAAGGCGCTGATCGATTGCCACCAGGAAGCCGATTCGGCGGGAACCATGTCCGCCGGTGTCCGAATAATTCCTTCTGCTTCCAGTTGGGCTTGAAGAGCAATCCACACGCGATCCGGGGGAGTGATTTCCGAGGGCAGTTTTTTCGCCGCGTCGACGAGACTGGTGAGATCCGCAATGTAATTGCGGCAATCGCGGCATTCGGCCAGATGCGCGCGCGCTTCTTCGCGAAGCGGCTCCAGCCCTTCCTGCTCCAGGACAAGTTCTATGTCGTTGCACTGCATGGTACTTCGCTCCGCGGCTAAAAAGGACCTGGGTAGCCTTCCCGCTCGACTGCTCGTTACCTGATAAGACGCTTCCGCGGGTCAGACGGTTGGCTAGATTCTAGCTCAATCGCCGAGCCCCGCTTGCGTTTTTGCAGCCTGACGCACTGTTCGAGCCTGGTCGCGCAAATCTTCTTGAAGCAACTCGCGCAGACGCGTCCTCGCCTTGTGCAATTGCGACTTCGAATTACCTACCGAACATCCCATGATGCCCGCGATCTCGTTGTGTTCGAATCCCTGTACATCATGCAAGACAAATACGGTCCGATATCCGGGCGGAAGCTTTTCGATGGAGCGTTCCAGGTTGACGCGGTCCACTGCTCCGCTGAGCCGCAAGTCCGGCGCTCCGATGTCCTTTCTGGGGCCGCCAGTCTCTTCATCGGGTTCCGTCGTCTCTTCCAGAGAAGCCGCCGGGAGCGTCTTCTTGCGCAAGCGCATCAGGACCACATTGACGGTCATCCGGTGCAGCCAGGTGGAAAAAGCCGACTCGCCACGGAAGGTTCCGATCTTGCGGAAGAGCTGCAGGAACGCCTCCTGCATAAGGTCTTCTGCGTCGGACGGGTTGCCTACCATTCGCAAGCACAAGGCATAAACGCGTCGACCGTGGAGCTGATACAAATGCTCAAAAGCCGCGGCATCCCCTGACTGGGCAAGACGGATGGCTTCCGCTTCCGTCGCTGATTTAGGTGACGGTGCGCCATTCACCCTATTAGGCGACGGTAGAGCAGTCGACACACTGGGCTCGCTTGGTCGGTTCCGGGCCAACGGTCCAATTGCGGCGCATCCAACGTTTCGGATGCACCGAATACCTCCTGGAGTTGTCCTCGCAAATGCTGGCTGTTCTCAACCAGACACGCGCGGACACTATCTTATTCCCAAGCTTTTGAGCTTAGTGACCGGCCTCGAGGCTGGACTAGTTTATTCTCCCCCGATTGAGGCCATACGTCTATGCCGGATCAATCGCTGGGCAAAGGTCAGCCTTCTGGGTTTGAAAACGCCCATCTGGGTACATACCGTGGCCTGGAAGGGTTCTAGCTCGTCGTCAGGGAGAGCCATGAGGAAAGATTTCAACAGGACGATGGATTCCCGAAGACAAGTATTCAGGTCGTAATGAGCAGCGTCAACGGCTTGCCATTCGGCCTGGGCGTCCAAGCAGGTACAGCCCGCAATCTCGGTGGCGGCGGCACAAAAATCGTGATTGAGATCATCCACCATCTCGCCGAGGGTGCTGATCTTGTAGAGAAACTGGGAGCGCTCGCTGAGCAGGACGCGGCAGAACAAGCTGTTGAGGAGCGCTACGCGCTGTCCCCTGGCACCCTGGAAATTGGCGGGGTTGAGTGGGACGGCGTTGGGGATGGTACCGTAATGTTTGGCGTGCTCGCCGAGCGACCAAAGCAGCGCGGCCAGAGGATGGGCGAAGCGGTTACAGAGATCGGGTGTTACGCAGACCGCCAGGCTGGCCTTCGCCAAGCGTCCTCCTTGACGGAACGCGAGCGCTTCATCTAAAGAGACGCTTAACATGTTGTACGAGATTTCCAACTGCCGGACATGGGAGCGAAACACCAGATCCTTTTCTTCCGGTAACCAGGCTCGCCAGTCGTCTTTAACGGTCATGCCGCGGGCTGAAGGAAGGCGCTCACGGTATCTCAAAAGGGTCTCCAAAGAACAGGATGGGGAGTATAACAAATTCTAATTCTGAAAGAGCGATTTTCTTACTGCTGTGCCGGTGCTACTCCACACGGAGCGAGGCCCGGCCACGGGAAGATGAGGCCGAGTTCGCCAAGCGGTTGCCCAAAACAGGGGGCGACCGCTATACTCGGCTGCGATTGCGCCGAAAGGATCTGCCTTGCAATTTGAACCTCGCGACCAGTTTCAACAGCGGCAAAAGAAACTTGAACAGATTCAGGCACTTGGCTATGAGGCGTATCCGCGGGAATTTCGCTGGACGGACACGCCTCGAGCCCTTGTGGAAAAACATGGCGAAAAACCAGCCGCAGAGCTGGAAGCGGAAAAGCAGGAAGTGCGCGCGGCTGGTCGGCTCGTTTCGCTCAGGCCGATGGGTAAGGTTGCTTTCGCGCATCTCCAAGGTTCCGGCAAGCGCATACAAATCTATGTAAAGAAAGACGTTGTCGGAGAGCGAGGGTTCAAGCTGTTTCATCTGCTCGATCTTGGTGATTTAATCGGCGTTCGCGGACATCTCTTCCGAACGAAAAGCAACGAACTTTCCATCTGGGTTGAGGAACTGACGTTTCTGGCGAAAGCGCTGCTCCCGCTTCCGGAAAAGTGGCATGGCTTAACCGATGTCGAGCTGCGCTACCGGCAGCGCTACCTGGACCTGATTGCCAACGACGATTCCCGGCAAGTGTTTGTCGCGCGGGCGCGGATTATTCAAGAGCTGCGGCGGTTTTTTGATTCGCGCGGATATATAGAGGTGGAAACGCCGATGATGCATTCCATCCCAGGAGGCGCAGCCGCGCGGCCTTTCGTCACGCACCACAATGCATTGGATATCGACCTGTATCTGCGGATCGCGCCTGAGCTGTACTTGAAGCGGCTGACGGTCGGCGGTTTTGACCGCGTCTATGAGATCAACCGGAACTTTCGCAATGAAGGAATCTCAACGCAGCACAACCCGGAGTTCACGATGCTCGAATTCTACGAGGCTTACAGCAATTATCGAGACCTGATGGACATGAACGAGGAGCTGTTTCGGCTCCTGGCCATGAGCGTTAGCGGGTCGACCTTAGTGAAGTACGGCGAGCACGAGCTGGATTTTTCAAAGATCGAGCGCCTCACGATGCGCGAAGCGATCGCGAAATACTGGCCTGCGGGGGCCGGAGCCGTGCCCACCGAAGGTGAGCTGCGAGCTGCTGGTGGGCCGCGCGCGGCGGTGGAGCGCTATAACCAGTGGGCGAAAGAGACGAACGCGCCTTACGCCGCCTCGAAAGGCGTTTTGAAAGATGGCGAGTGGACGGGGTTGCTGTTTGAAACGATCGCCGAAGACAAACTGATTCAGCCGACGATTCTTCACGATTTTCCCACGGACATTTCGCCGCTCTCGAAGCAAAAGCCGGAGGATCCCTCCTTGACGGAGCGATTCGAGATCTACGTGGCGGGCATGGAAGTGGCCAACGGCTTCTCGGAACTCAATGATCCCGCAGAGCAAGAGCGGCGCTTCCTTGCGCAAATGGCGCAAGGCGGGGAAGAAGTTCCTAAGCAGCTTGACGTGGACTACATTCGCGCGTTGTGCCACGGCATGCCCCCCACGGCGGGCGAGGGCATCGGCATCGACCGGCTCACGATGCTGCTAACGGACTCTCCGTCCATACGCGACGTGATTCTATTCCCGCTGCTGCGACCAGAACCGCGGCAAGACTCCGCTGCCGGAGCGCAGGGCGCTTAAAGGATCCTTTCTCTAATGCGATTCACCCATGCGATTTGAATGGTTCGTGGCGCGGCGGTATTTGCGGTCGCCTTACCGGCCCGCGGTGCTGCGGCTGGTAACGTTATTTTCAATTCTCGGCGTGGCGGCAGGGGTGGCGACGCTGGTGATTGCGCTGGCGATGAACACGGGATTCCGAGAGACATTGCAGGACCGATTGCTGGAGGTCACCGCCCATGTTTCCTTGACGCGTCCTGGTTCCGTGATCCATGACTACGAAGCGCTGGCCGCGAAACTCGCAACGATTCCCGGAGTGCGCTCGGTGACGCCCGCTTCTTACCAGACCGTGCTGTTGTCGTTCGGTGGTCAGGCCCGCGGCGTGGTTGCGAAAGGGGTCGAACCGGAACGCGAGCAGCGCGGAGACCAAGCGCTGCAGAAGATTGTTGCCGGAAGTCTTGATTTTACGCTCGACGCCGACGGCATTGAAGCACTGATCGTAGGCAAGCAGCTGGCCGACGAATGGAAAATGGCGCCAGGCGACTATGTGACCATCACGAGTCCGCAGGGGCGGTTGACGCCGTTTGGTTTGATCCCGCGGACAAGGCGTTTTCGGGTGGCGGGGGTTTTCGATTCTGGCTTCTACGATTACGATGAAAACTGGTGCTTCTTGACGTTGCACGCGGCGCAGTCCCTGGCGGGGACGACCGATGTGGTAAACGCGCTGGAATTCCGGCTCGACAATCCGGAGCGCGCGGGAGAGATAGCCCAAAAGGCTGAACACATCCCAGGGCAGGGCTATTTGGCCACCACCTGGATGGAACAAAACTTCGCCCTTTTCCGGGCGTTGCGCCTGGAAAAACTGGTCACCGCGATTTTCATCGGGTTGATTACATTTGTTGCGGGCTTGAACATTCTGGTGGTGCTTTCGATGATGGTGACGGACAAAGCGCGCGATATCGCGGTATTGATGTCCATGGGAACGCGCCGCGAACAGATTCGAAAGATTTTTCTGTGGCAGGGAATGGCCATCGGGTCTGCCGGAACGCTGATCGGGCTGTCGGTTGGCTATGCCTTTGCGCTGATAGCGGGAACCTACCATCTGATTCCGCTCGATCCCCAAATCTATGCGGTATCCTATGTGCCGTTCCATCCGAGCGCGCTCGATGGCGTGTGGATCACGCTGGCGGCGATGGGGATTTCCCTAGGAGCGACGATCCTGCCGGCACGGGCGGCGGCGCGGCTGCTGCCGGTTGAGATTCTCCGCTATGAATAAAAGGGCGCGGCGGGAGAACGGAATCTGAGGGTTGCTCTATCGCAAGGATTGGCGCGTAGTTTGCTCCTATAACTGCTCGAGAGGCAACGGTCCAGATGGGGGTGCCCCGGGGCCCTCCCGAACAACCGTAAGTCTACTGCAAGTTAGTGAAAAAAAGCGGCTTAAGAGTCGTCGAAATTTGACCTTGGCCGGACCACTTTTGGACCGGCAGTGGTTTGGCAGAAATAGGAAACTCTTGGGCCATTGCTGGGCCTAAGCAAGCCACGACCGAGGAACACTCTAGCGGCTTGGGTAGCATCTAAGTAAAGAGAAGCAGCTTGGTACTTCTTGGCTCCTAAGGAGCCGGCTCGAGAGCAGAATGATCCAGCCACAAGACAGCACGAGCCAGGCAGTTCGAGCGAGCGCGCGAGACACCACTCTCTTGGTCATGGAAGCGCGAAGCCTGAAGAAAATCTACGGCAGCGGCGAGAAAAGTCTGTTGGTTTTGTCGGATGCCAGCCTGAGTTTGCGGCAAGGAGAGATGGTTGCCATCGTCGCGCCATCCGGGGCGGGCAAGAGCACGCTCTTGCATTTGCTCGCCGCGCTAGACACGCCAACAAGCGGTACAGTATACTTCGCCAATAAAGCCATTGAAACGAATGATGATGACGCGGCGCTTGCGGAGTTTCGAAACCGCGCGGTGGGTTTTCTCTGGCAGCGCCACCAGTTGTTGCCTGATTTTACGGCTGCAGAAAATGTAGCCATGCCGCTGCTCTTGCGCGGCGAAGATTTCACTCGAGCGCTGGGGATGGCGCGGAAGTGGCTTGCGGAGGTTGGCCTGGAAAATCGGGCGGACCACCGCGCAGGGGAACTCTCCGGAGGGGAACAGCAGCGCGTCGCGATCGCCCGGGCGCTCGTCACTGGGCCGACCGTGCTGCTGGCAGATGAACCTACCGGAGATTTGGACGAGCAGAATGCTTGGGCCGTGTTTGAGTTACTGGAACGGTTACACCGCATGCACGGGTTGACGTCGCTCATCGCGACGCACAATCTGGCTCTTGCTGCGCGGTGCGACCGGATACTCGGACTTGAACATGGCGTTCTCGGAACTCGCGGGGCTGCGGCTTCGGCGAGCGGGGCCCCCGGGGGAGAAGCGAGCTAACGTGTTCGAACGCTACACAGAAAAAGCGCGACGAGTCATTTTTTTCGCACGATACGAAGCCAGCCAGTACGGCAGCCCGTACATCGAGACCGAGCATTTGCTGCTCGGATTGATGCGCGAGGACAAAGCGCTGGCGAACCGTTTCTTGCGACAGCAAGGATCGATCGAATCGATCCGCAAAGAGATCGAGGCGCGCATCACCATTCGCGAGCGCATCTCGACGTCGGTCGAAGTGCCCCTCAGCGCCGAGTGCAAGCGCATCCTGAACATGTCGGCGGAAGAAGCCGAACGGCTCGGGCACAAGCACGTGGGGACCGAACATCTGTTGCTCGGGATTCTGCGGGAAGAAAAATGTTTTGGCGCGGAAATTTTAATGGAGCGCGGGCTACGTCTCTCGACGTTGCGTGAGGAATTAGCGCGCACGTCGGGCGAGAAGACCACGGCGGCCCGGCCGAAGGAAACATCGCTGCTGGCGGAATTCAGCCGGGACCTAACGCAGGCTGCCGGCGAAGGCTCGCTGGACCCGCTCGTTGGTCGTGAAGCTGAAGTCGAGCGCGTGATCCAAATCCTTTGCCGCCGGACAAAAAACAACCCGGTTCTCATCGGGGAACCCGGCGTCGGCAAGACGGCCATCGTCGAAGGGCTGGCGCAGCGCATTTCCGATGGCGACGTCCCGCCGTTCCTGGCGGACAAGCGCATCCTCTCTCTGGACCTTTCCTTGATCGTCGCGGGGACAAAATATCGCGGACAATTTGAAGAGCGCCTCAAAACCATCATGAAAGAATTGATGGAGAGCCAGAACTCCATCGTTTTTATCGACGAATTGCACACGCTGGTGGGCGCGGGTTCCGCGGAAGGCTCATTGGATGCCGCGAACATCCTGAAGCCGGCTCTCTCGCGCGGAGAGATTCAGTGCATCGGCGCGACGACTCCCGGCGAGTACCGCAAATCGGTGGAAAAAGACCGTTCGCTTGAGCGCCGCTTCCAGGCCGTAAAAGTTCCCGCGCCGAATGAAGAAGAAGCCGTTCAAGTCATCCAGGGTGTCCGCGAACGCTACGAAAAATTCCATGCCGTCAGCTACACCGATGAAGCGCTGCGCTATTCCGTTTATCTTTCAAATCGCTACATCCCGGACCGTTTCCTACCGGACAAAGCTATCGACCTGATTGACGAAGCTGGCGCCCGCGTAAAGCTCCGCCAGGCCACCGTCCCCGAGGAAGTCGGCGAAGTGCAGAAGCGCGTAAAATTCATCACCCACCGCATGGAAACAGCGATTGCCAACCACGAATTCGAAAAGGCGCGTTTTTATTCCGAGGAAGAACGCAAGGAAAAAGAAAACCTGCGCACGCTTCGCGAACGCTACAAGCTCGACGACGCCTCCACCGGTATCGTGTCCCGCGAAGACATCGAGGAAGTGGTCTCGCGCTGGACGGGCATCGGCGTGACCTCCATTAAAGAAGACGAACAGCAGAAGCTGCTGCGTATCGAGCCGGAGCTTCATAAGCGCGTGATCAGCCAAGACAAAGCCATCACCGCCTTGGCGCGTGCGATTCGCCGCAGCCGAGCGGGCCTCAAGTCTCCGCTGCGTCCGGTGGGTTGCTTCTTCTTCCTTGGGCCTACGGGCGTCGGAAAAACGGAAGTCGCACGGCGCCTTGCGGAATTCCTGTTTGGTTCGGAGAAGTCGTTGGTGCGCTTTGACATGTCGGAGTTCATGGAAAAACACTCCGTTTCCAAGCTCATCGGCGCGCCTCCGGGGTATGTGGGCTACGAAGAAGGCGGGCAGTTGACGGAGCGGGTCCGCCGAACGCCCTACTCGGTCATCCTGCTGGATGAAATCGAGAAGGCTCATCCGGACGTCTTCAACATCTTGCTGCAAGTGTTCGAAGACGGGCAATTGACCGATGGTCTCGGCAACACCGTGGATTTTCGTAACACCATCATCATCATGACTTCGAACCTCGGCGCGCGGCACTTGCAGAGGCGCACTTCGATAGGTTTCCAGTCGGGCGCCGATGAAGCCAGCCAGAAGTCCATCGAAGAAATGGTGATGAACGAAGTAAAGCGCGCGTTCAATCCGGAGTTTCTCAACCGTCTGGACGAAGTGATTATTTTCAATGCGCTCGCCGACGAAGACTTGCTGCGCATCATCGATTTGCTGGTGGGCCAGCTGAACGACACCCTGATCCACCGGCAGGTGCAGATCGTGGTGTCGCCGGAAGCACGCCAGTGGATCCTCGAGAAAACGTGTGCGGACCGGAACTATGGGGCGCGGCCGTTGCGCAGGGCGCTTCAGAAGTATGTGGAAGACCCGCTCTCGGAGGCGCTCATCCAGGGGGGCATCCAAAGGCCGGCGACGCTCCAAATTTACGTTGCGGGAGAAGCTTTGGCCTTCCGCCCTGTGGTTGAGGCAACCCCGGTTATCCACTAGCGAATCTGACACAACGCACGGGAAGCCTCGACCAGGTCGGGGTGAACGCACGACCGGGCCACACCGGATCCGGCGGGAGAAAAACAAATTGTGTTTTGGGGCGCGGCCTTGACGACCTCAACGGCCGCTCATAGGAGAGTCTGTTTGCCGTTCGGAGTTTTGGCGTTTCGGGTCACCTGGATCGCGGCCTTCTTTCTGTCGCTCGCATCCAGCTCACCAGCAGCAACGCAAAAAAACCTCCTCGCGGAGCCGTCTGCATCCGCGGACCCGCGACGGTTGTCCCGAGGCTCCGATTCTGATTCGAGGAAAACCGATTTCGCTACAACCGGCGAGCCGGCAACGGCCCAATCAGGCGCGCCGCAAGCTGCCAACGGCCAGCCGCAAGGTGTTATCGAACGCATCGAATTCTATGGCAACCGCAGAATCCGCAGCGACACGCTGAAAGCGCGCATCTTCAGCCGCGAAGGCGATCCCTACAATGAAGAGACTCTGCGCCGCGATTTTCAGGCCCTCTGGAACACGCAGTTCTTCGAGGACGTAAAGCTGCGCGTGGAAGATTCACCGGACCGCGCCGACGGCAAGATCATCATTTTCGATGTGAAAGAGCGCCCGCAAATCCGGCGCATCCGCTACGACGGCAATCATTCGATTTCGGAATCGGATATTCTCGACCGTTTTAAAGAGCGCAAAGTCGGCCTATCGGTCGAAAGCCCGTTCGACCCCACGAAAATCAAAAAAGCCGAAGTGGTGCTGAAGGAATTGCTCGGGGAACACGGCCGCCAATTTGCGAAGATTACGCCGCAGTACGAACGCATCGCTTCGAGCAACGCAGTAATCCTGGTCTTCAAGATTGACGAGGGCCCCAAAGTTAAAGTCGGCTCAATCAAGTTTGTGGGGAACCACGCATTTAGCGACCGCAAGCTGATCCGCGCTATGAAACACGACCGGCCCTACGGAATTCCCCTGTACTTCATGGACATCCCCGTTTTGACCAAGACCTACGACCGCGAAAAACTCAACGAGGATCTGGAAGTCGGCGTCCGCGGCCTGTACCAGGACAACGGTTACTTCCGTGTCGTGGTGGCCCCCAACGGACCGGTCTTAGAGAACATGGATGTTCCGCACAAGGGTGTTCCGCTGCCCGGACTGAAGCCCCACATCGGTAAGGCTGTCAACATCACCATCAAGATCGAAGAAGGCGAGCAGTACCGGATGGGAACCCTCAAGATCGTCAGCTCGGACCCGGACAAAGCCCTTTCGCTCAAGGTCGAGCCACTGAAGGCTCTCTTCCCGATGAAAGAAGGCGATGTCCTCAATGTGGACAAGCTCCGCAAAGCGCTGAAGAACTACACCGATGCTTACGGGCAGTACGGTTTCATCGATTTTACCGCCGAGCCGGATTTCGACATTGACGATGCCGCACGAAAGATCAATCTTACGCTGCACTTCGACGAACAAAAGCAGTACTACGTTCGCCGCATCAATTTCAGCGGCAACACCACCACGCGCGACAAAGTCATCCGCCGTGAGCTGCTGATCGACGAAGGCCAGCTCTTCAACAAGCGCTATTGGGACATCAGTATTCTGCGCCTGAACCAGCTCAACTATTTCGACAAAATCGAAGCCGACAAGGCCGTCGAACTGCAGAAGAACAGCAAAGACGGCACCGTGGACATTAATCTTAAGCTCAAGGAAAAAGGCAAACAGTCCATCGGTCTGCAAGGCGGCGTCAGCGGCTTGGCGGGGGGCTTTATCGGCCTCACGTATCAGACCAACAACTTCCTCGGCTTAGGCGAAACGCTCACGCTGTCAGCGCAATTTGGCGCTTACCAGCGCACCTTGCAATTCGGCTTCACGGAACCTTATCTCTTTGACCGCCCCATTTCGACTGGATTCACGGTCTTCTCGAGCAAGTACAATTTCAACCAGGCCCAGCAGGAAGCCCAGTTCACTGGCCAGCAGGTCAGCGTCAATCCGCAATTCATCCAGAATTACGATCAGAACAGCACAGGATTTACGTCTTTCGCAAGTTATCCGCTGAAACGGTTTTCTTTCGCCAGGCTCGGCCTTTCCTATGGCCTGACGCGCACGAATATCACTGCGTTCAATGCGGCCTCCACCCTGTTATTCGAACAATTGCAGTTCCGCGCCATCGCCGGTCCCAGCGCGCTCAACGGAATCGTCTCGAGCACCATTACTCCCTCCATCAGTTACAACACCATTGATAATCCGATTAACGCGACGAAGGGTAAGAGTTTCTTTTATTCGGTGTCCTTTGTGGGCGGGCCTTTGGGGGGCAACGTAAAAACGATCAGCAATGTGTTCGACATCAAGTATTTCCATCCGATTAACAAGCGCCGCAACGCCGTCGGCCTGCACTTCACGACCGCCTATATCACCGGATTCGGCGGCGGAGAAGTACCCCCCTTCAGCCGTTTCTACATGGGCGGCGAAAACGATGTTCGCGGTTTCGACATTCGCTCTATTTCGCCGGTGGTCTTCATTCCCACGGTGACCGCGCAAACCCTTTCCTATCACGATCCCACTTCCGCCGGGCTGACGCGATCGATCAGTCTGCCCGTCCTGGTGTACACCGCGACTTTGCCAGGCGGCGACTATCAAACCTCAGGTAACATCGAATATCGCATCCCCATTGCCGGTCCTGTTACCATGTCTCTGTTCGCCGACGCCGGCACGGATGGAATTTTCAAAACCAGTGCCTTACACCTGGACCCCACCGGCATAGAGAATATAAAATCCACGTTTCCAAGCGCGCCCCTTACCAAGACCCTCGGCATTTTTCCCGGAACAAACTTCCGCATCCGAGACTCCGCGGGTATCGAGTTTGGCGTCAATCTTCCGATCGTGCAGGCGCCTTTCCGCATTTATTACGCCTATAATCTGAACAGACTGCACTCGCAAATCGCCGCCCCACTTCCATTCGTTAACCAAACCACGCTCGCGAACTGGAAGAACACGCTCGACGCCATAACTCCGAATATCTGGGAGACCGAAATCGCGCCTCAACTTGTGTTCTTGAACAATCCCGGGCGGCTGAACTATTTCGAGCCGAAAACGACATTTCGTTTCACCGTAGGAAAAACCTTTTAGCCGCGCGGAGCGGCGCAGAAATTCGAATCGTCTGGGAAAAATCTGGTCGGCGCGGCCGCAACCTTCGCGGCGCACGTGAACTTGGGAGGCAAGGGAAATGAAGTTGTGGAAGATTTCGAGTTATCTGACGCTGGCAGTCTTGGCGCCCTGCATGCTCCTTAGCGGATGCGGGGGCAGCAGCAACGGCGCCATCGTAACTACCGTTTCGCTTAACTCATCCGTGGTAAGCGACGTACTCATTTTGGGGCAGTCGACGACCCTCACCGCCGCGGTTACAGGACCGAGCAACACGGATGTTACCTGGGTGGGTTGCACCTATACGACCACCACCACCAATTCTTCGGGCTCACCCGTAGTGGCCACAGCCAAAGCTTGTCCTACGGACGGTTCCTTCGGCACGCTATCGAACGAACAGACTGCCGGCCCCACCCCCACCGCGACATTCACCGCCCCGTTGGTGCTCCCGGATCCAACTAAGTTTCCCTTGCTCGCTATCATCATCACCGTGCAGGCCGTGGGGGACTCCAGCAAGCACGGCACCCAGACCATCACGCTGCACATCGACTCGGGCATCGCGGTCAGTCTCGTACCTGCAACTGCAGCCGTGCCCACGAACGAAAAGCAGCCCTTTTTTGCCATCCTGACAAACGACCTTAAAACCCAGGGCGTGACCTGGACGCTCACACAGACGACTCCCAGCAACACCACCCCCACGACCCCCAACATATTTGCGGGGCTTCCCACCTGCACCGTGACCGGTAATGCCACCGGATGCGGCTCGATTGATACGAACGGAATCTACAGTGCTCCTACCGCTGTGCCTACTGCCAGCGTGCCTGCGAACGCCAGCACCACGCCTACCAACGTCACTATTGTCGCGACCTCTGTCGAGGACCCCACGCGCTTCGCCACCGGCACCATCACCATCACGGCCGGCGGGCCCATCACCTTTAACGGAATCAGTCCCACCATCGCTCCGCAAGGCGCCGCGTATTGGGACATTTATTTGAACGCGCCCGGCGTATCTTCGGCTTCCACGATCACGCTGACAGACGCGCATAACGGTACAACGATACTCAACTCGGCAACCAGCCAGATCAAAGTGCTGTTTCCGATTCCAACCGGGACCGTCACAAATCCGCCCTCGACAGGCGCCCGTGTGCGCCTCTTCTCGAATAATCTGGCTGTGGCGGGCCCGGTCACGGTCTCTGTGACCGACCCCGGCGAACCGGTCACGACAACTGCCGGAGGGGTCTTCACCTACAACATCTTGCCGGTACGCCTGACGACTTTGGCTTCATCTCCGAATGACATCGTCCAGGGGGCCGTGTCTTCAGGCACTATCCCTGTGACGATTGACGGAGGTTACTTCGGACCGGGCGGCCAGCTTGCCAACGTATTTTTTGACAACACCATTCCCGCCACGACCAACGGCCAGGGGCAGCCTCTGTCAACCGCTCGGCAACTGCAGGTACAGTTGCCCGTCGGTCCAATTAACTCTGGGCTCCCCGGACTCTATTCTCTTTCTGTCTCAAGTGACTCGCTGCCAGCTCCGTTTGCAGCTAACCCCGCTGTCACGGATTTGGCCGTGTTCCCGAACTATTCGGTGGCTCCGCCCGTGCTGGCAGGTACTGTTATGGGTGTGGGCACCAATCCAAGCGCCATAGATATTGATTCCACGCTGGGAGTGGTGGTGGTCGCCGAGACGGGTTCAAATGCCGTGCAGTTCTACAGTATTGGGACCGGTACGCTGACGCCAATAGGCGGTCCGGTGGCCGTGGGCAAGGTTCCCACGGGTCTCTCCGTGAATCGCACCAACCACACTGTTGCGGTGGTCAACTACCAGGATCAAAGCGTGACCGTTCTCCCCATCCCCGGGGCGCTCGTTCAGGCTCCTGGTACTCCGTTCACTCTCGATATTTCCGGTGTGCTCGGGGGCCAGGTCTCCCCGGCACCGTTGCCATACGCGATTGGCGTGGATCCTGACACGAATATGGCGGTGGTGGCCTATTCCTCGACCTCGGCCTCTTCAGCAGCGAATCTCGGCTTCCTCCTCAATTTGAATACTGGCAGCGCGCCGCCATTTGGATGCATTAATGATACGACGGCCAACAAGAACCCTGGCCCATGCGTCTCGGCGCAGGTCACTCTAAACACGGGCGCCTATCCACAAGTGGCCATGGCGCCTCACGGCCACCTCGCATTCGTAACCCCGGGGGGTTCAGGTATTTTGCAAGGCGTGGATGTGACTAAAGCTTCAAGTTCGGCCCAAATTCAAACGCTCACGATCGCCGCCGGAATCGTGACGGCGACTACCACCAAAGCGAATGGTTTAGTGCCGGGAAATTCCGGCACAGTCCTGATCACTGGTGTGCCCGGGCCCGGAATGCCGGGCAATAGCACCACCGTGAACTTCAACGGCGTCTTCACCGTCGCCGCTGTCAGTGACACCAGCTTCACTTATTTCGTGGGCTCGACGGCCAGCGGCACCGTGACTCTCACTCCTGACACCAACGGGAATACCGGAGCCACGGTGTTCTTTAGCACTCCGAATTTGATTTTTGGGGGCCTTTCACCGTTTACGCAGGGCATCGCCATCAATCCCGTCACCAACACCGCCGCGCTTGCCGATGCCAATGCCACCGGCTCCAATGGGCCGCAGATCAATTTGATCAATAACCTAGATCAGACCGTCAGCTCAATATCCTTTTTTGCTACGTGCACGTTTTATACCAGCACGCTCCCGTGCGTCAATTCCGCCGAGCTGCTGGGCACGGCAGACGTAGCTTGGCAGCCGTACTCCAACGCCATCGTTTCCTATAACCCCGGTATCAACCAGGTTTCCGTTTCCGATCCCGTCAGCGCCAGGCGTTACGCTTTTGTTTGTAATGCCGCGCCTTCGGCTTGCCTGGTAAACCCGCAAGACCCGGCGCACCAAACCATCTTCAACGGCCAAACCACCTTAGCGGGAACAGGCACGGCCAAACTTGCTGTCACCAATGGCACCACCAACTCACTCACTCTTTTCGGCGGCATTGCGGTCGATCCCGCCTCGAACCAAGCCTTCGTCGTGATGTCCGGAAGCAGCCAGATCGACATCATCAATCTCGGCCCGTCGCCCACGAATCAGCTGAAGGCGGTGCAGATAACCGAGATTCTAGTGCCTAGCCCTAATCCTGGACCTGGCGTTATTGGGGGTATTCCCAATGCGACCGTTCCGCAGGGAACGCTCACCTCGACAACCGATTTGACTGGCGTCCAAATCTTTGGTTCGGGTTTTGATGCCTCGACCCAGGTCCGGTTGGACGGCACGGCCATTCCCGTCGCCAACGTTCAATTAGTTAGCAGCAGGCAGCTAACGGTCACGATTCCGGCTGCGAATCTATCGTTCCCCCACCGCTACGCGCTCGACGTGGTTACTCCCGACACGGTCAGCGGGAGCCCGCAATCCAACGCAACGGACTTTTTCGTGATTCAAGCCGTTGACATGACCTCCGTCTGCACTCCGGCCGTGCCAAACACTCAACACCCCAGCTCCGTGGCCATCGCCGACCAGCTCGCCAACGGACCGTTCTCCCCCATCGCCGTGGTCAGCAACAGTGGCTGCAATAACATCTCGGTGATCGATATCAATCCGACGGTGACCGCGAACGGGTCCACGTCGCAAAACCCCAGCTTCGGCAAGATTCTCAACACCATTGCCGTAGGCCAAACTCCGCAAGGGGTGGCCGTGAGCCAGCCCTTTGGCCTTGCCGTGGTGGCAAATAATGGCGATGGCACGGTTTCCATCGTCAATCTGCTGACGAATTCGCTTGCTGTTCCTTCTGTTGCCACCGGGACTAGCCCGGCAGGAGTGGCCATTAACGATGCGACGGGTGCGGCCATCGTCGCCAACACCGGCTCGAATACCATCTCTGAGATAAACCTGGGTCTGCTTTTCGGAGCCACGCCGGCAACAACGCTTACGCCCGTGAGCGCCGGCGGCTTCCAACAGCCCACGGCCGTGGCCATCGATCCGGATCGCGGCACGAACAATCAAGGCATCGCCGTGGTCACTGCGTTGGGGCTCGCCCCCGGGGCGCCAACCCAAGGGGAACTGCAAGTCGTGGACATTGGCTTGGCCACTCCCATTCTTAGCACCATTGTGTCGCCCGGCAGTGTGACTGCGCCGGCGACTGGTATTGTCTTTGACCCCACGGTGTTCACCGGGACAGCCAACAACGGCGTGTTCTATGCCAGTTCCAGCGGCGGCAACCTGATCTCGTCCTTCAACCCGGACAACCCAAACCAGATCAACAGCGTAAATGTCGGCATCAATCCGACCGCTCTGGCGCTGAATCCAGAGACCGGAGCAATCTTAACCACGAACCTTGCGGGCAAAACGACATCTTTCGTCGATACCACCTCGAGTCCTTTGAAGACCGTCAAGACCATTGGTCTTCCGGGCTCCGGTCAGTTCGGCGTGGCCATTGACCAATTTACGAATCTCGCCGTCATCGTGGATCAAGCCAACAACCGGCTGCTGATCTTCCCGATGCCGAACTAGGTTGCCGTGGGAACCTGAACAGCGAATGCGCCGCAGCCGGCGACGCGCGCTTTCTGATTGCAGCAGCACGAGCGGCTCGGCTATACTCCAAGGTTTGTGTAGTGCCCGCGGATGGCGCAGGCAAGCGGAAAAAGTTTCAAGCCAATCAAAGATTGGTTCCGGTTGGTCTCGATTTCATCGGGACCACCCGAAAACAAGGAGAATAAAGTGACTTTGAGAATTGTTTTGAGATCCGCTGCTCTCGCCGCAGCATGTCTGCTCGGCACAGCAGCAACTTGGGCACAGGCCGCGCCCGCCGCCGCCGCGGCCGCCGCACCGGTCAAGTCCGTGGGCATCATCAATCTGCGAGGCGCCATTGGGAGCACCGCCGAGGGTAAGCAGGCATCCGCCGAATTGCAGTCGCAGTTCGCTCCGCGCTCTTCTGAGATCGACGCGATGACGAAGCAGATCAATGATCTGCAGCAAAAGCTCCAGGCCGGTCAGGGAAAGCTGAGCCAAGAGGAAGAAACGCGCCTCACGGCCGAAGGCCAACGTCTCACGCAGCGCCTTGATCGCCGCCGCAATGATTTTCAGGAGGACGCCACCGCTGCGCAACAGGAAGTGCTCGAGCGCATCGGCCGCAAGATGGTAGACGTTCTTGACCGCTACGCCCGCGAGAACGGTTTCAGCGTGGTTCTGGATACCTCCGGCCAGAATTCGCCAATCCTCTACGCCTCAAATCAGGTCGATGTTACGCAGGACATCATCCGCCTCTATGATCAGCAGTACCCCGTTAAGACGGGCGCGGCGCCGGCGGCGGCCAAGCCCGCTACACCCAAACCAGCCACTCCTCCGCCAGCTACGAAGCCGCCTCAGCAGTAATTCGCTCGAAGGCCAGGCTACAATACTTTCTATTGTCAAAACGCCTCCGGCAAGCGCGGGGGCGTTTTCTTTCGAGAACAAGACTGCCTCCTGTTGCCGCGCTCTTTTTCAAGCGGCGCGGTTGACAACCTGGAGAGCTGGGAGAGTTTTCGAGCTAGTGCTGTTCTTGCTCGGGATCTTGCTTCGGTTTCGCGATGGTATTACCGGTGTCCACCGAAAATAACATGTAGTTCCTCAGCGTGTGTGTATGGTGGTACCGCTTTCCCCGCAACTCCATGAACATCTCGGCATCCCACGGGAGCCACAGGGTTGTCCCGCTGCGTTCAAACTTCACGGGACCGTAGTCGATCTGCAGGTGATCGCGCGTAAGCTCAAGTTCTTTCACCGGTTCACGAACATCCGTCTCTATGTGCAGCACGTCGTAGCTGCTCGCCGCTATCCACACGCGGCCCTTCAACGGTATTGCGTATGTGCCGCGGTTATTTCTCCACATGCGAATACGAGACGGAACGCCTCTCCGCTGTTCGAAACGCAGCCGCCAAACCGCTTGCCCGCGCCAGGTCCCGAGCCCCTCGCACTTGTAGATCAGATCTCCTTGATAGTTAGGGTCGAAAACGCTCAGTGCCAGAGCCGCCAAGCCCTGCGTGGCCAGTGAGGTCGGAAAAGATCCGAGGTTGTCCCCGCCATCGCGCTTCTCTTCGAGAAAGGACATCCCGGGACTGGGGTGTTGCACGAAAATGAGATAGTTGAAGTCCTTCTCCCGCGCGGTCCCGGGAATGCCGTTGGCGTCCACTTCTTGATGCTCGATGTGTTCGGTAGCCAAAAATCTCTCGAAGTTCCCGAGCAGACGCATCATTTTGGCCTGCGTTCTCTGAACCAAATCGTTTTCCGAGCAGGCCACATCCTTGACAGCCGGATACTCCTTGCTGTCGATGTCCGGAGGCGCCCACGGACGTAGGGCCACCGGCGCAGAGCGCGGAGGAGGTGGCGGTGCTGGCGGAGGCGGCGGCAGCGCACTAGAGACCCGGGTAACCACACCCCGGTCTAGCGCGGCAAGCTGCCATTTTGCTTCTGGCACGGCGGGATCGTTGGGAAAACTCCTGACCACGGTTTCAAACGCTTTCTTCGCTTCCTCTCGTTTTTCCTCGTGGACCATAATTTGGCCCAAAAGCACCCATGCGGGCGCGGCATGCTCTTTTCCCAGTTCCGCCGCACGCGTTGCGTGCGGCAGCGCCTTTTCGTAATTCTTGTCTTGAACGTACGCATTGGCGAGCAGCCAGTGCGTACGCCAGTCAGCGCCATTCAGTTGGTAGGCCTTCTCCAGAGTCTCGGCCGCTGCTGCGGCGTCTCCCGTTCGCAGCTGAAGTTCTCCAAGCGACAACAGCGAGCGTTCATGAGAAGGGTAAATGGAAAGAGCCACTTGAAATTTCACGCGTGCGGCATCGAAATGTTCCTGCGTGTATTCCACCATGCCGAGCAAGTATTGAATATCCGGATTGCTAGGGGCGAGCTTTCGAGCCTTTTCGAATTGCGCACGAGCCGCGTCATATTGATGCCGCCGCATTTTTTCCAAGCCCTTGTCAATCTCTCCTTGCAGCCGCGGCGTCATGATGGTTCCGCCAGGCACCCTATCTTCCGGCGAACCTTCGCTCTCGTTCCGCAGATAGACATAAACGCTGCAGGTTGTACCGCCCGTGAAAACAGAAGCGTGCTCCATGGTGGTCTTGTAACCCAGGGCGGTTACCTCGATATCGTATTCACCGGGCAACATTTGCGGAAATGTGGCTGTCGAGTTGTCGCGCGTCGAGACCGTTAGATGCACGCCTTTCTCGGAAGACAGTTTGACGATGGCATGCCCAGCGAGGGGCATGCCGGTCGGCTCTCGCACGCTAACCAGGACATCCACCGGCGCATTATTCGAAGTAAGCGAGGAAGGACTGCTGGACCGTTGTCCGACAGGCGCCGCCGATGTTCCACCGGTTGGACGTTGCGCGCGAATCGGCAGCGCAAGAAAAAGCCAGGCGCAGGAAGCCAAAACGCCCACGAAACGGCGTGCGATCGGAATGGGCCGAGGAACCATCGAACCTGTGCTTGAGCAGCCGAAGTCTGCTGAAACAGTAACGAAGACGCTGGCGGGTGGTCAAGCAAATCGTCGCGCAGTAAGCTGGCGCCGGGGCCTTCCCGCCGAAGCGAGAGACGCGGGCGTTGCCAAGGTTTCAGAAACGATCGTCACATTTGGCCGGATTTCGGTATAGTAGGCGAAACAGGGCAAGGAGGATTTTATGCCGCAAGTGAGATCGCGAATGGAACGAATGCCGCGCCCGCCGGTTTTTGCCACGCCTGCCGAGGAGCGCCGCCATCGGAAAGAAAGGCTCGCGGGAGCGTTTCGGCTGTTTTCGAAGTGTGGTTTCGATGAGGGCGTGACGGGACACATCACCGCGCGCGATCCGGAGCGGCTGGACCATTTTTGGGTGAATCCCTTCGGGATACACTTCAGCCAAATACGTGTGTCGGATCTTTTGCTGGTCAACGATCACGGCGAAGTCGTAGAAGGCGACCGTGAAGTAAACGCCGCGGCGTTTGCGATTCACTCGCGGATTCACAAAGCGCGTCCCGACGTGATTGCGGCCGCGCATGCTCATTCGCTGAACGGCAAGACCTGGTCTTCGCTGGGGCGGCTGCTGGATCCGTTGACCCAGGATGCCTGCGCGTTCTATGAAGATCACGTCGTGTTTGACGATTTCACCGGCGTGGTCTACGAAACCGACGAAGGCGACCGCATTGCCAAGACGCTGGGTGACAAGAAAGCCGGCATCTTATGCAATCACGGGTTGCTGACGGTTGGGCAAACCGTGGACGAAGCGGCGTGGTGGTTCATCACCATGGACCGTTCCTGCCAGGCGCAATTGCTGGCGGAGGCCGCGGGCGAGCCGCGCAAAATTCCTCACGAAACGGCCAAGCTGACACATTCGCAGGTTGGCATGCCCATGGTCGGGTGGTTCCAATTCCAGCCGCTGTGGGACCGCATCTCGCGCGAGCAGCCGGATTTGTTTGACTAGTAGAGCGGGAAGTGAATAGTGAATCGTGAGTAAGTGGGCAGTCCGGAAGAGAGCGGCGTCGGACTACACCCGCTCGTCGAACACAACCTGAGAAGTCTCGGATCACCCATCACTTTCATTCGCTCTCTGGCCGCGAGCTTGAAGCTCTGGTATGGAAAGAATACGGCGGCGAGCAGAGAGTCTGTTTCCTCGACAAACACAATCTCGGATTGGCGACGAAGGGGTCGAATCCGTGCACACGCCATTAACGATCGAAACCAATTTCTATTTGAAGAGCTGGGACCCACCCACCCAATACGCAAATCCAATCCCCCAACCTGCACTCAATCAGAGAGGCTGCAATGAGAAAATGTCGGCTTGCTTTGCTGTGGGGTTGCCCACTGGTCCTAGTATTGATCTCCACGCCCACCTGGGCACAGGACAGAGATAAAGGGGTGATTGAGGGCACGGTTACAAACGAAATGGGTAAGCCAGTCTTCAAAGCCAAGGTACACGCGGACTTGATTGGTGCCCACCCTCAATCAACTTTATATCGCTTTGAGGAAACCAACGAGAACGGACACTTCTCTATCGACCAGTTGGGCTGGGGTGAATACGTCGTGGGGGCAATGAAGAAAGAGGATCGTTACCCATACCAACTGAATAAGCTGTATGTTACGAGCGCACTTCCCCACGTAACCTTAACTCCGCATGAGCCCGTCGCAAAGGTGCAAATCCAGTTTGCCTGGAAGGCCGCTCTGCTTGCTGGTCGAGTCACTGATGCGACAACGGGAGCCCCTTTGCAAACAACCTTTACGCTGTCTCGCAAACCAGATTCTCCGTCCGAAACTTATTTGACCGGTCAGTTCGCGGACTACAAGGTTCTTTTGCCCCCAGACACGGCCATTTACATTGAAGTGTCTGCAGACGGCTACAAAACATGGTACTTCGTTGGAGGAGCTATCACCTCAGGGCGTAGTCCGCTCCGTCTGGGCCCGGGCGAAACCTTGCATCTGAACATTGCCCTGGAACCCGATCCCTCAACGGCTTCGTCGAAACCCAAATAAAGGAGCCGTCCAGGCAATGGAGAGGCGCAATATGAAGCGTCAATCAAGCACTCCCAACATTCGGTGACCGTCGGGTGCCAGGTGGAGCGGGGCAGATTGAGTTCGCGGCCGACGGTTGGAGGCAAAACTACGCCGTAAGAAGAATATTCACAGGCCACATTTGCGGGATGCGGAGGGTCAGTGAATCCTGAAGGCAATTACCTGTGTTCCTGCGGCGCTTGACTGGATGCTGGTGGAACGCAGTAATACTTCAAAGAAGCGAAGCGAGCCGTCCGGACGGCTCGCACGGCGAAGAACAGGAGCTAAGGCATCCTGACGGAAGAGTACCTCGGCCGCCGCCTGCGTTCCGGCAACATCCAGCCCTTCGAGAAGCAGCAGATGCCCATTGCCGCTAAGGTTAGGAAGGAAAGAGATCACGGCGAAGGTCTCATGCGCCGGCTCGTTCCAGTGGCTTACATAAGATGGTGCTTCGCCGGATTGCGGCTTCATGTTAACCAGGGTTGCGCCCTGCATGTCTTCGCGGTAGACAATGCGGAAGTTGGTGCTGTCCCCTGCGATGGCGGCCCATGGGTTGCTTCCAACCGAGCCGATGATCACCGCATTGGCGTTTTTCAGATCATCAAGCCGCAGGTCGCGCGGAAAGCGCAGGATGACTCGCTGCGGATTGAACTCCGACAGCCGCGCGAGCGCAGTAACAATCTGGAGGTCGACGAAGCTGGTGAACTGTTGCGAGCGCAGATCTTGAGCGCTGTGCGCATCGATTTCGGCAAGCGGCAGTTCCAGGTATCCGCCCTTGATATAGTCTGCAAGCGGCAGTGGACGGCGCGACAGGTCTTGCAAAAGATTGAAGCCGGCATCGGCAGGAACGATATAGCTGTTGGCCGGACCAGCAAAGAGCGCCGCCCAGAGCGGCTGAGCCGGTTCGGGAGCCTGGCGCGGAGCGTGGGTACGGGCCGCAGCGAACCACGTCAGGGAAATCAGAACCGCCGCCGAAGCAGCCAGCACCGAGGCACGCAACAGTAAGGGTTGCCAGTTCCGTCGGGGGGCAATGGACGCGCCGGAAGAGGGTGGAGAGCCGCTTGCCAAATGCGTCCCGGCGTTGCCTGGCATCGGGCCATTGCGCGGACCTCCAGCGGGACTGACGTCAGAGGCGCGTGTAAAGACCGGTATGTAACCGCCGTGAGGAATCTCGACCCGCAGCGCTTCCGAGCTGCCCTCGTCCGCGAAGTGCTCGGCTAAGCGCCTGCGCAACTGGCGTGCGTAGTTGCGAACGATGTTGTCCTCGACGGTAAGATACCCCGGAGATCGGCCAAATACCTGCACACCGATCTGATGCTCGGTAATCTCAGCCTGCCGGCCCGCGAGTGTTTCCGTCACGACATACAGAAAGAACTTCGACAGCAAGGGAGATTTCGCAAAATGCCGACCGGCGACAACACGCCGCGACAAACTCAAACGCGGATCACCTTCCAGGCAATCCGGCCATTCGTGGATAAGCGGCACTTTCTGGTTGGTGCGAGTAGCTGAGGGATGTTCCATAGCGGTCGTCTCCAAGTGAGCGTCTGAGCGCTAACGGACTCGTCGCCATAAGAATACGGGGCTCCGGTAAACGAACGATGAATGTAGGCGGCGGCAACCGAACGCCATCACATTTATCGAAAATTTATGAAACGTGCAAGCCGTATTTTATCAATACCTTATAAGCGTGCAAAGACAGGTGTATACACCTGATGCGGGTCGGGTAAACACTTGCGCCGTCCGGAAAAGCGCCCTACCGTGCGCATGACAGACCATGGACCTGCCGAACCACGACTTCAGAATAAGGAGCGCACCATGAATACCCGACGGGTTAAGGCGGTTTTAGTGCTTTCCGCGTGCCTGTTGATCTCGGGAGCACTGTTTGCGCAGTCGGACCTTGGGACGATTTCGGGCTTTGTCAAAGACCCGTCGGGCGGGACGATTGCAGGAGCCAAGGTCACGATCCAAAACAAGAGTGGCGTCGAACGCCAGGCCACTACCAACGAATCCGGCTATTACACCATCACCAATGTTCCCCCCGGTCTGTATACCGTGAGCGTCGATGTGTCCGGTTTTAAGAGGTTTCAATCCAACGAGGATAAGCTCGATCCAAGCGCGAACCTCGTGGTTGACGCGACCCTGAGCGTCGGCAGCTCCTCGCAAATAGTCGAGGTTTCGGCCTCGGCGGTTCAGCTCCAGACGGAATCGGCATCCGTGCAAAAACTCGTCACCCGCGAGCAGATTGACGCGCTCGAGATTAACGGCCGCAATCCCATCTTCATGGCCAATCTCGTGCCCGGCACCCGCGGCGGCACGCTTGCGAATCTCGCCTTCAATTTCACGCAGGGTCCATCGAACATCAACGGCGCGCGCACGCCGGAGAGTCTGATCACCTACGACGGCGCTCCCGCCGTTCGCACGCGCTCCAACGGCACCAGCATAGGGGCTGCGGACCTGGACTCCACCGAGGAAATTCAGATTCTAACTGCGGACTACGCGCCTGAATACGGCCGGTCCTCCGGGGGCCAGATTCGCATCACCTCGAAAAGCGGATCGCAAGTCTTCCACGGCGCCGCCTACGAATACGTTCGCAATACCATCTTTGATGCCAACCCGTGGCAGCGCAATGCGGTCCCGGCGACAACTGGCGTCACCGCCCCCATTCACTACAATCAATTCGGATACAACATCGGCGGCCCGTTCTACATTCCTAACCACTTCAATACCGACAAGACCAAAGTGTTTTGGTACTGGGGAGAGGAATGGGTGAGATACATCTTTACAGATACGAGCAGCCTAACGGTTCCGACGCTCAAGATGCGGAATGGCGACTTCAGCGAACTGCTGGATCCCAACAATGTCTTTTACCACAAGGCCGTAGTCATCATGGACCCGAAGACGGGTCTTCCATTTCCCGGCAACATCATTCCGTCGCCGGGCTCCTCTTCGACAGGGTCGGTAGCCAGCGCCAATGGCCTCGGTATTCTGAAGGCTTATCCCGCGCCGAATCTGACCACTCCAATCAACGGAAACCAAAATTGGTTCTTTTCGGCCCAGCACCCCCAATACCAGCGGAAGGACACTGTAGCTGTGGACATAAACCTTTCCGAGAACCAGAGGCTCCGCCTGCGCCGCGTGTACTTTACCTTTTGGGAGTATCAGCCGCTGGACGGCGGCACCAACGAAACGCCAAAGTACTTCAACCGTCCCAACCAAACAAATTCTATCGACTACGTGTGGACCATCAGCCCCACCAAAGTGAATGAGGTTTTACTGACCGCGAGCAAGGACAATGTCCACATCCCGGTTGACCAAGCGCATTTCCTCGACCGCACCACTGTCGGTCTCAACTATCCCTACATCTTTCCCACTGGCAAGGAGATCCAGAACCGCATTCCCAGCGTGAACATGTCTGCCTTTTCCGGGTTGAGCGGTGGACCGTATCCCTCGCATTCCGCTGGCCCCATCATCAACATGTCGGACAGCTTTACGTGGATCAAGGGAAATCACACTTTTAAGTTCGGTGGCCTGTACGAATATGACGGCGAGAACGACAACGATGAGATTAACGTGCAAGCATGCAACACCTGCACGAACAACCAGAACGGTCAATTCCTGTTTAGCGACAACGGGGGCAAATTTGTGAGGCCTGGATTTGTCCTGGCTTCTACCGGCGTCGCGGCCGCCAACGCGGCACTAGGACTGTTCGATTCGTATTCGGAAATTGGCCCGCGGGCATATACGGTATTCCGCGGAAGCATGTGGGAGGGATTTGGGCAGGATTCCTGGAAGGCCCGTCAAAACCTGACCATCACCTACGGTCTCCGATACTCGGTCATCGTTCCCTACCATGCCATTTGGAACAACATGATCGTTTTCGATCCGAGCCTCTACGATCCGGGGAACGCCGTAACCGTGGACCCCAAGACGGGTCTCATCACCGGCACGCCTACGATCGCTCAGCTTTACAATGGAATGGTTATTCCTGGGAGCGGTTTCCCGGCTTCCGCCATGGGCCGCGTTCCCGCGGCCAGCTCGGGTCTATATAACGGCCTGTTTCGCAACCTTCCCAATCGCTACTCCGACATCCAGTGGGGCGACATCCAGCCGCGCTTGGGCGTCGCCTACCAGCTAAATAACAAGACCGTGCTCCGAGCGGGCGGAGGCCGCTTCTTCACTCGCCTAGGCGTCAGCGACTCTGTCTTCCTCGGCGGGAATCCGCCTTTCCAGCCCAACGCCAGCGTTTCGTTTGGTTCCGCGGACAATCCGGGAGGCACGGGAACCAACGACGTTCCGTTGGTGGTAACCACGCAGAGCAAAGCCTTTAAGAACCCCGAAGCCTGGGCCTGGAATTTCACCGTCGAGCGCGAGCTGTTCTGGAAGTCGCTCCTCAGCGTCGGTTACGTCGCCCGCCGTGGCGTGCATTTGCAAAGAGAGTCCGACATCAATCAGCCGACCCTCGCTGTGGCGGCGGCCAACCCCGGCGTCAATATCAACGCCATAAGGCCATACAAAGGCTTCGGTTCCATCCGCGAAACCGATAACGTCGCTAACTCCATGTACAATGCACTTCAGATAGCTTGGAACCGCCGATTCAGCAACACTCTTCAGTTCGGTGTCTCTTACACCCTGTCCAAGAGCATGGATAACGGCTCCAACCAGCGCGACGTCGTTCCCGATACCTACAACACGAGCATGTTGTGGGGACCGTCCGAGTTCGATGCCCGCCATATCGTCATCATCAACTACCTCTACCAACTGCCTCTCTTCCGCAAACAATCGGGCTTCGCCGGTAAGGCCCTCGGTGGTTGGCAAATTAGCGGCATCACGCAATTCCAAACCGGCCTACCCTGCAGCGTGGCAGCCGCCAATGACTACGCTGGCGTGGGCCTGGACTCGAATTTCGGATGCGGTGTGAACGGCCAATATTGGGTTGTCAACGGTAATCCCAAGATCATCGGCACATTTGGTCCGAGTGGCCAGTGGTTCGCCACCACCAACCCCGATGGCTCTGCGATCTTCACCGCGCCCGCGGCCGGGACATTCAACACCCAGCGCGTTCGCGACCTTATCTACCAACCCGGATACCAGAACTGGAACATGGGCTTGTTCAAGACCATTCCCGTCAACGAACGCCTTCGCTTCCAGTTCCGCGCCGAAGCTTACAATGTGTGGAATCATCCGAATTGGTGCGGCAACAGCGGTTGCAGCGGCACAACCAATATTGGCCTTAACCCCACCAACGCCGCGACTTTCGGCAAAGTACTTTCGAAGGGCAGCGGTAGCTCCGGGTCAGGCGAGCGCAACTTGCAGCTCTCGCTTCGCCTGGAGTTCTAGCTTTAGCGACCGCTCGGTGATCGGTCAGCAGCTGAGTCGAAAAAGTTCCGCGAAGGATTCGCGGGATCGCGGGCGTTTTTCGGTGACTCGAAGTCTCGGGCACTAGGGGAACGGCCTGACGTTGGCTACGTCGCGCGGCGGTCGGGGCATTTCTGGGATTGGCCGCGACTCTGGCGACTCTGGCGATTCTGGATTCTGGGGTATCTTGCTTTTACCTTACTGGCAGAATATACTCTATTTTCGCTCTGAAGCGGGTCGCACGGATGGGTGGGCGCAAGCCCACTTTTTTGTTGGGCCGGTTGGAGGGCAGTGGACACCGGCATTGCTTGGGGAGTCTTCGGTTGGATTTGGAAAAAATTCGGGAAGCCGCCGAGCGCGTGGCGCGGTCGGAAGGGCTGGAAATATATGATGTTCAGTGGAAGGTGGGGAAGCAGCGCTTCTTGCGGGTGATCATCGACCGGGTGCCGAAAGCTGGGGCGGCGATGACGGACGGAGCGGGGTTGGTTTTGGCGCCGGCGGAGGTGCGCGAGGGCGGGCAGCTGGGTGTTAGCCATGCGGATTGCCAGCGCGTTAGCCAGCAGCTGAGTGTGATTTTGGATGTGGAGGAGTTGATTCCCGGGCCGGGGTACATCCTGGAGGTGAGTTCGCCGGGGATGGACCGGGCTTTGCGGATGCCTGGGGAGTACGAGAGATTTCGCGGACGAATGGCCAAGATTTCTACCAGCGAGCCTGTGGAGGATGGGAAGTACTTTGAGGGACGCTTGGCGGGATTTGCTGATGGGAAGGTGCGGTTGGAGTTGCAGGGGAAGGTAGCGCGGACGGTGGAGTTGCCGCTCGAGAAGATACGGAAGGCGAATTTGATGGTGGAGTTTTAGGGAGCTGGCAGCCAGCAGTCGACAGCAAAAAAAGAAGGAAAAGAATTACGCAAAGGACACGGAGAAGCGAGACCACAGGAGATTTGAGGTCGCAAGAGATTTCAGGGATTTTAGGAAGACGATCGGGAACTTACATGGCGAATCTGCTCTATCAGCAAATTGAGATGTTGAGCCGCGAGAAGCATATCGAGGCGACCGTTGTGGTGTCTGCGATTGAAGACGCGATGGTGGTGGCGGCGCGGAAGTACTACAAGACGGAAGAGGATTTGCGCGCGAAGTTCAATCCGGAAACCGGACAAGTGGATGTGTACTCGGTGCATGTAGTCGTGGAGGAAGTGACCGACCCCAAGAAGGAAGTGAGCCTGGCGGAGGCCAAGAAAAAGAATCCGGCGGCGGAGATTGGCACGGAGATTACCGCGGCGAAGCCCACTGACGTGTTGGGGCGGATTGCGGCGCAGACGGCCAAGCAGGTGATTCTGCAGAAGGTGCGCGAGGCGGAGCGCGACACGATTTACAACGAGTACCACACGCGCGTGGGCGAGCTGGTGACGGTGATTGTGAAGCGCGCCGAAGGCCCGGATTTGATTGTGGACATGGGGCGGACGGAAGCGCGGTTGCCGAAGCGCGAGCAGTCGAAGCTAGAGACGTACAACATTGGGGAGCGTTTGCGCGTGGTGATCAAGATGGTGGATCGCGCGGCGAAGGGGCCGCAGGTGATCGTTTCGCGCGCGGATGCCAGCCTGGTGCAGCGACTGTTTGAGATGGAAGTGCCGGAAATTTACGATGGGACCGTGCAGATACGGCATGCGGCGCGCGAGGCTGGAGAGCGGACCAAAGTGGCAGTGGCTAGCCGGGATAAAGATGTCGATCCGGTGGGCGCTTGCGTGGGAATGAAGGGTATGCGCGTGCAGTCGATTATTCGCGAATTGCGCGGCGAGAAGATTGACATTATTCCTTACAGCGAGGAAACCGTGGCGTTTGCCCAGAAGGCTTTAAGCCCGGCTAAAGTGACGCGGGTCCAGATCACCGACCCGGAGAATCGGAAGCTGGAAGTGATCGTAGAGGATTCGCAGCTTTCCTTGGCGATCGGGAAAAAAGGGCAGAACGTCCGGCTGGCCAGCAAGTTGATCGGCTGGGACATCGATATCAAGAGCGAGGAAGAGAAGCGCCAAGAGATTGAAGAGCAAATGACCGCTTTGACAGCGCCGACTACGCCGTTGACGGCGCTGGCGGGCGTGGGCGCGAAGACCATTGAAAAAATTGAAGCTGCGGGGATTACCAACGTCGAGAAGCTCGCGGGGATGACCCCGGAGCAATTGATGGAGATTCCGGGAATCGGCGAGAAGATGGTGGACAAGATTTATCAGGCGGTGAACCGGTTCTACGAAGGCGGGGTAGAGGCTGCGGCGGCTGCGCCGGCCGGGGAAAACACGGACGACGTAGCGGTGGAGGGCGAAGCAACGCCTCCTGAAGGTGAAGCGGCCGCTGAGAGTGCCGAAGTCAGCGCGGAGTCTCGAGAGGGTGCGGCGGCAGAGGAAGCTCCGGTGGAGACTGTGGCGGAAGGTGAAACAGCAGCGGAGGTGGTAGCAGTGGAAGAAACACCTACAGCGCAACATTCTGAAGGCGAGGTAAAGGCTGAGGGAGAGCCGAGGCCGTAAATAACAGATAGCTCGGCCGAAGAACAGCCGACTGAGTTTTTTGACCGTGGAACGGTCCATAGGACGCATGAGCGAAGCAAACCAAGTCCGAATCAACGAGTTGGCCCGCGAACTCGAAGTCAAGGCCAAGGCGATTATTGATCTTTTGCCGGGGTATGGAGTCACGGAGAAGAAGACGCACTCGAGCTCGATCCCCGAGGACGTCGCGGAGAAAGTTCGCAAGAAACTTTTGGGACAGGCAGAAGCTGAGGCCGCTGCGGAAACTGCTGCAAAGGCGGAAGCCGCTGCCAAGGAGGCTGCCGCCAGATCTGCGCGGATGCGGCCCGCGGCTCCTGCGGCACCGGTTGCTGCGGCGCCCAGTGCTGGCGTGGCGGTAAAACCTCCGGTGTCGACGGTCGCGCCGAGCAGCACTCTCACGCCAGTTGCGGTTTCGGTTGCGCCAGCTGCCCGACCAGTGACTCCTGCTGCTGCTCCGCCTGCACCGGTATCGACTGCGCCAACTATTGCGCCTGTTATACCGAAAGCGCCGGTGACCGCTCCCGTGGGGGCGCCGGCGGTTGTTCCGCCCGCTGCAAAGCCCGTTGCGCCGCCCGCGCCGGCGACGAAACCCCCGGCGCCTATACCGATTCGTCCGCCCTCATCCACGGGACAGCCTGCCGCTGCGCCCAGTGCACCTCGGCCAGCAGCGCGGCCGGGGGTTCCGCCGGGACCTCAACCTTCATCCGCGCGGCCGGCGGCTGCGGCACCAGCGGCGGCCGGAGCGCGTCCTGCCGTGCCGTCTCGGCCCATGCCGACCGGGAATCGCGGACCCGTTCCCGGAACGACACCGGGAAGCGGGCAGCGCTCTGGCGGGGGACCACGTCCCGGCCAGCCGATGCGCCCGATGCAGCCCGGTGGTCAGGGAAGACAATATACGCCGCGGCCCGGTGGCCCGGGTGGAATTGGAAGCTCGCCTGCGAATCGACCTTTTGAGCAACGGCGTGGAGCGATGCCCACTGGCACTCGTCCGGGGCCTCGTGCTCCCGGACGTCCCGGAATGCTGCCCGCACTGCCGCCGGACAAAGCGCCGCCGAAGGCCGAACCTGGCAAGCCGCTCTATACGCGTAAGCCCCCGCAGAGGCAGCGGCCGGTCATGGACAAGCGGGAGCAGGAGGGTGAGCGCAAGCTGCACCCCACGCGCCAGCGTCCAGGCTCGGGCGACCGGCGATCTGCCGCGGCTGTTATTGCGCCGCCGGAACCGCGCCCGCCGCGCGAAGTCACGATTACGGAAGGCATCACCATCCGGGAACTTGCCGAAAAGCTCGATGTGCGCGCGAAAGATCTTTTGAAGACGCTCCTCGATCGAGGAGTGTTTGCCAGCATCAACCAGGCGCTGGATGTGCCAACGGCGACGACGCTTGCGGAAGCATTCAGCGGCGTCGTAAGCGTTGTATCGCTGGAAGAAGAGATGGTGCTGGAAGTCGCCAAAGAAGAGACCAAGGAAAGTTTGAAGCCACGGCCGCCCGTCGTTACGGTCATGGGCCACGTGGACCACGGGAAGACCAGCCTGCTCGACGCGATTCGCGAGGCAGACGTGGCGGGCGGGGAAGCGGGCGGGATCACGCAGCATATCGGCGCTTACAAAGTTGTGGTCAACGACCGCAGCGTGGTTTTTGTGGACACGCCGGGCCACGAAGCGTTTACGCGCATGCGCTCGCGCGGCGCGAAGGTCACGGACATCGTGGTGTTGGTCGTGGCTGCCGATGATGGCGTCATGCCACAGACGAAGGAAGCGATCGATCACGCGAAGGCCGCGAAGGTGCCGATTATCGTGGCCATCAACAAGATCGATAAGCCCGAAGCGCAAGTGGAGCGCGTGAAACGGCAGCTTTCGGACGTGAACCTGGTTCCCTCCGAATGGGGCGGCGACACCGAGTTTGTGGAAGTTTCCGCGAGACAGAAGAAGGGCATCGATAAGCTGCTTGAGACCATTTTGCTGGTGGCCGATTTGCGCGAATTGAAGGCCAATCCGGACGCGCCGGCCAGCGGCACAGTGCTGGAATCTCGCGTAGACAAGGGACGCGGGCCCGTTGCGACTGTGCTCGTGCAAAACGGAACGCTCAACTCCGGGGACTTTTTCATCTGCGGATCGGTGTTCGGTAAAGTACGCGCCATGTTCGATGATCGCGGGAGGACCATCAAGGATGCCCCGCCATCGACGCCGGTCGAAGTGCTGGGTTTGCAGGGCGTGCCCGACGCTGGCGATCATTTTCAAGTAACCGAGGAAGCCAAAGCGCGGCACATCGTCGAATACCGGCAAGGGAAACAGCGCGACGCGCAAATGGCGCGATCGAGCGGAGCGCGCATCACGCTCGACCAGTTGCACGAACAGCTCAAGGCTGGCGACGTGAAGGAATTGGGCATCGTCATCAAGGCGGACGTGCAAGGTTCGGTGGAAGTGTTGAGCGAAATGCTGCCCAAGCTCTCGACCGACCAGGTGAAGCTGAAGATTATCGGCTCGGGCGTTGGAGCGGTGACGGAAAACGACGTGCTGCTGGCATCGGCCTCGGGAGCGATTGTTATCGCTTTCGGCATCCGGCCAGACCGCAAGGCCATGGAACTCGCGCAGCAGGAACACGTGGACATCCGGTCGCACACGATCATTTACGAAGTGTCCGACGAACTGAAGAAGGCCATGGAAGGCCTGCTTGAGCCGGTCATTCAGGAAACGCATCTGGGCCGTGCAGAAGTGCGGAACACGTTCCGGGTCAAGGGCTCAGGCACCGTTGCCGGATGCTACGTTGTCGAAGGCGTGCTTAAGCGCGACGCGCAGATTCGCGTGGTGCGCGACGGCGTGGTCGTCTATACGTCAAAGCTCAGCTCGCTGAAGCGGTTCAAGGACGATGCCAGCGAGGTGCGCACGGGATTTGAATGCGGCGCGGGCATTGCGAATTTCAACGACGTGAAGGTCGGCGACATTTTGGAATGCTTCAGCGTTCAGAAACTGAGCGCGGCGGAAGCGGCGGGCCAGACCGTTGGGACCGCCGGCCGCAAGTAAAGAAATAATCCCCCCGGAGCGCTCATGCCGGTTGGCCTGCTTACCCTTGAGCTGCACATCCCAGACGCGCAATCGTTGAAGGACAAGCGGCAAGTGCTGCGCAGCTTGAAGGATAAGCTGCGGAGGCAGTTTAATGTTGCGGTGGCGGAGTTGGACCATCACGATGTGTGGCAGCGATCGGTGGTCGGCGTGGTGACGCTTTCGAATGAAGAGAAGCATCTGAAAGAAGTGCTGCAAAAAGTCCTGGATGAAGCGGACCGCATACTTGGCTCGTTTTTGATCAACCAGGCGATCGAAATTATCTAGAAAGTTTCGCGGGGACGTAAATGAGTCCAGCCAATCACCGTCATGAACGTGTGGGTGAGGAAATCGCTCACGAAATCAACGCCATGCTGGCGGGAGAGCTGAAAGATCCTCGGCTGGAAGGCATGGTGGTGGTCAGCGAGGTGCGCGTGCAGCCGGACATGAAACACGCGCGCGTGTTCATCAATTTCGCGGGATCGGGCAAAGAGCAGAGCGATGCGATCAAGGCGCTGGAGCACGCTTCCGGATTTATCCGGCGCGAGCTGATCGAGCGGCTGCAGCTTCGACGATTGCCTGAGCTTCACTTCGCGCTGGACCACTCGCAGGAATACACCGAGCGAATCGATCAGCTTTTGAAAGAGATGAAGAAGGACAAGCCGGCCGCGTCTTAGGGGCTCGGCGTTTCGAACGGAAAGTTTCCGACCGACCACTCCCTGAATGCCACGCCAACCTCAGCCCGCACCGTTTGACGGCGCGCTCGTGATCGATAAGCCGCGGGGAAAGACTTCCCACGATGTCGTCGATGCGGTGCGTCACCTTGCAGGATTCCGGCAGATTGGGCATCTTGGCACGCTTGATCCGCTGGCGACAGGTGTGTTGGTCCTGCTCCTGGGCCGAGCCACCAGGCTGGTGCAGTTTTACAGTGGCCGCAGGAAGCGCTACTCGGCGGGCTTCCGGTTCGGCTTCGAGACCGACACGTACGACTCGGACGGGGAAGCACAAGGACCGGACACGGCACCGGCACTCGACCGGGCGCTTCTAGAAAAGCTGGCGGGGGAGGGTGTGGGCCGATTTGAGCAAATGCCGCCGATCTTCTCTGCAAAAAAAGTGAAAGGCCGTCCCGCCTACGAATTGGCGCGCAAAAAGCAGCCCGTTGAGCTTAAGCCGGTCGAAGTGGAACTTTTCGAATACAGGTTGACAGGCATCGAAGGGCCCGTAGCGCGCTTTGTCATGGAGTGCTCGTCGGGCACGTATATCCGCTCGCTGGCGCATGAAATGGGGCAAAAGCTCGGTTGCGGGGCGCACCTTTCGGAGATCACGCGCACGGCGGTCGGAGAATTCTCGCTGGAGCAGGCCATCAAGCTCGAAGAACTTGCGGAAGCGTCGCGCGCAGGAAAATTTGCCGACTGCATGATTCGTCTGGAAAATCTGCTGCCGAATTTTCCGCGGGTGAACGTGTTGCCAGTTATCGAGAAGCGTGTGCGGCACGGCACGAAGTTCAACGTGCAGGTCTCGCAAATCCAGCCCGGCCGGGTGGAGTTGCCTCCCGGGGCGACCTTGGAGCTCGATGCGGGAGAAGCAAAGCCGCCGCGCTTGCGCGTGTTCAGCCAGCAAGACAAGCTTGTAGCCATCGCCGAAGCGCTGGTCCCGCGTACCTATCAGCCTATCGTCGTTTTCGAACCACTCGCATAATTTGCGTAGGTGATTGAGCAGCCGAGCCTGCCGCCTGCGCCCGCTATTGTAGTTTTAGTTGGGTTGCCGCTGCGGAGGCAAAGGAACGGCTGTGGAGCCGCGACCCGTGCTCGTGTCGTGCCCGACGTAAATAGAGCGGGAGACGCGGTCCTGGAGTCGCAATTTGTGCGGAGTAATCAGAATCACCATCTCGCTGTCCTGTGCGGTGGTGTTTCTTTGCCCGAAGAAATAGCCCGCCGGGCCTGGAAGATTTGCGAAGCCGGGGAGGCCGGTGAGCGTGCGGGTCTCTTCATTGTCGAGTAGCCCGCCGATGATGGTGGGTTCATCTTCTCTGATACGCACGGTTTGGGAAAGCGTGCGGTTGGTGATGATGGGTATGCCGTTGACGCTTGATCCGGCAAGGGCGCGAATCTCGAACTCCAACTGCAGCGTCACTTCCTCGTTTGCATGGAGGGTGGGAGTGGCTTTGATCTTTACGCCGAGATCTTCGTATTGCGCGCCGGGATAGGGCTGCTGCGCTATGCCCGCCCCCGAATTTGAAAACAGGCTGGCCGGACTGAGGATGACTGTGACCTGACCTGTGGCGCCTGAGGGATCGTCGGCGACGGCTACGTCCGGCAAGGATGCGCCGCTGAGCGCGGCTGACAAGATGGCCGTGGGATTTGAGCCGACGGGAAGTTCGAAGGCCGGCGCGAATAATCCCTGGCCAACGCCGAGGAAGACCGACACGCTGTCGGTTTGCGGGTCGGTCACGGCAATGTCTAGATTGCCGTCCGCGTTGAAGTCGGAGATGGCCACCGCCGTTGGGGCCTGTCCCGTCGAGAGCGGCGAGTTTGTCGCGGCGGTAAACGTGCCGTCGCCGTTGCCTAATAACACGCTGACGGAATTGTCCGCTTGGTTGACGACCACGAGGTCGGGGTGGGAATCGTTGTTGAGGTCGCCTGTGGCAATGGCCACCGGCGATTTGCCCACGGCAATCGGAGAGCCAGTAGGTGCCGTGCCGGTAGCTTGGGTAAACGTGGCGTCGCCGTTGCCGAGAAGAATGGCCACGTTGCTCGTGGTCTGATTCACGATCGCCAAATCCAGTTTTCCATCGGAGTTAAAGTCGACCGCCGTCATGGCAATGGGGCCGGCCACTGCGCTCGGCAGGGCCAAGGGAGAACCTGTGGCCTGTTTGAAGGTTCCGTCACCGTTCCCCAGAAAAAGAGAAAATGTGTTGTCCGTAAAATTCGTTACCACAAAATCCAAGTTGCCATCGGCATTGAAATCGCCCGTGACGATGGCGCTGGGCTGCTGGCCGACAGCGATAGGTGAACCCGCGGCCTGCTTGAACGTGTCATCACCATTGCTGAGGAGCACTTGAACGGTATTGGTGACCGGGTCGGTCACCAGTAGATCGTGAAAACCGCTGGTGGTAAGAATGGCGGATGCAATGGACGGAGCAATCGCGGGTGCGCTCGTTCTGGCTGTACCAAGCGAGATGGGGGAACCTGCCGAGGCGAGAAAAGTTCCCGCGCCCTGGTTCACCAGAATCGTAAAGGAGTTGTCGATTTCGTTGACGACTGCGATATCCAACTGGCCCACGTTGCGGAAGTCCGCGGCGGTAAGTGCTATGGGGCCGACGCCGACGTTATAAGAAGTGCTGGGCAGGATACTGTTGGTGGGCCCGGGAACAAACGAAGAGGCGCCGAGGCTTCCGGAAAGCAGCGAAAGGGTGATCGGAAAGCGGTCACCGACAAAGAAGGAGGCCGGTTTGCCGTCCTGCGCGCGCAACAGAACCTGGCGGCCGCTATGAACAAGTGTTAGCGCATCGGAAAACTGCGCGGCTATCGCGGGAAGGGTCAAGAGAAATGTCGTCTTGCCGCCGCCAACGACGGTCAGTGGAGGGATTAGAGAACTGAGGTTCAGGGAGCTCCCGGCACTGCCTGAGTTTGATCCGTTTCCGAAAATGCTCGCCAGCAGGGTGACCAGGGTGCTGATGTCTTTTGCCTGTTGCAATTGGGAGATGAGGCTTGGAGTGAGAGAAATCAATTCCGCAGAGGCAGGCGGGAGAAGACCGAGATTACGTGCCTTGTTGCGATCGACCTCCAGGATCTCAATCTCCAGGAGTATTTCCCCGCGAGCTTTTTCTGATTGACGAATGATTTCTCCGGCAAGCGCCAGTCTTTCTGGGGTGTCGCGGATGCTCAGGGCGTGGCTCTGGGAAGCAAGCTGGACGCGCGTGGCTCCGGTCATCTCCCGCAGAACGCGCACCAGTTCGGTCATTTCTTCCGTTCCCACCGAGTCCGGCAAGAGGAACGTTTGCTCGGCTTCTGCGGCATATTGGCGACGCTTTTCCTGTGTGTCCTGGGCCACGAACAGCAGGGTGGAAGTTAGCGGGCGCGAAAAAGTGCCAGTCTCCGCGCTGAGGACTTTTAGCGCGGTGGTGAAGTCGACGTTCGCCGCATGCAGCCGGACGGTGCGCGCGGCGAGTTCTGGATCGAAGACGATATTTATCCCGAACAACTGCCCCAATTGCTCATAGACGGTCTTGGTGTCTCCGCGCAGGTTGAGATCTTGTTTGCGGCTAAGCGGCTTGAGCTCCGGCAAGCCCTCGATTTTCCTGTCAGGCTTCGCGAGAGGCTCGTCCTTCATCGCGTTCATCTGGTTCAAGCGCTCCGCGACGATGGTGTTGCCGGGATCTATGAGCAGCGCCTTGGCCAATTCCTCCGTAGCCACATCGGCGTGGCCGGCCAAGGCGTCACGCTCGGCGGCCTCTACATGGTCGCGGACGAGCTTGGAACGCATGGAAGCAATGCGCTCGATGAGGGCGGTGTCCTGCGGCGCGTAGCGCGCGGCTTGCTGGTAATAGTTGAGGGCTTCATCAAAACGCCCATCGGCGAGTTCTTTGTCCGCCAGTTCCGAGAGTTTCTTCGCGTATTTGGGATTGGGGCGGGGAGCCATCTGGAGCTGCGCTTCGTTGGGAGCCGTCTCGGGCGGGGAGGACTGGGCTGGTGCGGAGGATTGCGCCGGGGACTCCACGCCGCATAGAAGCAGCGCCAGCAGGACGGTGAGGGCTTGGCGGAAATGGCGGGAGACAATCATTGAATTCAGGCGGCTCTGCATTTTACCGTATGTTTAGGGAAGAAACCGGACCGGATTGGTCCGGTTGACGGAAATTCATACAAAGCGTAGACTTTGAATGTAGTTGCAAGTCGTTAACAACTGGAGATTCCTTGCTTTCTGCTTTTCTCATCGCCCTCCGTGAAGGTGTCGAGGCCTCCCTCGTTGTCGGCATCATCCTGGTCTATCTCTCGCGTACGGGCCGCTCGCAACTGGCGCGTTTTGTTTGGTATGGCGTAGCTGCCGCCGCGGCGCTGAGCCTGGCCGTGGCGATTGCCCTGGAGCGCTGGCGGATCAACGAAGACGGGTTCGAGGGGGTCATGTACCTGGTCGCGGCCGCTTTCGTTATTACGATGATCCTATGGATGAATCGCGTTGCGCGCCATTTGAAAAAAGAGATCGAGCAGAAGATTGCGAGTTACGTGGGGAGGGCGGGAGCCGCCGCGGGTTGGGGCATCTTCTTCTTCGTTTTTCTTATGGTTTTGCGTGAGGGAGTAGAGCTGGCGGTGATTCTGCGGGCCGTGGAGATTTCCAGTGAAGGCTTCGAAACCTGGATTGGGACGGCAGCGGGAATTGGCGCGGCCGTGGCCGTGGGGTTGTTCTTTTTCAAGGGGACGCTGCGCGTTCCGCTGCACCGGTTTTTTGCCGTTACCAGCGTCATCTTGATGCTGGTTGCATTTCAGCTGGCACTGACAGGTCTGCATGAGTTGAGCGAGGCGCAATGGCTGCCTTCGAGCAAGGCGGAGATGGCGGTCATCGGACCGGTGGTGCGGAATGAGCTGTTTTTCTTCGTGCTCATTTTTGGCGCTGCTGCGCTGCTGGTCCTCCGTGAATGGCAATCGGTGTCGTACGTGCGCGCGGAGAAAGAAACTGACGGTGAAGCGGAGAAACGGTTGCTCCAAGCGCAGAGTCGACGCCAGCGTCGTTGGATGATCGCGGCGGCTACCGGATGCCTTTCGGTGATTCTGGTGTTGACGGCAGACTTTGTTTACACGCGCGCGAATTCCGCACCGCCTTCTGCGAGGGCCATCGCTGCCGCGGGGAGCGCAGTGCGCATTCCCGTGAACGAGGTGCAGGACGGCAAAATGCATCTGTTTACCGTCAACGCGGGTGGGCAGTCGCTGCGCTTCATGATCGTTAAAAAGCCGAATGGCTACGGCACGGCGCTGGATGCCTGTCGCATCTGTGGCGCCGAGGGTTATCGTCAGGATGGGCAGAATGTTGTTTGCAGGCACTGCGGCTCGGCGATTTATGTGCCGACGATCGGTGAGGCAGGCGGCTGCAATCCGATCGGCGTGCCGTCGCGCGTTGACGGTTCTGATCTAGTCCTGGACATTTCTTCACTGGTCCTAGCGACCAAGGAGATTCCGCGGTAGAGGCACGACACTTCGTGCCCGTCTGGTGCGGTTTCCGACGCCATGTTTCTACGCCTGGTAGCCGATTCGTTTACACGCCGTCCGCGCCGCAAGGTGCTGACCGCCGCGGCGCTGTCGCTGGGCATGGCGGTCGTAACGGCGGCGCTAAGCGTTTCGCTCGACGTTGGCGACCGCCTCGCGAGCGAGTTCCGCAGCCTCGGTGCGAACTTGCTGGTTACGCCGCAGGCGGATTCGCTGCCGCTCGAGATTCGAGGCGTGGACTACCGCCCCGTCAATCGCGGGGCGTATCTTCCCGAAGCGGACCTTCCCAAACTCAAAACGATCTTCTGGCACAACAACATCATCGCCTTCTCTCCGACTCTCGAAGTGCCAGTCGAATCCCGGACGCCGCAGTTTTCACCCTCTTCCGCGGCTTTCGTGAAGCCGGAAGCGCACGGCCACGAGGTTTTGATTGGAGCATGGTCGAATCACGAGGTCCGCTTGCCTGACGGAGGATCCTTTGTGACCGGGCTGAAGCAAACGAGTCCTTGGTGGAGCGTAGCGGGCAGTTGGTTTGACGACGCCAAAGCCGAATGTATGGTTGGAAGGAATTTCGCAAAAAAGAATGCGGTCGTAATTGGCAGCCCCGTCTATCTCGAAGGGCGTATTCCTGGTCAAGGGCTGGCACTCACGGTCACCGGAGTATTTTCGAGCGGCGGCGCAGAAGACGATGGCGTGGTCGCCCCGCTTCGCATCGTTCAGCAATATCTCCAGAAGCCCGGGCAATACCGCAAGCTACTGGTGAGCGCACTGACCAAGCCTGAAGACGATTTTGCGCGGCGCGACCCTAAGACGATGAAAAGTGACGAATTCGAGCGCTGGTCGTGCAGCCCGTATGTTTCTTCGATTGCCTATTCCCTAAAAGAGGTGTTGCCTGGGTCGGACGTGCGCGTGATTCGGCGGGTGGCCGAGGGCGAAGGAAGCATTCTCACACGCGTTCGCGCATTGCTCTGGGTGGTGACGTTTGCGGCGTTGTTAGCCGCGGCGCTGGCTGTGGGCGCTTCTTCGGCAGCGTCGGTGATCGAACGGCGCACGGAAATTGGCTTGATGAAGGCTTTGGGGGCAGGCTCAGGCACCGTCGGTTTCCTCCTGGCCGCGGAACAGCTTTTGCTTGCGTTTGTCGGCGGAGGCATTGGCTATTCGCTCGGCACGATCCTTGCGCGGCTCGTTGGTCAAAGGATTTTCGGCATTGCTCCCGCCCCGTCACTGCTAGTGCTTGTTGCCGTTCTTGCGCTCGCCGCTGGAGTTACGCTTCTCGGAAGCGCCATTCCCCTGCGCCGCGCTTCGCACTACCAGCCGGCGCCCATCCTGCGAGGTGAATGATGCCGGAGCCTCCGAGGGACAACGGGCAGATGTTCTGGCGCATTGTTCGTCGTCTGCTCGGCGCCAATCGCGGGCGCCTGTTTGTGATTCTGCTCGCCCTCGGCGCGGGCGCGGCCATCACGGCGGCACTCCTCAATCTCCAGGTCGATGCCAAGCGCCGCCTCACCACTGAATTCCGCGCCTTCGGCCCCAACGTGGTTATCGGCCCTCGCGATGCGGTCGATTCTGACGGGTCGCCGCACTTCCTCGACGAATCGATGCTCAAACAGTTGCCCGACCGGAATGAGGGTGCTCCTTTGGCTTATGCCGCGTATCTTTACGGCGTCGTTGATATCGCCACTCCGCCCCGCGAGCGAGACCAGCGACCGGCGAAAACCACAAGCGTAATTCTGGCTGGATTTTTTCATGCGCCGCTGGGTCTCTCAAGTGTCGTTCCCGCGGCTCTTGTGGATGCCGAAGAGAAAGTGAGGCCCTCGAACGCCCGTCGTTGCGAAGTCGGGCAAAAGGTAGCTACGATCCTCGAGCTTCGCACCGGGGACGAAATTGGTCTCACCAGCGGAAAACGGAAGGACGCTTGCCAAGTCTATGAGCTGTCGGCGGTGGGGGGGCCGGAAGATAGTCAAGTCTTCTTGGAGCTCCCAGCTGCCCAAGCTCTGTTTGAGCAGCCCGGTCGCATCAGCCTGATTCAACTCCGCCTCTCAGGCCCGCCTCAGCAGATTCAAGAACAGGTCGCTCGTCTCGAGCAGCGTCTTCCTGGCGTTGAGGTGCGCCCCATCCGCCAGTTCACGGAAGGCGAAGCGAAGATATACAGCCGCATTAGTGGTTTGCTGACGGCCACGGTGGTGACTGTGCTGCTGCTCACGAGCCTATGTGTAATGGCGGCGATGACCAACGTAGCCATGGAGCGCAGGAACGATGTCGGGCTGATGAAAGCCATCGGCGGCGCGACGCGGCGCGTGTTGCATCTTTTCCTGGCGGAGGCGGCGCTGCTGGGGTTGGCGGGCGGCCTGATTGGTGCCGCAGCGGGAATTTTTCTTTCGATCTGGCTTGGCAAACAAGTATTTGGAGTGGCGGCGCAGCCGCGATTGATTGTGTATCCTGTAGCTGTGGCTCTCACGATGATTGTGGCGATTCTCGGCGCGTATCCGCTTCGGCGGCTAGCCAGCATTCGCCCCGCGTCGGTTTTTCGAGGTGAGGCTTGAGCGTTCCTATCCAGATTCTGCCTGAGCGGAAGACGGCGACGCCGCAAGTTGTGATCGCAAACCTGGTCAAGAAATACGGAGCACTGCGCGCTCTCGATGACCTCAGCTTCGACGTGGAGGCCGCCGAATGGGTAGCGCTTATGGGTCCATCCGGCTCGGGCAAGACCACGCTCATCAACATTCTTGGCGGGCTCGATAAACTCAACTCGGGCCGCGTCGTCGTGGGCGGTATCGACCTATCAAACCTCAGCGAAAACGAGATGGTTCGCTACCGCGCCGAAAAAGTCGGCTTTGTCTTCCAGCAATTTCATCTCGTTCCATATCTAAGCGCGGTCGAGAACGTGATGCTGGCGCAATACTTTCACAGTGTGACGGATGAGAAGCAGGCCGAAGAGGCCTTGCGCCGCGTCGGCCTGGGGGAGCGCATGACGCATCTCCCGGCGCAGCTCTCCGGCGGCGAACAGCAGCGCGTGGCCATCGCGCGCGCGCTGATCAATCAGCCGAAAATCATCCTGGCCGACGAGCCCACGGGCAACCTCGATGAAGCGAATGAAGAAATCGTTCTGAAAATCTTTCGTCAGCTGCACCACGCAGGCCACACGATTTTGATGGTCACGCACGACCCGGACATCGCGCGGCAAGCCGATCGGCGCATTGAGCTCGCCCACGGCCGCCTCCACTTTGATACTGCCCAGCACGGCCCGGGCCATCCGCTGGCGTGCCCGCTCGCCAACACCGCCGATTGCTGCACTCCTGTTACCACCGATGACGAGATTCGCTTCGATCATCTCCTCGAGCAAATCTGGATCTGCGGAGAGGAAGGGAAGCCAGCCAAAGTAACCAGCCTCCACTCGACCGGGACTGCGGGAAGTCTCCCGCTTCGTTCGGAAGAGCCAGCCACGAAGATTCTGGGCCGCATGACGGACCTGCATCTTGTCGACTTTCAGAATGGGGAAGCGCAGCTCACTCCGGTGGGAAGCCGGCGCGCGCGAGACGTTGTCCGGCGTCATCGCCTCGCGGAGCGCCTCTTCAAGGATACTTTTTCCATCGACGAATCCGAAGTGCATACGCAAGCCTGCAAGTTCGAGCACATCATCAGCCCGGAGCTCGATCAGCGCATCTGCACGTTTCTCGGCCATCCGAAGACGTGTCCGCACGGCAATCCCATTCCCCCGGGCGATTGCTGCAACGGCAAACTCAAGTCTTGACTCATGAAGTGCAGAACTCTGCGATGAATATTGCTGTCCAACAGCGCGTGTTCGCCTTCAGCTCCGAATACGAAATCGAAACGCCTGCATGTATCTATTCGGCCAAAAAGAAATCCTTCTTTCGGCGCGACAAAATCAGGCTCTTCGCGCCTCGTTCCCGGCTCCTAGCAACGATCAGGGGTCATTTCTATTTTCGTCCCAAGTACGACATCAATCTTGCGGACGGCAAGGTGTACCATTTTTGGTGCGAGAAGTTTTGGAAGGGCGTTTTTGTTTGCGAGAACAGTGAAGAGTCTTTTCGTCTTTATCAACACAAACGGCTCAACTATTCGATCTTTCAAAACGGTTCTCAGATCGCCGCATTCAGAAAGAACAGAGTCAAAATAGGCAGAATCGACCATTATGAGATTCGCATGAACGACGGCGCCAATCCTGTCGTAATAGTTTCCATGGCCCTGGTCATGGATTGTGGCGAACTCGAAGACGAATCAGGAGGTGCGGTCACTATCGATCTGGGCAGTCTCGGTCCAGAGGAGCGCCCGTTTGACCCTTCCTGGGAGCCCAGCTAGCTGGCCATGTATTCGCCAGAGAACTAAAAGCCCGACCCAGATAGACTTGCATTCATGCCTATACCACTGGATTCTCGGAAGAAACCAACCGCCGTGAAAGTGCACGTAAAAAGCGGCGCTGGCGTTGACGTCACCTGGGCCGACGGCCACGTCAGCCACTACGATTTTCATTATTTGCGCGAAGAATGTCCTTGCGCCACGTGCAACGATGAGCGTGGGAAAAAAGAAGCCTTCGCCGCAACAGCTGCCCCGGGGAGTTCCGCATTTCCGGTCTTGCCGATGTTTAAGCCCAAGCCGCGCGCCGAAGCCGCCACGGTCGTCGGCAACTACGCCGTGCAAATCAGCTTCACGGATGGCCACTCCACTGGCATCTTCAGCTACGACCATTTGCGAACGATTTGCCCCTGCGCCGAGTGCGCCAAGGCGTTCCGCACGGCTGCCCCCTAAATCGTTTCAGCCCTAAGAGAAAGGACCTTCGGCTAGACTTCGCGCCGGAAAAGTGCGAGCATTTTAATCCGCTGATCGAGATCACCCGTACATGAGCAGCTCTTCCGACAGCCCTGCTGCCGCAGGCAGCCGAGGCAACGCCGTTCCGCGCGTCATTATTGCCACGACGGCTCTCCTGACCTTCATTTCGTTCTGGCGCGCAGCCGCTATTGTTTTGAACGATCTGGCCTCTTCGGCCTATTACGCAGGCGGTGAGGCGGAAGGCTACATCGGCAAAACCGCGCCCTGGTTCATCCTGGCCATCATGCTGTTTTCCTACGCGGTGCGGGCGGTCTACGTCGAGAGCTGTAGCATGTTCGTACGCGGCGGGGTGTACCGCGCTGTGAAGCAGTCCTTGGGCGGAACGCTCGCAAAATTCAGCGTTTCCGCGCTGATGTTCGACTACATTTTGACGGGGCCGATCAGCGGTGTTGCCGCCGGCCAGTACCTGGCCGGGCTGATCAGCGAGGTGCTGCAATATTCGCGGCTCGGAAACCCGCTCACACCTGGCGAAGTGAACTCCATCGCCGCTGGTTTTGCGGTTCTCGTCACCGTTTATTTCTGGTGGGAGAACACCAAGGGCATTCCAGAGTCCAGCGAAAAAGCGCTCGTCATCATGAAGCTGGTGACGGTGATGGTGGTGCTTTTGATCGCTTGGTGTATCTACACGGCGGTCTTGAGGCATTCGCCCCTTCCGCCCTGGCCGCACCCGCGCAATCTTCGTTTGAATGCCAGCGCGCTCGGCTGGCTTGCCGGCAGTCCGCTTCCGCATATGTTCGGAATCATCGCGATTTTCATCGCGCTAGGACACTCGGTCCTGGCGATGAGCGGAGAGGAATCTCTCGCGCAGGTTTATCGCGAGATTGAAAGCCCCAAACTCCCGAATCTAAAAAAAGCCGGACTCGTCATCTTCGTCTACAGTTTGGTCTTCACCTCCCTGGTTTCCTTCTTTGCGGTGATGATCATTCCCGACAGTGTTCGCCAGAACTACCTCGAGAACCTTATCGGCGGGTTAGCGATGAGTTTGCACGGCCCGCTCATTGCGCGGCTGATCTTTCATGCCTTCGTGGTCGTGGTGGGCACGCTCATTCTCGCCGGTGCCGTCAATACCGCCATCGTCGGTTCGAACGGTGTGCTAAACCGCGTTTCCGAGGATGGCGTTCTAAGCGCCTGGTTCCGGCAGCCGCATCCAAGATTCGGCACCAGCTACCGCATCATCAATATCGTCGTCCTGCTGCAAATTATCACCATTTTTATCAGCCGCGGCGACGTCACTTTTCTTGCCAACCTCTACGCGTTCGGGGTCATCTGGAGCTTCACGATGAACGGCCTGGCCGTGCTCGTGCTTCGATACACCCGGCCTGGGGTGCGCGAATTCCAGGTGCCATTTAATTTCTATATTCGCGGGGTGCAGATTCCTGTCGGACTCAGCCTGATCACGCTGACGCTGTTTCTCATCGCCGTCGTCAATCTTTTTACCAAGCCAGTGGCCACCATGGCGGGCGGAACCTTTTCCGTTCTGCTCTTCATCGTTTTCTCGATTTCCGAGCGCCGCGCCCACCGAGGTGGCGCGGCGCACATGGAGATGGACCAGTTCAACCTGGAGCTGGAGTCCGAGCTGACCCCGGAAGCAGTTGGCGCGCGGGCTGGCAACATCCTTGTGCCGGTGAGCAACCACTTCAATCTCTATCATCTTGGCAACGTTCTCGATCGCCTCAAGCCTGGCCGCCGCGATGTGGTTGTTTTGCACGTCCGCTTGTTGCGCCGCTCCGCTTCCGGGGAAAACGAATTGGACGCCGATCAGCTCTTCGGCAGCATCGAGCAACATTTGTTTTCACAGGCTCTTTCCATGGCTGAAAAGCGGGGCAAGTCGATTCGGCTAGCGGTGGTTGCTTCGAACGACCTTTGGGAAGGCATACTTCGTGCGGGTGCTTCGCTTCGGTCCAGCACCATTGTTATCGGTCGTTCGGCGAAGGATAACACCGAAGAGCAGGCCCGCCAAATCGGCGAAGCCTGGGAAAAACTCGGCGATATCAAGCCGCAGTTCAACCTCGAAATTCATTTGCCCAACGGCGACAAGATCTACAAGGTCCTCGGGCCGCACGCCCCTAACCTGACGTCCAACGAAGTAAATCTTCTGCACCGTTTGTGGCTGCGCTTTAGCGACGTTCTGGCGCCCCAGGAGCTGCATCATCACGATGTCGTGCACTTCGCTCTCGAGGAGGTTAAGAAAGAGATCGAAGAAGGGCAGGAAGATGAAGTCGTCAAGCGCTTGCGCGCCCATCTCGAAGGCAACCAATCGAAGAAACCACCATCGTCTTGAAGCGGCCGCCGGCCACTTGGAGATTTCGTTTCAATAGAATAGCGAGGGCTGATGCTACGCTAGTTGCGTCGTGCAGTGACCACAGCGTTTGGCCTGGATCGGAATGCTCATGGCGCACTGCGGACAATCCTTCGTCGTGGGCGCGGGCGGAGCGGCCGGTTTGGTGGTCCAGCGATTCACCATGCGCACAAGAAGAAACACGGCGAGCGCGACAATCAGGAAGTTGATGACCGTGTTCAAGAACAGGCCGTAGTTCAGCGTCGCCACTTTGTCCAACTTGGCCGCGGCGATGTCCTCATAGTGTTTGCTAGAGAGGCTGATGAACCGACTCGAGAAATCGACGGGTCCCACGAGCTTACCGAGCGGAGGCATCAGGATGTCCTCAACGAAAGATGTGACGATTTTTCCGAAGGCCGCGCCGATGATGATACCGACAGCCATGTCCAGCACGTTGCCGCGCATCGCGAACTCTTTGAATTCCTTCAGCATGATGCGTCTCCTTTTATCTTATGGCGTGAGCTAAACGATCGCCCCTGCGCAATTGCAGAAGCAGAGAGGGCTGTTCGTTGTGTGGATTATATCTGAAACGAGGAGAAAACTAAGTTGTGAAAGCGGCAATCGAGGATCAACGCGGCCGGAAGACCATCGCCGCTGCGAGGATTCCACGCACGAGCATCAATACACCGGCGGTCGCCAACAGCGGCGCGACCCAGGGAAACGGCACCCGCGAAATGGCCAGCATCACCACGCCGAGAAGCGTCAGCGAAAGCCCGCGCGTCCAGTTTTCCCAGCGTGCCCACCACTTGTTGGGTCCATAGAGCGCCCGCAGCCCCCAAAGGACCAGGGCGCCGCTCAGCATGAGCCAGGAGACGTTGTGGCGTTGCTCATCAGAAATCCGGCCGGCCAGCGCCAGCCAAACGACCAGCACGCCCAACAGCACAAAGATCACTTCGATCATGAGCCGCAGAGCGCGCTGGGGTGTCAGCATCGTCACGGCGCGTTTAGGGGACGCGCTCGATGCGCACTTTCTCGAGCATCACTGGAGTTTTTGGCCGGTCGTTTGAATCGCGCGGCAAATTGGAAATTTTATTTGCCACGTCCTGCCCTTCAAGCACTTCTCCAAAGATGGTATGTTTGTTATCGAGCCACGGCGTTGCGGCCACGGTGATGAAGAATTGGCTGCCGTTCGTGCCCGGCCCGGCATTGGCCATGGAAAGCTTGCCAGCTTTCGAATGATTCAAGGAAGGATGAAATTCGTCCGCGAACTTATAGCCCGGACCGCCGCGGCCGGTGCCTTGCGGGCAGCCCCCTTGAATCATGAACTGCGGAATCACGCGATGAAATGCGAGTCCATCATAGAAATTCTTCTTTGTCTTCCGTCCAGTGCTTTCGTCGGTAAATTCTTTCGTGCCCTCGGCCAGTCCGACGAAATTCTCAACGGTTTTCGGCGCTTCCTTCTCGAGAAGCCGCACCACAATATTCCCCTGTGTGGTCTCGAAAATGGCGTAAGTCCCTGGTGGTCGGCTCATCGACTCTCCTCGCGTTCTGAATCATCCTACACGAGCTGCAGCGCAGTGCGCCACTGGCGCCCGCTACCAACCTTTCTGTTTTCGCAATTCGGTGATGTGCGCAGTGTGGTGTTTTCCGTGCCATTCATAGAGGAAAAGGAGCCAATCGACGGTTCGTTCGCCATGCTCCGGATGCACCAGAACACGCGCGAAATGCTCCGGCTCGAGAGACCGCCACAAACGGTTCCAGCGGGCGTGCACCGAATCGAGAAGAGTCTGTGAACTCTCGATGGGCGCCGCCTTGGAATCCGCAAGCTCGGCCCAAGCAGCTTCGTCATAAGGCTTGATGGTCGGCTTGTCCTCCGTGAGGGCGAGTTTCAGACGCACATAGGCATTCACATGGCTGTCTGGGACGTGATGGACGACCTGGCGCACGGTCCATCCGCTCTCGCGATAGGGCGTATCCAGTTGCGCATCATCCAGTCCCTCGACGGCCCCGCGCAATTTGGCGGGCAGTGAGGCCAGCTCGTTGATGGCCTCTTGGCGTCGTTCCGGCGTCACTTCGGCGGGCAACGCGAATTTTCCAATGGGATAGCGTGGATCCATGTGATTCTCTCCTTGGGCAACCTCGATCTTCCGTTCGCTGATGATTGGAACTATAGCCTCGGCCGTCTCGAGTGGTCAACGCGACGCGATAAAAGTAACTTTCCAATTTGGACGCTTCGCCGTCCGGTCCGCGAGGAAGGGGATGCTACAATACCGAACTCCGGGCCGCAGCGAACACTTGTATCGGACGGGCGCGCTGCTGAATCTAATAGCTGGAGACCATCGGAATGCACAATGTAGTGATTATCGGCAGTGGCTGCGCCGGCCTCACCGCCGCGATCTACGCTGCGCGCGCGAATCTGAAGCCCTTGGTGATTGACGGCCGTGAACAGGGCGGCCAGCTGGCTCTCACCACGCACGTCGAGAACTATCCCGGCTTTCCCGACGGCATCCTGGGGCCAGAGCTCATCGAGAATATGCGCAAGCAGGCGCAGAGATTCGGCGCGGAATTCAAAGCAGGAGCCGTGAACGAGGTGGACCTTACGCATCGTCCGTTCAAGATCACCGCTGGCAAAGACACCTACGAGGCCAAGGCGCTGATCGTTGCCGCCGGCGCCACCGCACGTTTGTTGGGACTGGCAGGCGAACACGACTTGATCGGCCGTGGCCTTTCGACCTGCGCGACCTGTGATGGCTACTTCTTTCGCGAGAAGGCCATCGCGGTGGTCGGCGGGGGTGACTCCGCGATGGAAGAGGCCAATTTTCTGACACGCTACGCCAGCAAGGTCTACCTCATCCACCGGCGCAAAGAATTTCGTGCCTCCAAAATCATGATTGATCGCGTTCGAGCCAACCCCAAGGTCGAAGTTGTCATTCCTGCGATTGTTGAGGAAATTCACGCTCCGAACGGTCACGTCACCGGCGTGCGCGTGCGCAATCCGGAAGGACAAGAAAGTACGGAAATTGCCCTCGACGGAGTATTCGTGGCCATCGGGCACGATCCCAACTCGACCGTTTTCAAGGGCCAGCTGGAGATGGACAGCAATGGCTACCTCATTTCCAACCACGGCAGCCTGACCTCCGTTCCCGGCGTATTCGTCGCCGGAGATGTGCAGGACCATCGTTATCGTCAGGCTGTCACCGCCGCAGGCTCCGGCTGTATGGCCGCCTTGGACGCGGAAAAGTTCCTGGAAGGACACACGGACTAGTCCGAAAGGATTTACACGGGCATAATCATATTCGATGCTCCGAGCGACGCTTCTCAAGCTCTCTGAAAGTCCCCGCTTCGCCAAATGGGTTACCTCCAATGGCACCACGCGCCGCATGGCGCGCCGCTTCGTGGCTGGCGAGACGCTCGACGAAGCCATCACCGCCGCCCGCGCCTGCAACAGCGCCGGAATGCTCGCCAGCCTGGATTATCTGGGAGAAAACTGTTCGACCACCGCGGACGCCCAGCGCGCTCGCGACGCTTACCTCGGAATATTCGAACGCATTGACCGCGAAAAGATCCACGCCAACGTTTCATGCAAATTGACGCAACTCGGCTTGGACCTGAATGTCGAGTTTTGCGAGGGCCTGGTGCTTTCCATCGCGGAACGCGCTGCCGCTTATGACAATTTTCTGCGTGTTGATATGGAAAGCTCGGTCTACACGCAGCGCACCGTCGAACTCGTCAAGCGCGCGCGTTCAAGCACGCCCGCAGTGGGCACCGTGATTCAAACCTATCTTTATCGCAGCGAAACCGACGTCCAGGATCTGCTGGCCTACGGTTGCCGGATCCGTCTATGCAAGGGCGCCTATAAAGAATCCTCGGACCTCGCCTACCCTCGCAAAAGAGACACGGATTTCAACTACATCCGTTTGATGAAAATTCTTTTGGCCAGCGGCTTTTACCACGGAATCGCCACGCACGACCCGCGCATGATCGCGGAAACCATTCGCTGGGCAGCCGCCAGGCAGATTTCCAAAGACGATTTCGAGTTTCAGATGCTGTACGGCGTGCGCACCGACTTGCAGCGCATGCTTGTGAAAGATGGCTATCGCCTGCGTATCTACATCCCCTACGGCAACGACTGGTTCCCGTATTTCATGCGCCGCCTTGCCGAGCGCCCCGCCAACCTCGGTTTCTTTATCCGGAGCTTTTTGCATTCGTAGCGCTCACCGTGCCTCACTGCTTGCGGCAAACGGTCACGCCATCGCGTAGCGGGATCAGCACCGAATACAATTCTCGAGAGGCATACACCAGCCGGTTGAATTCCTGCACGCCCAGGGTCCGAGCATCATCGGCGGAGGCCGGCCGCGCCGCTTTGCCTGACCACAGGGTATTGTCCGTGATGAACAATCCTCCCCGCCGCAGCTTCGGCAGGGCCGCTCGTAACGCATCAGGGTATTGGTGCTTGTCGACGTCGTTGAAGATCAGGTCAAACTTTCCAGAAGTTTTCTTGAGCAATTCGAGCGCGTCGCCCACCTGAACATCAATGCGCTTCGCCACTCCCGCCCGCCGGAAATACTCGCGCGCCCGCTGCGCGTTCGCGGGATCTCCGTCGGTGTAGTGCACTTTTCCTTTTGGTCCGGTCGCGCGCGCCAGCCATATTGTCGAATAGCCGATCGCTGAGCCCATCTCAAAAATGCGTTTGGCGCCGGAAACTTCGACGAACAACGCCAGCAAGCGCGCCACCGCTGGCCCTATGATCGGCACGCGGTGCTCTTCGGCATACTGCTCCATTTCGCTGACGACCGCGTCCCGCTCCGGCAGCAATTCGTACAGATACTGCTCGACGTCATCCTGGATGTAGTCACTGCGCAAGTTCGCCGCGCGAATCATAGGCTTTCTCCCGGTTTGAGCGCATGAATCTCCAGCCCCGCAATTTCCGGTGTTTCCCGCCTCAGTCCATCCACGGTGCCGGTTAGAAACGGGAATGTGGCATAGTGCATGGGGATAACGTGCTTCACCCCGAGCAAGCGGATGGCATAGGCCGCCTCGCGCGGTCCCATCGTGAAGCGATCGCCGATGGGCAGCATCGCCAGTGCGGGCTTGTATAGCTCCGCGATAAGCTTCATGTCTCCGAACAATGCCGTGTCTCCCGCATGATAAATCGTGAATCCTCCCGGCATCCGAATCACGTAGCCTGCCGGCTCACCGCCATAATAGCGTACGCCGTTTTCATCGATAGAATTCGAGTGAAACGCATGCGTCATGGTCACTTCAAACTCGCCAGCCTTTTGCGAACCACCTTTTCCCATCGGGCAGGTTTCCTCTCTAAATCCCTTGCTTTCGATCCACAGGCACGTCTCGAAGATCGCCACAATCTTCGGCTTGTGCTGCTTCGCGAGCGCCAGCAGGTCGCCCAAGTGGTCCCCGTGCGCATGCGTAAGGAAAATTACATCCAGGCGCGGTACGCTTTTCAACGCTGCCGGGCACACCGGATTGGTCATCACCCACGGATCGATGATCGCCACTTGCCCCGACGGCGTCGTCAGCGAAAACGTGCTATGCCCAAAGTAGGTAATTCGATGGCCCTGCAAATCGAGCATCAGATCTCCCCCCTATTTTCGTTTCCCTTTGAACCGAAGGGCTACTTTTCCAGCGAGGCTGCGGAGCCACGGCCCGCCAGCAGTCCGCGGATCGCCTCTTCATACTGTTCCCGGCCCTTCTCGCCAATAAAATGTCCCACTTGCCGGCCATCCTTGGCATAAAAGACGGACACCGGCATCGTCCCAGTCCACCCCGCCAGCACGGATTGTCTAAATTCGGCCTCCGCTCCGGGAATCTTGCGGTAGTTCGGGAAAACTGGTTTGTACCGTGCCAGGAACCGCCGCATCAAAATCAGGTCCCCGTCGTCATCCATGCTTACGCCCACGACCTGCAGTCCCTTTGCCGCATACTGTTTCGCCAGTTCATTCAGCATGGGGTATTCATCGCGGCAGGGCTCACAATATGTCGCCCAGAAGTTCACCAGCAGCGCTTTCCCGTGGTTTTGTTCCAGGATCTTTTGGAACCCCTGTATATCGATCATTTCAGGATCGCGCGGCGCTTTGGCTTCGGGCGCCGCAAGCGCGGTCCCAGCGGCCAACAACATCATTGCGGCTATGGCAGTCCGTATCTTCATCGGTGTACCTTCCCCAACCATTCTAGCTTCATGTGCGCAGGTTGAGAATCCTCCCCTCGCACAGTACAATCAATGCAGTCGCTTGTTGGCCCCGGCAGGGGCGTGGTATAAGAAAATTCCACCGGGCGCTTCCATTCCCCGGAAGACCTCGGCCCGTTGTCCGAGCAAAGGAGATTTGAATGGCTTACGTAATCGCTGAGCCCTGCATCGGCACAAAAGACACCGCCTGCGTGGACGTCTGTCCCGTTGATTGCATCCACCCCCGCAAGGATGAGCCGGAGCATGAAAAGGTCACACAGCTCTATATCAATCCCACGGAATGCATCGACTGTGGCGCCTGCGTCCCGGTCTGCCCCGTAACCGCGATCTTCGCTTTGGAAGACCTGCCGGAGAAGTGGCATAGCTTCACGCCGGTCAACGCAGACTTCTACACGGCGAAATAACCCGACCCATTGTCACGAATTAAAAGCCCACCGCGGCACGCCGAGGCGTGCCGTTTCATTTTGGCTCGGCTTGCAGCCGCACGGTTTCCGTCCGCCGCACCGCGCCATTCAAGGTCCGCTTGCGCACCTCCCCGAACGAAGTCGCAAACAGAATTTGCTCCACCGCCCCCTGAACATCCTTCCAAATCTGTTTCAGTCCACAGCTTTCTCCCTCTACGCATACCCCGCCCATTGCTTCGTTGTGCACGCAACTGGATTCCGCGAAGGCCCCATCAACCACTCGCAACACCGCCCCCACGGAAATCTCCTCGGGCGCCCGCGCCAGCGTATAGCCGCCGCGCACGCCTCGCCGGCTCTCTAGAATGCCGCCGCGCTTCAATTCCAGCAGAATTTGCTCCAGGTACTTCAGGGGAATGTGATGCCGCTCGGCAATCTCGTGGATGGTTACCACTTCAGGATACTGAAGGCTCAGGTGCAGCACCGCTTGGGTGGCGTATTCGCCCTTTGCTGTAACTCGCATCGTGCACTCTATTCCTTGGCTAGCCTTTCACACGCGCGAAGGTGTGTCAATCTCCGCTGCCGGCTCAGGCCGCCAGGGCCGTCCCAGGGACGAGACCACCCTGCGTCAGGGCCCCAGGCCTTCAAGCCTTCAGCGCAATTTTCTCATCTCTTGAATCGGAAATGTTGCGCCGCACGGTATGATGTTTCGGAGCAAAATTGTCGCCATGCCAGAGCGCTTTCATCTTGTCCTCCTGATTCATGCCCACCAGCCATGTGGCAATTTCGGCCACGTGCTCGAAAAGGCCTTCAAAGACTCCTATCTGCCTTTCGTCGAACTCCTCGAGAAACATCCGGGCGTCCACATGGGCCTTCATTATTCCGGCCCGCTACTCACCTGGATCGAAGAGCACCGTCCCGAGTATTTCACCCGGCTGAAAGCTCTGGTCAGCTCTGGACAGGTCGAACTGATCGGCGGCGGCTTCTACGAACCGATCCTTATCTCCATCCCGCCCGAGGATCAGCGCGAGCAAATCACGCGCCTAGCCACCTATCTTGAAAAACATTTTGGCCGTCGCCCGACGGGCGCCTGGATCGCAGAGCGCGTTTGGGAGCCACAGCTGCCCTCCGCGCTAGGCGCTGCTGCAGTCAGCTACACTCTCGTCGACGACATCCATTTCCTTTCCGCCGGCTTCGAGCCCGAGGAACTCTTCGGCGCCTACATCGCCGAAGACCGCGGCCAAAGCGTCTGGCTCTTTCCCGGCCAAAAAGCCCTCCGGTATTTTATCCCGTTTGGCAAGGTCGAAGAGGTGCTCACCTACCTGCGCGACGCCGCGGCTCGCTATCCCGGTGGAGTTGCCGCCATGGGCGATGACATGGAAAAATTCGGCGTCTGGCCCGGCACCAACGCTCATTGCTACCAAGACGGCTGGCTCGAAGATTTCTTCACCGCCCTCGAGAAAAACTCCTCCTGGCTGCGCGTCTCCACCCCCAGTGAATACCTCGCCGATCACTCGCCTTTGGGACGTGCCGATCTTCCCACCGCCTCTTATACCGAAATGATGGAGTGGGTTTTGCCCACGCGTGTCCGTCAGCGTTACCATGCGGTCCAAAAAGAGTTCGCCGCGCGCCCCGAGATCCTCTCGTTCCTCCGCGGCGGCTCATGGCGCGGTTTCTTCCGCAAGTACGCCGAATCCAACCTGCTCCACAAGAAAATGCTGCGCGTCTCCGCCCGCATCGCGGCGACTCCCGCGCGACACGGCAGCTCAAAAGCAACCGATGAGCTGATCCACGCCCGCGATCTCTTGCACCGTGCGCAATGCAACGACGCCTACTGGCACGGCATCTTCGGCGGCCTGTATGCCCCGCATCTTCGCACCGAGCTTTGGCGCAATTTGATTCGCGCCGAAGCTATTGCCGACCGGCAGACCGCCGGCGCCCTCTATCCGCGCGTCGAATTGCTGGACTACGACGCCGACGGCGCTCATGAGCATCTCTTCACCGCGACCGAATACCAGGCTTTGCTCAAACCGACGGATGGCGGCACGCTCGCCGCTTTCGATTTTCGCCCCGCTGCCGCGACCCTTATCAATTCCATTCAGCGCAGACCCGAGGCTTACCACGCCCGCCTGCGCGAAGCCGCGAAAACGGCCGTGCCCGGCGCGGTCGCCTCCATTCACGAGCAGACGCTCGTCAAAGAGCCGGGTCTTGAACGTTTTCTCCGCTACGACCGCTGGCCTCGCCACGCGTTCCGGGTTTTGCTCTACGACCCCGCTCGCACGCAGGCCGAATATCAGATGCTCGAACTACAGGAAGATCCGGGATTTGCCGGCGGCGCCTTTCACGTCAAATCCTCCTCCGCCAACGATGCGCAGCTGATTTACGAAGACGAACTGAGGGTCGCTGCGAAAGGTGAGTTTGCCGCCCCGAGGCTCTCCCTTGCTAAACGATTCTCTTTCGGCCCCGCCCCGAACGGTTGCGAAGTCGGCTGCGAGATCGGTCTAAAGCTCAAGCAGCCCCTCCCCAAGCCCCTCGCCGTCGGCCTCGAATCGGTCATCAATCTGCTCGCTCCCGCCGAACCCGACCGTTTTTTTGAAACGTCCGGGGGACCCCAAAATCTTCGCTTCAGCGGCATCCTGCCGGGTCCGCTGCTCCGCATGGAAGACGGCTGGCAGCGCTTCCGCATCACTCTGCACGCGCCCGGCGCAAAGGAATTTTGGGTGGCTCCCATTGAAACGGTTTCCGAATCCGAGGAGGGTTTCGAACGTGTCTACCAGGGCTCTCAAATCCTCGCCATCTGGCATCCGCCCCTGGCGCCCGAAGAGCCATGGTTCGCTCGCCTCGTCTGGCGCATCGAATCTTTCTAGCGTTCGATCCGAAAGAAAATGAACGAGCAGCTACCAGGGAGACCTATACGGTCGAAGGTAGAGAATCTGTAGGGGCGGAGCTTGCCCGCCCCGGACACGCTAGCTTCTGTTAACAACAGCTTTTCCAGCCCCAACTTCAAATCATTCCACGATCAACAGATTCTGCGCGAAGGGCCACTCCTGATCCACCCACTGGCCTTCGCATCGAAACCCGGTCCGCTGCGCCATTTCCGCAGCTTCGCCAATTCTGTATTTGTGCGAGCTCTCCGTCCAAATCGTTTCATCTTCATGCAGCGAAACGCGTAGCCCCGCCGCCGGAATCTCCACGCGCTGCCGGCATGTCGATCGCAAGTGCATCTCCATCCGCCGCTCCCTCGCGTTCCACCGCGCTTCGTGCCGGAAACATGCCAAATCGAAGTCCCCGCCGAGCTCCCGGTTAATCCTCGCCAGCAAATTCATATTGAACGCCGCTGTTACCCCAGCCGGATCGTCATAGGCCAGGATTTGATCCACTACGTTTTTCTCGAGGTCCGTCCCCAAGAGCAAAGCGTCGCCCGGGCGCAAGGTGATACGCACGTTCCGCAAGAACTCCTCTCCAGCATCGCGATCGAAATTCCCGATCGTGCTCCCGAGAAACAACACCAGTAAATGATCGCCGTCGGCGCGTCCGTCCGCCACTGTCCGCAAGCCTTCCAGGTACGGCTGTTCATGCCCGACGATGCTCACCAGATCGATCTGCGCCAATTCCTTCTCGCACGCCGCCAGCGCCGAAGGCGAAATCTCAATAGGGAAGTAATAAGTCTTCTGTCGCCGCGAAAGCGCTTCCAAAATCCAGCGCGTCTTTTTTCCGCTTCCGCTCCCGAGCTCTGCGACGTGTATCGGCGATGGTAACAGCCCAACGATTTGGCGTGCATGTTTCTCGAGCAGCCGGGCATCTGCACGCGTCAGGCCGTATTCAGGCAAGACGCTGATGGCCTCAAACAACGCCGAACCCACCTCGTCATACAAATACTTTGAAGGCAATTCTCTCTGCCCGCTCTTCGTCAGGCCGGCACGCACATCGGCTGCGAACTCCGACACATGTCTCGACGCAAGGGTTTCTATCAGCATGTCGTCTCCTAAGGCCCGGGATTTCTTGCTAGTCTTCCACGCAACGGAATGTCGCGTAGACGTACGGATAGTGCGGCTGGAACCAATTCCGAAAGGATCGCCGCAACATGCACGCGGCCGTTCGCGGCGACCCTCCCTTCATCACGTAGTGTTTGCCATCGAAGAAACTCGCGGAATAGCCGGGGTAGAAGGGCATCGGCGCAAATCCAGGGAACGGCGCGAATTTCGTCCGCGTCCATTCCCAGCCATTACCCACCAAATCGTGAACTCCAAACGCGCTGGCCCCCTCCGGATGCGCGCCTGCCGGTGCCGGATCCCACTGGTGAAAATCAAAATTTCCATGGCGTGCGCTCGGCGCGTCCTCGCCCCACGGATAAGCTCGCTCGCCCCAACCCTCGCGCGTTCCGTAGGCAGCCCGGTGAAACTGTTCTTCACTCGGCAGCGCGTGCCCAAGCCACCTGGCGTACGCGGTGGCTTCTGCGTGGCTCACATACACGGGCCAATCCAGCGGCAAACGGACCTCGCCGAACATCGCCCGGTACATCCACAGATTTCCGTCTCTCCTCCAAAATGCCGGATGCTGCACGCCTGCTTTTTCCTTCCACGCCCAGGCTTCCGCGCTCCACAGCCCAGCATCTTCGTACCCGCCCGCTTGCATAAACCGCAAAAAATCCCGGTTCGTGACGTTGCCGCTCTCGATCGCAAATTCCGCGACGTCCACCTCCTGCGCTTCCAATTCGTTGTCCCAGCCGAATTCATCCCCCGTGGCGTGCTTCAGCCCCAACGTAACTCGCCCCGCTGGTATCTCCACCAGCCGCGACTTCCATCGCGTGGTTCCGGACCCCGGCGCAATCGGCCCGCGAATTTTTCTCTCCGTTGGCAGTCGGTGCAACATGTACGCCAGCGTCTCTGCGTGCATTAAGCGGTGCTCAATAGCCACTTCCAGCATGGCAATCAGTTGCGGATGCCCCTCGGCTGGTCGCGCCAGCGCGTGTTCGATAGCCTGGTCCAATTCATTCCGCAATCGACGGTTGTAATGTTCTACCTCGTCGCGCTTGGGCCAATCGCTTGGTCTGTCGCTCGGCAATGCACCTGCCACGGGGTCGATTCCGAACGCAAATAGGTCGTCGAACGTTCGTTGCTTGGTCTGCAACCCAAATGCGCGTTGCGCCAGCAGGTTCCAGTCGAACGCTTCAACGTGTCCGAGGTAGAAAATGATGCGGTGTCGCTCAGGGATAGGTCGGTCGTAGATCGCCTCGTGGTCGACAATGCCAAACAACGCATCCGATTGCGCGCGAGCATCTAACATCCGGGTGTGAAGGTCGTGCCTTATGCGGACAGCAGTGGCGATAGCTCCCATGGCATTCTCCCCCCTACCTTGGATGCGCCTTCCGCGAGAAGGATGCGCCAGAACCAGGCGCAAGGGGGCTTAGTAGGGTACGATGTTCCCCCACACGTTGTGAGGCTGTCAATCGAAATGAATGCGAAAACCGCAGCGCGTCTGGACTTCGCCATCGAATTTCGCGGCGTGACCTACTACATAAACGATATTCCTGCCCGTCCCATCGTCTCGGGCGTCTCTCTAACCATCTCGCGCGGCGAAACGCTGGTGCTCCTCGGGCGCAGCGGCAGTGGCAAGACCACCCTGCTCAAGCTCATCAATCGCATGCTGGTCCCCTCAGAAGGGCAAGTTTTTGTCGAAGGCCGCCCTACCACCGAGTGCAATCCCATCCGTCTCCGTCGCGGCATCGGCTACGTCATTCAAGAGGCCGGCCTTTTTCCGCATTTCACGATCGCGGAAAACATCGCCCTCGTCCCCACTCTTGAAAAATGGGACTCCGTCCGAATCGCCGCCCGGGTTGATGAACTATTGCGCCTGGTAAGTCTCGATCCCGCTGAATTTTCCACCCGCTACCCGCGTGAACTCTCTGGCGGCCAGCGCCAGCGCGTTGGCGTCGCCCGCGCTCTAGCCGCCGATCCTCCGATTCTTCTCATGGACGAGCCTTTCGGGGCCCTCGATCCGGTAACCCGCGCCGAACTTCAGCGCGAATTCAGCGCCCTAACTCGCCGTCTCGGCAGAACCATCGTCTTCGTCACCCACGATATTCGCGAAGCTCTCCTCCTCGGCCAACGCATAGCTCTTCTCCAGGCCGGCCACCTTGTGGCTCTCGCGGCCCCCGACGACTTTCTCCACCTCGACCAGCGCGAAGTCCAGGCCTTCACCGCCTGCCTTGACTCATCCGACGGAGTTGCGTCATGACGCCCTGGAATTTCTTTCAAAGTCACCGTTCCGAAATCTTCTACGCCACGCTTGATCACCTCACCCTAGTGGTCATCGCCATGGCCTTGGCCATCGCCATCGCCGTCCCTCTCGGCATGCTAATCGTCCAACATCGCCGCCTTCGCACCATCGCTCTAGGCATCGCCAGCGTCTTTCAAACCATCCCCAGCCTGGCCCTCTTCGGTTTCCTAATCCCCATTCCCTTCATCGGTGGAATCGGCCGCCGCACGGCGATCGTCGCCCTAGTTCTCTACGCGCAACTCCCCATCCTCCGGAACACCTATGTCGGCCTGAGCGGTGTCGACCCCGCAATCCTAGAAGCCGCCGAAGCCATGGGCATGACCACCACGCAAATCCTGCTCCGCGTCCGCTTGCCACTCGGCCTGAGCGTCATCCTGGCCGGCATCCGCACCGCCACGGTCATCACCATCGGCGTCGCCACCATCGCCGCCGCCATCGGCGCCGGCGGCCTGGGCACTTTCATCTTCCGCGGCGTGGCCATGGTCAGCGACGCCGTCATCCTAGCCGGCGCCGTCCCCGCCGCCCTCCTCGCTATCTTCGCCGACGTCCTCCTAGGCCAACTCGAGCGCGCCCTCAAAGTAGTCTGACGCCGAGTCTCGATTCCTCACTCTTTGTAGGGCCCAGCATGCCGTGCCCCAAGTCCCGAGGATTGCCGCCTGTTTTTTCTTTCCTCTGATGTCCGCTGCGAGCTCTGTCGAAAGACTTTTCCCCCTACCAATTCAAATCCGCCAAAATCGCGGCATAAATCTCCATCCCCCGCCACAAATGCCCCAACCGCAAGTTTTCGTCCGAACTATGCTGGTGATTGTCGTAATTCACGATGGGCACGCCGATCCACGGCAATCCCAAATCCTCAAAAATATACATGGGCACGCTTCCGCCCAGCGTAGGCGCAATGACCGTATCGTCGCCCGTGGCCTCTTCGACCACTTTGACGAGTGCCTTGGAAACCGGCAAATCCATCGCTGTGCGCGAAGCGCGATAGCCGCCTTGGTCAATGACTTTCGCGATGAGCGCATGCGTACGCCGCTCTTCCATCGTTGGTTCGCGGTCCATTACAAAATATCCCTGCTTCTTGATGAACGCCGCGATCTGCTCGAATTTCTTATGCGGATTTTCGCCTTTCACCAGCCGTGCGTCGATCGAAGCCTCGGCTTTGTCCGGTACGACGTTTTGGGCATGCTCGCCAACGTAAGCGCTCGACAAGCCGCGGATATTGAGCGAGGGCTCCTCGAGCAATTCGACTAATTTCTTCCCCGCTCCTTCGGGCTTCGCGATGCCCAGCTCTCGCTCCAAATCGGCGTCATTCACCGGCATCTCGGCGAGCGCTTTCCGTTCGAGATCGCTCAGGGGCGTTACGTCGTCGTAATAGCCGTCGATCAAAATGCGCCCATCCGCATCCTTCATCGATGCCAGCAGCCGAGAGAGCTCCATCGCGGGATTCGGCGCCCAATTTCCATAATGGCCGCTGTGCAGCGCTCGCACCGGTCCATACACGGTGACGTCCAGCCCGATGTCGCCGCGATTCCCGAAGAAAACGAGTTGCCGCCCCGATTGATGTACCGGCCCGTCCGCGGTGATCAGCAGATCACCCGCGAGCAGGTTTTTGTGCAGCTCCAAAGTGTGCGCAAGGTTTGTGGATCCCGCTTCTTCTTCGCCCTCAAAAATGACTTTCAAATTCACCTGCAGCGGAATCTGTTTCGCGCGCATGGCGTCGAGCGCGGCAAGCAGCCCCACGATCGGAGACTTGTCATCGGAAGCGGACCGCGCATAAATACGCCAATCGTCCTGGTAGACCGCCGTGTGCTTCGCGCTATTTTCCAGGAATGGGATGCGCTTACCGCCGACTTCAATCGCATCGCTTCGCAAGACCGGTTCGAAAGGCGTGCCGTCGGTCCACGCGGCCGCGTCGACCGGCTGGCCATCGTAATGCGCGTAGAAAATTACGGTGCGTGAAGCCTCGGGCGCGATCAACTTGCCAAACACCACCGGCCCGCGCCCGGTAATCGGGAGCAGATGTGTTTCAATCCCGCGCGCCTCCAGCATTTCCACTAAATGCTCCGCGTTTCTCTGGATGTTCGGCGTGTCGCTCGCAACATTCGGAATGGCGAGGAACTCCGCGAGCTCCCGCACGATGCGATCTTCATGGTCCGTCCGATAGTCGCGCACTTCTTGAACCACTTGCGCCGACGCGATAGGAGCCGGCTTCTGCCCCATCGCCGGACACATGTAAACGGCGGCAACCAAGGTAACCGCAATGGATCTCAATAGATTTTCTCCTGTATTTTCGTAGCGGCTTCACTGCTCGGCAATCCCAGGCGCGTGGATGCCGCCAGAGCGGCGCATCCATGTTCTCACCTTACCTGTACTAACGGACAGCTGTCCTTTCGGGCAGGTCGCCGTTTGTCTTGTGCGGAACTGGGTAACAGTGGATTGCGCAAAGTACTAGTGCGGCGCTCGTTGCAATGACCAACACTAAGAATTGGCTATCCCCCGGAGGTTTCCGACGATCATGAGTAGTCGTATCTTGGCCGTGGCCCTGTCCTCGCTGCTCTTAGGCGTTTCTCTGCCGGCGCAAACCGCTCCCACCGGCGTCGTCCTGCAATCCTCCAGCGCGCGTTTGAATGCTGCGGACGCCGCTGTTGGAACCACGATCTTTGATGGCGACCGCATGGAGACCGAAGAGAAAGGCGCACTGAGCGTCCGCTCCGGCCAGGTGCAGCTGACTCTCCCAGAACAAAGCACCGTTTGGATGAACCACGAAAATCTGATTCTCGCTCCCACCCTTCAGCGTGGCACGGTAACGTTTCGTGCTGACACCGGAACGGAAGTCGAGATTAAGGCCGACGATGTGCGCGTGCGGCCACATTCTCCCGCACTCACGGTCGGCGAAGTGACGCTCCAAGACTGCGACGTTCTAGTAACCGCCCGCACACAATCTCTGGAAGTCTCCGCCGGCAAAGAAACCAAGATTCTCGAAGAAGGAAAAACCTACCGCGTGGTGCGCAAGGGCGCCTGTGGCGCGGCCCTGACGCATCCCGCCCTTCCCGTTGGACAGAGCCGTTTCTTCCTGCTTCCCGCCGCCATCGTAGGGGGAATTTTGATTTGGAGCGTCCACAAAGGCCTCGAAAGCCCCGACCGTCCGTAAGCCAGCCCCAGAAAAAAAACTGTCAATTAGAAGTATTTCACTAAGGCTGTTGAGTGAAATCGACAAGCGCCGCGAGTTTTTCCTTGGCTGCGCCCGAGGTGAGTACAGCGGCGGCCCGTCGCGCGCCTTCGAGAAAATTGGTTGCCACATTCGCTGCGACCAGTGCAGCCGCAGCATTTGCGACGACGATATCGCGCGGCGGGCCTCCTCTGCCGGCGAGAATGTCACGGATGGTCGCGGCATTTTCCAAAGCGGTTCCTCCACGGACGGAATCGATGGAGGCCCGCGAAACGCCGAAATCCTCGGGCGTAACCGTGAAACGCTCGACTCCTCCACCCTTTATTTCGGCGACGAGAGTCTCTCCGGCAAGGGAGATTTCGTCCAGCCCCCCCGCTCCATGAACCACAAACGCGTGCTGCACGCCAAGTTCGGCGAGTGTCTCCGCAACCAAATCGATCAGCTCTGGGGATGGAACGCCGACGACCTGGGCTTGTGCACCGGCGGGATTCGTCAAGGGCCCGAGAAGATTGAAAACCGTGCGCACGCCAATCTCCTTGCGTGCTGGCGCGGCATGACGTGCCGCGGAGTGCGCGGTCCGGGCAAAGAAGAAGCCCATGCCAATTTCACGAATGGCCCTGCCGAAATGCTCCACCGGCAAATCGATCCGCACACCGAGGGCCTCCATCACGTCCGCGGAACCGCTGCCGGAGTGCGAAGCGCGGTTGCCGTGCTTTGCCACCCGCGCGCCCGCCGCCGCCGCCACAATCGCCGCCGCCGTGGAGATGTTGAACGACGCAAATCCCTTGCCGCCGGTTCCGCAGGTGTCCACAAGATGTTCCACGCGGGGCTCGCCGTCCGGAAACACCCGCGCAGCTTGCCGCCGCATCACGCTTGCGAAACCTGCCAACTCCTCGACGCGTACCGGCCGCGCATTCATCGCCATAAGCAGCCGCACGATATCAGCCGTCGCGACTTGGCCGGCCAGCAGCTCTTCCATCAGCGCCTCCGCTTCCCCCCGCGAGAAAGTGTGCCCGGATACGGCGCCATCAATTAGAAATTTTGTCATCTCCATTCGGCCGCAATTTCGCTCTAACCTTGCTCCGTTTTACACTTTCCGAGTACACTCTAATGTTTCGGACGACACCAAAATTCTAACACTACGGAACCCCGATGAAGATTCATGAGTATCAGGCCAAGGCCATTCTCGCGCGTTACGGTGTCACCATTCCACGCGGCGAAGTGGCTTTTTCGAAGGAAGAAGCCCGCGAAGGCGCGGCCAGACTCAAATCCAACGTGGTCGTTGTCAAAGCGCAGATTCACGCTGGCGGCCGTGGCAAAGCCGGCGGCGTCAAGCTCGCGCACTCTCCCGACGAAGCCGCGGAAATCGCTTCGCACATGCTCGGCGTCCATCTCGTTACGGCGCAGACCGGCCCCGCTGGCCGCACCGTAAAACGCGTTCTGATCGAAGAAGGTCTGGACATCAAGCGCGAACTTTATCTCAGCATCCTCGTCGATCGCAGCGTCGGCAAAGTCGTCTTCATGGCCAGCGCCTCGGGCGGCATGGACATCGAGGAAGTCGCCAAGACCCATCCCGAGGCCATCATGCGCGAAACCATTCATCCCGCCGTCGGCCTGCAATCTTATCAAGCGCGCAAGCTGGTCTTCGGCCTGGGCCTATCCGGTGACGTGGCCATGAAAGCCGGCCCATTTCTCCAAGCCCTGCATCGCGCTTTTGTGGACACCGACTCTTCCATGCTCGAAATCAATCCGGCCGTGGTCACCGCCGACGGCCGCCTCGTCGCGCTAGATGCCAAGATGACGTTCGACGACAACGGCCTGTTCCGCCACAAAGAACTGCGTGAGTTGCGCGACCTCGACGAAGAAGACCCGCTCGAGGTCGAAGCCTCCAAGTACGGCTTGAATTACATCAAGCTTGACGGCACCGTCGCCTGCATGGTCAACGGTGCCGGCCTCGCCATGGCCACCATGGACATCATCAAGTACGCCGGCGGTTCCCCTGCCAACTTCTTAGACGTTGGCGGCGGTGCCTCTTCCGATCAGGTGAAAAACGCTTTCCGCATTTTGATCGGCGATCCCGGAGTGAAAGCCGTCTTTATCAATATTTTCGGCGGAATCTTGCGCTGCGATGTTCTAGCTACCGGCGTGGTAGCCGCAGCTAAGGATTTACAAGTAAAAGTCCCGGTCGTCGTCCGCATGGAAGGAACCAACGTCGAACTCGGCCAACAAATCCTACGCGACAGCGGCCTCAACTTCACCATCGCCAACGGCATGAAAGACGGCGCCCAAAAGGTCGTGGCTCTCGCAGGAGGCGCGCGATGAGCGTTCTCGTAAGCGAAAAAACGCGCCTGATCGTCCAAGGCTTCACCGGCCGCGAAGGCACTTTTCACGCCCAGCAAATGATCGAATACGGCACCAACGTTGTAGGTGGCGTGACTCCCGGTAAAGGTGGCACCAAGCACCTCGAACGACCCGTGTTCGACACGGTTAGCGAGGCGGTGAAGGCCACGGGTGCGAATGCCAGCGTCATCTTTGTCCCTCCGCCCTACGCGGCCGACGCCATCCTCGAAGCCGCCGACGCTGAACTTCCGCTAGTCGTCTGCATCACCGAAGGCATTCCCGTCATCGACATGGTTCGCGCCGCCGCCACCGTGGACTTCAACAAGACGCGCCTCATCGGTCCCAACTGTCCCGGCGTCATCTCCCCCGGCAAATGCAAAATCGGAATCATGCCCGGCCGCATTCACAAACAGGGTAACGTCGGCGTCGTCAGCCGTAGCGGCACGCTTACCTACGAAGCCGTCGATCAGTTGACCCGCCTCGGCATCGGCCAATCCACCTGCATAGGGATCGGCGGCGATCCCATCATCGGCACTTCGTTCCTAGATGCCATGCGCCTCTTCCACGACGACCCCGACACGCAGGCCGTCATCCTGATCGGCGAAATCGGCGGCAATGCCGAAGAAACCGCCGCGCAATGGATAAAAGCCAACGTAAAAAAGCCAGTTGTAGGCTTCATCGCCGGGCAAACCGCCCCGCCGGGCCGCCGCATGGGCCACGCCGGCGCCATTATCAGCGGCGGTCAGGGCACCGCCAAAGACAAATACGCCGCCATGGCCGCCGCAGGCATCCGCTGCGTGGAAACTCCCGCGGACCTCGGCTCCACCATTGCTGCCGCACTAAAATGATGTCCATGGCGCGCGCGCAGCATCTAGATTTGTAGGGGCGGGCCGGCCCCGCCCGTTTTTTGCCTCGAGCAAATATTTTTAGTGCAAGCTTCTGGAGGAATCATTCGTGGCACTCGAACGCACCTTTGCAATCATCAAACCGGACGCCGTCCTACGTGGACAACCAGGAGAAATTCTCTCCCGCATTCACCAAGCCGGCTTCCAAATCATCGCCATCAAATCCATGCGCCTAACCAAAGAAGAAGCCGGCGGCTTCTACGCCGTCCACAAAGCCCGCCCCTTCTTCGGCGAACTAACCGATTTCATGAGCTCCGGCAAAATCTTTGCCCTGGTCCTAGAAGCCGAAGGCGCCATCCTAAAATGGCGCGACACCATGGGCGCCACCGACCCCAAAAAAGCCGCCCCCGGCACCATCCGCCACGACCTCGGCACCAGCATCGGCAACAATTGCACCCACGGCTCCGACGCTCCCGATACCGCCGCCTTTGAAATCAGCTATTTCTTCTCCGGCCTCGAACTCATTTAAGGGGCCGAGACTTCCGTCTGTGTATCCGGGGCCGAGCGGGGCGCCCTGCGTTTTGGATTCACTTCCAGACCGCGAACTTTCCGTCGCATTCTCCGCGGATTTGCCGGATGTATCGCCACCTCGGCATTACGCAAACCTCGGCGATGACCTGGGGCTCTACCGAGACTTGGGAACGGCCACCCAACACAACGATAGTCCTGCGCCATTGGTAGGTGCCCGGTACGTAGCTCGGAAGCCATCGACGATCTGCCTCCATCGCCCGCACCCATTCCTGCGCGCCCACAGGCGACGCGCATGCGATCCAGCTTTGATGGCTTAGGCCGCGCTTGCTCCTTTCTGCCACCAATCTCCCCAAGGCATCCCCGCTGGGCGCTCGCTCCGTAAGCGTGCAATCCGTCGGCAGGAACACCGGCGCATCACGTTGCTCCAATAAAGAACGGCAGCCCCGTTCGAGGCCTGGTGTGAGCAGAAGTGTGAACAGAAAGACGGCTATCGTCAGAATCGTTCCCAAGAGCAGAACCCAGACAATCGCGCCGCGCCTCTTTGGCTTCTCATTCACGCCTGCCGTCCTGTCGGCCCCTTCCAAGCCTATTCTATTGGTTGTTTACTCCGGTCGATCGGTTTGTCCTAGACTTGGGCGATGGACCCTCTCCGCGAACTTGGCCGCACCCTCCTCCTACTCGGCGCCGTCCTCGCCCTAGTAGGCGCTCTCCTGTACTTCGGCGCCAGACTCCCCTTCCGTTTCGGTAAACTCCCCGGCGACATCATCCACCGCGGAGAACACACGACCTTCTATTTCCCCATCGTCACCTGCCTCGTCCTCAGCCTCGGACTTTCTCTACTCTTTTGGCTCTTCTCCCACTTCCGCCGCTAGTCACTCCCAATTCTCGCCGTGCGCGTGCCGCACCTGATATATAGTTTCCTGGGCTCAGCCTGAAGCAAACCCGGGCTGGATCACTGGCAACACACTGGAGAACTCGCCATGAAGCTCGCGCTTCTCGCTCTGACCGCTGCACTGGCCGCCACACCATTCGCTGACGCCCAGTCCGCTTCGAATAGCGCCCCAGCCCAACAGCCCGCCACTCCCCCGCCATCCGCCCCCGATCCGTTTCGAGGTGTCCCCGCTGCAAAGCCCGACGACGTAAAGTCCGTCGATAGCCTTCTAGCCGCGCTCTATGACGTCATCTCCGGCCCCGCCGGCGAACGCGATTGGAACCGCTTCCGTTCTCTCTTCATGCCCAACGCCCGCCTCACCTCCGCGGAAAAAACTCCCGATGGCGCAGTCCGTATTCGCCCGAGCAGCGTCGAAGACTACGTCCGCCTCGGCGGCAACTATTTCCTAAAGAACGGCTTCTTTGAAAAGCCCATCGTCAGCCGCGTAGAAACCTTCGGCAACGTCGCCCAAGTCTTCAGCAG